>Ga0163147_10000279_pt1 | contig 80881 bp, 69 predicted proteins | sample OliLakLV19MP6G1_FD_148597 | JGI IMG/M metagenome (GOLD analysis project Ga0163147, IMG submission 148597) | Freshwater microbial mat bacterial communities from Lake Vanda, McMurdo Dry Valleys, Antarctica- Oligotrophic Lake LV.19.MP6.G1 | ecosystem: Environmental > Aquatic > Freshwater > Lake >... | reverse complement strand
AAGTAAAATCAATTACCCACCTTGCAGAAATAAATCCAAATATTAATAAGGATCAAACTTGTGCAATGCAATCAATTAAATTTTCTTCGCGCGATGGTTTGCAAATAAATGGTTATCTCACAATTCCGAGAGTCGAGAATAAAAAATATTTGCCAACCGTAATTTTGGTGCACGGCGGGCCAATGGCACGCGATTATTGGGGTTACAGAGCCGATGTGCAATTATTGGCGAGCCGAGGTTACGCAGTATTCCAAATTAATTTCAGAGGGTCATGGGGATATGGAAAAGAATTTGCCATCAAAGGATTTAAGGAGTGGGGTAAAGACATGCAAAATGATATAAGCGACGGAGTTTCATGGCTCATCAATGAAGGAATTGCCGACCCTGATAATATCGCAATTTACGGAGCCTCTTACGGCGGTTATGCGGCATTGGCAGGGGCTACATTTACACCCGACCTTTATGTTTGTGCTATCGATTATGTGGGGCCATCAAATTTATTTACCCTTTTAAATAATTTACCCTCTTATTGGGAGCCTGAAAAAGAAATGATGTACGAAATGATTGGAGATCCGAAAAAAGATAGTTTGTTATTAGTGGCAGCATCTCCTGTATTTCATACAGAAAATATAAAGATTCCATTATTTATTGCCCAGGGCGCCAACGATCCACGCGTAAATAAAACGGAATCAGAACAAATGGTGGATGCATTGCGACAAAGAAATATTGAAGTGGTGTATATGCTTAAGGCAAATGAAGGTCACGGTTTTAAACTCGAAGAAAACCGCCTTGAATTTTATAAAACCATGATGGGTTTTCTGGCTACCAATATGAAAACTAAAAAACCATTGTTGTAATTTTCAATTTCAATTTGATCTATTCCCGTTAATCTTCTCCAAACAAATCACCAATGATTCCATCGGAAATAAATTTTCCTTTTTTGGTTATAATTAATTTATCATTAATATCGGCAATATAATTTTCCACTATATATTTTTCAGTTTCCTTCATCAAACGGTTCAATTCCTGTTCACCAAATCTTGTTGCAAATTGATTTTTATTCAACCCCCACATTGTTCGCAGCGAAACCATGATATATTCATTTATTTGTTGGGATATTGTTAATTCTTCAGATTCGAAAAAAGAGTTTCCCGAACCAATATTTTTTATGTATAGCGCATTATTGCTGACATTCCATTGTCTTGAAATTCCATTAAAAGAATGTGCCGATGGCCCAAATCCTACATACCAGTTTCCTAGCCAATAGGCAGTATTATGTCGGGAATATTTTTTATTTTTTGCAAAGTTGGAAATTTCATAATGTTCATATTCGTTCGAAACCAAAAGATCAGTTAAAATTTCAAATTGTTCCGCTGCACGATCTTCATCAGGCTTTATCATTTTCTTTTTTGCAATGAGATGAAACAATTTTGTTTTGGGTTCTACTGTTAAAGCATAACAAGAAATATGGTTGATATTAAAACGCAACAATTTTTGAATATTGCCTTCCCATTCCTCATTGGTTTGATCAGGTATTCCATAAATAAGATCTGCATTGATATTTTCAAATCCTGCATCCTTTATCAATTGTAAACTTTTTTCAGCCTGTTCTGCATTGTGTGAGCGGTTCATCATTAACAAGTCGCGGTCGTAAAACGACTGTATACCCAAACTAATTCGATTAATTCCGCTTTCTTTAAGTTCTTTTAATTTGTGTGTGCTGATATCATCCGGATTTGCCTCCAGCGTTATTTCAACGTCGTTATCAATATTAAAAGACCTATTTAATGATCCTAATATCAAATTCAGATCTTTGGTGGATAAAAGAGATGGTGTTCCACCTCCAAAATAGATTGATTGAATGCTTCTGTCTTGGGTATATTGTTTCCTGCTTTCTATTTCCGCTAATATTGAGGAAATGAATTCACCTTTTAATGCTTGCGATGTAGAAAAATGAAAATTGCAATAGGTACAAGCCTGTTTGCAAAATGGTATATGTATATAAATTCCAGCCCTGTTTTCGTTAATCTGCATTGCAGTGCAAATGTATCAGTAAATTTGCTGTCATTAACATGAAGTTTCGTATACTTATTTGGATATTAGTGTGTTTTGCCCTTCAACCACTGAAGGCGCAGGATTCCATTTTTTTTCTTGTTATTACGGAAGAAGAACAGGAAGCCGCCAATAAAAAAGGTTCATCCGATAAATTCGGGCAGTTTGAATCAAAATTGGAACGAAATATTTTTTTAAATGAATTAATGTATGACTATTACCAAAAAGGATTTCTTACAGCATCCTGGAGCATTCTTGCCGATAGAAACGATACACTGTTCATACGGATGGAAAAAGGTAAAATAATTAACTGGATACAATTAAAGACCACCAATGTAGATCCCTATTTTTTAGATAACTGCGGATATAGGAAAAAGGATTTTGAAAATAAAACTTTTCGTTACGATGAGCTGGCGTCAGTAATGATAAAACTATTATATTTTGCTGAGAATCATGGTTTTCCTTTTGCCACTGTTACAATCGACAGCTTAATTTGGAACGATTCCTCCATAACAGCAGATTTGATACTTCAAAAAAATCAATTCATACTTTTTGATACCATCGAAATAATAGGTAATTTGAATTTAAATGGAAATTATCTGCGCCAATATACCGGAATTCATTCGGGGGAACCATATGATCAGGAATTACTCAATGGGCTGGATAACAGATTAAAAGAGATCCCCTTTACTTCCGTTAGACGGAATACTAAAATTGAATTCTATGGTAATACAGCAAAGGTTATCGTTTATCTGGATGAAAAAAAAACAAGCAGATTTGATTTTATTGTAGGTGTTATTCCTAACACCGAAATTACAGGAAGGTTTATTATTACAGGCGAAGGAAGATTAGATCTGAATAACGTTTTTAATGCAGGTGAAATTTTTAAATTTCATTTTTCAAAACTCGAAAGCACAACAAAAGAATTGCAAACTTATTTCGGATATCCTTATTTACCCGGTTTACCACTTGGCCTGGAAGCTGATTTTAACTTATTTTTAAAGGACTCCAATTTTTTGGAATTATCCTCCTCCGCAGGACTTTTATACCAATTCGGAGGCAGCAATAATATTAAAGCCTTTGTTTCCTTTTATAGTTCTTCAATTTTAACGGTAGATACTAATTTTATTTTATCTACAAAAACACTTCCTTCAAATCTTGACCTTTCCGAAAGAGCATATGGTTTAACCTGGAACTATGAACAACTCAATTATAAATTTAATCCGAGAAATGGATATGCTTTTTCACTCACCGGATCTGCCGGAACAAAAACCATTAAAGAGAACAATACCATTTCCTCTTTAGTTGATCCGGAGTTTCCGGATTTTGATTTCGGAACACTTTACGATAGTATAGATACAAAAACGCTTTCCATTAAATATAAATACGATCTGCGTTTTTTTATTCCCTTCTTTAAAAGAAATACACTTTTATTGCAAACACATGGTTCCGCCATAATTAATGCTTCAATTCTCCAAAATGAATTGTTAAGGTTGGGGGGAAATTCGGGTTTGCGCGGATTTGACGATCAATCTATTCCCGTTTCTCAATTCCATATTTTTACCGCGGAGATAAGGTATTTGCTTTCTCAAAATTCGTACGCCGCTATATTTGCTGATGCAGGATATGTAGAAAATAAGGGCGTGGGAATATCAACCAGCGATTTCCCCTATGGAATTGGCGCCGGGGTCAATTTTGAGACAAAAGCAGGTATCTTTGGACTCAATTATGCTTTGGGAAGTCAAAACAATAACCCTCTGAGCATTAAAAATGCAAAAATTCATTTCGGTTACGTGAATTATTTTTGAGTGGGAAAATATTTTTTTTTAAATCTGTTTTTGATCTGTTTTACGGTTTTGATCTTCGGTCAATCTGCACAGATAATTTATCCAAATGATTCCATTTCTGGTCAGCCTGTGGAACCGGAATTTCCCGTTGTAATAATTGATACTGCTGCAGTTTTGAAAGAACTCAACTTTCCTAAATTTTCTTACGACTCTCTTTTTACCGCAAGTTCCAATGCAGGCGAACAGGTTTTGGAAAGTCAGATCCATATTAGAAAAAGAGACGTGCTTTTACCGGTGCTATTGCTCATAATGCTAGTGTATGTTACCTGGCTGCGTTATGTTTTTTCTAAGGAACTCAGCGAAAATTTCACGGTAATTCTCAATAACAATCTTGGTCAACAAATTTATCGGGACAGAGAGTTTTCTGCCAATATCTTTAAACTGCTCACCTTTGTAAATTTTACTTTAACAGCAGGTATATTTTTATTCTTATTAGCAGCGTATTTTAAAATTTCCCTGCCTTTTGAAAACATGATTTATAATATTTTAGCCTCCATTGGCCTTATTATTTTACTTTATATAGTTAAGGGATTCTGGTATGCAATGATCTCCGCAGCCTTCAAAATTGGGCCTCAAATCAGTTTTTTTCGGTTTAATGCGCAGGTAATCTATCATTTGCTCGGAATTGCATTATTACCCTTTGTAATTTTAGCAGCTTTTGCCGAACCTCCTGTGAGCAATTGGTCACTTTTAGGGGCTGCTTTCTTAATATTATTTGGCCTGTTATTGCGGCTTTTCAAGGGTATGGCCGTGATGGGCACCTTCGATCGGTTTCATATCGTCTATTTTTTGCTGTATATTTGCGCCCTCGAAATAGCACCAATTCTAATAGCCGTTAAGTTATTTAGCACTTGGGGTTAGGGGAAGGAAAAAAATTTGCCGATGAACAACAGCCAGGAACCGTTAATAAAATCAGTAAAATCCATTCTCGTTTCGCAACCTAAACCACCTGAAACCCCAAAATCACCCTATCAGGAGCTTGCGGAGAAATATAAAATTAAAATTGATTTTCGTCAGTTCATTCAGGTTCGTGGGCTTTCCTCTAAAGAATTTAGAAAACAACGTATCAATATACTCGATTATTCGGCTATCATTTTTACCAGTAGAAATGCGATCGACCACTTCTTCCGCCTTTGCGAAGAATTGCGTATTCGTATGCCCGAAATGACTAAATATTTTTGTGTTTCGGAAGCCATAGCCGTTTATCTTCAAAAATATATTCAGTATAGAAAAAGAAAAGTTTTTTACGGTTCCGGAAAAGAATCTGAGTTGCTCGATCTCTTTAAAAAACATATTTCCGAAAAGTTTTTATTTCCCTGCACTCCTAATCATAAAGATATTTTTACCGAATTTCTAAAAAATAATAATGCCAATTTTACAGAAGCAATTATTTATGAAACCGTTTCTGCCGATCTGAGTGATATGAACGGCAAAATCAATTATGATATGATCGTGTTATTTACCCCAACAGGAGTTCAAAGCCTTTTCCAAAATTTTCCCAATTTCGAACAGGGAGACCTGCGCATTGGTTGTATGGGAAGCACTACACACAAAGCTATGGAAGATAATCATTTGCGTATTGATATAAAAGCACCTACTCCCGAAACACCTTCTATTATTATGGCACTTAGCAATTATATTGCGTTGGCTAATAAAAAAAAGTAAGGAAGCGAGTGCCTAATGGCGAGTATGTTCCAGCACGGATTAAAAATCGCAATCCACGAAAGATGTAATGCGTTGTGATCCAAGATCAAATTCAAAAAACACGAAAAATTAATTTCTACTGCAAAGTTCCTTCCACTTTAATGAAAAATCAGAAGCCAAATCATCTTGAACACGAAAATTCACCCTACCTGCTTCAGCATGCCTATAATCCTGTTGAGTGGTTCCCGTGGGGGGACGAAGCATTGCAAAAAGCAAAAATGGATGACAAACCCATTTTAGTTTCTATTGGTTATGCAGCATGTCACTGGTGCCACGTAATGGAACACGAAAGTTTTGAAAATGAAGAAACTGCTCTTTTTATGAATACCTGGTTTGTAAATATTAAGGTTGATAGAGAAGAAAGACCGGATATTGATAATATTTATATGAATGCATGTCAGTTACTTACCGGTGCCGGTGGATGGCCATTGAATATATTTCTGACTCCTGATCTTTTGCCATTTAGCGGAGGTACTTATTTTCCGCCAAAACCCGGTTATGGCAAACCTTCCTGGATGGAAGTTTTAATGTATATGAAAACTGTTTTTTCTAACGAACGTGATAAAGTCGAAAGTCAGGCAATAGCGCTTTCAGAGCACATTTTACAAATGGACAATACTTTTATTTCTCCTTTACAGGATTTATCTGTAGATCAGGCTCCATTCACAGACTCAGAATTAGAATCTGCAATTTCTACCCTAAAAAATAATTTTGATACCATTGACGGTGGGTTTGGTTCAGCACCAAAATTTCCCGGTACTATGATTTTGCAATTTTTGTGGAGATCAAATTATTTTCAAAAGGATGCTGACATCGAAAAGCAGGTGCATTTAAGTCTTCAAAAAATGATGTACGGCGGAATTTTCGATCAGGTAGATGGTGGATTTGCGAGATATACCGTTGATAAAAAATGGATCATTCCGCATTTTGAAAAAATGTTATACGACAATGCTCTGCTTATTCAATTATATGCAGAAGTGTATATGGGTACTTTAAATAAAGATTATTTACAAGTTGTTTTGCGTTCACTCGATTTTTTAGAACATGAAATGATGAGTGAGGAGTTTGGATTTTATTCTTCTTATGATGCAGATTCTGAAGGAGAGGAAGGTAAATATTACACGTTTAATTTTTCAGAAATAAAAGCGTTATTTGGGGAGGATTACCTGTTTGTTTCCAGTTTATACAATATAGAAGAAACAGGAAACTGGGAGCATACCAATATTTTATATCGCAACATCGACAATGAAACGCTGGCAAAAAAATTTTCCATAAACATCTCAGAGGTAGAAAACAGAATAAAGATTGTCAATACAAAATTAATGAATTATCGTGCAACGCGCATAAAACCCGGACTCGACGACAAAATAATATTATCCTGGAATGCTTTTACCTGTTCTACTTTTGTTCAATCATATAAGGCAACTGCAATAACAAAATTCAAAGATATTGCAATTAAAAATATTACATTTTTAGCACGTGTTTTTGAAGATAAGAATGTTGAGGGTCAACTATACCACACCTATAAGAATGGTTATGCAAAACATCCTGCATTTATAGAAGATTATGCTGCAATAATACAGGCATATTTAGATGTTTATGAAATTACATCCGAAGAAAAATATTTACAACGCGCACAAATACATACCACCTTTGTAATAAAAAATTTCATGGATAAAGAGGGTGTGTTTTATTTTACGCATAAAGATCAAAAGGACATTCCGTTGCGCAATAAAGATTTTTATGATAATGCAACTCCATCCGGAAATTCGATAATGGTGCATAATCTTATTCGCCTTGCAATTTTAACAGGCGAAAAAAATTGGTATGATATTGCCATAAGTATGTTGATGAAATTAAAACCCGCCATTTTAAAACACGGATCTTCCTTTGGAAATTGGTTAAGCGCTGCATTAAAAATTGTTTATCCATATGCTGAGGTTGCGGTTATAGGTAAAGATGCCCATTCCTTGAGAAACGAAATGCAACATATTTATTATCCCCATTTAATTTTACAAACGGATGTTTCCGGAAATTCGGAGCTCCCTTTATTTAAAAACAGATTCAAAAATGAAGGCACTTTCATTCATTTGTGCAGAAATAACGTTTGTAAACTTCCTGTCAGTTCTGTTGGAGACTATGTTTTAGCCCTGAAAGAATTTTGAAATAAGCCCATTTCGAATTAATTTTAGCTCAGATACGAAACAAATTCTGTTTTCGTTATTGGAATGATAGAAAGGATGAAAGGAATTTTACGCAAGATATTTTTTATTTACTTAATGCTAACAGTGTCTTTTTACTTAAAAGGACAGTCAGCACCCTTCCATAGTTACGCTCAGCAAGACCCACAATTTACACAATATATGTTCAATCCGGTATATATTAATGTGGCTGCTGTTGGCAATGAACAGGCATGGGTATCCACTGTTAATGTCAGAAATCAGTGGGTAAATCTACCGGGAGCACCTGTGTCACAATCGCTTACCTCACACCTTCCTATTTACAAACTTAAGGGAGGTGCCGGAGTAACAATAGTGAACGATATCGCGGGTCAACAGCGAAATACAGGTGCAATGCTCCTGTATGCATTTCATAAACAATTCAGGTCATCAATTTTGAGTTTCGGAGCAGGAGCAGGTTTCATACAACAGTCTATCGATGGCAGCAAATTGATCACGCCCACAGGCAATTACGAGAATAATGTGAACCATAATGACCCATATTTGCCTGTCACATTAAGCTCTCAAGTGTTACCCGACGCTTCGGCAGGTATTTATTTCTTTGGAAAAAATTTGACCGCAGGGATTGCCGCATCTCATCTATTGTCGCCGGTTTTAAATGGAAAAGACGCGACTATCAGTGATGTGCAATATTACCCCGGCGGGAACGTTTATATCAGTTATAAATTTGAGGTGAACGATAAAATTGATATTACACCTAATGTTCTTTATAAAACCGACTTCGTTGAAAGTATTGTTGATGTGAATACGATTTTTAGTTATAACAGCAATATTTTAGCAGGAGTATCGTTTAGGGGATATGCAAACAGTCAGTATGACGCAGTTGCATTGATAGCAGGTTTGAATATCACAGATAAGTGGCGCGTAAGTTATAGTTACGATATCACAACCTCAGCCTTAAATACAGTAAGTTCAGGATCACACGAATTAGTGCTCAGATATAGTATCCCGGTTGTAAAACCAAGAGTAGGAAAGATGATTAACAATCCGAGATATTTATATCATTAACAGTGTTTAATTTGTTAATTTAAAGAAAGTTACTAATTTCACATACTTTTAGAAAAAGTGTGTGAAAAAACTGGGGCGAAATATTATTTTTAACCAAAAAAAATGATATTTTTACACGGTTAAAGTTACAAATCATGTCAAGTATGAAAAGAAACCTGCCATTATTACTTTTTGCATTCGTAGCCATCCTCGCCGGAAGCGGCTGTAGTCACTCCAGTTGGGATGATTATAGAGGACAGTTGCTGGGAATGCAGGACCGTCCGGTCTGGGAACCCATCAATCCATTTGGAATGGTGTACATCCCTTCCGGAACTCTGCACGTCGGGCCGAGCGACCAAGATGTTAACAATTCCCTCTGGCAACGAACCAAATCAATTTCCATTCAGGGTTTTTACATCGATGATGCAGAGATCACAAACAACGAATATCGTCAGTTTGTTTTCTGGGTGCGCGATTCTATCTCCCACGTTCTGCTAGATCATTATGCAGAAGAAGAAGAAGGGGAAGCCACCGAAGAACCTAAGATCGACTGGACAATGCCGATCGATTGGGAAGATGAAGAAACAAAATCACGTCTGGAAGAAATTTATCTCCCGGGTAGCGAAACCTACTATGGCCAAAAACAAGTTGACACCCGTCAACTGATCTTTAGTTATCGTTGGGCAAAATGGAAAGAAGCTGCTTCAAAATCAAACCGCGATAAAAATATTGCAGATTTCATGGTGGAAGAGCCAATTGAAATATATCCGGATACTTTAGTTTGGGTGCATGATTATACTTATTCATACAATGAACCAATGACCCGTCAATATTTTTCGCACCCTTCCTTCGACGATTACCCTGTGGTTGGTGTTTCCTGGAAACAGGCAAGTGCTTTTACTACCTGGAGAACCGATTTCTGGAACGACTGGAGAAGATCACATGAAGAAGTTATTGTAGATGATTTCCGTTTACCAACCGAACACGAATGGGAATATGCTGCGCGTGGCGGAAGAGATGAAGCGCCATATCCTTGGGGCGGACCTTATGTAAGAAATACCAAAGGTTGTTACCTGGCCAACTTTAAACCCGGGCGCGGTAATTATCCTGAAGATGGTGGTTATTATACTGTAAAAGTTTACTCTTATGCGCCGAATGATTTCGGAGTATATAATATGGCTGGTAACGTATCCGAATGGACCTCTACCGCATTTGCAGAAAATTCTTATTCCTTTATTCACGATGAAAACCCTGATTACCGATATGATGCAGATGAAAATGATCCGCCGGCAATGAAAAGAAAAGTTATCCGCGGAGGGTCATGGAAAGATATCAGTTATTATATACAGACAGGTTCAAGGCACTGGGAGTTTCAGGATACAGCTAAATGTTATGTTGGATTTCGCTGTTGCATGACCTTCCTCGGTCGCTCAATGAGTGATTTCTAATAAATAATTTCCTAACCAATTGAGAATACACATCGTCAGCAATTTTTAACAATCATTCTAAAACTAAAAATTTAAAACAAAATGTCAGCATTTTTCGAAACCGATCGTTTTAAACGTCTCAAAAATCTCATCATCGGACTGGGTGCATCAATTGTACTTGTAGGAGCTCTGTTCAAAATCCTCCACTGGGATGGTGCCGATTTCATGTTAATGGTGGGTATGTTTACCGAAGCATTCATTTTCTTATTATTAGGTGTGCTTCCTCCGCACAAAGATTATTACTGGGAGAAGATATATCCGGATCTTGATATCGCTCCTGAAGTGGAAGAAGCTAAATCAGGCAAAAAGGTTCACAAAATGGAACCAAGAGAAAGCGTTACCAAACAATTGGACAAAATGCTGGAAGAAAGTAAAGTGGAGCCAATGATGATCGAAAGATTAGGTGATAATTTAAAGAGATTAGGAGAGAATATCGAAAAACTCTCTGATGTTCAGGATGCTGCACTCAACACCAATGAGTATTCAAGTAAAATCAAAGATGCTTCCATTGCTGTTGCTGAAATGCGTGATGCCTATTCTAATGCTGCTAAAGCAATGGAACAGATTACTTCAACGTCAGTTGATACAACAAAATACCATGAGCAAGTGCAAATGGTTACTAAAAATTTAGGCCAGTTGAATGCAATTTACGAATTGGAATTACAAGATACCAACAACCATCTTAAGGCAATGAACAAATTCTATGGCAGCTTGAATAGTGCAATGGATAATCTTCAGGAATCAGTAACAGATACTGCTAAATACCGTGAAGAAATTGGTCAGTTGTCTACTAATTTGGCTGCATTAAACCGTGTTTATGGTAATATGCTAAGTGCAATGAGCACAGGTGGTAACCGTTAATTATCAGAATTGAGTTATATATTTTTTTAACAATATAAATTATAAATAAAAATGTCAATACCTAAGGAACCACGCCAGCTCATGATCAACCTCATGTACCTGGTGCTTACAGCCCTCCTGGCATTGAATGTATCTGCGGAAATTTTAAATGCTTTCAATACGGTTAATAAAGGTATCGGAGAAAGTAATGTTATCTTAACGGATAAGAATATTGCTCTGATGTCTAATATTGAGGAAACTGCAAAAAGTGACCCAAGACCTGAAACGCAAGCTAATTTGGCTAAAGCCCAACAAGCTGCAGCAATTAGTGCAGATTTCATTAAAGTATTAGATGAATATAAAGTTGTAATTATGGACCTTGCAGGTGGCCCTAATGAAAAGGAGCCTACTAAACTTTTGAAAACAGAAGGTGAGCAGGAAAAAACCAGTAATTACATGATCAAACAAGGGAAAGGAGATGAGTTAAAGGCTAAAATTGATGATACTAGAAAGAAATTTTTGGACTTGATCGGAAATCAAACCGGAATAGATGTGCCACTAAAGGCTTCTGATATTCCTTCTGATGCCGGCAAAAGAACTTGGGCAGAATATAACTTCGACCGTGTTCCGGCTATCGCGATTTATACCCTGCTTACAAAATATCAACAAGATGCAAAAAGTGCAGAAAGTACAATTCTTGCTTTTCTTGCAAGAGATATTAATCTTAGAGATTTTAAGGTTGATAAAATGAAGGCTTTGGTGTCTGCACCTTCTTCTTATGTTCGCAAAGGAACTGAGTATACAGCAAGTATATTTGTAGGTGCAACTTCTACTTCCATCAATCCAAAGGTTTTCCTTGGAAGTTTTAATGGTGAAGTTAAAAAAGACCCTGCAGATCCGGCCGGTGAAGCATTTATTGAGGTTCATGGAAAAACGCCCCCTCTTTCAGGTGCACGTGAAATTCCAACCGTAGGCGGTATTGCAACAATCAAAGAATCTGCATCCGGTCAAAGACAATATCAGGGTGTAATTCAGGTTCCATCGCCGGAAAATCCGGAGGAATTCGTATATTATCCATTCGAATCTAAATATGAAACTTTCGAAGTTGGTAAAGCAGTAGTTTCTCCAACAGCAATGAACGTATTATATATAGGTATCGATAATCCGATCAAAATTTCTGTTCCGGGTTACGCATCTGAAAAAGTAACTGCTTCAGGTTGTGGTATTACTCGCGTAAAGGGCGAAGAATACAACGCAAGACCTACTACTGCCGGTGAAGACAGGATCGTAGTGTCGGTTAAAACAGAAAAAGGTTCAGAAACTTCTGAAGAAAAATTCAGAGTTCGCCGTATACCGGATCCTTATGTATATATATTAAATTCAAAAGGCGGACCTTTAAAATTAGGGGAGTTCAGAGCTTCGGATGCGATCACGATCAAAAATCCTGATTTCGTGTTCCAGGTTCCTTACACTGTGGTAAGTTTTGAAATGGTATATGCTCCTAAGAAAGGAAATATCGTTTCTGACCCATCCTCCTCATCAAAATATTCATCCATTATGAAGGATATTCAGAAAAAAGCTACTTCAGGCGATAAGATCATTATTGAAGCGATCGTTAAAATGCCTGACGGAAGAACTGTTCCTATAAATACTTCCTTCAAATTAATCTAATGGGCGGCTATAAAAATAGATCAGTATGAAAAGATTATTTGTTTTATTAACAGCGGTTTTTATCTTGTCATCTATGGCTTTTGCACAGCCAACAAGTGCACCAAGGCTGGATGGTATGTACAAACGAGAATTACTCGGAACAAGAGAGGTAATTCCTTACGACAATATTCGCGAAGCCGACGTCTTTTGGGAAAAAAGAATTTGGCGGAATATTGATTTCCGGGAAAAAATAAATCTGCCATTCACATGGCCGATAGACCCCTTCGTTCAGGTAGTTTATGATGCCGTGGCAACCGGTGAATTAAAGGCGTATAGCCCTTTGTATGATGATTTTAGAGAAGGAACGGAAATTCCGCCTGATCAAATTATCAATAAATACAACCGGACGGATACACTGTTGATTATGGATGATATTACCTACGAAGAAAGACCTATTTACGTTGAGAATATATTCGATTACAAAACTGTTCAGAAAATACAGATCAAGGAAGACTGGGTATTTGATGAAGAAACATCAACCATGGTTGTTCGTATCATCGGACTCACCATGATTCGCGATCGATTGGACCTTACAACAGGTGAGGTTCTCGGACAAGAACCGATGTTTTGGATCTACTATCCCGATCTTCGAAACATTATAATCCGACATGAAGTGTTTAATGAGAAAAATAGCGCTAGAACACTTACATTTGAAGATATTTTCGAAATGCGTTTATTCAATAGTTATATCGTAAAAGAAGATAACGTATATGATCGCCTTATTGAAAATTATGCAACAGGTATAGACCAAGTGCTGGAGAGTGAAAAAATAAAACAGGTTATCTTTGATTACGAACATAACCTCTGGGAATTTTAATTATCTTTCTTTTCTATTCATACTTGAACGGAAGGCCGGCTTTTATAGCCGGTCTTCTATTTTTACCCAGAGTTGAAAATTGTCTATAAACTTACGGGTATCTATTAAACTTCAACAATTTTCTTACTCTGGGTTACCCTGAATAGAAAACTGTCGAAATTTTCAGGGTTTTCTTAAACTATTATTGTTTTCTTATTCAGGGTTGTCTTAATGAGAAAACTATCGCACATTAAGGATTGGCTATAAAACTTTTGGGTAAAATTAAACTTCAACAATTTTCTTACTCTGGGTTACCCTGAATAGAAAACTGTCGAAATTTTCAGGGTTTTCTTAAACTATTATTGTTTTCTTATTCAGGGTTACCCTGAATAGAAAACCATCTAAATTTTCAGGGTTGTCATTAACTATTCATGTTTTCTTATTCTGGGTTACCCTGAATAGAAAACCATCTAAATTTTCAGGGTTGTCATTAACTATTCATGTTTTCTTATTCAGGGTATCTTCCATCGAAAACCATGGATAGTTGCCATTAACTACTAAAATTTTCTTGTTCACCCACTGGATTAAAAAAATTATAAATCAATTCCGCTTTCGCCTTCCCTACAACCTTAACTAATTCTTCAACCGGAGTATTCTTTATCCGTTTCACCGATTTGAATTCTTTCATCAGAGACGCTTTTGCTGAAACCCCAATTCCTTTGATATTATCGAGTTCAGAAGTAATTGCCGCATTACTTCTCTTAAGTCTGTGAAATGTGATGGCAAAACGATGCGCCTCGTCGCGCATTTGTTGAATAACTTTCAGGCTCTCGCTTTTTTTATTGATATACAACGGAGTTTGATCGTCCGGGAAATATATCTCTTCTAATCTTTTTGCAATGGAACAAATTGCTACCTTGCCATAAATGTCTAACTTTTTTAATGCATCAACAGCTGCCGATAATTGTCCCTTACCTCCATCCACCACAATTAATTGCGGAAGTGGAATAGCTTCCTCTAACATGCGTTTATACCTTCTGTACACAATCTCATACATACTTGCAAAATCATCGGGACCAACTACTGTTTTTATATTAAAATGGCGATAATCTTTTTTGCTAGGTTTTGCATTTTTAAAACATACCATACTCGCAACGGGATTTGTGCCCTGCATGTTTGAATTATCAAAACACTCTATATGGTAAGGTAGCGTGGTGAGTTTAAAATCATTTTTAATTGTTTCGAGAATGCGCGTATTTTTATTTTTTGATTCGCGCTTTTCTTTTCCTGCTTCCCTTTCTTCCCTTACATATAATGCATTTTTAAATGCGAGATCGAGCAATTTCTTTTTTTCTCCCGCAAGTGGTATCGTTTGAATAATGGTGTCGTCGCTCAATTCCGATTTCACGGGGACTATTATTTCTTTTGCATCGCTGTTGAATTGCAAACGCAATTCTGTGATGGCTATACTTAATAATTCTTCTTTAGATTCATCCAGTTTTTTAATGAGCTCCAAAGTTTTGGCTTGGGTTACCATGCCCTGCATTATTTTGAGATATCCTATCACGGCAAAGTTTCCTGCATCTGCAATACTGAAAACATCTACATTGTCAATATTGGTATTTACAACAGTGCTTCTTCCCTGATAATCTTCAATGCTAACAAGTTTTTTATTTAATTCTTCTGCAGCTTCAAATTCTAATAACTCAACATGTTGTTGCATTTTTTGTTTGAAACTGCTTTTTACAAAACTCAAATTTCCTTTCAATATATTGATGATGTTATTTACATTATCCATGTACTCCTGTTCACTCATCAATCCCTCACAGGGTCCTTTGCAATTTCCTAAATGGTACTCCAGACAAATTTTAAATTTGCGATTTTTTATATTCGTTTCTGATAAAACATAGCTACAGGTTCTTATTGGAAAAACAGATTTAATAAATTCGAAAATTGATCTCACTTTCCCTTTTGAAGTAAAAGGGCCAAGATATTGTGACCCATCTTCAATTCGTTTGCGCGTAAAAAATATTCTTGGAAAACGTTCGTTTTTTATAACAATAAACGGATAGGTTTTTCCATCCTTTAAATTTACATTGTATTTTGGTTGTTGTGTTTTTATTAAAGTGTTTTCCAGTAAAAAAGCATCTGATTCTGAATTAACAATGGTGAATTCAATTTTTTCAATTTGTTTCACCATCAATTTAATTCTTGCTCCATGATCCGTTTTTTGAAAATAACTGCTCACACGCTTTTTTAAATTTTTGGCTTTTCCAACATATAATAATTTAGTTTCCTTATCATAATACCGGTAAATGCCCGGTTTATGCGGAAGAGTAATTTCTATATTATTGAATTGCTCCAAATTCATATTAAAAATGAAGTAACGATTGCCGTTTAAAATTTGAAGAAATGAGCACTAAAAATTCAAACATAATTAATTTGATTGATCATTAATGAATGTCAAATAGTTTGATAAATACAATTTAATAACCACTTAATTAAACAATATACCAAATTCGGAATCTATTGCCCTTGTAAATTGAATCAAATCTTAGTTTTCTTGCGACATATAATTTTTTAATTCGTCTAAATTATTATGGAATGCTGTATTAAGAAGAAACTTAAGATGTGCCATATATTTAATTCTTTGGTTAACAAGCTGTTCCTGATTTAGGTTTAAATACAAAACTAGGTTTTTGGCATGAACATCCTCGTCATTAAATTCATAAACACCATTATTATATAGGATTCTTTCTTCTAAGGTTTCATCTGTTGGATGTATTATCGGTTGAAATTTATTCCATTTTGGAATGCTTCCCTTGTTTCTATTCCACTTAGTGCTTACTGCAAACCAATTATTGTAAGTGTCATCAAGAGTGTTTTTAAGAGTTGGATTAAAATGTTCTGTGTCAACAGTAAAAGCTGATGTTATTCTAACCTGTGTGTAAGCGCATATAAAATTTTGCTCTTCTATTAAAATTTTAAGTAGAGATGAGTTTCCGTAAATAATATTCTGTGTAATTATTCTAGAGGTTTGGGGTTTTAGTATTTGGTTCATTTAAGGGAAAATTATAAGTTGTTTGTAATTCTGAGAATTTTTTGATTATGGCTTTTATATCATTTGAATTTGGCTGATCTTCAATTTGTTTTTTTAACTTTAAAAACTCATTCCATTTTGAAACACCATAAACCGGCATTATTTCTTCCAAACCAAAATCTTGTAATAATATATCATCAGGGTTATCTCCTAAGGGTGAAATGCCCCGTGTTGCATAAATATTATTGTCATCAGTAAAATGCAAACAAATTCGTTCTGATGGATCAAATTGCGATGCTATCAATGGGCTATGGGTTGCGAAAAAAAACTGTGTATTGTTGAAATCGCCTTTATTAGTATAGATATCTATAAGTTTTAGAAGAATATCTGGAAATAAACTAAATTCCGGTTCATCAAAAAGAACAAAACCCGATTTAATATTTTTTTGATTATAAATTGCTATCATATACCCTAAGGAAAAAATTAATGATTTAATCCCTGAGCTAAGTGCTGCAAATTGAATTCTTTTTCCGGATTTAATATTTTTAATATATACCTCTAATTCGTCATTTGAAACTCGTGGTTTTTTGGCGTTAGTTGCATCAAAATGAAGTCCAACTATATCAAGTATAACTTTCCACTTTTTAGAGATAATTTCTAATATTTCAGGATTTTTATCATTAAATTCTTTAATAAGTTCTTGTTTGGTTTTTTCTAAATTTTTTGGATCATTTTCAAACTCATCTCTTTTGCGCTCTCTTAGTTGAACTTCATTTATTAAAAGATCCCAAAAATCTTTGAGATTTTTAAATGAAATTTCATGAGCGAAATCATTTCTAGTGTTATTTTTTAGAGCTTTTTCTAAAGTACTTAAATTGGAGAGTTCATAGTTAGAATTAATGAATTCAGTAGGAGAGTATATTAATAAACCATTTTGTTTTAAATCTTCTGTAATACAATTCTGTAAATATTTAATTTTATCTTCCTTTATATATTCCTTCTCAAGGGATTCTGCATAGTCTACCGCATCGGGATTTTTATTTATAAATATTTCAGTAAATAAATCATAATTTGGTCTTATTATATTTGTTGGGAAAAAATAAAGTTGATTTCGCCAATCTTTAGTTCCACTTGGATAAAATTTTATATATCTCCCAACTAAATATCTCACTCCCTCCATATCAAATTCAAAACAAAATTGGGTTTCTTCTTCCTTGGCTAGAAATTCTGAGTCAGTAAGGCCATTTCGAACTGATGAAATGAAATTTTTAATGAAATTTAATATGTTTGATTTCCCTGTCCCGTTTTTTCCAATAAAACAAATTTTTTCAAGAGGTTTCCCTGCTAATGAATGGCCTAACGGATAGGTAAGGTCCAAATTCAAATATTTAATTTGTTTGTAGTCAGAAATTACAAATCGGGAAAGTTTCATTTAGTAAAATTATATATAGTACGATTATTTTTTACTTTATTTATTTAAAATTTTAAATATAATAATTAATTATAACCCTCCATCAATTCCTCATACTCGTTTATCTGATTATTATTGTATTTGCCACAATTCAATTCAATTGTTGGAGTTCCTTCAAAGGGGGAGAATCTGGCCGCGGGGTCTATCCCAAGTGTTTTATCCGCATAAACTCTTTTCATAAAGAACCCATAGATGGGAAGAGCCATATTGGCACCCTGTCCTAATGCAGTGGACCTGAAATGCACAACAGGATCGTCTGCACCAACCCAAACACCGCAAACCAATTGTGGAACCATTCCCATAAACCAACCATCGGTATTTTCCTGTGTTGTACCAGTTTTACCGGCAACCTCTGATGTTATTCCACCGTATTCCGGGCGGCGCAACCTCTGACCCGTTCCATTGTTCACCACATATTTCATCATCTCCAACATAACAGCTGAAATTTCTTCACGCATTACTTCCACTCTTTTTGCCGGGAATTCCGCAATAATATTTCCATTTTTATCTTCAATTCTCGATACAAAAACGGGTCTCACAGCAACACCTTTATTCGCATAGGCTGAATATGCCGCAGTCATTTCATAAACTGTTACCTCAGGTGTTCCTAAACAAATAGAAGGCTGAAATGGGATTTCAGATTCTATTCCCATATTATGGGCAAGGTCAATTACCGGTTGGATGCCTACCTCTCGCAACAAATATGCAGTGACAGTATTTACCGATTTACCTAATCCCTGCGAAAGCGTTAGCATGCCTCCATAATTTCCATCTGAATTTTTAGGCGTCCAATCGCTGACCAAACTCCACTTTTTTCCCTTTTCGAAGGTGACGGGAAGATTAGGAATCCGATAACAGGGAGAAAATCCTTTATCGGCAATAGCTGCAGTGTATACAAATGGTTTAAAGGTAGAACCAACCTGCCTGCCCTGAGAAGGTTTTACGTGATCAAGTTGATAATAACGCATATCCACACCGCCAACCCATGCTTTTATCTCTCCGGTATGCGGATCCATAGCCATAAATCCGGGTTGCAAAGTTTTCTTAACATATTTGATGGAATCATAAGGCGACATTACGGTATCCAGATCATAATTTTTTGCAAACCATGAAAAAACGGTCATGGTATCTTTAACTTGAAATGCTTTATTTATTTCATCCTCACTTTTGCCCGCCTTTTTCATTTTGCGATAACGTTCGCTTTGTTTCATTGCATTATCTATAAGCCCGGGATTTGTGCGACCGCTATAAGGATATGCCCAGGGTTCATATTTATTTCCCTTCCAATGGGTATTAAAATCCTTTTGCAATTTAGTGAGCCACTGACTAGTTGCCTGTTCAGCATAACTCTGCATGCGACTATCTATAGTAGTATAAATCTTTAATCCGTCTTTGTAAATATCCCATTTTCCGCCGTCAGGCTTTTCATTTTCATCAACCCATTCCGCAAGCCATTGACGTAAATATTCTCTGAAATAAGTTCCGTTTCCCGCCTTGTGATCCTGACGTTTAAAATCAAGAGATATAGGTTTTTGTTTATACAGATCGTAATCCTCCTGACTGAGATCTCCTGTTTCTACCATGGAATGTAATACTATATTTCTTCTTTCCAGACATCTTTCCGGAAAACGCACAGGGTTAAATAGAGAAGGATTGTTCACCATGCCAATAAGTATGGCCGATTCATCAATGGTAAGGGAATCAACTGTTTTGTTAAAAAAAGTTTTAGAAGCTGTTTTAATTCCGCTTGCATCGTAGATGTATGGAATGGTATTCAAATACATTACGATAATTTCTTCTTTGGTATATCTGCGTTCAAGTTTAGCAGCAGTTACCCATTCTTTTAATTTAATTACAGCGAGTGAAAATTTATTACTTGCTACCGGTCGTCCATACAAATTTTTTGCAAGTTGCTGAGTAAGTGTACTTCCACCACCTGCTTCCTCTTGACGCAATATCAAAGTTTTAACAATAACGCGCATTACGCTTTTTGCATCAATGCCGCTGTGTTCGTAAAATCTTCTGTCTTCGGTTGCTACTAAGGCTTTAATTAAATGCGGAGGAATTTCCTTTAGTGTTGCATTAGTTCTGTTCTCTCTATAAAATCTTCCCAATAATTCGCCATCTGAAGTTAATATTTGTGTAGCAAGACTACTTTGCGGATTTTCTAATTCGTCAAAAGAAGGCAACTTACCAAAAACACCCAACGACAATAAAAGGACAAATAACGCCATTACTCCGGCGCCGATAAAAAAGATCCGCCAAAACCATTTAATCTGTTTTTTATATAAAGCTAATTCTTCTTTTACCGACATATATTAAAATTAATCTTTTAAATAATTATCCTCGAAGAAAACTTCATATCCGGCAGCATCTTTTGATTTATAGAACTGCACATAATTTGATTTAGAAATTACCATTGGTGTAAATGCTTCTTTAGTGAGTTCGTTAAAAACGCCGGCGTTATCTTTAATTGTATAATAATAAGTTAATGCTTTTGCTGCTCCGGAAAATGATTTTACCATTATGATACTATTTTCTTTGCCTAGTAATAAGCTGCTGATCTTCAAATTATCTGTGCCGAAATTTGTTGCGTCGAAGGTTGCAATATTATTTTTCATTGTTGTTGCATCTTTACCCGTTGCTCCCATTAAAAATAAAAAGTAGTGTTCTTCCTCCGGTTTATAGGTATAGTTAATTGTAGGTGCAACCTTCTCAACTGCATCCATTACACTGCCTCTGCGCAAATAGTCGAGTATTTCCTGTGCGCGAATTCCCACCTCATGTTCAGGATATTTAATTGCAACCTTTTGCAATTCATTTTTGAAAATATCTATACTATCCGCATCTGCAAAGGTCAATGCATTCAGCATATCAAACTTTGGTTTTAACGGATTTGGAATAAACAAACTATCAGCAATATGTGATCTGGTTTTTACTTCAACATAATTTTTTTGCTGAAGCATGTCATAAGTTTGAGTATAAAAAATATCCAGTGCATTCTTTTTGTCATCCCTTTTTTTGAAGTAATCAGGGTCACCAATAATTTTTGCATAATCAGATTCAGGATATTTAGTGAGGATTGCATTTTTATACGTTTCCTGTTTTGGATTTCCTGTCAATCGATATAATTGATAATATGCTTGTACTTCATAATAATTTGCGGGATAATCCGTCACATTTTCTTCAAAATATTCAATTGCTTTTGGTTTGTTGGAGAAATTTTCCTTGTAAATTATTCCTGCTCTATATAACGCGCCGGCAATTTTAGCGTTGGATGCAGCTATTTGTTCAGGTGTTTTAGGGAGACTCGCAACAATTGCGTCAATCGTTATATTTTTACCCGTTAGATCAATTGTTTTTGTGCCGGCGGTGTCTGCAACTGCCGTTTCTTCTTCACCGAAACTTCCTTTTTCACTTCTCCTCCAATTATCCTCGAGTTTACGTGTATCCCATTTTTTCTTGAATTCGGAAAATCCACGTGAACGCAAGGTTATATTGTAAAAATAAAAATCACCACCGGTTGTTGTTCCTGCTTGCACCACATTATTAGGATCAATAATTTCATTATTCACAGTATCCTTTTCTTCTTCCTCAATAATTATTTTTTCAAGTTCTTTATATAATTCCTTTTCTGATAATCCTGCCCAATACTGTAATTTTTTTTCTGTTTCAATAATAGTCAATTCATCCACCAATAATTTTAAATTATCGCGTAACTGTTTTACTTCTTCAAATCGGGGTTGATCCTTTGGCAGATTTAATACTGTGCTATCGTAATATGCATAAGCCGATTTATATTCCACATCTGCATAATAAATATCCCCGAGACGCATGTAAGAAATTCCTTTTTGTTTTCCTTCGTTTGTGCTTTTTACAGATTTATTCAGATATTCAATACCCAATTCTTTTTGTTTATCAGCTAGAGCTATATCGGCTAGGGTATAATAGATAAGGCCATAAAATTCAATATATTTCTCATCCTTGAGCAAACTCATTAATTCATCTTTCGATTCTTTTCCTGAAACACCATAGTTTTCCATGGTTAATTTAGCCATATTTAATTTGGCGTAAAAATCCATGTCGTAGGTTGGTTTGCCATCTAACACAAGTTGATAAGTAGCAAGTGCTTTTTCGTAATTATTTTGTTCTGAATATAATTGCGCTAAAATAAAATTATAACGTACCACCAATTTTTTATCGTCGGTATTTTCAATAGCAGCCATTAATGGCTCAATGGCATTTGCATGTTGATTTTCTTTGATATAACAATCAGCTTCAACAGAATATAATTCTCCTAACAACCAGGTTGGAAAATTTTCACGACTTTTAAGCACGCTTAAAACTGTATGCGCATCGCTGTATTTTTTTTGTTCTATAAGTGAACGCGCCACCCATATGCCGGCCTGGCTGGATACTGGTTGATGTTTTAATCTTTCCACGAAATTCAATTCGCCATCTTCATCCTCTTTAACTCTTTTAGTTGCCGATTGTTTTTCGATGATATCGGAGTATTCAGAAATGATGTATTGAAAAGTGCTCAATGCATCTTCATAATTGCGTTTATAAAAACTTGATTTCCCGATAAGGAAATAAGAATCGTCTACCCATTTGCTTTTTTTGTGCATTTGGATAACAAAGGAGGTCTTTTTTACGATCTCATCCATCGCAGGTTGAACTCCGGATGCCTGTTCCTGGCTGCCATATTTGAAAATGAGCAAAATTTCTTCGTAGTTATCTGTTTGGCCGTCCCAAAGTGTGCGCTCATTCTCCTTCATGCTCAAACGAGCGTTAAAATACCCGTTATCCCTGGCTATGAGGTCGTCGAGGCTTCGAACAACGATATTATTATTGCCATTTTTGCTTGAACTGCAGGCAGAAACAAAAAAAAGAATTAAAATTGTAGCGATAAATACGGAAAAATTTCGTTTCACAGTCAATAGTTTGTTGCCGGATATATAACTTAATTCCGACAAAAATATTTTAAATAAAGTAAATAAAATAGCGTTTTACAAAGTTATGGCGAAAGGTAACAAAAAAACCAATCTTTGGTTAGAGAAATTGCGCACGAAATACAAGTTAGTGCTCATGCACGACAAGACTTTTGAGGTGCAGACCTCTCTGCAATTAAGCTTGTTAAATGTAATCATTCTTTTCAGTACTTTATTGGTTGTGGTGGGTATGATAGTATATCTCGCCATTGTTTTCACACCGCTCAAAAATTTGGTGGTTGGTTATAGTGAGGTAAATACCACCCGGCAGATCACCCGAAACAACAAGATTACCGATTCCATGCTGCTTTCTCTCAAGGCTTACGATATCTATTTTGATAATCTGCAAAAACGTTTAAGTGGTGAAATTGACACCATAGTTCCCTTGGATAGCATCGAAAAGACGGATTATTCCAATATTAAGATCGGTGAAGCTTCGGAAATTGACAAAATGCTTCGTGATCAAATCTCTCAGGAAGACCTTTTTAACCTGAGTTTGGCGGACCCTAGAGAGGTTACCAGCGATCAAAATCTGGAATCCCTCCACTTTTTCCCGCCAATAAAGGGTTCTGTTACCTCCGAATTCAGTTCAAGGGAAAAACATTACGGAATAGATATCGTGGCGCCGGAAAATAGTCCTATAAAGGCATGTTTAGGTGGCGTTGTAATTGATAGTTATTGGAGTCTCGAAAGTGGAAATGTTATCATACTTCAACATGACCATGGACTTATTTCCTTTTATAAACACAATTCTCAGATCCTCAAAAAAACAGGAAATACGGTAAAAGCCGGCGATGTTATAGCTGTTATCGGAAATACCGGCGAAATGAGCAGCGGTCCCCACCTGCATTTTGAACTCTGGCATCAAAAAAATCCTATAAATCCAAAAGATTATATTAACTTCAACTAAAATTTAAAAACTATGTTTGGGAATAAAAATTCAACAACCCAGTCTGCACCCACCTCTTTTATTTCAAACAGGATCAATCTTGGAACTATTGTGGAAGGAACAATAGAAAGTGACGGCGACCTCAGGATTGAGGGAACCATACGCGGAACTTTGCGCACAAAAGCAAAGGTTGCAGTAGGTCCTACCGGATTGATTGAAGGAGATGTGCATTGTAAAAGTGCAGATATAGAGGGTAGAATTACCGGTGATATTGAAGTGAGCGAGGTTTTGACGTTAAAATCTTCCTCTATTGTGGAAGGGAATATTTATACCGCAAAAATTGTTATAGAAAACGGTGCTCACTTCGACGGAATTTGCAACATGGGAGCAAAAGAGCCAAAAATCGTAGATGCCAGACCGCAATACCAGGAAGCCACGATTTGATAGTTATTTTAAATATTCTGCAATGGCTTTTCAGCTATTTGCCGGGATATTTATTGGTGTGTGGGGCGGAATTAAATTAGACGATTTGCTGAACACAAAACCGTGGTTTACGGTTATACTTTCATTGTTAGGAGTAGCTGCAGGATTGTACTCCGTGCTCAAGGATTTTATTAAACCAAATAAGAAATGAATGTGTTCAGTTCAAAAGGGGAAAATTAAATTATTAAATACTATTTTCATGATATTGGGTTCTTTTAAACGATTGATTTTATTCGCAGTTTTTATTGCAGCAATTCTTTTTATTTTGAGTTTTTTCAAAAATTTCAAAATGGTAATGAACTTCGGCTGGGTACTATATTTTGTTTTTCTCGTTTTGAGTTTTGCTACCTTATATTTATCAGGTAAAACAATGACCGGTAAGTTAAGCGGGTTTATGAATATTTTTTTTGTAAGCATTTTTTCTAAATTAATTATCACCGCAATTATTGTAATGGTATACAAGAAAAATGCAGAGCCAAGCTCTGATATAAATTTTATTATTCCTTTCGCAATAATTTATTTTTCTTTTTTGTTTTTTGAAACCTATGAACTTGTAAAAATGTCACGAAGAATCGGAAACAATCAAAAAAATGTAACAGGTAAAAAATGAAAATGAAATATTTTTTTACCAAATTTGGGGCTATTTTTTTAATTGGTAGTGCAAGTGCGCAAATGCCTCCCATGATTGATTTTGAACGCGATGTGATTAAATCGGAGCAGAATGCTGCATCAGCTAAATTGGCAGTGTTTAATGCGGCGCCAACAGGTAATTACGATCTGAAATATGTGCGATGTGAGTGGGATATTTCTCCGGATACACTTTTTATTTCCGGTGCAATTACCTCCTATTTCACGGTATTGGAAAACACTGAATTAATTTATTTTGATGCAAGTGATTCCTTAATTATAGATTCTGTTATTTACCATAATTCAAATCTCGTTTTCCAACACTTGAATAATGAGATAGAAATTGAATTGCCGGAAATTCTAAATATAGGTGCTTTCGATTCAATATGTGTTTATTATCACGGAACCCCGGTGTCATCCGGATTCGGCTCCTTTGAAATTACACCTCATGAAACCGGAAATACAATATGGACCTTATCAGAACCTTACGGTGCAAGTGATTGGTGGCCATGCAAACAAACCATAACCGATAAAATTGATTCTGTAGATATATTAGTAACTACGCCATCAGCATATAAATCAGGTGGACCCGGTTTATTAATTAATGAAATTGTGGATGGAGATTTTACAACCTATCACTGGAGGACAAAATATCCGATAGCTACTTACTTAATTGGAATTGCGGTAAGTAATTATGAGGTCTATTCTTTTTATGCTCCGCATTTGGAAGATTCCGTTTTGTTTTATAATTTAATTTATCCGGAAACATTTGAAACTGCTGTGCCGGGAATAGATGTAATTGTACCTTCCTTTGAATTGTTTTCAGATATTTATTCTGATTATCCTTATCCCGATGAAAAATATGGACATATGCAATTTGGTTGGGGAGGAGGAATGGAGCATCAGACAATGAGTTCAGTTTCCAATTTTAATTACGAATTACTTGTTCATGAAATGGCGCATCAATGGTTTGGAGATAAAATTACCTGCGGAACATGGAGAGACATCTGGTTAAATGAAGGATTTGCCACGTACAGCACATGGTTGAGTTTTGATTTTTCGGATGATCCGAATCATTATTATGAAGCATGGTTGTCCGGAACCAGAAATACCATTGTTTCAAAACCCGGTGGTTCTGTTTGGGTTGATGATACCACCACCACAACCAGAATATTTGACGGGCGATTAACGTATTATAAAGGCGCTTGGATATTACATATGCTGCGATGGGAGCTGGGCGAAACAATATTTTTTGAGGCTATTAAAAATTATATTACGGATCCGGAACTCATTTATAATTTTGCAGTAACAAACGACCTTAAAAAACATTTGGAAACTGCAGGGGATACTTTATTAACTGAATATTTTAATGATTGGTTTTACGGACAGGGTTTTCCAACATATCATTTATTGTGGAATCAGGATGAAAATGATCTATTAACAATTGCGTTGGATCAAACAACTTCAGACCCTTCAGTCGATTTTTTTGAAATGAAAGTTCCGGTTCGTTTGTATGGAGAAAATGATTCGTTAGATGTTGTATTAAAACATGAAAAGATAGGGCAGTTATTTCAAATCAATGTTCCATTTGTGGTCACAGGAATGATATTTGACCCTGAAATTAAATTGTTGCATGCTAATGACATTATTACGCATGCAGAATTACCGGAAGGCACTTTGCAATTGGTTACCTATCCGAATCCGGCAGATGCGGAATTAAATATTCAGATGTTTTCTACTGTGCTGACAGAATATACTGCAACATTATATAATAATGCTTCCCAAATAGTATACAGTGATACTTATCGACTGGATGGATCACGCGGACTTATTAAAATTGATATTTCTGAATTTACTCCGGGGCCTTATATTTTATCGGTGCGGGATGATGAAAATGACATTGTTCAAAAGATCATTATTAAATAAAATTTGTGAGTTACCTTTTTTTAAAATTTGGTGTCCTTAAATAATTGTATGAAAAAAATTGTTTTACTCGGCTCTGGAGAACTTGGAAAAGAATTCGTTATCGCGTGCAAACGAATGGGTCATTACATTATTGCGATTGATTCTTACAATGATGCTCCAGCACAACAAGTTGCTGATGAAAGAGAAGTGATAAATATGTTGGATGGAGACGCACTTGATGCAATAATAAAAAAACACAAACCCGATATTATTGTACCTGAAATAGAAGCAATTAGAACAGAAAGATTTTATGAATATGAAAAATGGAATATTCAGGTTGTTCCAAGTGCGCGTGCTGCAAATTTTACCATGAACAGAAAAGCAATTCGCGATCTTGCTGCAAAAGAATTAGGTATTAAAACAGCTAAATATGCGTATGCAACAACTTTGGAAGAATTAAAAAATGCAGTCGCCGAAATTGGATTTCCATGTGTAATAAAACCCTTGATGAGTTCGAGTGGAAAAGGACAATCAACTATTAAATCGGAAACGGATATTGAAAAAAGTTGGAATTATGCGCAGGATGCAAAACGTGGAGATATTGCAAAAGTGATAGTAGAAGAATTTATTTCTTTCGATTCTGAAATCACTTTGTTGACAGTTACTCAAAAAAATGGTCCAACTTTATTTTGTGCGCCAATTGGTCACCGGCAGGAGCGGGGCGATTATCAGGAAAGTTGGCAACCTGCATTAATTTCTCCGGAACATATCAAAGAAGCACAAGAAATTGCTAAAAAGGTAACAGAAGCATTAACCGGTGCAGGAATTTGGGGTGTAGAATTTTTTCTCAGTGCAAAAAACGGAGTGTATTTTTCAGAATTGAGTCCGCGCCCACACGATACCGGAATGGTTACACTTGCAGGCACACAAAATTTAAATGAGTTTGAATTACACGCTCGTGCAGTTTTGGGATATCCAATTCCCGAAATTGAACTCTTAAAAGTTGGAGCAAGTGCCGTAATTCTTGCACAGGAAGAGATGAAAAAATTTACCTTTGAAGGTGTTGAAGATGCGCTGAACAATTCTAAAACTGATATTCGTATCTTCGGTAAACCAACAACCAGAAAATACAGGCGCATGGGAGTAGTTGTTGTAAATGACAATATTGGAAGTGATGTGGTTCAGGTGAAAGAAAAAGCAATGGCAATTGCAAAATTGGTAAGCTTAAAAAAAATGGATTAAATTTGATTTATTAACCTTTAAAATATTAATATATGATAACATTAGAACAATATGCCGACCTCTGTGTATTAATGAGCGATACGGCAGGCGATGAATCTAAAGAAATTGCTATTGCAGAAGCAAATGGTATAAATGGAGCTCTATGGCTCGAATCAAAAAAAGGATATACTGCCCAAATGAGTGACCCTGCCGATATGGGAAAAACTGCAGTTGCCTTTATGCCATTATACCAGGCAGCACTGGATAGAAAACGCGGTGGCGGTGAGCCCTGCACTTTGGAACTATATACAAAGATCCATGCTGAAATGGCATTCAGAAAAGATGCGAATGACAACACGAAAAAAATTGACTACAACATCGTTTTAGCGGAAAACGGTTATACTCATCAAACATGGCTGGAATGTGAAAGTTATTGGACCCCGCGCGTAGGTGCTGATACAGAACCAAAATATATCCCCGAACTCGGTGCCAAATTCAGAGTGTTAATGCAACAGGAAAGTGATAGAATCTTTGGGATTGTGCGGTGAGATTCGCCGGACTCCCAGGTTAATATTAAATTTTAATGGTCATCATATATTTTCAGTGGCGGGCAATGCCCGTGAGCTGCTTGGTAGTTCTCATTCCAAATCACTCAGATCAAAACTATTCATAAAGCTGGTATCAAATACACCGGCTCTGAATTTTGGATCGCGCATGAGTTTTTTGTGGAAGGGGATTGTAGTTTTAATTCCTTCAACAATAAATTCATCCAATGCTCTTTGCATTTTTGATATTACTTCTTCCCGTGTGCGCGCTTTGCAAATTAATTTTGCGATCATACTATCGTAATATGGTGAGATCGTATATCCGGCATAAACGGCGGTATCTACACGAACACCGTGTCCTTTAGGGGAATGGAAACTGGTTATTTTACCCGGACTGGGAGAAAAGTTTTTTGTTGGATCTTCCGCATTTATTCTGCATTCCATTGCATGCAATAATGGAAAATAATTTTTTCCGGAAATTTTTTCTCCGGTTGCAATTTTAATTTGTTCTTTAATCAGATCAAAATCAACAACTTCTTCTGTTACAGTATGCTCCACCTGTATACGCGTATTCATTTCCATAAAATAAAAATTCTTGTGTTTGTCAACAAGAAATTCTATCGTTCCTACACCTTCGTATTTAATACTTTCTGCTGCTTTTACGGCGGCATCACCCATTTTTTTTCTCAATTTTTCATCTAGAAAAGGAGAGGGGCTTTCTTCCACTAATTTTTGATGTCTTCTTTGAATGGAGCAATCGCGTTCACTTAAATGACATGCCCTTCCATATTGATCACCGGCAACCTGAATTTCAATATGGCGTGGTTCTTCAATATATTTTTCCATGTACAAACCATCATTATTAAATGATGCTTTTGCTTCCATGCTCGCGGTATCAAATGCACTTTCAACTTCATCCTCTTTCCAAACGATACGCATTCCTTTTCCACCGCCACCGGCAGTGGCTTTCATAATTACGGGGTATCCTATTTTTTTTGCTAATTTTTTTGCTTCCGCTACATCTTTTAATAACCCTTCACTTCCGGGAATAACCGGCACGCCTGCTTTTTTCATTGTTTCCTTAGCAGTGATCTTATCACCCATTTTGCGGATCTGATCTGCAGTCGGACCAATAAATTTAATTCCGTATTTGGTACAGATCTCCGAAAAAGTTGCATTCTCACTTAAAAATCCATAACCCGGATGTATGGCATCTGCATTGGTAATTTCTGCAGCAGCCATAATTTTCGGAATACTTAAATACGATTCTTTGGAAGATGGCGGTCCGATGCAAACAGCTTCATCGGCAAATCGAACAGGAAGACTTTCTTTATCGGCAGTTGAATAAACAGCAACGGTTTTAATACCCATTTCTTTTGCTGTTCTAATAACCCTTAAAGCTATTTCGCCGCGATTTGCTATCAGTATTTTTTTGAACATCTTATTTTAAATATCTAATGTACAAATTTGCCAATGTGCAAATTCCAATATGTGTAATAAAAGAAAAGTTTATTTTGATTCAATTAAAAACAGTGGTTGATCATATTCCACCGGACTAGCATCATCAACAAGAATTTTTACGATCTTGCCGGATACTTCACTTTCAATTTCGTTGAAAAGTTTCATCGCTTCTATGATACATAATTTTGAACCAACAGAAATTTCATCACCAACCTTTACAAAAACATCTTTATCCGGTCCCGCAGATCGATAAAATGTTCCTACTATTGGTGATTTAATTGTGATGGTATTTTCTGCTGCAGCTGCTTCAGATTTTGATTCTTCTGATGTGTTTTGTGTAGTTTTTTCTGCAGCTATTTGTTGTGTTTGTGCAACTTGTTGCATTTGTGGTTGTGGCAACATCATCGGAACTTGCATAACTCCTGAAGAAGCTAATGCAGTTTTAATTTTAATGCGAAAATCCTGATTTTCGATTGTGAGTTCAGCGATGTTATTTTTATTAACCATCCTGATTAACTCCTGAATTTCTTTAAAGTCCATAGTAAGGTTATTTTACGCGTTCAACATATTCAAATGAGCGGGTGTCAATTTTAATTACATCACCCGAATTTACAAACATAGGAACCATAATATTTGCTCCGGTTTCCAATGTTGCATTTTTAAATGCATTTGTTGCTGTATTTCCTTTAACACTTTGCTCTGCAAATGTAACTTCTAAAACGATATGTGCAGGTAACTCACAAAACAATGGTTTTTCTGTTTCTGCATGGAATAAAATATCAATTTCCTGACCTTCCTTAAAAAATTCCTTTCCTTCCACCATGGCCTCATCCAAAGTAACCTGGTCAAAAGTTTCCTGATTCATAAAGCTATATCCGGTCTCGTCTTGATATAAATATTGAAATGTGCGGCGCTCTACTCTTACAGTATTAATTGTAGCTCCTGATGGAAATGTATTTTCCAAAACCTTGCCCGTAGTTAAACTTTTGATCTTCGTGCGTACAAATGCATTGCCCTTTCCCGGCTTAACATGCTGAAAATCAACAACCTGCCAAACATCATTATTAAAATCGATGCAAAGCCCTTTTCGTATATCTGCTGTATTTGCCATTTTGTATTATATGTTTTCCCCAATGGTTAAATCAGGGTATATTAAATTTATTCCGTTAAAGAGTCATGTGTCATTCTCCATTCTCCATTAATTTCTCATTTCCCTCAGACCTCCCAGGAGGTCGATGATGTCCCGATAGCTATCGCGAGCTGTTTAATTGTCAATTGTCAATTATCAATTTTTTTTCCCGATCGCTATCGGGAGTCCCATTCTCCATTCTCAATTACCCATCGTATGACCACTTTATCAGCGTAGCTCCCCAGGTAAATCCTCCACCAAATGCTGCTAAAACTATATTATCTCCCTTCTTTAATTTTGGTTCCCATTCCCACAAACACAAAGGCAAGGTTCCTGCCGTTGTATTGCCGAATTTTTCAATATTGACCATCACCTTTTCCTTTGGTAATCCCATTCGGTTGGCGGTGGCATCAATAATTCTCAAATTTGCCTGATGTGGAACCAGCCAAGCAATATCTTCACTAACGAGGTTATTTCTTTTCATGATCTCCTCTGAAACATCGGCCATGTTCTTAACAGCAAATTTGAAAACTGTTTTACCTTCCTGGTAAACTGTATGTTCATTGTTATCAACGGTTTCATGACTTGCAGGATGTAGTGAGCCACCGGCTTTCTGATGCAGAAAATGTCGACCTGAACCATCAGAACGCAAAATGGAATCAACTATACCTGTTCCATCAACGCTTGATTCCAGCAAAACGGCTCCTGCCCCATCACCAAAAATAACACACGTTGTACGATCGGTGTAATTAATAATAGACGACATTTTATCTGCTCCAACAATTACAACTTTTTTGTAAGTGCCGGTTTCAATAAATTTTGCACCGGTTGTAAGGGCATATAAAAAACCACTGCAAGCCGCGCTGATATCGTAACTTAAAATATGACCACAACCCAATTTGTCGCAAACAATGTTTGCAGTTGCGGGAAAAGCCATATCTGGTGTAGTAGTTGCCACAATAAGCATTTCTATATCGGTAGCCTTGTTCCCGGTTTTTACCAGCAAGCCTTTCACAGCCTCAACGGCCATATCACTGGTTGCTAATCCTTCTCCCTTTAAAATCCGGCGTTCTTTGATACCGGTTCTCGACATGATCCACTCGTCAGATGTGTCTACCATTTTCTCGAGTTCGGCATTGGTAAGCCTGTATTCAGGAACATAACCGTAGACACCGGTTATTGCTGCAAGTGGTTTATTCATGCCTGTAGTTGGTTTTAACTAATGGAATACCCCGAATTTCCGGGGAATTAAGATCAGGCTTTCTTTTCAATTGCTATTTTTCCTCTGTATGTTCCACATTCCGGACATACGCGGTGGTACAAAGTAGGTGCTCCGCAATTTGCACAGTTGATCACATTTGGCGCTTCAACACCATGATGTGTTCTGCGGGTGCGGGTTCTTTGTTTCGAGTGACGTCGTTTTGGATTCGGCATTGTATTATAGTTTTAATTTTTACTCAAATTATTTAATATATCCCACCTGGGGTCAATTTCTTTTTTGTCTTCTTCCTCTTTTTTTGTTCCTAATAATTTTAATATTTCAGGGTCACAACCCGGTTCACCATTCTTTTTATCAGTATGTGTCTTTTTAATCGGAATGGATAAATGAACGAATTCATAAATCATCTCCGAAACATCTAAAATTGAATCTCCATCAGAAATCCAAATTACATCTTCATTATCTTTATCCTCCTCCCGCTCGTCTCCAACCTTAACATACATCGTGTAATTTCCATGTATAGGAAGGTCGAAAGACTGACCACAACGGTCACATTCTGAAGCGATACTGCCTGAGATATCAAAATTAAGAACGAATAATCTATCCTTTTTATCAAAAATCAGATCTACAAAAACCTTCCCCTGTTTTACCAGACTATCCTCAAAATGATTGAAAAAAATATCTTCAAGCACAAAATTAAAATGGTGCTCCTCCAACTTTAGTCCAACAAACGGTATCTGATATGCCCTCAAATCTTTCACGACCCAACTGTTTTAAAAAAGGCTGACAAAGGTAGTGAACAAAAGACAAAAAGCGGCGAAATTTTGAATTTTGTGGTCAAAGTAGAGCGAAAAAGCTGCTTTCGGTCAATTATTCACCTGTTAAGCGACTAATTTCGGTTCTTATAGACTCCGGAATAGTATCCTTTCCACAAAATTGACTCTGGCAGATTGAGTATTTTGCATACATCACATTATTTATATGCCCGAAGAGGTCCATTTCGCTCCAATCAATCCTAAGCGTTAAAATTATAGGTAAAGCCATAAAATCGTTAAATTTTACCTTTCCGACTCTACATAGGATCTCTTTAGGGGATTTTTGATGCTTTCCGCATAGGAAACCCTTCGGTTACAGATATCTATTGCACCAAAAATCGCATGTAACATACTTTCGCCGGATGCTTCATTTTTTCCGGCTATATCATAGGCAGTTCCATGATCGGGTGAAGTGCGCACAAACGGCAATCCGGCTGTGAAATTGATGCCGCTGCCGAAACTCAGGCTCTTAAATCCAACAAGACCCTGATCGTGATACATAGCGAGAATAACGTCAAATTTTTGATAATTACCACTTCCAAAAAAACCATCCGCAGCAAAAGGGCCCACCACATATATTTTTTTATCCTGAGCTGCTTTTATCGCTGGTATTATGATGTTTTTTTCTTCATCTCCCAGTAATCCTCCATCACCGGAATGAGGATTCAATCCCAATACAGCTATAGTTGGATTAAAAATTGCAAAATCCTGTTTCAGGCTATGATTAATAAGCTCGATTTTTTGCAGAATTTTTTCCTTGGTAATTGCAGTGGGAATTTCTTTTATTGCTAAATGATTAGTAACTAAACCAACTCGTAAATTTTCATTCATCAACAACATCACACTTTCTTTATCTCCTGCCTTTGCATTAAAATATTCAGTGTGTCCGTGGTAATTAAAACCACTTTGTTGCATATTATTTTTGTTGATAGGCGCAGTTACAAGTGCATCTATCTTATTTGCTAAAAGGTCTTGTGTTGCTGCTTCTAGGCTTATTAATGCAGTTTTTCCGGCAACAGCAGTGTCTTGTCCGGGTTGTAAAATAATATCATCCGCAATACAATTAATTATATTAACGGATCTCGTATTTGTTTGATCGGCATCAATGCAAGTTGTATAATTAAATCCTTCTATGTTGAACATTTTTTTATAAAAGGATAAAATTCTGTTCGATCCATAAATAACGGGAGTACATAATTTTAAAATACGATTGTCATCCAGTGCTTTTATGAGCACCTCAGGGCCAATTCCATTTACATCCCCCAATGTGAATCCTATCTTCAATTTATTGTCCATCGATGTAAAATTAGACAACCGTACTAAGATTTTTTAATCTCTATCCCGAATAAATGCGAAGTTTGCAGAAACCGGAAGTTTAATTTTTTTTATATGCAAAACAATTTCCATCACAAAAAATCGCTTGGGCAACATTTTTTAAAAAGTGAAGCTACTGCTTTGGAAATTGTGCAGGCACTAAAACCCCAAAATGATTTTGTTCCAATTCTGGAAATTGGTCCGGGACTGGGAATTTTATCCAAACACCTTCTCAAACTACCAAACCCCATCTATTTTAGTGAACTCGATGCAAGGGTCATTTCATTTCTTGAGGAGGAGTTGAAAATAGATCCCTCTAATATTATATATGGTGACTTTTTAAAATTAGACCTTTCCAGGTATTTTACGGGTGAATTTCTGGTGATAGGCAATTTCCCATACAATATTTCCTCACAAATACTTTTTAAAATTTTAGATTTCAAAGATCAGGTGCCAATTTTAACCGGAATGTTCCAAAGGGAAATGGCTAAACGCGTGGTGGCAAAACATGGGAATAAGGAATATGGCGTTATTACAGTAATAGTTCAGGCATATTACGACTGCACCTATTTATTCGAGTTACCACCATCTGCTTTTGACCCTCCTCCAAAGGTAAATTCTGCTGTGATACGCCTTACCAGGAAGTCTACTCCAATGGATTGTGATGAAAAACTATTTAAACAGATCGTTAAAGCAGGATTTAATCAAAGGAGGAAAAAACTCTCTAACGCACTCTCGGGAATTCCGGGTTCAAAAGAAAAACTTATAGCACTTAACTTTGCCGACAAAAGGGCAGAACAACTCAGTGTTAACGATTTTATTGCATTAACCAACGCTTTCACAGCAGCTGAATAAATTTTTGCTCTTATTATATATATGTAAATGTTGAAAAAAGTTATCATTACAGATCACCTGCATCCGTATCTGGAGGAGCAATTGATAAAACTCGGTTTTGAGGTTGATGTGCAACAGGATATAACAAATGAGTTATTAACTGAGATAATCGATCAATACATAGGCCTAGTGCTCAGCACTAAAATAAAAGTAAATCCTGCTTTAATGGATAGGGCAAATCAACTTTTATTCATTGCCAGAGCAGGCAGTGGGATGGAAAACATTGATGTTGCGTATGCACTGAGTAAAAATATCAAGGTGATCAACTCCCCTGAAGGAAATGCAAATGCCGTTGCGGAACATGCTGTTGGATCACTGTTGTCCTTGTTAAACAATATTACCAGATCTGATCGGGAAATAAGATCAGGTATTTGGCGCCGTGAACAAAACCGGGGAACTGAGCTGGAAGGAAAAACCGTGGGAATAATAGGATTTGGCAATACTGGTTCTGCATTTGCCTCAAAATTGCAGTCCTTTAATGTAGAAATTTTGGCACACGATAAATACATTTTAGGATTTGGGAACAACTATATAAAGGAATCGGGTCCGGAAGAAATTAAGGAGAAGGCAGACATTATCTCCTTTCATTTACCTTTAACAGATGAAACTTTTCATTACCTAAATGAAGACTTCATTGCTGAATTCAGAAAAAATTTTTGGGTGATAAATACATCAAGGGGAAAGGTAGTAGATTCGCCTTCTTTATTAAAAGGTTTAAATTCAGGAAAAGTGCTCGGGGCTGCTTTGGATGTTTTCGAAAACGAACAATTTTATCAATTGCAGGGAGATGACAAGGCGATTATGGAAAAAATATGCAGTTTTGAAAATATTATTCTTACCCCTCATATAGCAGGTTGGAGCCATGAATCTTTCTTTAAAATTTCCAAAATATTGGCTGAAAGGATTGAGGCGCTTAGACTTCCAAATGTTAAGTGACAAAAATATGATACTAAAGTGACGGGTGTATGACGGGAAAATTAATTAAACAATATACTTTTGTTTTCAATTATTTACATAATTTAGCGACTCTTAACAAATTTTAAATTTTCGGTCTATGAATAAACTCCTTTACGCACTCGTTGTATTAGTTCTGTGTGTTGGTTCGGCAAAAGCCCAATCCGGTGAGATTCAGGGAAAAGTTCTGAATGATAAAGCAGAGGGAATTCCCTTCGCGAATGTGGTTGCCTATAAAAATGGTGTACTGGTTACAGGTGCCACAACCGACTTTTATGGTAAATACTCTATTCCCGCCTTGGAACCAGGTACCTATGAAATTGAAGCTTCCTACGTAGGCTTGAAAAAACGACTCACTAATATTACTGTCTCTCAGGGTATTGTCTTCCTCGACGACATATTATTAAGTGATAAGATACTCGATGTGGTTATTATTAAATACCAAGCTCCTTTGGTTGATAAAGGAAATACGAGTACCGGCGGTGTGGTAACCAAGGAGGATATTCAAAAAATTGCAACAAGAAACGTAACTTCCATTGCCGCTACCAAAGAAGGTGTATATCAGAGCGATGAAGGTGGTGGATTGAACATCAAAGGTTCACGTGGCGACGCTACGGAATTTATTATTGATGGTGTGCGTGTTTCCGGTTCCTTGAAATTGCCTCAGGATGCCATAGAACAACTGGAAGTAATTACAGGTGGTGTTGACCCTAAATATGGTGATGCAACAGGTGGTTTTATCACCATTACAACCAGAGGGCCCTCTAAAAACTATAATGGAAGTATGGAACTTGCCACTTCTGAAGTTTTAGATGATTACGGTTATAATCTTGCCAGTTTATTTTTAACAGGACCAATTATCGTAAACGATAAAAATACAGATTCCGCTCAGGCTAAATTCGGTTTCTTTATTGCAGGTGAATTGGAAATGGAAAGAGATCCTGACCCTTCCGCGATCGGAAATTTTCAGGTTAAGGATGATGTATTGCAAAGTTTAACCGACAATCCGCTTCGCCCGTCAGTTACAGGACTGGGATTTAATAAAAATTCAGAATTTATTACTGATGAAGATATTGAGGCAATTCCTTACAGATTAAATACAAGTAATCGCGGACTTGCACTTTCTACAAAATTGGATTATAAATTTTCGCGCAATACAAATCTACAGGTAGGATTATCCTGGAGAAATTTCCATGGAAATACTTATGCAAGAACATTTGCATTATTTAATTCAGAAAATAATCCTGTAGACGATCAAAATACGTATAGAGGATATTTGCGTTTTACGCAGCGTTTTCCTGAAAAAAAATCAGCAACAACAAAAGAATCAGTTTTAGGTAATGCATATTACTCCATTCAATTGGACTACACAAAATTTATGAGCACACGTCAGGATGGTGATCATGAAATGAATCCATTTGCTTATGGTTATATAGGACAATACAATACTTATAAGGCTCCGGTTTATTTTTACACTACAGACGAAACTACCGGTTTAACCGGATGGGTTCTTGCAGGATATGCAGATACACTTGTTGAATTTACAGCGGGAGAGGCAAATCCTGAATTAGCGGAATATACCACTGAGTATTATGAGGGAAGTGGAGTTCCACCCTCCAGTTTATTTGATATTCAATTAGGAGGTGGATTGTTGAATGGTGAATCTTCTTCACTATTTCTTTCAACGTATAATATGTGGTATAATACCGGAGTTCCCTGGTTTAATTATTCTAAAACAAATCAGGACCAATACAGTTTAACTTTTGGCGCATCACTGGATCTTAAAAATCCAAATGCAACAAATGTTTCTAAACATGCAATCGAATTCGGATTTGAATTTCAACAACGTATCGAACGTTTTTATGGGGTAAATCCAATTGGATTATGGACCATTGCACGTCAGCTTGCAAACAAACATATATTAACGCTTGATACGGATAATCCATTACTTATTATTGATGGAGAACAATATACTTATGATGCATATATCAGCACACCGGGTTTATACTTCGGCGAATTTGATACTATCACTTATAACAGATTATCACTAAGCGATGATCAGGCATATTTTGATCAGCAACTAAGAAATAAATTAAATGAAATGGGAATGCCTGTTGGCGATCTTGATTATATTAATATTGATAACCTCCCTTTAGATGTATTTTCTATGGATCTGTTCAGTGCAGATGAATTATTAAATCAAGGTAGTTCATTGGTATTTTATAATGGATATGATTATTTAGGAAATAATGTAACAGGTGCACCTTCTTTTAATGACTTTTTTACACAAAAAAATGACGAAGGATTATATACCCGTCCAATTGATGCATTCCGTCCGGTTTATACTGCCGGATATATTCAGGATAGGTTCAATTTTAATGATATCGTATTCCGTGTAGGTGTTCGTGTTGACCGTTACGATGCAAACAGAAAAGTATTGAGAGATAAATATTCCTTATACGATGTTTATTCAACATCAGAAGTGGATGGCTCTCTTAATCCAAATGGCTCACATCCCGGAAATATTGGCGAAGATTTTGTTGTTTATGTAGATGATTTTAATAGTCCTAGTCCAACAGTTTTAGGGTATCGCGATGAAGATGTTTGGTACAATGCAGATGGTCAGGAAGTTTCTGATCCAAACGTTATTGCAATTACTTCTTCAACAGGTACAATTACACCATATGTAATTGATCCTGATGCGAATATTAAAGATGAAAATTTTGATCCAAATTCTTCTTTTGAAGATTATACCCCTCAGATAACAATAATGCCTAGGATAGCATTCTCTTTCCCAATCTCTAAAGTGAAAGACAGAGAAGCATTGTTTTTTGCACATTATGACATCTTAACTCAACGTCCTCCTACGGGAACCTCTGCAACCCCTGCAGATTATTATTTCTTCCTGGAAAATGCAGGTGCATTAATTGATAATCCTGATCTTAAACCGGAAAAAACAATTGACTATCAGGTTGGTTTTCAGCAACAATTGTCACAATCATCCGTTATAAAAATTTCTGCCTTCTATAAAGAATTAAGAGATATGATACAGGTAGTTAATGTTCCTTATGCATATCCTCTTTCTTATTCAACTTACGGAAATCTGGACTTTGGAACTGTTAAAGGATTAACTGTTTCTTATGATATTGCCCGCAGAACCAGAAACCTCAAACTTTCTACAAGTTATACACTGCAGTTTGCTGATGGAACTGGTTCCAGCGCAACTTCACAAATCAATCTTGTGGGTGCAGGTCAGCCAAACTTAAGAACTATCATTCCTTTGTCTTATGATTCAAGACACAGTGTAAAATTAGTATTCGATTATCGTTTCGACGATCCTGAAGGCGGACAACCAACATGGTTGAATGATGTAGGACTTAATACTACATTCAACGCTCGTTCCGGCGAACCCTATACTCGTCAGGCAAATCCACTGGCAACAGCGCAATTTGGTGCTAACACCAGAGCAACTTTGGAAGGTGGTATCAACGGTTCCCGTTTACCTTGGCACTATAGAACTGATATAAAATTAGATAAAGCATTCACTTTCGGAGTTGGTAAAAATGACAGACCAATAAGTATGGATGTTTATTTATGGGTACAAAACCTGTTTGATAACAGAAACGTAATTGCTGTTTATGCTTACACAGGCAACCCACTCGATGACGGATATTTAGCTTCAGCAGAAGGACAACAAATTGTGAGCACTGTATTAGATGCACAATCCTTCACTGATCTTTATAATATTAAAGTTCAAAACCCTGATAACTACAGCATTCCAAGAAGAATACGCCTTGGTGTTGCTTTTGATTTCTAAATAGATTTAAACTGTTGAATATGTTAAAAAATAAACTGAATTGGATTTTACTTTTCACCTTGTTTGCAAGCATGAATGTTTATGCTAAAGAAAACATTGGGATCACCGGTAAACGTTTAAATACCTATGCTAAACTTACGGCAGGATGTTCTGACGCTACAACACAAGTGGATCTTGACATTAATAACGTGCGTTGCAGATTGTTAGGTGCCGGCGATTTCTGGTGGGATCTGCAAAATGATGCAAAATATGAAATTCCGAAAGTTGACCCTTCAACGGGTGTTATTCCTGTAAGTTCCAGCTTTGCAGGAGCTCTTTGGGTTGGTGGTATTGATGCAGGTGGTCAATTAAAGATCGCAGCTCAAACGTATCGCCAAAGCGGTAATGATTTCTGGCCCGGTCCTTTGGATAACGACGGAACCATAGAAGAAGCAACTTGCAACGCTTACGACCGTCACTGGAAAGTAAATAGAACAGAGATCGATGATTTTTTTGAAACGATATTAGAATATGGTGGAAACCCTGGCGTGTCAGAAGTTTTATCCGATATACCCGAAAACTTTATTCCTGCAATAATCCGCGAATGGCCCGGTTTAGGTAATCCGGGAGCTACAGGTAAAGCAGGTGAATTATTAAACGTAACGAGAGACCTTGCACCATTTGTTGATGTGAATTTCAACGGTTTCTATGAGCCTAACAAAGGTGAGTATCCCAACATTGATGGTGACCAGGCAATTTTCTGGGTGTATAATGATAAAGGAAATATCCATACAGAATCCGGTGGAGATGCAATTGGGTTAGAAATTCAGGCTCTTGCTTTCGGTTTTACTACCAACGATGAAATTAACGACATGACCTTCTATCGTTATAAAGTTACCAATTTTGCCACTACTTCACTTGACTCCACTTATTTCGGTCAGTGGGTGGATTCAGATCTTGGAGCTTATGACGACGACTGGGTTGGTTGCGATACACTTCTTTCTTTAGGATTATGTTATAATGGCGATCTTGTGGATGGTCCTACTTCTCCTAACTATGGAGCTAATCCGCCAATTTTTGGAACTGACTTCTTTCAAGGTCCGATTAAATATACTTTTGATGATGGTGTTATTACAGATAGCGTGCGATTGGGAATGTCATCATTCTTATATTATGATAATAACTTCCTGATTACTGGTAACCCTGAGGTTGCAGCACATTATTATGGTTATATGTCAGGAACCTGGAAGGATGGTTCTCCATTTACTTATGGCGGTAACGGTTATGGCGGAACTGAACGCACCAACTTTATTTTTCCTTCCGATCCTTCTGATCCTACAGGATGGAGTGAGTGTACAGAAGGTAATACCGCATTCGACAGAAGATATTTGCAGTCATCCGGGCCATTCAAATTATTACCGGGTGCAAAAAATGAAATAGTAATGGGTGCAATTTGGGTTCGTCCTCCGGTATCGGGTGGTTGTCAAACCTCTTTTGACCTTGCACGATTAGCAGATCAAAAGGCTCAAGCTTTATTTGATGCAAATTTCCAATTAATAGGTGGACCTGATGCACCGGATCTCGGAATCCGCGAATTAGATCAGGCTTTAGTATTATCCATAACAAATGGAACTACTTCGAATAATATTGGTGAGGCATATGAAGAAACAGATCCTTTGATTGTGAGTATTGTTAGCCAGTTGCCTGATAGCGTTATTGAAGCAAATCCCGGAATTACAGATACTACCTTTAATTTCCAAGGATATAAAATTTACCAGTTGGAGAATGCACAAGTTTCTCCTTCAGAGTATAATGATGTAACAAAAGCTAAATTGATATATCAAAGCGATTTGAAAGATGGTATAGACAAGATTGTAAATTATAGTTTCGATGTAACCATTGGTGCAGATGTACCTGAATTGATGGTAGAAGGAGCTGACGTTGGAATTAAACATACCTTCTATGTTACAGATGACGCTTTTGCTGCAGGAAATTCAACACTGATAAACTTTAAAACATATTATTTTTCAGTATTGTCCTATGCACATAATAACTTCCTGCAATACGATGTTACCAATCCGAATTCACAGAAACGCCCTTATCTGGAAGGAAGAAAAAATATTAAAATCTACACTGCAATTCCACATAAACCGGATCCTGAAAATGGAGGTATGGTGTTAAATGCAGGATATGGTGATGGACCTGATATCACAAAAATTGAAGGTATAGGTAATGGTGGAAATTTCCAGGAATTAACTGATGCATCAGTTGAAACAATACTGACAAATTCCTTCATGTTGGCGCCTGTTTATAAGGGCCGCAAAGCACCAATTGACGTGATGGTTTACGACCCGGTTCGTTTACCTGCAGCAGAATTTGAACTAAAAATGGTGGATTCCACAAATAGCAATCCGTTGAATCCTGACAGTACCTGGTGGGTGCTTACTAACCTAACTGATGGTAGTTCAGTGGTTTCTGATTTCCCGATAAATTTTGTGAACGAACAGGTAATTCCTGATTGGGGATTATCAGTTACTGTGCACAATGTGCAAAATCCCGGCGGTCAAACCGTAGCTGGTTCTTTTGTTGAAAAGGAAGAAAACAATGGTCTGTTGGGAGCTACATTTACTTATGACGATCCTAATAAACAATGGTTAACAGGTGTGCCTGATAATGATGGTACTGTATTAGACTGGATTCGTTCAGGCATTGCCGATGGTCTTTTTGCCGATGTATTGCCAAATCCTGATGAAAATCAAATATTTGAAGGTGTTTTAGGTGGAACATGGGCACCAACAGAACTTGTAGCATTTAATACTGCTGATGTTCCTTATATGCCATTGCGTTCTATTGTTGGGTTGCGTCCTCAAATTCCAATTGAAGAAACAATTGGGGTGGATATTATATTCACTTCTGATGTATCTAAATGGTCAAAATGTATGGTAGTGGAAAGTGGGGAATGCACAACAGTAAGAGATGAAGTTAAATTAGACCTCAGACAATTACCATCTGTTAATGCAGATGGTACAATTGGCACCGACATCGGGTATTCTTATTTCCCGGGTTATGCAATTGATGTTGAAACAGGAACAAGGGTAAATATATTCTTTGGAGAAGATGGCTGTTCAGGTCAACCGGATGGCAGAGGTAAGGATATGGTTTGGAACCCATCTTCAACATTCTTTGATGAAACATTTAACCCTATTTATGGTGGTAAACATTATTTATATGTTACAAAAACGAAATACGATGGTTGCAAAAATATGCATGATTCCCTTCAGTGGATTGGCGGTTCAAAACCGGAAACATCATATTATAAAGATGTATTCGTGAATGTAGTTTGGATATCTATGCCTTTTCTACAGCCGGGTTATACCTCAACAGTTGGTCAAACTATGGCTATTCCAACTACAACAACAGTTCAGTTGCGGGTTACAAAACCATACTTGTCGCAATTTGTAACAGGTGAAAATCTTGGATTCCCATTGTATCGTTTTTCCACTGCTTCATTAGCTCCCGGAGTTAACAATGCAGAGGTTGCGAGCAGTGCACTTGATCTTATCAGAGTAGTGCCGAATCCATATTATGCCTATTCTGCTTATGAAACCAGTTCACTTGATAACAATGTGAAGATCACCAATCTTCCTCCACAATGTACGGTATCGATTTTTACATTGGATGGCACCTTAGTGCGCAGATTCGAACGGGATGTTAGTGCCGATAATACTGCCGGCGGCGAATTGAATGCTAAAGAATCGAATACCGATACTGCATTGGATTGGGATCTGAAGAATGAAAAGAATGTTCCATTGGCAAGCGGAATGTACATCGTTCATATTGATGCCGGAGCATTGGGTGAAAAAACGATAAAATGGTTTGGCGTAATGAGGCCAATTGATCTGGATACTTTCTAAAACCGAAACACATGACAAAAATGAAAAAAATACTAGTTACCTTATTTATATTGATACCAGCAGTGGTTATAGCGGGAAATCCTGACCGCTCCGGAGAGGCAGGCGCATCGGAATTATTGATAAATCCATGGGCCCAAAGTTCAGGATGGTATGGTCTGAATATAGCCTCCGTTCGTGGTGTTGAAGCGCCGAATGTGAATGTTGCCGGATTGTCATTTCTGGATGGAAGCCAAATTGAATTTTGCAGAACAGAATGGTTGGTGGGAACTGAAATCAGTTTGACCACTTTCGGCTTTGCACAAAAAATTGGAGATGGTGCCATTGGTTTGACACTTACCTCAATGGATCTTGGAGAAATTGAAGTAACAACAACCGAAAGTCCCGATGGAACCGGAGCATATTACAAACCTCGTTTTTCCAACCTCGGACTTTCCTATTCCAGAAAATTTGCTGATTATTTGAGCGGTGGAGTTACGATAAGGGTTATTACTGAAAGTATCTCCGACGTAAAAGCAATAGGTGTTTCCATGGATGTTGGTATTCAGTATATCAGCGGTCCTGCAGAGCACCCTGAACAAATTAAAATGGGTATAGCCTTAAAAAATATCGGAACCCCAATGAAATTCAGCGGTGATGGTCTTAGTTTCAGAGGAAATGTTCCCGATGGAGATTATTCTATGACGCAGGATTTCAGAGCAGAAACGTTTGAATTACCCTCCTTATTGACCATTGGATTGTCTTACGACTTCTATTTTGGTCAGGAACACCGATTAACTGCAGTGGGTAATTTCGTTTCCAACTCTTTCTATAAAGATCAGTTTGGCGCCGGTTTGGAATATGCACTGAAAGTGAAAAATACAGAAATGTTTATGCTGCGTGCAGGTTACAGATACGAAGGCGGAATTACCGACGACGTAGAAAGAACTTCCGCCTCTACAGGAATTGCAGCAGGACTAACATTCCAATATCCTATCGATAAATTGGAAAATAATCTTGTGGCTTTAAGTTATTCTTACAGAACTTCTTACCAATACGAAGGATCTCATTGTTTCGGTCTTCGTTTAAGTTTCTGATTAAATACTTTTTATAACTTTGCGGAAACGTTTCTGAACAGGAAACGTTTCTTTTTTTTATTTTAAAAACAATGTCATGGGTGAAATAAGCTATTTGAGTAAAGAGGGAATGGAGAATCTGAAGATCGAAATTCAGGAATTAAAAACCATTGGTCGCAAGGAAATGTCTCAGCAAATTAATGAAGCCCGCGAAAAAGGTGATCTTGCAGAAAACGCTGAATACCACGCCGCCAAAGAGGCTCAGGGTTTAATGGAAATGAAAATTGCCAAACTTGAAGAGTTATTAATGAATGCCAGATTATTGGATGAATCTAAAATTGATACCTCTAAAGTTTCGGTATTTACTACAGTAAAACTACGTGATACTAAATTCAATAAAGATATTTCCTACAAATTGGTGTCTGAAAAAGAAGCTGATATCAAAACGGGAAAAATATCTGTTACATCACCAATAGGAAAAGGTTTGTTGGGAAAAAGTGTTGGCGATGTGGTAAATATTATTGTTCCTGCAGGTACTATCGAGTTTAAAATTTTAGATATCTCCGTTGTATAATGCCTACACTTTTTACAAGAATTATTAACGGCGAAATTCCCTGCCATAAAATTGCAGAGAATGAATTTTTTTTTGCATTTCTTGATATCATGCCATTGGCGCCGGGACATGTGTTGGTAGTTCCGAAAAAACAAATAGATTATATTTTTGATCTGGATGATGAGCTGTTAAGTGGCATTTTACCCTTTGCAAAAAAAATTGCCAATGCTATGGAAAAGGTGATTACCTGCGAACGTATCGGAATTTCTGTTATCGGATTGGAAGTGCCGCACGCACATCTCCATTTAATTCCCCTTCGTACAATGGATGATATAAATTTCTCCAGACCTAAATTAAAAATGTCGGATAAAGAACTGGCAGAAATTGCAGCTAAAATAGTTGCTCAATTGTAAATTCAATTTGATATTAAATAGAACTTTTATCAGAAATTTATGCTGTTATGTTTTTACTTTCCCCGGATTTGCTGTAATATAATCTGCCCAACCATTAAATTGTTTCCCTTTAGGAGAGATTTTTTTTCCTGAATTAAAATGACAAACTGCCACTGCTAATGCATCTGTTGCGTCAAAATATTTAGGCATTTCAATAATTTTTAAAGTGCTTTCCAACATTTTAGCAACCTGTTCTTTAGACGCATTTCCTTTTCCTGTAATTGATTGTTTTATACGTCGAGGACTATATTCAATAACAGGAACATTATTATTTACGCCCGCAATTATCGCAGCACCCTGAGCACGACCCAGCTTCAACATGGATTGCACATTTTTTCCAAAGAAAGGGGCTTCAATTGCTAATGCCATAGGTTTATATTCTTTTATATAAGCTGTGAGTTTTTCGTATATAATTCCTAAACGAATGAAATGATCATCCGTCTTTTTTAACTGTATAACACCATTTATTAATATTTTGATAGTATTTTTATCGGCACAAATAATACTATAACCCAATATATTTGTTCCCGGGTCAACACCCATTATTATTTGCTGTGGATTTTTTTCTGACATTACTTGAAGCACATTGAAAAATAAAACGAATAAATCCCTACTCTGGTCTCTGGCTATAAAAGTAGCTGTTTTACTTTTATTGGCTTTTGCACTTTATAAACAATTATATCAGAATGAGGATGTTCTTCAAATTCCACAGCTCCTTCAAGACCGAACCGGCGGCAATACTTTTTTCATACTTTTTATTTTACTGCTTTTGATGTTCCTGAATTGGGGTATTGAGGCTTATAAATGGAAATTGCTTATACAAAAGTTAAATCCCATTCGATTCATAAGAACTTTTAAGGCCGTTTGGACCGGAGTTACATTGGGTTTGTTTACACCAAACCGGGTGGGTGAATTTGGAGGCAGAATTTTGTATGTGCCTAGAAAATTTCGTATTCCGGCTGTGATCGTTTCTCTGATCGGCAGTTTTAGCCAGAATTTAGCAACAATCATAGCAGGGATAATAAGTATGATCATCTATCTCCATAAAGTGGAGCATATAGCCTCTTTTCTGTTTTTTTCCATTATTTTGATAAGTTCCATAACTATAATATTGTTATTGCTTGCCTATTATAATCTGGATGTTGTGATCCAGGTTTTTAAAAGAAACAGATTCCTGAAAAGAATTTACCCTTATACCGAAGTGCTTAAAAGATATCATTCAAGAGATGTTACAGCCCTTTTACTGTTATCCATATTGCGTTACGCTGTTTACGCGGCACAGTATTTGATTTTTCTTAGATTGTTTGGTGCAGAGATAAGTGTTTTTGACGGAATAGTTGCAATAGGAGTTATTTACCTGGCACAAACAGTGGTTCCAAGTTTTGCGATAGTAGATCTGTTAACAAGATTGCCGATTGCGACACTCATTTTTTCAAATTATGATGTGAATGTGGGAACAACACTGGCTGCAACTTCCAGCATTTGGATACTTAATCTGATAGTGCCGGCAACATTAGGTTATATATTTATTTTTAAATATAATTTTTTTAAAAACAAACAATCATGATCAAACCATTATTATTTGCATCGCTTTCTCTTGGAACTTTATTTTCTGATAATAAAGAAAATAATTTCCCAACTGCATCAGCACCGGTTTCTGAAACTTGTGAAATTCCGCACATGGCATTTCAATCAGGTGAATCATTAACATACAAAGTATATTACAACTGGGGTGCTGTTTGGTTAAGTGGGGGTGAAGTTTATTTTAAGCTTACCAGTGAAACTTATAATGGTATTTCTGTATTACACGCAGCCGGGGAAGCCAATAGTTATAAATCATTTGATTGGTTATTCAAAGTTCGCGATAAAGCAGACACCTGGATGAACAGCGTAACCTTGCAGTCGTATAAATTCAGTCGCGATGTATATGAAGGAGGTTATACCTTCTATCGTTCCTATGACTGGGACAGAGAAAACAATATCATTTATTCTTATCAGGATAACCGCAAAGGAAAAAAAGTAACAAAAACAATTTTGAATGTTGATCCATGTGGTGTTGATCTGCTTTCCACTTTTTATTGGATGAGAACTTTAGACCTTTCAAATGCAAAAACAGGAGATAAAATACATGTAAAAATGGCAATTGATGATGAGGAATACGATATGTATGTTCGTTATGATGGTAAAGAAGTTTATGAAACCAAATTGGGAAAATTTAATTGTATTAAATTAAAACCTTTGCTCCAAGAAGGTGAAATATTTAAAGAAGGAGAAGGAATGACATTGTGGTTAACAGATGATGATAACAGGATCCCGGTGAGAATTGAATCAGAATTGCGTGTCGGTAGAATTACCTGTGATCTTAAATCCTATGGTGGAAATAAATATCCGTTCACTTCTAAAGTGGAATAAAAAATAAAAAAACCGGCTTAATAACCGGTTTTTTTATTTGATAGATTTTATTTAAATCATTTCAGAGATATATTAAACTACTCTTTTCCGAATCTGTTTTTAAATGTATTTCCCTTCCTAAATATAGTGCGCGATTATCATCCTGATGTCCGACAGGAAATCCGAAACAAACAGGAATATTTAATTCTTTTACCTGCTCCAGAATTATAGTTTCTGCAGATATGCCGAAGGGTACCTGATTGTCTTTCAGATCAGTCATGCCACCAATCACCAACCCTATAATGTTTTCTAATTTACCCGCGAGTTTTAAGCTCCACATCATTCGATCTATATGGTAGAGGTATTCATCAATATCTTCAATAAATAATATTTTACCTGCTGAAGAAAAACCAAATTTTGTTCCCAACAGTGAATATAAAATTGATAAATTTCCGCCTATCAATACTCCGCTGGTTTCTCCTAAAATATTATTTGAATTTGCAGGAATATCATATTCAGGAGCTATTCCAAACAAACAATTTTTCAGTGTTTCTAAAGAAGCGGTGCTGTTTTTTGGGAAGGTAAAAGGCATACCCGAATGAATTACCGGCATACCAAGTTTGTCTGTAATATGGCTGAATAATACCGTCATATCGCTAAATCCGCAAATAAATTTAGGCGTATTCATAAAACCGGTAAAATCTATTTTATTCATTATCCTGATAGTTCCATATCCTCCTCTGGCACAAATGATGGCCCTGATATCAGGATCGTCTAAAAAAGTTTGAAGATTATTTGCTCTTAGCATGTCATCACCTGCGAACTGTCCATCTTTGGCAAAAATAGTTTCTCCATAAACGGGAATAAGTCCCCAGGAACGCAATAGTTGATCGGCAAATTCCAACTCCTTTCTTTCTATCCATCTGGCTGTGGAAAGTATTCCAATTTTATCTCCCTGCTTAACAGCTAAACGATTGAGCATATTATTTTTAATTTTGCAGTTCAAAATTGACAAAAACTTGCAACAACCGGAAAGATATTTAATAACATCAGCACTGCCTTATGCAAACGGGCCATTACATATTGGCCATATAGCAGGAGCTTATCTGCCTGCGGATATTTATGTGCGTTATCTGCGCAGAAGAAAACGAGATGTAGTTTTTGTTTGTGGAAGCGATGAACACGGCGCTGCTATTACCATTCAGGCAAAAAAAGAAAATACCACCCCGCAGGCAATAATTGATAAATACCATGAGATCATTAAAAATGCATTTCATGGATTAGCTATCAGTTTTGATATTTATCACCGCACTTCCTCAAAAATTCACCACGAAACTTCCAGCGATTTCTTTCTGAATTTATACAATAAAAATGTATTTGAAGAAAAGGAAAGTGAACAATATTTTGATGAAAAATTTCAACAGTTTCTGGCCGACAGATATATAGTTGGCACTTGTCCGGTATGTGCAAATCCAAATGCATTTGGCGATCAATGTGAAAAATGCGGATCTTCACTTTCGCCCGACGATCTTATTGATCCGGTTTCTTCATTGAGTAATGAAAAACCAATAAAAAGAAAAACCACGCATTGGTATTTGCCATTAAATAAATATCAGGATTGGCTCTCAAGTTGGATTATTGATGGTGAAGGTAGAACGGAAGATTGGAAAAAAAATGTTGTAGGACAATGTTCCAGTTGGTTAAAACAAGGATTACATCCGAGGTCTATTACCAGAGACCTTGATTGGGGAGTAAAAGTTCCATTAAAAAATGCAGAGGGAAAAGTATTATATGTTTGGCTTGATGCTCCGATAGGATATATTAGTGCAACAAAACAATGGGCAATAGATAATAATAAAAATTGGGAGCCATATTGGAAGGATAAAGGAACAAAATTGTTACATTTTATTGGGAAGGATAATATTGTGTTTCACTGCTTGATATTTCCATGTATTCTGAAGAGTCATGGTGATTTTATTATTCCCACAAATGTGCCTGCAAATGAATTTATGAATATGGAAGGTGATAAAATGTCCACCTCGCGAAACTGGAATATTCAATTGCATAAATATTTAGAAGAGTTCCCCGGTAAAGAGGATGTTTTGCGCTATGTTTTGTGTGCAAATATGCCCGAAACCAAAGACAGTGAATTCACCTGGAAGGACTATCAGGCTAGGAATAACAACGAATTGGTGGCGATATTAGGAAACTATGCTAATCGCGTTTTGGTTTTAACACATAAATATTTTGAGGGAAAAATACCTGCTGAAAACACCCTGCTCTTAAAGGAAGAATATATAATAAATTATAAAAAAGCCATTCAGCAATTAATAGAAGAAGTATATGTTCCATCACTTGAAAATTATCGATTCAGAGATGCATTAAATGCCATGATGGATGTTGTTCGTCTCGGCAATAAATTGTTGACAGATTATGAACCCTGGAAATTAATAAAAGCCGACTCCGAAAAAACTGCCGGAGTTCTCCGAATTTGTCTTGAAAGTTTGTTGAATATAGGAATATTATGTGAACCATTTCTCCCTTTTACTGCAATTAAAATATTTAACACTCTAGGAATTAATAAGGAGCTTGAGTTTGAATTTTTAAATTCAAAATTAGAAACAAACGGACAAATTGGAGAGGCAGTTTATTTATTTGATAAAGTAGAAGATGAAATAATTGAGGCAAAATTATCAGCATTGGAAGAAATTCGATTGTCAAAAAATGAACATCTTGAAATCAAAAATGACGTGGTTAAAAATATTTCTGAAAGACCTGCAATAAAATCAACAATTCAATTTGAAGATTTTTCAAAATTAGATATGCGAACCGGAATTATAAAAAGTGCAGAAAAAATAGATGGTGCCGATAAGTTATTGAAATTATCAGTAGATCTGGGATTTGAAACGCGAATAATAGTATCCGGTATTGCAAAACATTTTGATCCGGTTGATCTGCCCGGTAAAAAGGTAACTGTACTCGTAAATCTTGCGCCCCGAAAAATGCGCGGGGTTGAAAGTAATGGAATGATCCTGATGGCCGAAGACCCCTCAGGAAAATTGTTTTTTGTTGCCGATGACGGTTCTTCTGAGCTTGGGTTACCTATCAGTTGACCTTTGGGCTTGCCTATTTCTTCCTATAATTTAATTTTTCCATCACGCAACGCAGTATCTCTGCATTGTCGTCTTTCGAAGGTTGTCTAAGAATCACAACTCAAATTCATGAAAGTCAAATTTGTTTTTCAACCTGTACTGGTTGATTGGTCGAATAGCTATATCTTTGCACGAAATTTTAAAAAAAGTATGAAGAAGATTTCTTCGTTGGGCTTGATCATATTGGTTGCAAGTTCCATTTTTACACTAAATGCTCAAACGCCAGTAGTACCGACTGTATCTTCGGGAACCTTAGAGTCTCTTGGCTTTGACCAAACTGAAATTGATGCAATCATGGAAACTACCGGCACTTCAACAGCCGTGGGCTCTGCCACAATGATTCAGGATGCACAGCAAAGCGCTGTAGATGCTGCAAATAGCCAGATCAACACCTTGGCACCTAATTCAGGAACCATCGTAAATCCAGCCATACAGGAAGCTGTGGAAGAGGAAACCGGTGCCGCAGCTGCTCCTGCTCCTGTTTGGGGTCAGGATTTTTTCCGCAGTGGATCAATCGACCTCTTCGAAAAGGTTCCAAATTCTAAGGTGGGCGACAATTATATCCTTGGCGAAGGGGATATGATCACCATTGCAGTTTGGGGTTATGCCTATTATAATTCCAATTTTACCATCAATGAGGAAGGATATATTACCACAATTGAGGTTGGGAGAATTTATCTGAAAGGACTTACTTTCAGCGCTGCCAGACAGTTATTGCGTCAGCGTTTTGCCTCGGCTTTCGATCTTACCAACTCAAAATTTGATGTTACGTTAACCTATTCTAAAAGCATAAAAGTAAATATCGTTGGGGAAGTAATAAATCCGGGTTCTTATAATATTTCTTCCTTTAATACCGCTTTCAATGCATTAGTTGCAGCTGGTGGTGTAACAGATATTGGTTCTGTAAGAAATATTCAGATCAAAAGAAATAACCGGGTTATCAAAACTTTGGATGTTTATCAATTTCTGATGAATCCGGGTTCAACAGATGATGCATATCTCGAAGCAAACGACTACATCGTAGTAAACGGTATTGGCAGAGTTGTGCAGGTGGAAGGGGAAGTAAACCGACCTACAAAATACGAATTAGTAGCAGGTGAAAATCTTAATGAACTCATTTATTATGCAGGAGGATTAAAATCAACTGCTTACAAACGCAATGTATCCATTTTCCGATATATCAATAACGAAAATGTAGTGCTCGATTTTAATCTTGACAGCGTAGAAAGAGAAAAAATAAATTTCCCACTCCTGAATGGAGATAAAATAGTGTTTTCCAAAATACCGGAAGTAATTGAAAATATTGTTACTATCCAAGGATCTTGTCGTTTCCCGGGTAATTATCAACTTACCGCTGACATGCGTATTTCTGACCTGATTGAAAAAGCAAAAGGGTTGAATTATGATGCTTATACCGATCGCGCTTATTTAATACGCAAGGATGCAAAAATGAATGATGTTTATATTCCTTTCGAATTGGATGAAGTATTAGCAAATTCAAATTCTCCATTCAATTTTAAATTGGCAAAATTTGATGTGATCGACATCTTTTCAAAAGAGGAATTCAGAGAAACATTTAATGTATCCATAGCCGGTGCAGTTAAAATGCCAGGAACATTTCCATACTATCAGCAAATGACATTAAAAGATCTTCTTTATTATTCAGGTGGATTAAAAGTAGAGGCTGCAAATAATAAAATTGAGGTTTCCCGAATTGTAAACTTTAGTGATGCGAGCAGCCAAAATGAACCTACAAGAGTAATTGTGCAATCAGTTTCTGTAGATAAGGTACTGGATGTTGATGATGCTGCAAATACTTTCGTGCTTCAACCTTATGATCAGGTTTATGTAAGAACAACCCCTGAATTTGAATATCAAAAAAATATTACCATTTTAGGTGAGGTTAAATATCCCGGAGTTTACACACTATTATCGCGCACCGAAACTTTGGCAGATGTAATTGAAAGAGCCGGTGGATTAACCCAGTGGGCTTATGCTGATGGTGCAACAATGAATAGAATGGATGTTACTTCCACCTTGGTGTTTCTTGGAAAAGCAATGGAAAACCCAGAATCAAAATATAATTATGTAATGCGGGAAGGTGATATCGTTACAGTGCCTAAACAGGGTGATCTTGTTGCATTAAAGGGTGAAATTAAATATCCATTTATCGGCGATCCGGGAACGGTAGTTGTGCCTTTTGAAAAAGGCAGATCTGCACGTCATTTTATCAAAAAATACGGAAAGAATTTCGATGATGATGCTAAAAGAAGTGAAACTTATGTAGTGGAACCGAACGGTTATGTGCATAGAACACATAATTTCCTATTCCTACATTTCTATCCAAGAGTAAAAGTAAAAGGTAGTCAGATAGTAGTTCCTCAGAAACCGGAAGAGAAGATTGAGATCGAAGGAACGGAAGAACCAAAGGAACCATTCGATTGGAATACTTTTGCAACTACATTTAGTGCAGGTATCTTGAGTTTTGCAACAATTTATGTTTTGTTACAACGCTGATAATAATCAATAAAGCAAAAGGGAAAACAAAAGTTATGCAGTACGATCGTCCTTATAATGATGAGATAAATATTGGTGATTTATTTACCAAATTCGGTGAGTATCGCCGTTATATTTTAAAAAAGTGGTGGGTTGTGTTGATAGTGGCAATTTTACTTGCCATTCTACTTCGCTTTTATTCTGTTTGGAAAAAAGAAAGTTATATTTCACATGCAGACTTTGCCGTGAAAGGAACTGAAGGTACCTCTACTTCATCTTTGGCTTCACTTGCCAGTTCATTTGGTATCGGTCTTGCAACTGGGACGGAATTTACCAACGAATTGTTTTTGGGAGTGTTGCAATCTAGAACTCTTGTAAAACAGGCATTAACGGAAAAAAGAACTTTGTCGGTAAAGAAGGGTGTTCCTCCACGGGAAGATTATCTTGCTAATTTCTACATCGAAATGTACCCGAAATGGGCAAAGAAAAAAAAGGTAAAAGATTTTAAATTAGAACATGGAAGTTTAGATTCTTTAACAAGAAAGGAAGACAGTTGTTTGACAGTAATTTATGACGAATTTGTCGAAAATGATATTATCACTGAATTTAGTGAAGATTTCGGCATGAACCAAATGGAGATATCCTCACTCAGTAGAGATTTCTCCTACTTTATGGCTGATTACCTCGCATATGCAGGTTCCGCTTATTATATTAGTACTCAGGTTAAAAATGAAGAAATAACAGTTGATTTTTTGCAGATTAAATCGGATTCGCTGAGACGCCTTTTAGAACAAAAGGAAGATCTATTGGCAAATTTGCAGGATAATTCAAGTTACCAGGTAAAATTTGCCGGATACCTTGGACAGAACAGGCTACTGCGCGATATAGGTTTGGTAACTACCGAATATTCAACAACATTCGCTCAATTGCAATTAGCATTATTCGACCTTCAAAATAAAACACCGCTTGTTGATATTATTGATCAACCAAAATATTCTACAATTAAAGAAAAAGAACAGACAACAATGTTCATGATCATTGGTTTTTTATTGGGTGTTTTTCTTACAAGCATTGGTTTGGGTGTACGTAAGTATATTCGCGACTCTGTAGAGGAAGGTAAACAAAAACAACTTGTGATCGAAAAATATAACAGGGAAAAAGGAAATCAATCGCTAATAGATACAGAAAGTAATAAAATTTGACACTGAGGTGTAATTAAAGAATTTGACGGAAAATGGTTTTTAACTCATTACATTTTTTAATTTTTTTACCGGTTGTCATTTTCCTGTACTTCTCCATTCCTTATAAATGGAGATGGTTGTTGTTGTTGTTTGTAAGTTATTATTTCTACATGTGTTGGAAAGCAGAATATGCTTTCCTAATAGTGCTCTCTACCTCAATCGATTATTTGTGCGGATTGCAAATGTCGAAACACGAGGATAAAAAGAAACGGAAACCCTGGATGATATTGAGTATTGTGATGAATCTATCCGTACTCTTTTTATTTAAATACTTTAATTTCTTTAGCGACTCCACACGAGTCGTATTTGATAGTCTCAACATATTTTACAATGTACCCGAATTCAAGTTACTGCTGCCTGTAGGGTTATCCTTTTATACATTTCAGGCAATCAGTTATACTGTTGATGTTTACAAGGGAACAGCAAAAGCAGAAAAGAATTTCGGATTTTTTGCAACCTTCGTTGCTTATTGGCCTCAATTGGTTGCAGGACCAATTCAGCGGAAGGAGGATTTTCTCCCACAACTTAAACAAAATTTTGATTTTGATTACGACCGGGTAAAACAAGGTTTAATCAGAATTTTATATGGTTTCTTTAAAAAGGTTGTAATTGCCGACAGGCTTGCAATATTTGTTAGAGAAGTTTATAATCAACCGGGCGATCATGGCGGATTTGCTATTATTCTTGCAACATGGTTATTTGCAATTCAGGTATATTGCGATTTCTCAGGATATTGCGATATCGCAATTGGGTCTTCGAGAATAATGGGCCATAACCTTCGCGAAAATTTTAAAACACCTTATTTCGCAAAATCAATCAGAGAATTTTGGGAGCGATGGCATATTACACTTACGCAATGGGTGCGTGATTACATTTATATTCCAATGGGAGGAAGTAAAGTTTCGTTTCCGCGTATGTTGTTTAATAATTTGGCGGCAATAACTATCATGGGATTCTGGCATGGAGCAAACTGGACATTCATTATGTTCGGATTTGTACATGGATCTTTTATTGTAATTTCCAGAATATGGGATAGGTATTTCCCTAAAATAAATTTGCCTACACTTTTGCCAAAGGCTAAGTGGCTAACCAATTTCTTGCTGATGTTTTGGATATTTAATCTCACATGTATCCCGGATATTTTCTTCTGCTCCAGAAACATCAACGAATCATGGATCATTATTCAAAGTATTTTTAATCAACCTGATACAACCTGGGCACTTATTAATTCAAGTTCATCGGCAGGTTCAACACCGAGTGTAATAGAATTTTGGTTGGCCTTGTTTTTCGTAGCTATATTATTATACACTGATTATAATTTGTATACCAATAAAGATGTAACGATAGAAAAAAGAATTGCAGCAAAACCGGTTTATTTGAGATGGGGGTTTTATGTTCTGATCACAGTTTTGGTATCCTGGTTTGCAGTAACAACAGATTCCGTATTTATTTATTTCCAATTTTAAAACATGAAAAAATTATTTCTTAGGTTTGGATTATTGGTTTTGATAGTGCTGGTGTTAAGTCAGATCGCTATCATTGCTATGCCATTTTCCTGGGGTAATATCAGATTGAATTCAAAATATGAATCGTATGTTGAAAACAGCGATCAATATAATACGCTGTTTATTGGTGCAAGTACAACCTACAGACATATTAATCCGGTTGAGTTCGATTCCATAGTTAATGCAGAACGACCTGAATTAAATATAAAATCATACAATTTCGGAATTCCGGCCAACAGAACACCACAATCGGTTTACATGCTTGAAAATTTAATTAAGTATGATAAATCTAATTTGAAATATGTAGTTATCGACCTTTCAGAGCTTACTAAAATGGGTGCTGATAACCTTCACAAAAAAGAAATGATATTTTGGTATACCCCCAACAACATTTTTGATGTAATGAAGGCAAGTTGGGAATCAGAAAAAGGAATAACTAAAAAAGTAAGTGTTCCGGGATTACATGCTTTCTCATTTTGTGAAAAATCATTGATGGTCGGTATGGGAACAGCAATGGTTCAACAAGCTACCGGTATGAATGTAGATGAAAGAACATTGGGACCCGACAAAAGAGGATTTTATTCTCTTGATCAGGAAATGAAAGATGATCCGGATGGAGATCTTGCAGTGCGTTATTCTGAATTACGCACTCCTGATACTATTGCTTATCGCACAAAACGGTGTCAGTTTTTATTCGACAAGTACGAAAATGCTACTGTAAACCCTAATAAAACAATTGAAAAAAATCTGACAGATCTTATTAATTATTGTGAACAAAATGATATCAAATTAATTATCATGTTATCACAGCGTTTGGGAGACAGGTATGAATATTTGATCCCGCTTTTCAATCAATTACCGGCGGAAAACAGAATTGGATTTCAAGATCCCTCCGCTTATCCAATGTTAAATGAAAGAGAAAATCTTTTTGATCTGGCACATTTAAATGCGCCGGGAGCAAAAATATTTACAGAGATATTTGTTGGTGAATTTTTGCAGAGAATTGATATGCAAAACGGAATTCAACCGGCTGAAATTGCACAACCCGATAGTTTAATGATCATTCAAAATACTTCTGCGGATGATTCGTTATGATCAGCAAACTTAAAAAGAAAATTGTAAGAAAATTTGGAGATCAGGATTTTTCCGAAATCTTCAAAAAGGGATTTTCCGGCACTATCATTAGTTTGGTCGGAAGAGTTACAGGTTATCTTTTATTAATGGTTATTGGTTGGCTCTACGGGCAAGAAGCAATGGGTGTTTATACCGTAGGATTAAGTATTCTCAGTATAGTTGGAATTTTCGGAAGGTTTGGTGTCGACATGGCTATGTCGAGATTTGTTGCACAATACAGCGCTGCTAATCGATGGGATCTTGTACAACATACCTATAAAATTGCATTAAAAATTGTAATTCCTATCAGCGTATTCCTATCAGCAGCTACTTTTTTCATAATTCCCTATTTTACAGATAATTTATTTGATCCTACTGCACCCGACTTCGATAAATACACTTTGTATATGCAAATATTTGCAGTATCAATATTGTTTTATGTATTAGGTGGATTGAGTGAAGAATGTATAAAAGGTCTCAAAAAAACGAAACAATTTAATTGGATATCGCACGTGGTAAATCAATTGGTTGCAATTTTGCTTTTGTTGGTTTTTGGTATCTTCTCCAAGGATCAGCTGTGGGTCAATTTATCTTATTGCATCGGAGTTTTCGTAGCCTTTTTGATAGCACAATTTTTATGGATCTACTATTTAAAAAATCCTGTTATTGCAAAAAGTGAATTTTTTGTTAAAAAGGAAAAAAAGATAAAAAAGGGAGAGCCGGCACAGGTTGCTTTAAATTCTATTATCGAATCTTATGAGAAAATAAGCACTCCGGAATTACTGAAGGTATCGGCTCCAATGATGTCAGCAAAATATCTGACCATGATATACACCTGGCTTGATATTTTAATTTTAGCCTGGTATGCAACTGAACCTATGGTTGCAATTTACAGAGTGGCAACCCGACTTACCTCACTTGCAACTATTCCGCTCATTTCTATAAATGCAATTGCAGGACCTAAATTCGCTGAGGCATATGGTGCAAAGGATGATAAACGCCTCCAGAATAGTGTTAGGCAGGCAACGCGGATGATATTCTGGTCTTGTGTTCCATTTCTTTTATTATTTTTAATTTTCCCTAAATTCTGTTTGTGGACATTCGGAAAAGGGTTTACAACAGAAGAGGCAATTATTGTATTTATTATTGTAACACTTGGCCAAGCCGCAAATGTATTAACGGGACCGGTTACCGTGTTACTCAATATGACAGGCCGACAAAAAGTAACAATGTATTATGCCCTGGCAACGGTGGTAATTGATGTTGGATTGAATTTAATATTAATTCCCATGTATGGAATTATTGGGGCTGCAATTGCAACCGCAGTTTCAAGAACGGTTTTAAATTTAGGATGTGCTTTACAGATTTATTTTACAATGGGTATCAATACAATTTATAATCCCTTTGCAGATATTTCAGCTGCATTTAATAAAAAGAAGGTTAAAAAAAATAAGGTCACCGATATAAACAACAAAACAGAAATTGAATGATCTAAAAAACAGATGGCCAAATTTTTTGATTGTCGGCACCGCTCGCGCCGGTACTACATCTTTGCATGAATATCTCGGCAATCATGCAGATATTTTTATGCCTCTTCAAAAAGAACCCTGCTTTTTTACATTCTTTGATCAGGATCCGCAATATAAAGATATGCGGCACCGGTATACAACTTCTATAACTGCATATCAGGAATTATTTAATGGGCAAAACGAGAAAGTCGCCGGTGAATCCTCCACTCCTTATTTGTATTTTCATGAACAAACCATATCCAATATTAAAAAACTCGTACCGGATTACAGAAAAATAAAAATATTAATTGTTCTCCGCGATCCTGCTGAGAGGGCTTATTCGCAATACATGCACAATAGGAGAGACCTTCGTGAACCATTAACCTTTGAAGATGCAATAACCGAAGAGGAAACCCGTAAAAAAGAAAACTGGCATTTCGACTTTTTTTATACCGATAAAGGATTTTATTATAAACAGGTAAAGGACTATCTTGATAATTTTGATGAAGTAAAAATCGTATTTTACGATACCCTCGAAAAAAATCCGGATAAATTGTTAGAGGATATTTATTCTTTTCTACAAGTTAATATAACTGAAAAAAAGGAAATGATCAGAAGAAATCAGAGCGGAGAAATGAAGGTAAAATGGTTTAAGAAGATCATTACAACAAGAAAAAATCCCGTTTTAAATTTTTTCAGAAAAGGTATGAACCGCGAAACTAAGAAAAAATTGCGCAATTGGATCAAAGACAAATTGCTGAGATATAATCTGAAAAAAACTGAAATGGATCCAAAGACAAGACAATTACTTATTAATAAATACAAAGAGGATATTTTAAAATTGCAAACAATAGTTGACAGAGATCTGAGCGATTGGCTTAGAGTGTAATATGAAAGAGTTGAAACAAAATTTTATTTGTATTGGTGCTCAAAAAGCGGGCACAACTACACTGGCAGATATATTATGCCAGCATAGTGAAATTTGTATTCCTCCTATCAAAGAAACCAAGTTTTTTTTGTTTGATGGTGATTTTACCAAAGGGTTACCTTTTTACAACAGTTATTTTTCAAATTACAAAGGCCAAATAGCAGTTGGAGAATTTGATCCTGATTATCTGCTTTTCCCTTTTACAGCTAAACGAATAGCGGAAACACTGGGAAATGCAATAAAAATACTGGTTGTTCTCCGCAATCCTGCCGACCGCGCATATTCTCATTACCTGATGACCAGAAAAAAGGGTCTCGAGGAGCACGAATTTGAAAATGCAATTTTGGAAGAGAAAAACAGAAAAAAGGACATCAAAACACAAAAGATATTTGCATACCTGGAGAGAGGACTTTACGGTAAACAGTTGAATGAATTTTTACAGGTATTTCCCCGTGAGAATTTTTTATTTCTGGTTTTTGAGGAAGACTTTTTAAAAAACAGGGAAAGTACCATAAAACATGTTCAGCAATTTTTAAATGTGCCTTATGAACCACTTGAACTCAATATCCATAGCAATGAAGCCGGTGAGGCTCAGAGTGAGATAATAAGAGATTTGGTAAGAAAGCCTAATTTTGCAAAAAAACTGTTGAAATTTGTAATGCCTTCAAAAGAAGCCAGAAAAAATATCAGAAAATTTTTCATTCGCAAGAATATGCAAAAGGTGAGCAGTTCAAAATTATCTGAAGAAACAAGAAAGAAATTATTGGAATTATATTTTATGGAGGATATTCATTTAACAGAAAAATTAATAAACCGCAACCTGGGAGTTTGGTATAAATAAAATGGGAATATTAGCACAGGAAAAAGGTATATTTAAAGAGCCAATGTCCGTTTTTGGTAAAACGTGTATATTGATCATATTTATTCTGTTTACTACTAGGATTTTAACACGCACACCACTCGTTGATTATTACACTCCATTTGAGATTTTATGGTATCTTTTTATAATCAGTTTCACTTTTGTTTATGCGCTGTACATTTTTATGGTTCGTAAAACAGTGGATGAGATAAATTATTATTACGTAATGATAATTGTTTTGCCGATTTGGGCAGGACTGGGTGCAGTAATAAGTGAAGGACAAGATTTTATGGTCGGCTTATCTTCTCAACGACACTGGTACGGGATAAGTGGAATATTTGTCATCATTTATTTATTGCAAACGCGATTTATTACTATTGGCGACCTGTACAGAGCGCTTGTTTGGCTTGGGTGGGGAACGATGGTTTATTTTATTATGTGTTATATTTTTCTCGACCCTAAACAATATCTCGATTATTCCTTTGTTGGGTTCAGTGATATAAAAGGAGGATATAGGTTTAAATTTGGTATTGACTTTATCGCATTCTTATCAGTTTATTATACGGTTAAATATGTAAAACAAAGAGATAGAGCCAGTCTTTGGTTTTCTGCTATCAATTTAAGTTATTTGTTTTTTCTTCATCAGGGTCGCTCTGTAATGTTATCAGTGGTTGCAACGTTGTTTGTGTTTTATATGTTTGAAGTTAACTGGCAGCGTGCAGTCAGAATTTTTACATCAATTGGGGTGGGTTTTATGGTAATAATGGGAATTATGTATGCAATTATTCCTGATCGTGTAAATGATTACATCTTTCAATATACCAGTTTGTTCGCGTTAATCTTTACCGGTGATGTTACCGGCGAAAGTTCTGTGGATGCACGCATTGAGGAGATCGGTATTCTTCTTATTTATCTCCAGGATTATGCAATTGGTTGGTGGATAGGTGTAGGAAAGCTGGGTGCTGAATCACAATCAGGATCCGGTGTCAACGATATTACTACTGTTCCGCCGGGAGATATTGGTATTCTTGGATCTATTATGACTTACGGTATTTTAGGATCCCTGGTTATTTATTTCCAATTTTTTATTGCATTCAGAAGCGTACAATTTATTCGAAGATATAAAAATGAACCCTTTATGATTGCCTCTAAATATTTTCTTATATTTTGTTTTTTATCTTCTCTTGCAAAAGGATATTTATTTATGCAGCCAGGGTCAACTGCCATCTTTATTCTTATAATCTATGCCTACAAATTATTGGAGGTGCAAATGGATAAACAGGGCTTGCCGGAAACACTAATAATTAAAAATTCATTCTAAAATTAAAATTTTAAACATGCAATTGATCGACAAGGAAAAAAGAATACTCGTAATTGGCTCTCTTAATGCCAATCCTGCCGATAGAGAAATTAGTCGTGACAATATCCGTTCCATGCAACTTATTGAGGAGGATTCGAAAATAATTCCTGTTGATTTTTTTAATAACTGGGGTGATCTCGGAATGAGCAGCATGTGTTGGCATGATAGCGCCCCATACGTTTTATACATAGCCTCCAGTAATGAAGTTTTTCGTTTTCTTTTGAAGGAAAATAAAGTTGAAAAATTAGAAATTCCAAACCTTACCGATATTCATGAAATAACTATGATCGGTAAATTCATCTGGATATCCAATACCAAACACGACGAAATTGTGAGTTATAATATTGAAACAAAAACAATTGGTGAGCGTATCAATCTATCTGACTTTAAATCAAATGCTCCGGAAGAAGGCGAAAGCGATGCGGATACAGAGGTTGTTGACAAATTTCATTGCAATCTTATTTTTGAAGGATATGAAGGCGATTTGTATATTCTCGTTCATCATACTTCAGGTAGACAATTGATGAAACGAATAGCGCAAAAATTCATTAAAAGCCAGGGAAATGGAGGCGTTGTAAATATTTCTAAAAGAAAACGTTTCCCATTGAATTTTAAAGCTCCACACAGTGTAAGAAAAATAAACAATCAATATTGGGTGTTTGACAGTGGGCACTTTGAATTAAAAATATTCGATAAGAACTGGAATTTTTTAAGAACAATGGATACCAAAGGTTTTGGTCGCGGAGGAGATATTGATACAAATAAAAATGTATACTACGGTGGAGTAAGCGAAACTCGTAAAAGATATCTCGGTTTATTTCCCGGAGGAGAAGCGGTGCCCAATATGGTACAGGTGATTTCCGTTGCTGATTATAAATTGATCGGATCTGTAAAAATTCCAAACATCGAACAAATAAACAATGTGTATTGTCTTCAAAAAGAGGTTGCTGAACTATTGCTGAATTTTAAAGCATAAATGGAAAATTATAAAACCATATTGCCCACATTTATTGTTGTTGGCGCCAATAAGGGCGGTACAACCTCTATTTACCATTATTTAAAACAACATAAACAGGTTTATTTATCAACTGTTAAAGAGCCCCATTTTTTTTCAAAGGATATTGATGTAAATTTATTTAAAAAAGAATTTGCACATAATAAACTTCAGGATATTGATAAGTATTTGAGCAGCGATATGAAGGAAGAATTTCACGCTGCATTTTTCAGGGACATTGAACAATATAAAAAATTATTTTCCAAAGTACAGGATCAAAAAGCAATAGGTGAATTAAGTACTTCCTATTTGTATTCAGAAGTTGCCGCTAAAGAAATAAAAAACCTTTTACCTGATTGTAAGATCATTATTTGTTTAAGAAATCCGTTCGAAAGAGCTTATTCGCATTACCGAATGAATTTATGGACCGGAAATAGCAACGAATTTGATTTTTATAAAGCCTTAATAGAAGATTACAATCATACTCCAAAGGTTTGGGGAAATGCACATTTATATACAGAGATCGGTTTGTATTATGAGCAGGTAAAACGTTATCTCGACTTGTTTGGTAAAGAAAATATCAAGATCATCTTTACAGAAGATATGAAAAAGAATGCCCCTTTGGTGGTAAAAGAATTATATGAATTTATTAGTGTAGACAGCTCCTTTGTGCCGGATACCTCTACCCGCTATAACGAGGTATTTACTCCTAAATACAAAAATATGACATGGTTTCTGAATAAATCGGGAATACGACCCATGATGAAGCGATTGTCGCCACAGTTTTTAAAAAATATTTTTGTAAAAGTATTTTTTAAAGGGAAAGGAGAGAAAGGAGAAATTTCTGAAAATGCTAAACAATTTATGCAGGAGAAATTTGCGGAAGATATTTCAAGATTATCCTTATTATTAAATAAAGACCTTTCAACCTGGATTAAATGACCCTAACCAATAATCCAAAAGTTTGTATAGTGCTGGTGAATTATAAAACCTGGCAGGATACTATCGAATGCATGGAAAGCATTTTAAAAAGTGATTATCGCAATTACCAGATCGTTGTAGTGGAAAATGGAAGTGAAGATGAAAGTTGGGAGAAGTTTTTAAAATGGGCGAGGGGAGAAGTGAGCACAACGTTACATGCTGACAATAAATTATTGAATTTATCATGTCCTCCTGCACACAAACCGCTTTTGTATTTTCGGGCTGAATCAGGTGAGTCGGATACGATGCGTCTTGGTCCGTTGGATGGTATAATGCCTTTGTTATTTATAAAAAGCAAAATAAATCTTGGTTTTGCGGGCGGAAATAATACGGGAATTCGGTACGCACTCAACAGCAATTTCGACTATGTATGGTTATTGAACAACGATACCGTGATCGAAAAAAATGCAATATCAGAGCTTGTGAAATTTGCAGAAACTAAAAGAATTGAAAAACAGAATGTAGGCATTATAGGAAGTAAATTAATGTTATACCATAAACCGGATATCTTTCAGGGGATAGGCGCAGTTTTTAATAAATATTCGGGAAAATCAAATATCATTGGAGCACAGCAAAAGGATAATGGCCAATATGATAATATCGAAATAGAATGTAACTACGTAATAGGTGCTTCTATGTTTGTAAGTGCTGCTTTTTTACTGGATGTGGGTTTAATGAGTGAAGAATACTTTTTATATAATGAAGAAAATGACTGGAGTGCAAGGGCAAAACTAAAAGGATGGAAAGTGGGAGTCGCCACGCAAAGTAAAGTGTACCACAAACAAGGAGCCTCAACGGGAAACAGCCCTAAAAAAAGCCAATGGCAACTCAAAGCATTAAACTATAAATACCGGGGGAAAATTAAATTATACAGAAAATATTATCGCCCCCAATTATTTTTTTTATATCTTCATCTATTCACCAGAAGTTTAAAATACATTTCAAAAGGTAATATGAGGGAAGCAAAAGTGATTTATAAAGCAATTTTTAATACCAAATTTGAATCATGATCATAAGTCATAAACATAAATACATTTTTGTTGAACTACCACAAACAGCTAGCAGCGCTATTGCAAAAGAGTTGAAAACGAATTATGATGGCCATGAAATATTATTCAAACATGCATTATACAGCACCGACTTCCTGAAAAAAGCTACTGCCGAAGAAAAAACATTTAAAGTGATCAGCGGCTTGCGCAACCCAATGGATATTTGTGTGAGTAATTATTTTAAATTCAAAACTGATCATGAAAACAGATATTCGCAGCCAAAATTAATGAAACATGGTTTTTTAAGAAAATATATCATGCGTTGGTGGAATGTAAGACAATATAAGTCAATTATTGAGAAGGGTGAAAATTTTGAAGATTTTTTCATACGTGCGTATAGTTTTCCTTATGCAAGTTGGAGTATAATTGAACATAAACGAATGGATTTTATTATCCGTTTTGAAAATTTAAATTCCGATTTTGCAGAAGCACTTAAAGTTATAGGCGTCGAAAAAGTAAGAGATATTCCAGTTGCCAACAAAACCGCCGACAAAACAAAAACTTTTTGGGAATATTATGAAAGCGATAAAGCAAAAAGCCGTGCAAAATATATTTTTGGCCCCTATTTAAAAAGATGGAATTACAATTTTCCCGAAAGCTGGAATTCTATAAAAGTTCCATGGTATTCGTTTGTGATGTATAATTGTATCAATGTCGCCAGAATTGTGTTTTGGAAATACCTGAGATAAATGGGGATTGTGAGTTGAGAATGGATTAAACTCCCGATAGCTATCGGGACGACCTACCAGGTTTTTTTTAACCTGTGAGGTCTGAAGGAAGAGGGAAAACAATTGAGAATGGAGAGTTGAGAATGGACCCGATAGCTATCGGGAAAAAAAATTGATAATTTATAATGGAACAGCCAAAAAATAAAAAACATTAATCGGAACCTAACCCTGAAAACCTTGCAAACCATATAAACCTTGAGAAATAATAAATAACAATCAAAAAATAAAAAACATTAATCGGAACACAACCCTAGAAACTTTTGCTAACCCAGAACGCAGAACTCAGAACTCAGAAAGTAGAACTCAGAACGCAGAAAAAAACAAACGATTGATAAAACTTCCAACATTCCTGATAGTAGGTGCTGTAAAAGCAGGAACAACTTCATTGCACGAATATTTGCAGTTGCATCCGGAAGTATATATGTCGCCAATAAAAGAAACAAATTTTTTTAGTGATGGCGATATGTTGTTTGATGATTTTAATGTGGATTACAAGCAGGATGTATCAATTAATGTAGATAAATATCTTTCCGGTGCAATGGATACCAAAATACATATTGCACATGTAAGAACCTGGGAGCAATATCAGAAATTGTTCAGGAATAGTAAAAATGAAAAGGCGATCGGAGAGGTTTCCAATTCTTATTTATTTCTTCCATCTACACCAATGGCAATTAAAAATAAACTTCCGGAAGTGAAAATTGTAATGATATTGCGCGATCCTGTCGAACGATTATATTCTCAATTTTTAATGAACTTGAAACTTGGGAAAATAAAAGAAAAAGATTTATTGAAGGAGATTGAATCAGATCAGCAAAAACTAAAAAAAGGCTGGGGAGTTAGTCATTTATATCTTGAGGTAGGAAATTATTACGAGCAGGTAAAAAGATATTACGAACAATTTCCAGCGGAACAAATAAAGATGATATTGTTTGATGATTTTAAAAAGGATGCGAAAGCAACTATGAAAGATCTTTTTCAATTTCTGGGTGTTGATCCCGAATTTGAACTTGATATGAGCAAAAGATATAACGAGGCCGGTATGCCGCGGTTTGGAAAATTAAATTATTTTCTCACACAAATTGGTGTCTACGGACTGGTGAAAAGAATTTTCTCCTCCGGCTTAAAAAATAGGATAAAGAGTTTGATCTACTCGCAGGAAAATATCCCCAAGATAACGGAAGCGGAAAAAAGTCACCTCAAAACCTTTTATAAGGATGACATCACAAAGTTGGCAACCCTGATAAAACGCGATCTCAACAGTTGGAAGTAAGTTTCAAGGTAAAACCCCTGTTTTTTGGTTATTTAGAGGATTTTCCGTACCTTTGCGCTCCAATCTCAACCCCTCCGTTTATCGGAGTTGATCTGAGACTTTTATTAACTTAAAAAAATACATGTTTTAACATGGCTACGAAAATCAGATTACAGCGTCACGGTAGAAAAAAAGCGCCTTTCTATCATATTGTGGTGGCAAACGTAAATTCTCCGCGCGACGGAAAATTTATCGAACGTTTAGGAACTTATAACCCTACAACTGTTCCTGCGCAAATTACTTTAAATGTAGATAAGACCGTCGATTGGATGCAGAAAGGTGCACAACCTACCACTACTGCCAATGCGATCTTGCGTTACAAAGGAGTTCTATACAAAAAACATCTGTTACGTGGTGTTGCAAAAGGTGCTTTTACCTTGGATGTTGCGGAAACTAAATTTCAGGAATGGATCCAATCTCACGAAGGTGCGGTTATGGATCACGTGAAAAAAGTAGAAGATAGCATTGCAACAAAAAAAGCTGCGGAAATTTCACGTATCAATACAAAACGTCTTGACGAAGCATCCAAAAAAGCTGCTGCTGCAAAAGCTACCGCTGATGAAGCTGCTTCTAACGAGGTTGCCGCTGAGGTAACTACTGAAGTGGAAACACCTGAAGTGGAAAATGCAATTGTAGATACACCTGAAGTGGAAAATGCAATTGTAGATACCCCGGAAGTGGAAACTGCAGTGGTGGATACTCCGGAAGTTGTTGATGCTGTTGAAACTACAACAGAAGAAGCAGCACCCGATGCTGTGGACAATACCACGGAAGAAGAAAAACCAAACGAGCAATAATTTGTGAGTGACGAACTGACAGAGATCGGTTTCGTTATTAAGACCCACGGTGTGAAGGGTCAGCTGCGTATTGCTTTCAATGAAAATATTAAAGAGCTTTCGGTTTCGGAAGCTCTTTATTTTTTAGTGAAAGGGGTTAAAATGCCCTATTTTATTCAGCAAATAGAATATTTCAAAGATGGAGATGCTCTTGTGCAAGTAGAGGAACTTACGAATAAAGAGGATGCGGAATATTTCACAAAAAAACCTGTTTTTGGAAACAAGTCTTACCAATTGGAAGAAAATGAAGAGGAAATAACGCCATTTCTGGGATATCAGGTGGTGGATGAGATTGCAGGGGAAATTGGTGGGGTGATCGGGTATTCTGATATGGGCGATTATGAATTGATAGAAGTTAATTTTAATGGAAAGGATATTATGATCCCCATTCATGAAGATATCATCATTTCTATTGATGATGCATTAAATATACTCTACCTCAGGATCCCCGACGGATTACTTGACCTCTGAAATATTAACGAACTTTAGGGGCTGTTATTAAATTTTTTTTATGCGAATTGATATCATTACCGTGCTGCCCGAATTGTTGCGATCTCCTTTCGATCATTCTATTCTTAAAAGGGCCGCTGACAAAGGGCTTTTGGAAATTCACCTCGTTAATTTAAGAGATCATTCCACCTTTAAACATCAACAGGTTGACGATTACCAGTTTGGAGGCGGTGCGGGAATGGTGATGATGATAGAACCAATTTTTAACTGTGTCAATAGTCTGAAATCAGAACGACAGTATGATGAAGTAATTTATCTTACTCCGGATGGGGAAACCTTTAATCAGAAAACCGCAAACAGACTCTCTTTGAATAAAAATATTATCATTTTATGCGGACATTATAAGGGGGTGGATGAAAGAGTTCGCCAACATTTAATCACTAAAGAAATTTCCATTGGTGATTACGTACTCAGTGGTGGTGAATTGGCGGCAGCAGTTTTGGTGGATACCATTGGAAGACTTATTCCCGGGGTTTTGAATGACGAAACTTCGGCGTTAACTGATTCATTTCAGGATGATCTGCTGGCACCACCGGTCTACACACGCCCGGCAGTTTTTATGGATTGGGAAGTGCCATCCATACTTTTGAGCGGACATACCGCCAAAATAGAAGATTGGAGGCAAGAAGAGGCCATGAAAAAAACCAGCCAAAGGCGCCCCGATCTTCTAAAACCGTGAAAGAACCGATTGAATTTTAATAGTTTCAGGGAAAATACAGATTTTTTAATTCGTCTCAACCTGAACAGAAAATTAGTATAATTGAAACATTTTTGTTGTAAAACCTTCAGATTTTCTTTCTCAGGCTTGAATAAAACCCAAATTCAGCTTATCTTTGCAGTCCACTTTAAAAAAGGGTTATGGATATTATAAAAACATTGGAATTAGACCTTATTGAACCAAGAGAAATTCCGCAATTTAAGGCTGGTGACACAATTACCGTTAATTACAAGATCATTGAGGGTGATAAATCCAGAACGCAAGCCTTTAAAGGAGATGTGCTTCAAAGAAAAGGAACAGGCAGAACTGCAACCTTTACGGTAAGAAAAATTTCAAACGGAGTTGGTGTGGAAAGAATTTTCCCATTATTTTCGCCTAATATCGAAAGTATTGAATTGAATAAAGTTGGAAAGGTACGAAGAGCAAAAATATTTTATCTTCGTGGATTAAAAGGTAAATCAGCAAGGATTAAAGAAGCTAAAAGCGCTGTTGCCAAATAAAGAGAGTTGTCGTGATTATATGTATATCAGTTGGTCCCGGTTCGAAAGTTCCGGGACTTTTTTTTAGCAGCCCGTTGTGTTTAACTCATCATTAATGTAATTGTGTAAGGTCTTTTATACCGAACATTCTGCCACAAGTATATCCCTCCGCAAATTTAAATCCGCTGCTTCTTCCCATTTCGCGTGCGCGACTTTCTATCATTTCAAAAAATATTTTGGATGCGACATAAGTTTCCGGTTCATTGGAATTCGGATCATAAAACTGCGACCGATGCGCTTTTATACTTTCCATGCGTTGTTCCCAAACATCTGAAATATCAATTACAATATCGGGATTAATATATCTGTCCTGAATATAATGTAAAACCATTTTTGGTCGCCATAAATTTTGAGGAGTTCCATTTTCTGTGGTTTCAATTTTTATCAATCCTGCTAAAAAAACAGCGTCTTCAATTAATTTGGCTGCGCGACCATGATCAGGATGTCGGTCGTCTGTTGCATTACATAAAATATATTCAGGTTGAAACTTCCGTATTACTGTAATTGCTTTCATTTGTGTTTCGCGATCATTCCTAAAAAAACCATCCTCCAGATTTAAATTTTCGCGTATAGATGCACCAATTATTTTTCGGGCGTCTTCCCCTTCCTGGTCCCTTATCTCCGCAGTGCCGCGGGAACCCAATTCTCCTCTTGTGAGGTCAATTATTCCCGCTGTATTTCCCTTTCTTATTTGGCTGATTAAAGTTCCGCTACAGCTTAATTCTGCATCGTCGGGGTGAGCCCCAAAAGCTAATACGTTCAGTTTCATGTAACAAAGTTACACGAAGTTTTCAGACTGCTTTGCTGGTGTCAGTTTGTTTCGATTTTACCGATAATGCCTTTTCGATGGCGCGGGTAATTTTTTTACTATTTGGGTGTCTGTAGGTGAAAAAATAATCTATTACTTTTCCATCGCGCCCAATTAAATATTTATAAAAATTCCAATAAGGGGAAGAACTAATTTTTCCGTTAAGTTTTTTTGCTGAAAAATAATTAAAAAGTGGATGAGCATCTCTTCCCTTAACCTTGCATTTTTCCATTATGGGAAAAGTTACGCCATAATTTATTGCGCAAAATTCATCTATTGCTTTTCCTTCCAATGGCTCTTGCGAAAATTGATCGGAGGGGAATCCGATGATCTGTAATCCATCATTTTTATAGCGTTGATATATTTCTTCCAACTCACCCAATTGTGGGGTATGACCACATCCTGATGCAGTATTTACAATCAGTAAAACCTTATCTTTAAATTGATCAAATGCTATTTCCTTTCCTGCAGAACTTCGTGCTTTAAAATGATATATTGTTTTGTCCATTCTATATTAATAACGCAATGCAGCAATAAATGTTCAGTAATACAAATGATTCTTAATCAATACCGGCTTCCGTTAAATATCTTTCTGCATCCAAGGCTGCCATGCACCCTGTTCCTGCTGCGGTAACCGCTTGTCGGTAATGTTTATCCTGCACATCGCCGGCGGCAAAAACGCCTTCTATATTTGTTTTGGTAGAACCATTTTTTGTGATAAGATATTTTTGTGCATCCATATCGATAATGCCTTCAAAAATGGAGGTATTCGGTTGATGACCTATGGCAACAAAAAAACCGGTTATCGGAATTTCTGTTATAACATCAGTGATTATATTTTTAATTTTTACAGCAGTTACCACTCCCTCTCCAATTATTTCAACCGTTTCTGAATTCCAGTTCACTTTTATATTAGGCGATTTCAATACGCGTTCCTGCATAATTTTACTTGCGCGAAAATGATCCTTTCTTACTATCATGTGAACGGTAGTGCAAAGTTTTGCGAGATAAAGAGCCTCCTCACAAGCAGTATCTCCGCCTCCAACCAATGCCACTTCCTGATTGCGGAAGAAAAAACCATCACAAACTGCACAAGCACTTACCCCATTTCCGTTTAAACGTTTTTCCGATTCCAACCCGAGCCATTTTGCAGAAGCTCCGGTACAAATAATTACCGTATAAGCTTCTATTTCTGTTCCGTCATCAAAAAACACCTTTTTTACTTTTCCGGAAAGTTCCACTCTTGTGGCAATTCCGAAACGAACATCTGTTCCAAACCGCTCTGCCTGTTTTTTCAGGTCTTCCATCATTTCAGGGCCTAAAATCCCCTCAGGATAACCCGGAAAATTTTCCACATCTGTTGTTTGCATTAATTGACCTCCCGGCTCAATACCGGTGTACATCACGGGTTTCAGATTTGCCCTGGCAGCATAAATTGCCGCAGTATACCCCGCAGGTCCCGAGCCTATGATCAAACATTTAACTATTTCCATAACTATAGTAGGTAACAAATTTTAGAGCCACAAAGTTAATCATCGCTGGTATAAATTTTAATAAGTTTCCAAATGCAACGAATCTTTGTGGATAAATCAGATGGCACAGTGGAGTTAAAATGAAGGAATAATTGATAAATATTGGTAATTAAATTCAGTCTTTGAGGCTTTGCGCCTCGAGAAAAAAAATGTCACGCAAAGGCGCAAAGAAAAATACAATGTAAATTGGAATTTAGATAAAACATTGCGCGAAAAAAATAAAATGAGATTCGCATTTTAAACACATCCTATATCTTTGCGCCTTTGCGCCTTTGCGAGAAAAAATAAAAAAATTTCACGCAAAGACGCAAAGCCGCCAAGAAAAATACAATGTAAATTGCAATTTAATTATAATATTGGGAGAAAAAATAAAATGAGATTCGCATTTTAAACACAAACCACATCTTTGCGACTTTGCGCCTTTGCGAGAAAAAATAAAAAAATTTCACGCAAAGCCGCCAAGAAAAATACAATGTAAATTGCAATTTAATTATAATATTGGGAGAAAAAATAAAATGAGATTCGCATTTTAAACACAAACCACATCTTTGCGGATTTGCGCCTTTGTGAGAAAAACTCATCGCAATCAGTTATATCCAAAATACTTCAAACTCCTATCCTCATTTTTCCAATTCTCTTTCACCTTCACAAATAATTCGAGAAATATTTTTCTGCCGGTGAATTTTTCTATATCTAAACGCGCTTCAATTCCAACTTTTTTAATTGCCAATCCACCTTTACCGATAATGATCGATTTGTGTGTTTCTTTACTCACATAAATAACTGCGCGAATTGCAATTAATGTTTCTTTGTCTTTGTATTCTTCAATGGCAACTTCTACCGAATAGGGAATTTCTTGTTTGTAATTGTAAAATATTTTTTCTCTTACAATTTCTGCCGCAATAAATCTTTCCGATTGATCAGTAATTTCTTCCGGATCAAAATAAGGCGGATGTTCCGGTAATTGGGAGGAAATTAATTTTAATAAAACATCAATATTTGTTTTTTCCTGTGCAGAAATTGGCAGCACTTCTTTTCCCGGTAAAATTTCTTTCCAGTTTGCAATTAATTCCAATGTTTTTGGCTGTGTAATTGCATCTGTTTTATTTATGATTACAATAACGGGAATAACACTTTTATTTAATTGCTGAATAATTTCATGTTGATCATTAATTCTATCCCAGGGATCTGTCATAAATAAAATGATATCCGCATCCTGAAGTGCAGCTTTCACCTGGTCGTTCATCCAACTGTGTAATTTATATTCCGGCGAATCTATTATTCCCGGAGTATCAGAAAAAACGATCTGCGAATTTACCTCCGTAACAATACCGAGAATTCTTTTTCTGGTAGTTTGCGCCTTCGGACTAATAATCGAAAGTTTTTCCCCCACCAAAACATTCATCAAAGTAGATTTCCCAACATTGGGTTTCCCGATAATATTTACATAACCTGATCTGAAAGTCATTTTGTAAAATTAAGGAGAAATGTGTTCTGAGTTCTGGGTTCTGAGGACCTAACAGGTTTAGGAATCCTGTTAGGCCTATGCTTCATGCTACGTGGGTCTGACTCTTTACGTCAGACCTCATAGGTTCCTGAAACCTGTGAGGTCGAGGGCTTCGAATGCTTCGAGGCTTCCTTTAACATTGATCCTTAACCCTTTACCCCTGACCCCTGACCTCTTATCCTTTGACATAAACAGTTCCCTTCCCTCAGACCTCACAGGTTTACTAAACCTGTGAAGTCGAGAGCTCCATTCACATTTTTTCGATTACCAACACCATGTTAATACATGCAGCCATTATATTTACCTACCTTTATAGCCCGTTATGAAGAATGAACAATCTAGATATATCTTCGTTACGGGTGGCGTAACGTCTTCTCTTGGAAAAGGTATTTTTTCCGCATCATTGGCCAAACTTTTACAGGCCCGTGGTTTTAGAGTAACCATTCAGAAATTTGATCCCTATATCAATGTTGATCCGGGAACACTCAATCCGTACGAACATGGCGAATGTTATGTTACCGAAGATGGAGCAGAAACAGATCTGGATCTTGGCCACTACGAACGATTCCTGGGAATAGAAACTTCGCAGGCAAATAATGTTACCACAGGCGCAGTTTATCAAAATGTTATTAACCGGGAACGGGCAGGCGAATTTTTAGGTAAAACGGTTCAGGTAATTCCACATATTACTGATGAAATCCAGCGACGCATGTTATTGCTCGGCGAAAACGGGGAAAATGATATCGTGATCACTGAAATTGGCGGTACTGTTGGTGATATTGAATCACTGCCCTATATAGAAGCGGTTCGACAATTAAAATGGAAACTTGGCGAAAAAAGATGCCTTATTATTCATCTTACGTTAATTCCTTATTTAAGTTCTGCGCAAGAATTAAAAACTAAACCTACACAGCACTCTGTTAAAATGTTGTTGGAAAGTGGTATTCAGGCAGATATTTTAGTTTGTCGCACTGAACATCCGCTTTCTAAGGATATCAGAAGAAAATTGGCGCTTTTTTGCAACGTTAACGTGAATTCTGTTATTGAGGCAATTGACGTGAAAACCATATATGACGTGCCGCTTCACCTGTTGGAGGAAAATGCAGATGAGATTGTGCTTGCAAAACTCAAACTTCCTAAAAAGAACGATCCGGATCTTAAAAATTGGAAAATATTTTTATCGCGCTTAAAAAATCCTACAAACTCGGTTAGGGTTGGTTTGGTGGGAAAATATGTGGAGTTGCAGGATGCTTATAAATCTATATTAGAATCTTTTATACATGCGGGTGCAGCAAATGAATGTAAGGTGGAAGTAATTTCCATTCAAAGCGAACATATTAATGAAAACAATGTCCGCGAAAAGTTGGGTGAACTGGATGGCGTTCTGGTTGCTCCCGGTTTTGGCGACAGAGGAATAGAAGGAAAAATTACTGCAATTCAATTTGTTCGGGAACAAAAAATTCCTTTTTTCGGAATTTGTCTCGGAATGCAGTGCGCTGTTATTGAGTTTGGAAGAAATGTTTTGAAGATGAAAGGTGCACATTCCACCGAAATGAACCCGAAAACCAAATTTCCGGTGATCGACATGATGGAGGAACAAAAACACGTGAAGGAAAAAGGCGGCACCATGCGCTTGGGAAGTTATGATTGCCGTTTGTTCAAAAAGACGAAGACTTTTGATATCTACAAATCGCAAAATATCACCGAACGACATCGCCATCGATACGAATTCAATAATACTTACCTCAAAGACTTTGAGGGGAAAGGTATGATAGCAGTAGGTATCAATCCTCAACAAAATTTGGTGGAAATTGTGGAGGTGAAGGATCACCCCTGGTTTATCGGCGTGCAGTTTCACCCCGAATTAAAGAGTAAGGTAGAAAATCCACATCCCTTATTTGTTGCATTTATCAAGGCTGCTATGGAGTTTAAGGACAAAAAGGCGATGAAATAATTGGAGCACCAATAATTTCTGAAATAGATCGTCCTATACTACCTAAACAGGCTGTATTTCAAACTTTTCTTTGTCAATGGCCTATCATAACCTAACTTTGCCGCTCAATTATTAAAATTCAATGGATCGTAATAACGTAATTGGTTTCGTCTTGCTGGGAATCCTGATTGTAGTATTTTTTGTGTTCCAGAGTCGCGATGCCAACCGCATCAGACTTGAACAAGCCAAAATTCAACATACAGAGGATTCTATTAAAAATGTAAAAAGGATAGCAGACTCTGTTTATCTGGCAAATAATCCGGTAAAAATAGACAGCGGATCAAGTGCGATTACTACTATTTCTACATTGATTCCGGATAGCCTTAAAAGAAATCTTTCCGCTGAGGCTTTGATAAGATTGGAAGATTCTATTAAACTCAGCAAAAAAAATGCATCCTTCGGTCCTTTCGCTTCTGTTATGCAGGGAACTGAAAAATTAGATTCCATTGAAAATGATTTAATCAAAATTGTATTTAATAATAAAGGCGGAACAATACATAAAGCAGAACTTAAAAAATACAAGAATTATGATGGCGGAGTATTGGATGTTATAGGCGGAAATAAAAACCGTTTTAATTATAATTTTTATTACGACCAAAATAAAGTAATTAATACCGAGGAATTATATTTTACTGCCGCCAAAACTACCGATGGTAAATCAATAACATTCACTGCTGATCTGGGTAATGGCAGAACTCTTCAACAAATTTATGCTTTTACAGGAACTAATTACCTTATCGACTATAATTTAAAACTTACAGAATTTCAAGAAATAATTCCTGGTCGCGATCCTATTATCATTCTCCATTGGAAGAATGAAATGCAGGAACAAGAAAAAAATATTAAATATGAACGTCAATATTCGAAATTGTATTTCAGCAATGAAGATGGAAATGTAGATTATAAAAACACCAATGGCGAAATAAAATTCGAAGCTCCAATTAAATGGGTAAGTTGTCAGCAACAATTTTTTAACAGCACGCTTATTGCAAAAGATAAATTTGAAAATAAAGGCAAGATTGATGTTTACATGGATGAGGATTCTTCCGATTATGTGAAACGCTGCAATACAGAATTATATATCACATTTAATAATAAGAGTTCCTTTGATTTTCCAATGCAATGGTATTTGGCACCAAACGATTATCAGAATTTAAATGCATTGGAAATTGGGCTTGAAACAATTATCCCAACAGGATCCGGAGCAATTGGCTGGATAAATACTTTTGCAATCATTCCCTTATTTAATTGGCTGAGTAGTTTTATTGGTAATTATGGATTGATCATTTTATTAATGACTCTTATCTTAAAACTTGCATTAACGCCACTCACCTATCGCTCTTATTTATCCATGGCAAAAATGCGGGTATTAAATCCGGAGGTAGCCGAAATTAGAGAAAAATATAAAGATGATCAGGCGAAATTAGGGCAAGAACAATTAAAATTATTCCGCAAAGCAGGTGTAAATCCTTTGGGTGGATGTATACCTACTTTACTATCGATGCCAATTCTTATTGCAATGTTTCGCCTTTTTCCGGGGAGCATAGAATTAAGACAACAATCTTTTTTATGGGCAGATGATCTTTCCACTTATGATGATATTATTCAATGGGGGACAGAAATTCCATTCATAGGTAGCCATATCAGTATTTTCTGTATTTTAATGACCATCAGTTCTGTATTTTATATTCGCTTGAACATGCAAAATACAACACAGCTAACAGGTCCAATGAAAACAATACAGTATATTACTCCTATATTCTTCTTTTTCTTCCTGAATAGCTCTCCTGCCGGTTTAACTTACTATTATTTTGTGAGTAACGTAGTAACCTTTGCACAACAATGGAGCATCAGAAGGTTCTTTATTAATGATGATGAAATTCATCGCCGCATTCAGGAAAACAAAGCCAAGCCGGAAAAACAAAAATCGGGTTTTGCAAAACGACTGGAAGATGCGATGAGACAACAACAAGCACTGAAGGGCAATAAAGAGCAACAAACGAAGAAAAAGAAGTAATGTATCTTTTACATTTTTTAAGGCTCAATGTTTATTGATTTCAGGGTTAAGGTAAAAAAAAGTCCGGATGGCACAGTTGGAATTAGATTGGTTCAAAGTTTGAATAATTTCTTACTTTTAACGTAAAAATCTCAATATGCCACTCTCTGTTCAAGCCATGAAACAACGGAATAATTTTATCCTTATTATTCTGATACTCCTCGCTATTTGTATATCCATTGGTTTGAACCGCATAGTAAGCGGATTTTTAGGTGCTATTATAATTTATGTTATTTTCCGTCCATTTAATATTTACCTACAGGAAAAAAAGAAGTGGAACAAAAGCCTTTCCACGGCCCTTATTCTAATACTTTCCTTTGTATGTTTGATTATCCCCATTTTCTTACTTATTAAACTGATTACCGGCAGGGTGATGTTTTATGTAGACCATCCTGAACAAACAGAGTTGATATTTGAGAATATTAATAAATTTGCTACAGAAAAACTAAACGATCCGGATCTGATCGCTAATACCATTGCTTCGATAAAGTCACAGGCAGCTGGATTTGTCACCTCCATCATTAATGGAGCAGCCAGTACCTTTATTCAAATAATCGTAATGTATTTCACTTTATACTTTACTGTCAAATATTTCCGGGAATTTGAAAGAGGATTGGTGAATTATTTACCCTTTAAGAGGAATGATTCCCTCACTATTGGTTCTGAATTGCGCAACATGACCTATTCTAATATTTTAGGGCAAGGATTTATTGCAATAATTCAGGGTTCTCTTTTAGGCCTAGGTTTTTGGCTCTTTGGAATTTCTGATCCTATTTTTTGGGGGGTGATAGGTATCTTTCTTTCCATGATACCACTTTTTGGAGCTCCTATCATATTTATCCCTGCAGGGATCATAGAAATCTCAAATGGAAACATGGTTGCGGGTTTTGGAATTATTATATATGGTTACATGATCGTTACAACCATAGATAATTTTATTCGTATGGCCATCGGTAAAAAAATTGCCAATACACACCCTTTGATAACTATTGTAGGTGTTGTGATAGGTATTCCACTGTTCGGAATACTCGGAATTTTATATGGACCATTACTATTAAGTTTATTTATTATCCTGGTTAAAATATTTAAGGCGAACCGGTTAGAAATAAGTGCATTAGAGGGAGAGGAAGAATAACTATTATTAAAAATATTGTAAACATTAATTCACATTTCAAAAATGGTATATGAGCAACGAAAAACAAAACGACCAGGAAGATAATATCAATGAAATGGTTGACGACGTAAAAGAATATATCAATTTACGCCTGCAATTAATTCAACTTAACATTACCGAAAAGATATCTATCGCCCTTGCAAATTTAATTACAAAAGGAGCTGCGGTAATTTTTCTTGTATTGTTTTTTATCTTCGGCTCCTTTGCCTTGTCCTATTTATTAGGAAATATTTTGCATAACACTGCTGCAGGTTTCGGAGTATTGGCCGGATTTTATTTATTGATCGCTTTATTAATTTTGTGGTTAGGAAAAGGATCAATGCGCAAAAAAATGATAAATTATTTCATCAATCAATTCAGTAATGATGAGCCAGAAACAAAGTAATAAGCCGGAGATCAAAACTTTGGAAGATTTACAAAGAGAAAAAATAATGCTACGTGGTAAAATTAAAGAACAGGAACACACCCTTAACCAACATTATGGTTCTCTTAGGGAAAAGATTAAACCTGCATTAAATATTGTGAACTTCTTATCGCGTAATAAATTACTTAATCTGATAAAAAGTGATCCGAAAGAGCAAGGGGAAGGCGGCATTGCCAATACTGCGCTAAAAATTATTATGGCTGCTGCTACAAGTGGGATTATTCTACGAAATAGCAAAAATAATTTTTTAAAATCGATTTTAGCGTATGCTCTTGATCAATCCGCTAAATTTATAAAAGAAAAAGACCTCGGAGAACACCTCGAAAAAATAAAAGACTGGTTTTCGAAGAAAGAAACCGATGTGGAGAAAGATGATATCTAATTTGATTCGTATTTCGTTACAATCAGCACTCATTGTAAGATCATAATCAAGTCTGTGCAACCATGTATGGCGTTTCCCCACTATTACCGAAGGAGTTCTGTATATGGTAATGAAGCAGAATAAAGGGTCAATATTAAAAGTTGGAGACAATCCTTTATTCCAAGGAAAATTTTCTATAAAAACCGGTATCAAAATCATTGCATTTCGTTTTGAAAAACTGGAATTTGAATTTGGGTGGCCCGCGCTCTTATACGTATTGTTTTGGGCGTTATTCTTAGTAAGGAGTGTTAGCTTTACTAAACAATAATAAAAACAATAAATTTTCCAAAGAAAGAATTTTTCCAGGGCTGTCAACGGGCCTCATCGGATGTCTCCAATATCCCTTTTCGCAGCCATA
>Ga0163147_10000276_pt1 | contig 81168 bp, 55 predicted proteins | sample OliLakLV19MP6G1_FD_148597 | JGI IMG/M metagenome (GOLD analysis project Ga0163147, IMG submission 148597) | Freshwater microbial mat bacterial communities from Lake Vanda, McMurdo Dry Valleys, Antarctica- Oligotrophic Lake LV.19.MP6.G1 | ecosystem: Environmental > Aquatic > Freshwater > Lake >... | reverse complement strand
ATCTTCAATCCAAGATAAAAACTTTACGTGCCACCACTTGCAATACTAAAGCAGCCTGATATCATAATAAGAAGATGAGCACCCAGAGCCATGATCATCAAATTTCAACTACGCTAGAGACATCCCCGCTGGAGCCGTTGGCTTGGTTTGCTTTCGTTCCGTACGTGTCTGCGTAGTTTCTAAAACCCTCTTGAGGTGAACATGAATCCAACTCTGAAAATTATGACGCTAGGCGCGTTGTGTCTCTGGTCCAGCGGTCAGCAAGCGTTTGCACAAACTCACGTTGATCTGAGCAAACTACCGCCCGCACAGAACATCTATCGCTCACCGGTGAAAATTCAGATCGTGCCGGATGGTCCTCAAATTACCAGCGTGCCAGCAGCTCCGCCTCCTAACAAGGTTCTCGTTATTCAAATGCCTCAAGCCCAGGCTCCAGCGACCGAAATGATTTATGTCAATGCACCGGGTGGTGGTGGCGGAATTTCCGGTTTGCCGCCAGGAACGGCTGCCGTTAATCTCTCGCAACCGCCGGCATCTCGGTTTGGTTCGAACATTCCCAACGGTGGTTTTGCTTCGGCACGCAATCTTCCTGCCGGGCAGAGTTCGAACGGTTTAAACAACAAGAAATTCGTCAGCGGGCAATTGAAAGCCCCCGCCGCGGCCCCTGTTAGTCAGCCGCTTACGCGCACGGGCGCTCCCAACCATGCATTCGCCAGCGCACCGCTTATATACCAGAGACCTGGTGCCGGTGATGGTGGCTCGGGATCGAGCACCGTCACGACCCAGCGAGAAGTGAAGGGCGAGATGAAAAGACGAACGTTGCTCAATAAAACCGATTAGATCTATAGATCTGAACCAGTTGGATCTTCGCTTCCGTTTCTCAAGGACCGGGCTTCTTGCACTCAACCGATATCGGTTGAGTTTGGATTGTCGTCGCAATCGCAGACCGGTGGCGGAATTGCGACTGTTTTATGCACTCTGGTTTCTTAAGTAGTTCGATTTCAAACAACTATTCAAGGCTCAATTGATCGAATGCAGTTGTGAAGATGAACTTGTATTGACGGTACTTAATGGTTCCGCCCACAAGAGGGAATATCATGTATTTTTTCGTTTGAGCCCAGACGAACTCTCATGAGCGGCCCGCCAAATGATTAAGGCTAAATCTCTAACCAGAAAATACGGCAAGATAGTCGCAGTGAATCAAGTGTCGTTTGAAATCGCGCACGGCGAAATTGTTGGTTTGCTTGGCCATAATGGCGCCGGCAAAACCACGATTATGAAAATGCTCACAGGCTATCTGGAACCTACCGATGGTTGCGTAAGCATCGATGACGTCGACGTAGCTAACGATCGGATTTCAGTCCAGAAAAACACGGGATATCTGCCTGAGAATTGTCCGGTTTATCCCGACATGGTTGTGCTCGATTACCTTGATTACGTCGCTGCCCTGCGCGGCGTGAACAACGATAAGCGATCGCAACGCATTATGTATGCAGTCGAGAAAACTCGTTTGAAAGAAGTTGCGATGCAACGGGTGAACACGCTGTCGCGCGGTTTTCGACAGCGTCTTGGTGTCGCGCAAGCGATTCTGAACTCGCCTCGCATTCTGATTTTGGATGAGCCGACCAACGGTCTTGATCCGTCGCAAATTCAGGAAATGCGCGCCTTGATAAAGGAACTTGCCGAGAACGCAACGGTAGTTATCTCCACGCATATTATGCAAGAGGTGCAGGCCGTTTGTGATCGAGTGATCATTATCAACCGCGGCAAAGTGGCGCTCGATGCGTCGATGCAAGAACTTCGCACGAGTAATCGTTTAATGGTCGCTGTCGATCAAGGGCAAGAGCAAGCGGAGAAAATCGTGAACTCGGTCAAAGGCGTGCGAATCATCAGTGTCAAGGAAGGGGTAGAACAAAACCAGTTCATTCTTGAAACCAGCGCTGCCACTGCCGGCGATACTGCACCTGAAGTCGCCAAAGCTTTTGTGGATAGTGGTAGCAAGCTGTTTGCCTTGCAACCGCAGGTTCGCGATCTGGAAACGATTTTCGGTGAGATCACAGCAGCCGGCAATCTCGCTGCAGCCAGCAATCTCGCTGCAGCCAGCAATGTCACAGTTCCGGACCCGCTCGGTGAGCCCCGCACCGGAACATCTCCCGAGCGTTCGGACGGTGACAGTCAAAACTTGGCACTCAGTAACGACTCTGATGTCTCACGCAAGAACGATGAGGCCATCTCAACGCCTGTTGAAACCGCTGTCAAGCCCGAGGTCGACCAATGAGCAACATCTTGCGCATCGCGCGGCGGGAATTTGCAGCTTTCTTTTCGTCGGTGACGGCGTTTCTTTTCATCGGCGCGTTTTTGTTTGTCACTCTGTTCGTCTTCTTCTGGGTCGATCCGTTTTTCATTCGCAACGTCGCTGATGCGCGTCCGATGTTCGAGTGGATGCCGGCTCTGTTGATTTTGTTAGTGCCGGCTTTGACCATGCGGATGTGGAGCGAGGAGCGGCGCTCTGGTACATTGGAACTCCTGATGACCACACCGGTCACCGATCTTCAGCTGGTGTTGGGCAAGTTTTTAGCTTGCCTCGGGCTAGTCGCCATCACGGTTGCTTTGACGTTTCAAATTCCGCTGACCGTATGTGCTTTAGGCGAGCTGGATTTCGGACCAGTTTTTGGCGGCTACATCGCTACTTTATTTTTAGCCGGTGCATATATCGCAATCGGGCTCTACGTCAGCGCCCGAAGCGACAACCAGATCGTCAGCCTTCTGTTTTCGATCTTCATTTGCGCGATGTTCTTGGTTATAGGCTCGGGGCCGGTAACGAATATTTTCAGCTCACAGGTCAGTGAAATCCTGCAGCTAATCGGTACAGGCTCTCGTTTCCAATCGATCACTCGAGGCGTAATTGATTTTCGCGATATCTATTATTACTTCAGTATCATGGCGATTTTTCTTTCGCTAAACGTTTTGGGTCTTGAACGTTTAAGATGGGCTGGCAATCCGAGCAATCGCCGACATCGGCAGTGGTTGGCGTTTTCCACCTTGCTAATTGCTAATTTGATCGCCGGCAATTTTGTATTGCAGCAGGTCGGTTCCGCCAGAGTGGATATCACCGAAGGTCAGATTTATACCATTTCGGCAACCACAAAGCGCTATCTCACGGAATTGAAAGAACCGCTCCTCATCAGGGGTTACTTCAGTAAAAAAACACATCCGCTATTGGCTCCTCTGGTTCCGCGTTTGCGCGATCTGTTAAACGAGTATGCCATCGCCGGTAGAGGCAAAGTTAAAGTCGAATTTATCGATCCGCTCGAAAACCCAGAACTAGAGCGCGAAGCTGGTGAGAAATACGGCATCAAGCCGGTCGTGTTTCAAACGGCAAGTAAGTACCAGGCTGCCGTGGTTAACTCGTATTTTGATGTTCTGATCAAGTATGGAGATCAGCACGAAACCCTATCCTTCCGCGACTTAATTGAAGTCAAACTTAGCGGCGAACAAGACCTCGACGTCGAACTTCGCAACCCTGAATACGACATCACCAGCACAATTAAAAAGGTTCTGTCGGCTTATCGATCATCCGGCAACGTTTTTCTAGATATCAAAGATCCAGTCGTGTTCAAAGGTTTCATCTCAAGCGATACCAATTTGCCAATGCCGCTTGCTGAGTTTAAAACCAAACTGCGCACAGTTTTGGACAAGTTGCAAGCGGAGTCGCGCGGCAAATTCGCAATCGAGATTTTAGATCCCGATGCAAACGGCGGTGCGCTCGCCAAGAAACTCGAGGCCGACTATGGCTTTCGACCGATGTCTCTCGGTTTAATCGATCCGAAACCGTTTTGGTTTTACATGCTTTTGGACAGCAAAGGAAAAGTGGTGCCGGTTTCGTTGCCGCAAGATCTCGATCGCGTGGCATTGGAGAGCACAATCAATTCTTCGCTGAAGCGCTTCTCTCGCGGATTTCTGAAGACAGTCGGAATTTGGACTGAGATTCCGGATGTGCAAGGGTTCAATTTCAATGTGAAGGCAAAACACTTCAATGCGATTCGCGAGAAACTGGGCAGTGAATACTCGGTGAAGAAAGCATCCTTTGAAGCCGGTCGCGTGCCGGATGACATCGATGTTCTCGTTCTTCTTGCTCCTGAAAAAATGGATCAGAAGGAAATTTTTGCAATCGATCAGTTCCTCATGCGTGGTGGCACTGTCATTCTTTCCACCTCGCCGTTTGATGTCGATATTGGTGAAGACCTGACCGGCCGCCGCTTCGATTCGGGATTGACCGAGTGGTTGAAACACAATGGCATTGAAATCGCCGATTCGATGGTGCTCGATCCGAAGAACTCCGCCTTTCCACTTCCGCGTGAACGCAAACTCGGAGAGTATGTGGTCGAAGAGACGATGATCGTTCCCTACCCATATTTTGTAGACATTCGTCCTGATGCTATGGACAAAACCAGTGGGATCATTTCTGGTATCAACCAACTGACGATGACATGGTCATCTCCAGTCACAGTCGACGAGGCCAAAAATAAGGGAAACGTCGTCACCAAGCTTCTTTGCACGTCTAAGGATTCATGGACGTCCACGAGCACAGACATTCACCCTAACTTTGATTTAGATGCGAAACTGGGCTTTGAGGTCGGAAAAGACAATGGACAAAAAGTTGTTGCTGTTGCCGTAGAAGGGCAATTCCAGTCGTTCTTCAAAGGTAAAACCGCGCCTGCTGAGGCGAAAGCTGTAACGCTTGATCCTGATTTCGGACAGATCAAAAACGCTGGACCAGGACAAAACGACACAGCGGCCCCCGGTGCTGAGACGCAGGACACGTCCGGACTGCACGCCGTTGCCGACAAATCGACTGTTACATCACGACTTGTGGTCTATGCGTCAAACTCGTTCTTATCGGATGAAATGCTGCAACTAGCGTCAGCAACATTGGGAACCCATTATCTCAATCCGGTTTCGCTAATCGAAAATACGATCGACTGGTCTGTCGGTGACAGAGAATTGCTGGCCATCAGAAGTCGCGGGCATTTCTCTCGTCCGCTTCTGCCCTTGGGCAGTCCGGAGCAAGCCGGTTTCGAATATTTCAATTATGGATTGGCATTGTTGTCGTTGTTTGCGGTTTGGGTTGTCAGAGCCGTTTTCGCGCGGCGCGCTCGTAAGCGATGGGAAAAAATCCTGGCTGCAAAACCTCCAGTTGCAACCGAGAAGGTGGCTCCATGACTCGAATGATTCCGATTCTAGCGGTCGTTTTAGTCTTACAAATTGCGCTCGCGTTTGGATTGCATTACGCAGAGCAAGCCAAAGTCAACGACCCAGGCAAGAAGATCGTGACGACGGATTTGGCTCCAGTCGACAAGATTGTTCTGCAAGAGAAGAATCGAAAACTCGTCATCGACCGGGTTGGCAAAGTCTGGACTCTGCCTCAGGTTTACAACTTTCCTGCGGCTCCGGAAAGTGTGACGCGATTACTCGATCAACTGAAAAATCTAAACGGAAATTGGCCGGTTGCCACCACTGCAGATGCGGCGCCGCGGTTCAAAGTCGCAAGCACAGATTTTGAAAAACGCATCGAGCTCAGCGGCGCAGGTAAAAACATGGTCTCGGTTTTGCTTGGCTCAGCTGCCGGCCACGACAGGCTCCACGTGCGCGTTGACAAAACCAACGAGATTTATTCCGTTGAGATACCGGAGCGCGAAGTCAGCACCGAATCCAGTGACTGGATAGACCGTGCCTCTGTAGAACTGCAGAGCGCAGACATCGATTCGGTCGAATTGCCGCAACTTAAACTGGTGCGCAAGAAGAAAGATTTTGAATTGCACTATGGCGGCAAAGTGGCCGCGCTCGATGGAACTGCTGCTGCAGAAATTTTGGAAAGCATTGCGTCCGTCAATATCTCCGAAGTACTGGGCGCTCAGCCCAAGCCGGAATACGGACTGGACACGCCGATCTTGACGTTTTCGGTAGAACTCAAAAATGGAGTCAAACTCAAATATTTATTCGGAAAGTTGAGTGGTTCGAATTTTTACGTTTTACGCAAACCAAGCGGCGACTTTTATTTAAAAATCGATCCATGGTTTGTTGATCGGTTGCGCCAATTGTCTGCGGAAGGACTTGTGCAGAAATCGACCCAGTTGCAAAAACTGCGCGATTCAGCAACTAAACAATTAATAGAGAAAACCCAAACGCCAAATAGCAAAGTCCCGGTTGGAAAGTAAGTTTAAGGGAAGTCCGTGAACCCTGGCGGGCTTGTCGTTTTCGGGTTGTGGAAACTCAACCGATATCGGTTGAGTTTTTGGGCTCCTGATATGCGGTCGCGTTTTCGTCAGTGAAAAATTCAGCCGGTTCAATTTGAAAAGCGCAACTTCGCGTGGTGCGCTTCTCCGATAAAAAATACTCAACCGATATCGGTTGAGTTCTCTTGCCAGACGGATGCTTCGCGGCCAACGGTTCCATCAAGTCCCTGTTTCAGTCAGCCGCTTTCGGCGAATATTTGTCGATTATCGTTTGCGCCGTTGAGTTGTTAATCGGTTCGAGTTTCAGAGAATGGCTGGCCGCTTTAACAGCCTCATCAATTATCCCGAGCTTTATATAAAGCTCTGCGATACGGGACAGCGCCAGCGGATTGGAGGGTGTGCATTGCTCGGCGCACTTCAAGTTGGTGATTGCGGATTTCGTTTGATTGCGCGCCAAATTTACTTCGCAAGCTGTTATGTAGATCCACGGATCGGAAGGCGATATCGATCGGCATTTTTCGAGGATAGTCTGAGCTACATCGTAATCTTTGCGAGCCAGGCGAACTTGAGCCATAACCAGAAGGGTATCTATATTTCCCCCGCGTTGTAGAGCCATTCGCGCCAGTTTCTCTGCTTTGGAAATTTGCCCGAGTGCAAGTGCAAGGCGAGCGCCGACGAGTAATCGGTAGGTCAAGTTTTCGCCCATTCCGAGTCGTGCTTCTGTCACCGGCAGTGGTGCCAATAGATTTGAAGCTTCTTGAACTTTTCCCTGGACGAGCTTAGCATGCGCTAGTAAGCATGTAGCCATAAATATTTCTTGATCGGTGGGCTGCGTTTCTGCTTGTGAAACCACTAAGCGTGCATCTTGCGTCGCCGCGCGCGGATAGCCGGTGCGCAGAAACAAGTCAGCTCGATTCAGCAATGCGACCGGGTTTGCTGGTGCCAGTGCCAGTGCACTGTTGATCAGCTTTTCCGCTTCCGAAAAATTGCGTTGCTGCAGGCTCATGTATGCCAGGCTCACTTTAGCTTCGACGAAATCCGGTTTCCATCTCAACGCTTCTTTCCAATGTTCGCGCGCTCGTTCAAATTTGCCAAGATTGAATTCCGAGCCAGCCAAGCCGTGCCATGCCGGTGCAAACGAACGTTCGATCGCAACTGCGTTTCGGAATCTTTCCTCTGCTAACGCATAGGCTTGCACGCGATACGCGTGTTGCCCTTCATTATATGTATAGTAAACGAGCGCTCTTCTGGCCAGAAACATTCCTACGCTCAGCGTGATGATTAGCGAAAGAATGATGCGCTGCCATTTGATGAAGCTGTGCGCCTTTCGCACTCCGCCCAATGTTTCGGGCGGAACCAATAGCACAGGGTTGGCACCACAATCGGCCGCGAACCGAGTTTGGCACACCATGCGGCACATGTCAGTGAAATCCTTATCGGAAAAGAAAAAGGACGCGATGTAGTTCGGCACGACGACGGAACGCAAATAGTCAGACTTGCTGTTCATGCGCGTGAACAAGGTCAATCGTTTCACCTTTCGCTCAAACGAAAAAATCAGTTTGAAGAGGGTTTCGTCTTCGATCGAAATTGCGCAGATTGATTCCCAGCTCAGCCAGCGCCCATAACGCCACAGCTTCACACCGCGGGGACCAACTTGGATGCCGCCTATTAAGAGGCGCATGACGTTCATCATGCTGACAAAAAATACAAACCAGAGGACGAGCGCCGTGATCCACCCGCCAACGAGAGCCAGGATCCAGGCTGTGACGGTTGTGCTGCTCGGGATCAGCGCGACGGCATCCGGTATAGACAGAATCGTGGCAACCACGACGGCTGTGCGCACACCAAGCTGGGCTATCGCTTGAAGGTCATAGCGATAAGTTTGACTGGCTAAGTCTTCGAAGCCTTTCTGAACTGTAAGAACACTTTCCATACCAATGTTTCTTGACTTCTGGCAGAAATGACATCCGGGCTATGAAATATGACTTCCTGATAACTCGGCCTTATTCGAAAGATTAAACAACTGGTAGATTCTGTGTTTTAATTGTGTGGCTTAAGGAAGAGGTTCACCTGACAGCTATACCCAGCACTTGATGTTCTACTGTGATGTAAGGACTCAAAATTGCGGAGTATTGCGAGGGTTTGTATGGGCACCTTCCTTGCAAGAGGTCTGTACCTGCCTCCCGCCCACGAGAGGTTGCCAGTTGGAAATCTGTTCGGAATCATAAACGGTGTGTTTTGCAAATGCCTGCAATATTCCGAACAAATTGCTGAACGTGAAAGTGATTTCAGCTAGCATGATAGGACTTCAATTTTAGAAAATAACGGCGTGAGAGACTGAACGGGGGTTAATGAAATCGTGGCAAGTGGAAACGAGGGAACATCCTTAAAGATCCTGATCATCGAAGATGACGTGAATATCGCGCGTCTCATCGAGCTGGAGCTGGGCTACGAAGGCTACCAAGTGTCGGTAGCACACGAAGGCAACCAGGGATTGGATTTGTTCAAGAAAGAACAACCGGATTTAGTCCTCCTGGACGTTATGCTTCCCGGTCTGGATGGAGTCGAAGTCTGCAAGCGCTTGCGCGCGATGTCGAAAGTTCCTGTCATCATGCTGACCGCCAAAGATGGCGTGCAAGACCGGGTTGTTGGACTGGACAGTGGAGCCGACGACTATCTGACAAAACCTTTTGCAACAGAAGAACTGCTTGCCAGAATCCGCGCAGTTATGCGCCGTAAGCCGCAAGAAGGCATCCTTACGTATGCTGACCTGTGGATGGACCAACTCAACCGTGTCGTCAAGCGTGGCGAAAGACAGCTTGATTTGAGAGCCAAAGAATTTGATTTGCTCAGACTGTTCATGCAGTATCCCGAACAAGTCCTCTCGCGTGAATTCATTTTCGATAAAGTTTGGGGCTACGATTTCATCGGCGAATCCAACGTTATCGAAGTCTATATCCGATATCTGCGTTCGAAGCTTGAAGATGGCAATGCAAAACGCCTGATTCAAACTGTTCGTGGTGAAGGCTATGTCTTGAGAGAAGAAGAACCTTCACGCTAATCGCAAGAAAGCTAGAGAATCTGAAACGCAACGCCTCCGCGCGTTGCGTTTTTGTTTGTTTTGGTGCGGATCTTCAATCTATTGACGGTTTAGTACTCGGGACAAAACAGCCAACCGATATCGGTTTGAGTACTCGGATCAAAACACTCAACCGATATCGGTTGAAGTTTTGACCCTTCAATCTTCCAGCGGCCCTTGCATCAAAAACGTCAACCGCGACTGCACCTCAGGGTCCAACATCTGCAGCGTCTTCAACGCCCGACACCGAATGTAGGGGTTATCGTCTCGGGCAAGTTTCAACAGAATGTTTTCCGGCATGTGCGGATTCTCAGCCACACCGAAGCGCACATCAACCGCGTGATCGTCCGCCAGGAAAGTTAGAACGTCAGACGGCGTGTTCTCGTTTTCGGCGACCGCCAGGCGCACATCGGTGCTGTGATCCGTCGCTAACCGTTTCAATATATCGATTGGCGTTTTGGCATTCTCGGCCACGCTGCGCCGAATCGAATCACTGTCATCCTCGGCGAGGCGCGATAGCACGCTCAGTGGTGTGTTTGGATTGCCGGCGACAACTTTTCGGACGTGAACAATGTCGCTGTTCGCGTCCAGTTTTGCCACGTTGTCTACGGTTTGGTCTTGTTCGGGTTGCCGGGGATCCTGCTTTTGCGGTTGCGGCATGGATGCTCCTTGTCGAACAACAAGGCGTTGTTAGACCAAAATGTTGAAAAGGGATGGTTTCGGCGGTTCCCGTGTAATTAGTATGCCCCTGATTTCCTGCGTAATATCTGAAAGCGTCCTGGAATAGGGAAATCCCGAGGTGATTATGGTGTTCGCAGGTTGATGTCATGGGAATTTCCCTAATAACACCCTCGTTTATTAACGAGATACTCGTGTAAACCACTTGTAGAGGATTATGTGTAACGTTATTATAAGTGGGTGAATATAACCAATATATATCGATGACCATCTCTCCCACTTTCCGATGAGCCAATAAGAGTCAACTTCATCCTCCGACTCTTGAAATTATTGAGGTAACCCTAAATGCAACTTTTGACCAGATATCCAACCGCATTTCACGTGCGGGAGGCGGAAGATACGCCGCCGGAAATAGTGAGCGTATCTGACTGCGGCAGCTGGATTTTGAGACTGCCACCTGACCTGAAAGATCATCAGCACGAACTCGAGCGATTGCTCTTCAAGGTCTTCAATAACTTGCCGAAATCTCCGGACAATGTCGCTCTGGCAAAACAGATGTCGATCAACTGGTGCGTTTCGAAATGCAAGCAAAACGGTCTGCGTTATGAAGACTGTTTAGAATCGATTCGTCATTAGGAAATTAAAAACCACGGCATCGTTTGTGATGCCGTGGTTTTTTTGTGCCTATTTTTGCGCTTATTTTTCCGGCGTTTCGCTCTCTGGTGCGTCTGCGCTTCCGGAGTCGAGATCGTCGTCTCCTTCCACTTCCAGATCGGCGTCTGTCGGATCGACAATTGGGCTGACTGAAACGACTTCGTCGTCGAGTGCCAGCTGTTGCAGCCTCACGCCGGTAGCCATTCTTCCTTGAGCGCTGATTTCACTGCCTTGCTGTCTGACTACAATACCATTGGCGGTGGCAATCACGATCTGATCTTCAGGTTCGATTATGCTCAAGCACGCCAGTCGTGACTTGGCCGTTTTGAACTTCGTGCCGATGATGCCTACGCCGCCGCGGCCTTGTTGTCGAAACTCGTCGAGTTTCACGCGCTTGCCGTAACCGTCGTTGGTGACAACCAGAACGTAGCTGCTTTCCTTCGGTTCGATCGCGTCGCAACCAACGATGGCGTCGCTGACTCGCAACGTAATCGCTCGCACTCCGCGCGCGGTCCGCCCCATCGGGCGCAAATCTTCTTCGCTGTAGCGAATGCACATACCGTTGCTTGTGCCGATGATAACATCGGACTTGCCGCCGGATTGGCGCACCCAGCCGAGTTCGTCGCCTTCGCTCAAGCTGATGGCGATGATGCCGCTGCGGCGAATGTTGCCAAACTCGCTCATAGGCACCTTCTTGATGAAGGCGTTACGAGTGAGCATGATCAAGAACTCGTCGTCCTTGAATTCCGAAACCGGGATCACGGCAGTTACGCTTTCGTCCTGGCTGATTTGTACCAGGTTGACTAGAGCGAGTCCTCGTGCAGTTCTTCCTGCTTCCGGTAAGTTCATTACTTCAAGCGGATAAACCTGACCTTTGTTTGTGAATACCAGCAAACGATCGTGCATGCTGGCAACAAAGAAGTGTTGAAGCTCATCCTCATCGCGCGTCTTAATGCCGCCGACGCCACGAGTATTGCGGCGTTGACGTTTAAAAGTGCCAAGCGAAATACGTTTGATGTAGTTTTGGTTTGTGATAAACACAGCCATGGGCTCGTTTGGTGTCAGATCTTTAGCCGTGATTTCGGTATCGCCTAAACCACCAGCGATTTGCGAACGTCGGTCATCGCCATATTTGTCGCGAATCTCCATCAACTCTTTTTTGATGATTTCGTCGACAAGCTTTTTGCTTTCCAGAATCTGTTTATAGCTGGAGATGTCTTTTTGCAGTTCATCGTAATCTGCTTGAATCTTGTCGCGTTCCATTCCGGTGAGACGACGCAGTTGCATCTCGAGGATGGCGTTGGCCTGTGCTTCATCGAGACCGTACTTGGTCATCAGGCCTTCGCGAGCTTCAGCTGTTGATGAGGCTGCGCGAATTACCTTAATTACGTCATCGATTTTTTCGAGCGCTTTGAGATAGCCTTCCAGGATGTGTGCCCTCTCCTGGGCCTTGCGCAACAGGTAGCGAGTTCTTCGCGTCACCACATCCACTCTGTGGTTGATGAATTGTTGCAGCAGCGCTCTCAGTTCGAGCGTCATTGGTTGCCCGTTCGTGCCTGGTTTGGCTGGATCTGGAACCAGTGCCAGGGTGTTGACCGGGAACGATTGTTGTAGTTGAGTATGCTTGTAAAGGTTGTTGAGAACGACGTCAGGATGAGCATCGCGCTTCAGTTCAATCACAACGCGCAAACCAGTTCTGTCAGTTTCGTCGTTGACATCGCTGATTCCGGTTAAGCGATCGCTGCGAACCAGTTCCGCCACACGTCGGGTGAACGCTTCTGGTCCGACCATGAACGGCAGCGACGTAACGATAATCGCCATACGAGCATTTCTGCCCGTGCTGCTTTGAAGCTGCTCGATGGTGGCGATTCCACGTTGTGGGATGGAACCGCGTCCTGTCGTATATGCTTCGGTTATTCCTTCGGTTCCCATAATCAGACCACCCGAGGGGAAGTCCGGTCCGGTCACGTACTTCATCAAATCGATAGAGGTGAGAGTCGGATCATCCACGAGGGCCATGGCACCGTCTATCACTTCACGCAAGTTGTGAGGTGGGATGTTGGTCGCCATTCCCACTGCGATTCCTGCTGATCCGTTCAGCAAAAGGGTGGGTACGCGCGATGGCAGAACAGACGGTTCTTCCAGTCGCTCATCAAAGTTTTTGCGCATATCGACAGTTTCAGACTCGATATCGGCGAGCATCGCCATCGAAAGATGAGTCAGTTTTGCTTCGGTGTAACGCATGGCAGCTGGCGGATTATCAAGGTCTCCGAAGTTTCCATGCCCATCGATTAGAACATAACGGCTGGCGTCTTTCTGCGCCAGACGCACAAGGGCCTCATAAATTGAAGAGTCGCCGTGAGGGTGATATTTACCCATCACATCACCCACTGCAGTCGCGGATTTCCGGTAACGACTAGTGGGCTCCAGCCCCGCCTCGTACATGGCGTAGATAATCCGGCGGTGAACGGGCTTGAGTCCATCTCTGACGTCCGGAATAGCGCGACTGACAATGACCGACATGGCATAGTCGATAAACGACTTGCGCATCTCATCTCGCAACTCGACCTCGATAATTCGCCCTTCGCCGCCGCTACCTGTTGATTGGGTCACGTTTGAAACTCCTTGTTGCGGCAACTGCTAGCAACGTCGCATTTGCCTCTTAATCACATCAAAAACAGAGTATAACATTCCTGATGTATTTAGCTTGTGAAGCGCGTTTCAGCATGCACATGTTCCTTAAAAAAGTAGTAGCGGAAACAAGCAATCTTGGATACTTCAACCGATATCGGTTGAGTACTAAACGCTTTCTGTTTGCTCGCGAAACCCGCATACACTGGGAGAAGCCGGTCCCCTGGACAGAGCGACGCTCTCGATGTCGTTAGAAACTGGAATCGCTCGTTTAGATTTTGCCGACCAAATATAAAATGATAGCCAACAAAAACCCATTGACTGTGTTTGGGTTAGTTCCTAAGGTTTGCAAATATGATGACGGGTGAAAGTCCGTGGTTTGCCAAGAGCCATGCGAGACTTAGCACAGCTCCGTTGAGTGATACTACCTGCGATGGCGCGGCGAAACGTGGTCAGGTCTCAGCTCTTTAGAGAAGATTTAAATAAACACCAATAACTGTTTAATAACAGGTCACAACTTTAGCGTTCGTTGGCCCCCTGCGCTATAGTCAGAAAACGTTTTTAAACCTAAAGCGATTGATTTTGGTCAATCGCGCTGGAGGAGGTCATTTCGTGACTAGCTTGGAAGCAGAAGGTGGGCGGCTCAGAGTCGAGAGATTGCGCAAGCTCGAAGAGTTGAAGGCGCACGGTATAAAACCGTATCCGTATCGATTCGATAGAACTCACAAGGCGAGCCAGCTTCACGAGAAGTACAAAGACCTGGCTCCGGATATGGAAACGCAAGATCAAGTGCGAGTTTGCGGGAAAGTTTTAAACGAGCGCAACAGCTGGATGTTTGTCGATCTTTACGATGAATCCGGAAAGATTCAGTTGTTTTGTCACAAAGAAAGCCTTTCTCAAGAGAAACTTGACACGCGCAAGTTGCTGGATAAAGGCGATTATCTTGGCATCACTGGAACGGTTCGACGCACTAAAGCGGGTGAACTTTCCATCAGGGTGAGCGATTTCGAATTACTGTGTAAATCACTGCAGCCCTTGCCCGATAGTTGGGATGGTTTCACCGATGTCGAGGCACGATATCGTCATCGTTATGTCGACATGATCATGAATCCACAAGTCAGAGAGACGTTGCGCAAGCGCAGTGTTGTCGTGCGGACTATAAGAAATTTTCTTGATGAAAGAGACTTTCTCGAGATCGACACGCCCACTCTCCAAGTCGAGGCCGGCGGCGCCGATGCCAGACCGTTTGTCACTCACCACAACACACTCGATATCGACCTCTATCTCCGCATTGCAACCGAGTTGCACTTGAAGCGACTGATCGTCGGTGGGTTCGAAAGAGTCTACGAAATCGGCCGAATTTTTCGAAATGAAGGCATGAGCACAAGACACAATCCTGAGTTCACAATGCTTGAGATGTACTGCGCATACGGCGACTACAACGATCTCATGGACTTTACTGAGGAGATGTTGCTAGAGTGCGCAATCAATGTGGCCGGAGCGGCCAAAGTCCACTACCAAGGTCATGATCTCGAATTCTCTCGACCGTTTCAGCGCATTCGTATGACTGACTCGATCAGAAACGTAACCGGCGTCGATGTTGAAAGCATCGCCAGTTTCGAAGAGATGAAAAAAGTTGCCACCACACTCGGTGTCGTTCTGGAACATCAAGAAAGCCGCGGCGAAGTGATCAACGCAATCTTCGAAGAGAAGGTTGAAGCAACTTTGATTCAGCCAACATTCATCATCGATTACCCGGTTGAGATTTCGCCGTTAACGAAAGCCCACCGAACCAATCCTGGTGAAGTTGAACGTTTCGAGTTGTTCGTCGCCGGTCGCGAACTCGCAAATGGCTACAGCGAATTGACAGATCCACTCGATCAACGCGCACGTTTGGAAGACCAGGCTCGCAAGAAAGCCGCCGGCAACGAAGAAGCGATGCCGCTCGATCTCGATTTCATCCTTGCGATGGAATACGGGATGCCGCCGACGATGGGTATTGGGATCGGGATCGATCGCCTCGTGATGTTCTTGACTGATTCTGCGTCGATTAGGGACGTAATCGCATTTCCGACCATGAAGCCTCTTGCCGAAGCGAAGCCGGCCGACGGCGACGGCAAGTAGTTGCGTCGGACTGCGGCTGGAGATCTGAGGTTGGATACTCAACCGATAACGGTTGAAGATCTGAGGTTGAAATACTCAACCGATAACGGTTGAAGATCTGAGGTTGAGATACTCAACCGATAACGGTTGAAGATCTGAGGTTGAAATACTCAACCGATAACGGTTGAAGATCTGAGGTTGAGATACTCAACCGATAACGGTTGAAGATCTGAAGTTGAAAATACTCAACCGATATCGGTTGGTATTTTCGTTTGCCGAGCGTCAGTTCACAACGGATCTTGTCAAGTCCATCATCAGGCGCTAACTTACGGCTAGCACTAGTTTAATCCTCGATTTTTACACGCCTGCTACATTGTTTATAACGGCTACTTGAGGCGCTCTCTATGTCAATGGTTCGGGTTTATCTTTACGCAGTTGGACAACAAATAATAATTCCGGAGCTATCTGAGACGGATGAAGGTTTTTTTGTAGAAACGGCTCCGGTCAAGATTTTTCCAGTTCAGGATATCGTCGGCTGGAAGGCAGTTGTCTATAACGTGCTCTTAAAAGGCAACCCAAGTATTCCGACTCCAGGAAAAACTTCAGATCCGGGCTCGCCGATTCTCGAGGCGCTTGGTTTAAAGCGTTGGCAGGATTTTGAGCGTCAGTCTGTTTTATACACAGTTCACGCCGGACCGCGGTTCATCAGCGTTTACGCGACTGGAAAAAATGAAGACAAGAGTTGGACGACAGGCACGAAGGACCGAAAGTTTGCTTCGCAAGCGCCACTTGAACTAGTCGTGCAGGAAGTGGCGATGGATATCATTAAGGAGCCGGAAGCTGTTGCTAAGCCGATGTTGCTTCTCGGGGGCTGATTACTTTTCCGACTTGCGCTCTTCTTGTTCGATGCCGCTGAGTTCTGGTTTAAACTCACTGTCGATGTGCCATTCATTTCCTGGACGGTCCTTGACGATCGAGATCGCTGTCTCGATAGCGGTTTTCGCTGCCCGATATTCTTTTTTCTGCTTTAGCACTTTGGCGAGAGCCCAGTAGGCGTCGGCTAGACGGAAACTTTTTTTGTCGCCGCGGGCGGACAGGCGTTTGATGCCGAGAAAGGCCGCTCTTTCCGCTTCGTCCAGATTTTTGTTTTGCGCGGCTAAAACTTTTGCGTTCAGAACATCCAAACGTCCAGCGATCCAATCTCCGTCCGGTTGTCCAACGCAGTAAGGTTTGGCCATCTCTAGATAAAATTTGGCTTTGTCGAAGGCGTTGCCGTTGTACTCTGCCTGGGCAAGATGGTGGAGTGCTAGAGCCGCGTGTCCGGTGTTAACGTACTCGCCTTTAGGTGCTTTATCCATGCGTTTGCGCACGCGTTGTAGCACGGGCTCGATTCGCTTAAACATCAGCTCGCCATCGTAGGGCATCCAATACTCGCTGCAGATTTCCATGCATGCGGCCCCGATCGCTAGCTTGTCGATGTCGGCGGAGTGCTTCTTTTCTGCGGTTGTGAGAGCGACGTTAAACCGCTCCATGATTTCTTTGATGGGGAACTGATCTGTGCGGGCGTTTAAACCACGCACGAGTTGCACTGTATATGGTGCGGATTCTATAGAGTCCGTTTTCTCGTCTTTTGGTGCTTTCGTGTCGAATCGGGCCAGCTCATTTTGCCAGTGCTTAACTCGGGAATGGTCACCGGTTTTGCCGTAGAGGTCGATCAGTTTGTCTATGCTACTTACCACTATGTTCGAGTTTACTTTTTTCTGCGCCTGCTCCAACTGCACGTAGGATTCCATAAGCGCGAGCGCATCTTGCGGTTTGTTGGTTTGTTGCAGCGCTTCGAACAATAAATTAGTCGTGTCTTTGAGCGCTTTTTCGCGCCCGTCGCGAATTATCGTGCGCTCCGCCAGCAACAGCCGGCGCGCTTCTTTGAGTGGGGCGAGGGCGTCGAGCGGTTGCGGTGGTTCCAATTTCATGTACAGTTCGCCGAGTTCTTCGTTGAGCTTGGCCTTGACCCACTTTGGTGAGTCGAGCAAATTTGCCAGTGCCAGACCATGGCGATATTTCTTCTGAGCGTCGTTGGGCTGCTCGTTGGATTCCTGGCAGCCACCGGCATAGTAGTAGAGAAGAGGTGCCGACCAGCTTGCGGCCGCCATCGACTGGCGGTCCTTCTTTGCCGACAATTCGATGTTGTCCAGAATCTCTGACACCGGCTTGCCAAACAATTCCAACAACTTTCGTTGACCGTTTTCCGTGTGGTAATAAAGTTGATCGAACAAAACCACGGCGACGGCGCACCGATCGATTGGGCTCAACTGTTTAGATTCAGGACCGTTTAAAAGTGATAATAAAACTTCCGAAGAATAATCGTCCATATGGCGGCGCTGACTGTATACCCCCAGCATGGCTCTGGCAGCAGGAGCCGAGTTCAAGGATGTGGCAAGACCTTGCAATGAACCGCCTGGCAAAAGCATCGGAAACGACAGAATTGAAACTAGCACCGCCAGTGATACCATGATTGGAACGATCGCGTTCGGTAACTTGGTTGAACCGAATTTTACCGGTTTATCGAAACACATTAGTTCAAAGGCGCGCTCGAGGTCACCGCGCAGTTCTTCCATGCTCTGGTAGCGATTCTCGGGCTCCTTGATTAAGCATTTCATGACGATGTTTCGCAGCTCAACTGGAATGTCTTCGCCATCCAGACGCGCTGGCGGTGGCGGATACGACTCCAGTTGTTTGTTCATAATCGTCATGATGTTGGCGCCTTTGAACGCTTGTTTGCCGCTCAAAGCCTCATACATCACACATCCCAGAGCGTAGATGTCCGAACGTTGATCGACTTGATGTCCATGACATTGTTCGGGGCTCATGTAAGCTGGACTTCCGAAGACCTCGCCGGTCCGAGTCAGCATTTGAAATTCGCCGCCCAGGTCCTCGATTTTAGCGACGCCGAAATCTACGATCTTGGTAATTTCGCCGCCGCGTGGGTCGGGGTTGACGAGTATGTTCGAAGGTTTTAAGTCGCGATGAACGACGCCATTTATATGAGCGTACGACAGCGCGTCAGTCGCTTCGATAAAGACGGCAAAGAATTTGCCGAGCGGCAGTGCGCCTTGTTCTTTGACGATCTCTTGCAGTGACTTACCGGCTAGAAATTCCATCACCAGATAAGGCTGACCAAGTCCGGTGATCCCGCAGTCGTAAACTGCAACCAGGTTGGGATGACTTAGAGCGGCGCAGGCACGTGATTCCTGTTCGAACCGGGCCATCGCATTGCTGTCGTTTAGCAATTCGGTGCGCAAAACTTTTACAGCTATTTGTTTGTGCAAAACCACATGCTCAGCACGATACACCGTGCCCATGCCACCGACGCCGATTTTTTCCAGAATGCGGTAGCGCCCTTCGATTTCGCCTTCACTGAGTGACTGGCGCAATTGCATCGCCAGGGCTTCGTCCATGTCCACGCGAACTGTGGCGCATTGGCACTGCGCGATCGCCTTCCCGCAGGAATTGCATCTGTCGTTATCTGCTCTTTGATCTTGTGTCATCACAAATAGTGAATGCCGGCTTGAGCCAGCTTTCGAAGTTCGTTTGCGATCTCTTCGAAGTTTTCAAAACCCTCATCGAAATCAAGTTCGTCTTTTTTATTGAACTGCAAACGCACCGCTTTGAGCAGTAAATTATCCACTTGCGGCGGCAGTCCCTGCCGCACGTGGCTTGGTCTTTCGGCTTTTAGAATGGACGTTAAATTGAAATTTCCCAACCCTTCTTCTTCGAGCACCATATCATTCAAGCGGTCGGAAACATTATTGTCCGGAAAATCGCCCGAGTATGCGACGCTCTCCAGAAGAGGCTTTCGCATGGCTGCTTCCCACATGATCAAACCGAAAGCAAGAAGGTCATCGGGGCGAAGCAATGGGTAATAGCGTGGAGTGGTGACTATCAAAGTTTTTTGCTGATCGTCTAAACGTTCTCCGACCTGGACGTTGCCGAAGTAACCACAGTCTACCAGTATGACACCATTGGCGGTGACAACCATGTTCTCGGGTTTGACGTCGCCGTGATAGCCGAAGGAATCAAGATGATTGAGGCGAGACAAAGTGAGCGCCAGGTTGCGCAGAACGGCTACCGGAACCGGACCGCTGCGCATATACTCGCGCAACGTTTCGCCTGCCAGAAACGGCATGCGGCAATGACTGTTGTCACCGTCGAACGAATAGTCTTCGACGCGAACGATGCCCTGATCGATCACCTGTTTTGTGCGTGCGACCTGGATGCGGAGAATGTGAATTGGTGAGGCTTCTTGCGGACTGAACCGCTGCCCGCGTTTGATGAAAACTTGGGTGGGGACAAATTCAAAACGTTCTTCTTTGCCTGAGAACCGACGAGGAATTTTGATCGCTTTTTCGTTTTTATGTTTATCAAGGGCACGAAAAACGTGAGAAAAGGTGCCCTCTCCCACTAATTCTCGCAATGCGAAATCGCCAAACTTCGTGCCAATCAAGTCGTCAACGTACTGATTGGACATGAGCGCTGCCCTCGATTGCTTACTCTTCGGCTCCAGCAGCAGCTCTTGCGAGCTCTTCGACGTAAGCAACTACTTTTTCAAACTCATCGTCGCTTTCAATCGTTCTGAAAATCGATTGATCGTCGCGTTGAATCAAGCGCATGATTACCAGCGACTCTTCTTCTTCGCCGTCGGCGTCTTCAACAGGAGGAGTCTTGTCGTCAGCTGCTTTGAGTTTCAGAAGAATGCCGTACTCTTGACCATCGAACTCGATGATATCGAGTATCTGGCAGTTGTACGACGTGCCGTCCTCACCTTCCAACGTGATGATTGCCTCATCTGTTCCGGGGTTTGTCGGGGTTTCGTTAGTCATTGTTATGCTAATTCTCCATTCTTCCAGCCAACTTAGCCAGCTTATTCAGTTCCAGTTGAGCTCCCAGCGCGATAAGCTCATCGCCGAAACCAAACTTCAGGTCCGGCGTTGGATTAGTAATCAGCTTACCATTTTGATTTACGGCCAGGATCATGGCCCCGGATGTTTGCTTTATATTGGCGTCCTTTAAGGTTTGACCGATCAATTGAGAACCCTCGTCGATATTGATTTGCTCTATTCGCAGATCGCCTTCGACCGTATGAGTAATGACGTCAAGAAATTGGGTGACCAGAGGATGCGTGATCGACGCTGCCAAGCGTTGTCCGCAAATTACATAAGGTGAAATCACCATGCGGGCGCCCACTCGTTTTAGTTTTGATTCAGAGCCGGGATTGGCGGCCCTTGCGACGATATCTATAGTTTCGTTTAAACCACGGGCGGTGAGCGCGATATATGTATTGTGCGTGTCGTCGGGCAACACACAGACGATGCCCTTGGCTTTAGTAATTTGGCAGCGCATCAATGTTTCATCTGCGGACGCGTCGCCTTCAATAACAAGGAAACCGGCATCCTCAGCCTTTCTTACCACCGACGGATTTTGTTCGACCACAATAAATGGAATTCTATTTATACGTAATTGGCTGGCGACTTCCTGTCCGGTTCTGCCGAAACCGCAAATGATCTGATGGTTGGACAGCTTGACAATCCTGTTTTTCATTCGCCTACCTAAGTTCATGTCCAGTGAAAGGGAAACCATGTCGGTGATAATGTATAGAAACGCGCCCACCCCAATAAGAATTAAAAACATTGCAAAAACTCTGCCACTATCGGTCAGGGTATGAACCTCTCCATAACCCACTGTCGTTATCGTGGTGACAGACATGAATAAACTATCGAGAAAATTCCAGCGCTCGACCGTCATGAAACCGACTGTGCCCAGCCCGATCAGCACAACCAGTTTTGTTAAGTGAGAAAGAAATCTCCGAAGCTTAGGGTCGTCCAATGTAATTAAAGCCAATATAAGTGCAGAAGCACAACGGATTATAAATGTAGAGGGAACTGCTCCGCTATACGGAAGCCAGTCGAGTGAAGACCGGACGAGCCGATTCGAACGAATGAGGGACCTCACTATATTAGGCTTTGTCAGTGCAGCGAATCGAGTGAATAGAGGGGACTTCAGTGTAGAAGTGCTTATAACTTATTAAACGACCGGACAAACCGGATCGAGTCAATGGGCGTTCGAAGCGGACTAACGACCGCGAGGTAGAACAATAGATTCGCCTTTGTTAAGTGGGCTTGTCGAGGTAAAAGACGAACATTCGGCAGAACCAGTCGAGGGCCGGTGAGCGCAACGGACTACAGCAGGAGCCGCCTGGGTCTTACCTAAAGTAAACAAAATCAAAGCGCATACGAAAAGTATCATAAACGGAACGCCAAAAGTGCCGCAGCCGATCTACTCTAAGCTGATAAGATCGGGTTTTCGACTTTGGCGAAACCGACATTTCCATTCGCCCAACCAAACGGAGACGACATGAGCACAGTTCTTGATGCCCCTACAGCGACACAGGGCCGGGTTGTACAGGTAATCGGCGCCGTTATCGACGTCGAGTTTGCAAGCGGTCACCTGCCTGAAATTTATAACGCCATTGAAATCGTTGGCACAAATCCAGCCGGTGAAGAGAAGCGGATCGTCTGCGAAGTTCAGCAGATGCTGGGTGACAATCGCGTTAGATCGGTCGCCATGTCTTCTACAGATGGTTTAACCAGAGGCATGATTGCCACCAACACCGGTCAACCAATCACCGTTCCAGTGGGCGTAGGCACTCTTGGCCGTATCCTGAACGTACTTGGTGAGCCTGTTGACGAAGCTGGTCCGGTTATGTGCGACGAGCGTTGGCCTATTCATCGTCACGCCCCTGATTTGACCGATTTGGATACTGAAACCGTTGTATTTGAAACAGGTATCAAGGTTGTCGACTTGCTCGAACCTTATATCAAAGGTGGAAAAGTCGGTCTGTTCGGCGGAGCCGGAGTAGGCAAGACAGTTATCATCATGGAATTGATTCACAACATCGCCAGGCACCACGGCGGCTACTCCGTGTTCGGCGGCGTTGGCGAAAGAACTCGTGAAGGCAATGACCTTTGGCACGAGATGAAAGATGCCAAAGTCGAAGGCGGATGCGTTCTCGACAAGGTGGCGCTCGTCTACGGTCAGATGAACGAACCACCAGGTTCCAGAATGAGAGTCGGTTTGTCAGCTCTGACAGTTGCTGAATACTTCAGAGACGTAAGCAAGCAAGACGTTCTTTTGTTCGTTGACAATATCTTCCGTTTCGTTCAAGCCGGTTCCGAAGTGTCGGCGCTGCTTGGACGGATGCCATCAGCTGTAGGGTATCAGCCTACTCTGGGTAACGAGATGGGTGAATTGCAAGAGCGAATCACATCGACCAAACATGGTTCGATCACGTCAGTCCAAGCGGTATACGTACCAGCCGATGACTTGACCGATCCGGCACCAGCCACCACATTCGGTCACCTGGATGCCACCACCGTTTTGTCCCGTCAGATCGCCGAACTTGGAATCTATCCAGCCGTTGATCCACTCGCATCAACCAGTTCGGCGCTTAAACCAGACGTCGTCGGCGAAGAGCACTATGAGGTCGCTCGTGGCGTTCAACGTACACTGCAAAGATACAAAGACTTGCAAGACATCATCGCTATCCTCGGTATGGACGAACTTTCCGAAGACGATAAACTGATCGTCACCCGGGCGCGCAAACTGCAACGCTTCCTGAGCCAACCGTTCCACGTTGCTGAAATCTTCACAGGACGCCCAGGCAAGTACGTTTCACTGAAAGATACCGTCTCCGGATTCAAACAAATTCTGGATGGCGAATGTGATGACATGCCAGAACAAGCCTTCTACATGGTTGGCAGCATCGAAGAAGCAAGAGAAGAAGCTAAGAGATTGCAATCCCTTTAAGGCATTTATGAGCAAAAGAAATCAAGCTGAAGCGAAATCGGAAAAACGAGAACTTCCGGACGAGCTGTCCAATCGAGATGTTTATGTTTTCGGCAGATTAGAGAACGAAGTAGCGATGCCTGTGATTCGAAGACTTCTCCGTTTGACGGAGAGAGATTCGAAGACACCGATCAATCTATACATCAACTCCGCTGGTGGCAATGGATACAATGCTGACGCGATTATCGCAATCATGCATTCCATCCCGCCGAAGGTGAACACTATTTGCCTTGGCCACGCACTTTCCGGTGCCTGTGAAATTCTGGCATCCGGAACGGGTGAGCGATCGGCGTACGAGTTCTCAACTCTGATGTTTCACCAAACCATCTGGGAAGCCGAAGGCGACATCACGTCTCTTGAGATTCAAGCTCTTCAAGGGCAACGTTTCCGTGCCGCTCAGGTAGAGCTTCTTCATCGTTGCACCGGTCAAGATCGCGAACGAATCCGTAAAGATATCGAACGCGATTATTACTTGTCCGCGCCAGAAGCGCTGGCCTACGGCATCATCGATAAAATGCTCAAGCATCAAACTCGAAAGCCGACTGCACGTCTCACCATCGCGCCGAAAGCGAAAGCTCCGGAGAAGGCGGTGAAGAGCGTCGCCAGCGCAGCGAAGAAAGCAAAGCCGGCGGTCGTTAAGAAAACAACTGCCGCCAGCAAGACCACTCGTGGTCGGGCTGCTGCCGGAACAGCTCGAGGCCGCAAAAAGTAAGTCCCGATTCAACTGTTCAACACTCATAGGGAGCTCAGGTCATGTCCGGTACTTTCAATCTTAAAATTCTCACCCCCGAGCGTGTCGTTCTCGATACTGTGGTTTCGCAAGTGACCGCCACAGCGCGCGACGGACAGCTCTCCATACTGGCCCATCACGAACCACTCGTGACTGCGCTTGGTATAGATGCACTGAAATATTGGGAAGATGGAGAAGAAAAGTCGGCAGCCGTAATTGGCGGCGTTCTGGAAGTAGCAAACCATCAGACCGCCACAGCTGGAACCGATCAAGCCCATAACCCGGACGATTTGATTGTCACCATCATCAGTGATTCGGCTGAGTTGGGAACTGAAATCGACGAAGCTCGAGCCAAAAAAGCTGAGCAACGTGCCGAGGCCGAGAAGACCCAGAAGGTGGATAAGCTCGATACGCAGTTGGCAGAGATGGCCTTGTCACGAGCGGTTGCTCGTTTGAGAGCTGTTGAAATCGCGCGCGACAGGCGCAGGGGCCGATAGACGGTCTGCTTGCATAATCAACCGATAATCGGTTGACTGTTTTCCTTAAGTGAGTTGTTATTTCCATTAAACCCGGGAAGACCTCATGCTGACCGGGTTTTGTGCGCTTGTGATCTTCAACCGATATCGGTTGAAGATCGGCTGGTGAGGTCAATCGACCGCCGGTTTCGACAGAATTCTCGCGACCGCGCGCTACGGTCAAATTGAATAACGCCGCTTCATCGCGCGGGCTCGGTTTTCGCAATCAACCGATATCGGTTGAGTATTTTAAACACCTAAACGTCTCGTCATTACTAAGTTCGCGAACGTCAATTGCCGTAGTACGAGTCGTACGTTGAATAAGCTCGTCTATGTTTCACGGTCGTCGGAACGTCTGCTGATGATGCTGGTTCTTTTGCCACCACTTTGTTTTTTTTCGGTTTCTTTGGTTTGGCAGCAACCGTAGGCTTCTTCTTCACCGGTATCGATGGCTTCACTTGAGCAGACTTGATCGGCTTAATGACTGGCGCGGTGGTATCGCTGGCGGTTTTAGTTTCGTCTTTAGCTTTACTCGTTGTTGAAGTGGCAGTCGCCGCCGCCGGTTCAACGTCTTTTTCGGTTGATATGTTCAGAGCTTTGTTGTGATCGATTGTGGCTTGCGGGTTCGGGCCTTTGTGTTGGATTACCATCATTCCGACTGTGGCGACAATCGCTACCAGGGCAACCGCTACCAGTGTAATCAATACTACTTTCTTGCCGTCATTTCCGCCTCGGCTGGTATTGAAACGCAAAGACGAAGCGTGTGAACGTGCACCATGGTCGGTGTCACTTTCATTTTCGGTGAATCGGGTTCGTGGTTTTGGTGCAGGCGGCGCAATCGGCTCCGGGGTTGGAGGACGCATGACCGGCGGGCTCGCGTCCACTGTCGGCTTCGGCATCTTGGCGGCCGGCGTTTTGATGGCGTTTAACTCGGCCAGCGAAACTGGCTCGTAATTTTTGCATTCGGTGCCACCATTCTCTTCGGTGTTGTGATTGGCAAATGGATCGTCGCGGAAGTCCGTGCTATCGGCCATGCGCTGAGCAAGCTCTTGAATGGGCGATGAATTAGGTTGGCCGCCAAACGGGGGCGGTTGCAACTGGTTATTCACTGCCGAGCCGGCATCGGCACTCTGCGCCCCTGTCGTGAAAGGATTTTCGGAAGGCGGGCCGCTAGGCGGTCTGACCGATGAATGATAGTCGACAAACTCAGGCGGCTGCGGTTGTTGACCCCATGGACTAGGTGGTCCGTTCAAGTGAGGTGGAGTATTGGAACCTGTCACCATATTTGGTGGCGCTTGCCCTGGAGCGTTGGACTGAATGTATCCGAGTGCTGTGCTGCCGGGAACGGCAGAGTTCGCCTTCAGATTGGGAGCCACTGTTTGCTCCAACCAGGGATCGACATCACCATCTCGGGTGGTGGCTTGAGTCTGAGCCTGTAGGTTTCCGCTGGTGAATTGCTGGGAGCCGGGGGGACCGGCCTGGTTGTTGGCGGGCATCGGCGCGAAGCCGTGGGGTATGGATTCGTTTTGCGGCGGCGGCGCTTGCCTGTTCCCAGGTGCAGAACCGGTTGGTCCCTGGTTGGGCGGCGCATTCGATAATTGCATTGCCGGGTTTTGACCGGTCGGTTGCGAAATACCAATTGAGTTATATTGAACCGGATCTCCCGCGTCTGAGGAATTTGGTGGATGCCCGCTGTGCACCGGTGGTGGTGGCGCTCCCGAGTGCGAGGTCAGCCCATGGTGGCTCTGGTTCGGATTGCCAGTATTAAGGGTGGGTAGATGATGGGTGGCTAAACCCGGATGTGCAGTAGTGTCTAAGGAGCCATCAGGCATGGTGACCGCAGCGTTGTTGCCGGTTCTGTGTAGCGGCGGCGGTCCGGACTGTTGTTGTTGTTGTTGTTGTTGTTGTTGTTGTTGTTGTTGTTGTTGTTGTTGTTGTTGTTGTTGCGAATTTTCGCTTGAACCCTGTGGCATATTCGCCTGGTCGGGTTCTGCGGCGGCCGGTCTCCAGCCATATGCGGAAGCTGGATTGATGACACCAGATGTGGTGCCCTCCCATGGCGAAGGCTGTTGTTCGGATGGCGGAGCTTGAGCCCACGCCGGCGATGAAGTTTGTTGGTCGGGCTGAACGGTACTGCTGCCTGGTGGACCGTTTTGGGGCGCTGCGGCTGCAGGGACAGAACTCTGAGTCGGCGGCGTGTTATCTTGCTCGATCGCTAGCTGTCCGGGTTGTCCGCCTTGCGAAACGTTCTGTGGTTTTGCCGTCTGAATTGGGTTTCGTGTGTTTGTCGCATGGGGCGAAATCGGTGACGGTCCGCGTGGTTTCTGCGGCGTCGCTGTAGTTGCACTCCACGCGGGTCCGCTCTTACTGTCCCATGTCAACACGAAGTGAGAATCCGGTGCTTCCTTATTGGGTGTAGGAACCGGAACTGTAACCGATCCCACCTGGATGGTCGGATGGTCTCCTGTAATCACCTGACTCTGCGTTGGCGCCGTGTGCGGTGTCTTCGGCTCGGATGAAGTGAGCTGCGGGCCTGAGACACTCGAGGCTTCCAATGCAGCTGAGAGTGATGCCATGTCTTGCGGCTGATGAGTGCTTTTCGGAATTTCAGGCGTCGAGTTTTGTGCAACCACAGGCGGTGGCGCCGGCGTCGGCGTTGGCGGCGGTGACGAAGGCCACTGTCCGGTCAGACCGGTTGATAGTCGAGAATCCAGATTGCTCCAGTCATCCGCGCTCAAATTCGGGCTGGAAGGCTCACGCCAGGAGTCGTCTCCGATGCTCGGACTGGACTGATCGCGCCAAGTATCGACTCGGGGAGCGGAACCCGTCAGACCTTCGGATTCAGGCACTAACGGCTTGAATCCCTGCTTTGGATTTGCAAAATTTGTTGGTGAACCACCAAACGATTGCCCGCTGGTTGGACTGGAAGTTGGTCCAGCCGCCGAGCTGGCGGTATGCGGCAAGTTTGGGGGCGGGTTGAATTGACCTTGACCCGCCGGATGGGAACCGGCAGGAATCTGTGCAGCGGAGCCAGCGCCAAAACCGCCTGGTCCGTTTTGATTGGCTGGCGCGTCAGAACCTCTTCGAGACTCAGACTCTACGCCTGTCACAATGGAATCACTCCAATCGTCGGCTGATGCGCTTGGTACCATGCTTGGTGCGCTTGCTCCTGACCAAGCGGGCTTCCATCCCACTTCTCCCGGTCCAGGTGAAGCGTTTATCTTCGGTTGATTCTCTGAAGACTTAGTCGCTGCAGTGGCACCCGCATGAACGTTTGCGTTCAAGTTTTGGCTGGTCTTAGGACGATCAACTTTTGGTATCACTCCTGCTACCAGCTCCAGATCGGCTCGTAACTCTGCCATGTTGGCATAGCGTTGATCTGGTTCTATTTCCAAACACTTAAGAACGATCATCTCCAGTCGGTCCGGAAAGACGCGCCCTGGAACCACGTCTCTGAAGTTGGGAGCCAGCTTCGTGCATTTGAGGTGCACTGTGGAGATGTAGTTCTCACCGCGGAAGGGCGGATTTCCTGTCAGCGTTTCGAACATCATTACGCCGATCGAATAAATGTCGCATCGATGATCCGTGGGACGGCCCGTGCATTGCTCCGGGCTCATGTAGAGCGGACTTCCAACGACCTCACCGGTTCTGGTGATTTGCTGAGTGTATTCCGCGAACTTGGCGACGCCGAAATCGAGGATTTTTACATGGTCTGGTTCCGGTTCGTCGGAAACCATGATGTTATGCGGTTTGAGGTCACGGTGCAAAATCTTGGCCGAGTGAGCATAACGCATGCCGTCGACCGCCTGAAGAAATATCTTGATCGCTCGATCTACCGGCAGCAAAACTTCGCGATCCAGTACTTCTTTGAGACTCTGACCAGCGACATATTCCATGACGATAAACGGCTCTTGCATGTAGGTGAAGCCGAAATCGAATGTGGTGACGATGTTAGGATGATTGAGCTGCGCCAACGCTTTGGCTTCCAGCTTGACGCGTTGGACGTTCGACTCGTCCCGCGCCAGTTCTGAAGGCAACAGTTTCATTGCGACAATTCGGTCGGTCAGCATGTGTCGCGCTTTGAAGACCACGCCCATGCCGCCGGCAGCAATGACATCAAGGATGGCATATGGTTCGACGACTGTGCCCACTAGAGGATGGGGGCGTTTTTCACCGGTGGTGAGGTCGTTCATCTCAACTGTGTTCCGAGCATATCTTTATTAGTATATGTTTTGTGCTTCACCCTTAATTCCCCGACCTATGGCTCTATAAACGCTGACGGTGATTCTGGCTTTATATATCGGCAACCCGGCAACAGTGTGCGTCAGGCAAGATGGTTCGTTCGGAAAATTGCAATCGTCGCAGCGTTCCATAGGACCGTGCGAATCGCACTTTCGGAAGCTGATTTTTGACGACCAACGACCTTCGCCAATCTGACAATTCTACTTTCCAGGTGTCACATAAATAATCGACTTGACGTGCCGCTCGGGTTGGGATGAGACAACGGTGAGTAGATTCTCTGAGCCCGCGACTGCGGAGCCTTTTTTGTCTTGCGGTTCGCATGAGCCCGAGGAATCGGCAAAATTTGCCGCAGCTTGATTGGCAAACACCATTGTCGATGAGGTTCCGCCATCGAAATTGAGGGCTTGCACACAGCCAATTCCTTTCATGAATTCAGCCAGTTCAGGAAGCGATATGCCCTCGGAGAATTCCTTATTTCGCTTTCCTTGTACGCAAACGATCACTGCCGTGCCATCATCGGTGATACCAAAGGCAGTCCTCGCCGCGCGCATCGCGCAACCAATCGAATCAACGTCTTTGGTGGCGCCAGGCGGCCTGCGAATAAATGCTTCGTCGCGCCCGGTAAACACAGGCAGTAGCTGAGGACCGGCTTGAATCGAGTGAATTAGTTTCCAGTCGCGAGGCACGGCATCAGCGTGCGGCTGAATCGTAATTTTTGATCGCCCCGATTTATTCGAAAGAAAACGCAGCTCTGACCGATTGAAAATCTTGGTCAAAAACGGCTGGAGCCCTTTGTTGTTAACCAGTGCCATGTTGTGTTTGGGTTCGCACAACTGCTTGTCGTTTATGCAAACGTAACTGGTGCTCTCGCCATCGCTCAGGTTGAAGAAACCACCATTTACAGCCACTAAGGCGTTCAGTTTTTTCGCGGCGGTTGATACCGCTTCTGTTGTTTCGGACAAATATGGACGGATGCCCCAGGCACCGGATTTGGTATCAATACGGACGACGTGAGCGGTTGCCCGAGGATCGATTTCGTAGCGTTGATATGTGATTCCGGTTGCCAGTGTTCTAGTCGTATTCGACCCGGTCATAAACGTTGATCCAGCGGTGATGGTATCTGTGCGATCGGCTGCAGTTGCTGCGCAGTTGGTAGCAGAGCCGGCAAGGAGCAAGGTGAAAGCGGCTAAGAGACTGCGGCTCAGCATGCAGGGTTTCGATTGATTTGGAACTTTGATTGTCAAGATTGTGGTTAGATCCGGGATTAACTCACATCATAAATGATTGGCTGACATTCAACCGATATCGGTTGATGGTTTTGGGTTCAAATCTTCAACCGATATCGGTTGAGTAGACGAATGTCCCGATGCTAACGCCACCCGGTCGTTTCGGGACTTCGTGAAAAAAGCCACGCCGTTTAAGGCGTGGCTTTTGAATTCACATGTCTGGTCTGTCGCCTGAGGCAACAGCTTCGACTAGTCGCCTATGTTGACCCAAACACTCTTGATGTTCGAGTACAGTTCAATCGAGTGTTTTCCAAGTTCACGACCATAGCCGCTCATCTTGTAGCCACCGAACGGAACCGCTGGATCGAAGACGTTGTAGCAGTTGACCCAGATAGTGCCAGCCTTGATGTGGGAGGCAAACTTGTGGGCCTTTTTAACATCGCGAGTCCAAACCGCGCCGGACAATCCGAAGCGCACTTTGTTCGCTTGTTCTGAAACATCATCAAGTCCTTCGAATGGAATTACCGCAAGAACTGGTCCGAAGACCTCTTCTTGTGCGATTCTCATGTCGTTTTTGACGTTGGTGAAGATGGTCGGCTTCACGAAATAACCTTTCTTGTGCTCTTCCGGTTGAACGCCACCGCAAGCAAGGGTCGCGCCTTCTTTTTGAGCAATGTCGACATAGCTCAGGATGCGCTCTTGTTGTTCTTTGGATACTTGTGGTCCGATCTGGGTTGTTTCGTCCAGTCCGGAGCCTTGACGCATCTTGCCGACGCGATCGAGGAGTTTGCTCATGAATTCATCATGAATGGGTTTCTCGAGGAAAAGACGCGAACCAGCACAGCAAACTTGTCCTTGATTGAAGAAGATACCGGTAATTGCGCCTTTTACGGCTGCATCGATATCAGCATCAGCAAAAACGATGTTCGGTGCTTTGCCGCCCAATTCCAGAGAAACTCGCTTCAATGTTTTGATCGAAGCTTGAACGATTTTTTGACCGGTTTTGTCTTCGCCAGTGAAAGCAATTTTGTCCACGTCGTCGTGGTTTGCCAGGAATTCGCCTGTAGAGTCTGGTCCAAGACCAGTGACGATGTTGATTACGCCTTCAGGGAAACCAGCTTCAAGAGCCAGTTCGCCGATTCTCAAAGCGCTGAGAGGAGTTTGTTCGGCGGGCTTGAGTACGACGCTATTGCCGCATGCCAACGCTGGACCCCACTTCCATGCCATCATCAGCATAGGGAAGTTCCAAGGAATGATTTGACCAACTACTCCGATTGGCTCACGGAGCGTATAGGTGAAGAAGTTGTTGTTGGCGTTGATGGTCTCGCCTTCCAGCTTGGTTGTCCAGCCCGCATAGTAGCGGAACGTTTCAACGGTGGCCGGCACATCGACGTACTTCGATTCATTGATGGGTTTGCCATTGTCGAGAGTTTCGAGTTCCGCCAATTCATCGGCATGTTGTTCAATCAGGTCGGCCAACTTGTACAAGCATCTGGCTCGCTGAGCCGCAGTCATCTTTCTATGAAAGCGACCGTCCTCGAAAGCCTGCCGTGCAGCCTTCACTGCCATATCGACGTCTTCTTTTCCAGCTTCTGCTACTTCAGCCAAAAGCTCTTCGGTTGCCGGGTTGTATACCTTGAAGTATTTGCCGGACTTGGGCTCCACCCACTTTCCATTGATGAGGAGCTTTTTCGGCTTCTTCAACCATTCTTTGCAAAGCAATTCTTTTTCTTGCATAACGGCCATGTAAGACCCTCCGATGATCGGTCAAAAGGATGTACTGCACAGGCACAATCCGCCCGCAACTGGGATAAGTTTACATGACGATTTAATATTTCCTGAATAGTTCCCAAATGTTTAAGATTGGCGAGTTCGTGATGCAAGCGACCGTTGGCTACGGTCGCGCGCACTTGCTGCCACAGTTCTGAAGTGCGTCTTCGAGATTAATAGACCTTGGTACTAAATGCGGTGTCATCAAAAGGAATCATATAAGTCCAGCGAACTTTGCGCTCTAGCCAATTTGAGAACTTTGGTGTCTATTCTTGTGTTTTCGTAATCACTTTGGCAAGGTGGATTTTTTGTATGTTGTTCTCGTCGTACAGGATTCCGCAAGACCTTGCGGATTTGTCCAACATCTGGAGGCGGTGGCTCCGTCTGCGTTTTGGTTGATTGAAGTTTGAACCGATATCGGTTTAGTAATTTTTTGCGCAAATTCCTCAAAATTTTTTTGAACTTTTTTCGTCGATTTTCCGTTTTAAAGAGTACACGGCAATCGAGGACTGCACAATGAAAATTCAAAGCCTTCGGGTACGAACAAAAAGAGCAAAAAGTTCGGAAGACCAACGACTTAAAACGCTGGAAACCTTCAATAAGACTTATCCCACAGACAGCCACTGCTACCGAGAAATATGGAAACGATCTCATCATTCACAAATACCGATCTGTGCATTTTGCAACGAATCCAACCACCAATTCGAGTTTGATAGACGAACCTTCAAATGCAACAAATGCCATAGAAAAAACTCTGTAACTGCAGGAACCTTTTTTGAAAACATTCGCTCTCCGCGTGCATGGTTAGGGCGTCTATGGTTTCTCGAAAAAGGAGTCGAAGTGAATTCGGCCCAATTCGCTAAACTTTTCAACATCGCATCGTCGACTTCGTTAAACATGCTCAAAAAAATCATGATGGTAGTGGTGAATGAACTCTCCGCGCATAGCACAGTTAACTCTTCCGAATTCGAAGACGCGATCTCGCGGAGAAGTGCTGAGACTCCCGTCAATCAACATCCAAGAAGTGAAATTCAGGTCGAAACATCGATTGTTGAGGATTTGGTTTCGCCATTGATTGAAAAATTGGACGTCTGCGAGTTGGGTATTTTCAAATTGCTGGAAGTGGACAAACCGTTGTCCAGCGATCAACTGCTTATCCGCGGAGCGCTCACTTCTGGTGAACTGGCGTTATCGCTATTGAATTTGAAAAGCCTTGGATTGGTGAAATTTTTACCGGGCGATCTCTATGCGCGAGATAAGCCGCCGGCGCCACCAATCTGTGATGGCGCCCAATCGTCACGAGTGTTGAAATTTACCGGTATCATCATCGAGACGTATCAGGGGATCAGCCGTAAATATCTTCAGTTGTATCTTTGCGCCGTGTGGATTTTTACGGATCGAAAGCGCTGGGGGCAAGGCTCGTTAATTGCAGCCTGTAGCAAAGCTGCAGAGATAAAGGATTCCCAGGTTCGCGCGTATGTTTCGCCGCCGTCGGTCAGGATTCCATAGCACTATATCTGGTGCGCAATTTTACTCTTCGCTAGTCTGAGAACTTTCAGATGAGTGATCGGGATACTCTCCAAGGTGCACCGCAAGCGCTTCGCCGGTACCGCCCCGGAGAATGTAGAAGTTTAGCGTGTCCTCGATTTTTCTGGATCGAACATAATCTCGTACATCCTTTCTCGACTGAACATCTTTTCCATCGATCTTTTGAATCACGTCTTGCTTGCGCAGTCCGGCCTTTTCGGCGGGACTACCAGGATAGATTTCTACTACCACCACGCCGCGGGTGGTAGGAGGCATGCCGAGGCTTTTTGTCATTGTTTCGGAAAGCTCTTTCATCGCAATGCCAAGCCATGGTCGCAATATCTTCTTGTGTGCGATCAAGTCATCGCACACGGATTTTGCAATATCGACGGGTATTGAGAAACCGATGTTCTGAGCAACGAAACCCTTCACCACGGCGGTATTTACGCCAATCACTTCACCCTTTAAATTCAGCAGAGGTCCGCCGGAATTTCCGGTGTTGATTGCCGCATCTGTTTGAATGAAATTGATATTGTCATTGATGTCATAAACATTTCGACCTACGGCCGAAACAATACCCAGTGTGACAGTGTGGTCGTATCCTAACGGACTGCCGATGGCGATAGCGAATTCCCCTGGTCTTAAATTCGTCGATGAACCCATCTGAAGAATAGGTAAATTAGCTGCGTCGATCTTCAAAACAGCCAAATCCGAAAACGTGTCGATACCAACTATAGTGGCAACGATATTCCTTCCATCGTTTAAGGTTACTTCGATTCGTTTGGCGCCTTTGACTACGTGCGCGTTGGTCAAAATGAACCCTTCCGGACGCACGATGAACCCCGAGCCAGTTTGTTTGATCGGGCGCAGATTAGCTAATCGCTCTGGATCGATTTCGCGATTATTGAAGAAAAATCTGCCGCCGTTCGGGCCGAACGGCATCATTGCCTGAAGTCCCGGTGCGCTTGGTTTTTCAACTTCGATATTCACCACCGCCGGTGCGGCCGCTTCTGCGATATCGGCTATGCGATTGCCCTGGAACAGAAGAGTGTTGCCGTCATCGGATAGCGCTGACAGAAGTTTCGTCGCTCTGCCAGCTGCACTCTCATTTTGCTTGTTTCTTGATTCGGCTCGCGCAGGTGCGAACATTTTGTTGTCCAAAATGAACGCGCTGAATACAAGAGCGATTGCAGCTAGAGCAACCAATCGTTTCCAGTTAGTCATCGAGTATCTCCATTTGATCTTACATAAGCGGAGCCGGAATCCCATTCAGATCTTAGCGCGCTACGCAGGTCACATCATCTCAATCTATCGCAAAGGACTGAGAATGACTTTAATTGATGTCAGGCGGCTGCTGTCAAAACTCAACCGATATCGGTTGAGTTTTTGTTGTTCCCTTGAAATCCTATCGCCCCATTCCCAGCTGCTGTGCGGATTGATAGACTTTTCCCTCAGTCAAGATGGAGGGAGCGATTACCATTTCAACTTCCTGCATTTGCTTTAAATTCGCCGCACCTAGAGTGCCCATGCTGGTTTGAAGTGCGCCGGCGATGTTTTGGGTTCCGTCGTCGACATTTGCAGGTCCTCGCAATATTTGTTTGAGGCTCACGGTTGTTCCAACTTTGATTCTCGTTCCTCGTGGCAGTACTGGGCTAGGAGTAGCCATCCCCCAGTGATAACCCCGGCCTGGAGATTCTGTTGATTTTGCAAGCGGCGAACCGATCATAACGGCGTCTGCACCGCAGGCGATGGCTTTGCAAATGTCACCTGACGTGACCATGCCGCCATCGGCAATAAGCAAAGGAATGCGCTCGTTTTTTTGCGCAAAGACTTGGGCAGCACCACGACAGTCCGCGATTGCGGTAGCCATCGGCACGCCGATACCCAGAACGCCTCTTGATGTGCATGCGGCCCCAGGACCGACGCCGACCAGAATACCCGCGACTCCAGTTTCCATCAGTTCCAATGCCGTGTCATAGGCTACTGCGTTTCCGACAATTACTGGGACCGATATCGATGCGCAAAATTTTGTAAGGTCAAGACCGGCTTCGCCACTGGCGCTTCGGTGTTCGATGCCGGTTACAGTAGACTGCACGAACAGAATATCTAAGCCGGCTTCGATGGCCAGGCGACCGTACTTCTCTGCCAGGTTAGGCGTAACTGAAGCTGCGACGACACCGCCCAATTTCTTGATTTCCTCGATTCGCTTTCCAATAAGCTCTTCTTTGACCGGGCTTGAATAAAGCTTTTGCATGATTTCGACGAACTGGTTTTTATCGCACGAAATGATTTCGGCATAAATCTCGTCGCAATTTTCATACCGAGTCTGGATGCCTTGCAGGTTGAGTACGCCAAGCCCACCGAGTTGACTCATAAGCCCGGCAAACTTTACGTCAACTACGCTGTCCATGGCGCTCGCTAGAATGGGGACCTCTAGTTTGTGTCCAGCCAGCTCAACTGAGATGTCGCAAATTTCCGGATCCAACGTCGATGACCCAGGCACCAGCGCTACCTCATCGAAGCCGTAAGCCCTCCTTGAGGGTTTGCCTCGGCCGATCGATAGTTCTTCGCCGAATTTCGTCTGTTGGGCGAATTGGACAGTCTTAGCCATGAATTTGGTCCCCCATTTGTTTCGCTTATATTATCACCGGATATTTGGCAAGCCGCATCACGTCACGCATACAATTACAGTTCTTAGCCGAAAGGTTTTTTACTCAACCGATATCGGTTGAATTTTTTTTGCGTCTGACAAACCCGAGCCATTCTGGGTAAGCTGTATTTGACAATAATTTGGAGCATGATATGACTGCAGCGCAATCAGTGGAGACATTGCACATTCCGGAAGGGCTCAATTACGAGTGCACAGGATGCGGTAAGTGCTGCGGCGGTTGGTCAGTGCCCTTGACCGAACAAGATTATTTTCGAATAGCTGATATTGATTGGGGAAAGCAATCTCCCGAAAGATATTTCGGCAAAAGTTTGTTTCGTGAGATGCGTGATTACGAGAGTGAGTCTACTCCATACACGCATGCCATCATGGAAGGTGCTGATGGACACTGCCCTTTCCTTGTGGACAAGCTCTGTTTCATTCACGCCAAATTCGATTCGAAAACCAAACCATCGATCTGTCAGTTGTTTCCGTACTCGTTTAATAGAACTCCCAGTGGTACTTACGCGACTATAAGTTTTTACAGCATGGGTGCGGTAAACAACAGTGGCAGAGCGCTAGTTGAACAACGCGACTATCTTGAAAGTAAATTCGCCGAGTTCAATCAACTTTATCCAGATCACCAACCAAATTGGTCCCAAATCCAGCTGACCACGGGCATCTCGATGACCTGGGACCAATATCTTACACACGAAGAAAAGTTGATTTCGTATATAAAGGACCGCTCCGTTTCTCTAGAGAATCGCTTCTTGAACGGTTCAAATTATCTGGCTCGGATCATGCAAGAGGCGCGTGGATCTGCAGTTGCCCCAGCCGTGGCGTCTACCGATGGAGCGGCAAATCTCAACTGGTTAGACAAAAATTTGCTGACGGCTCTCCACAAAATTTATTTTCCAATTGATAAATTGGGTCGCGGAGAAGGTGATTTCAATTTCTATCGATTCCTCTATCAAACCGGCTTTCAGGGGCTCTTTCCCGGTACAAAAATTAGAGTACCAGGCAAAAGTTATTCGTTCGAAACTCTTGAACGCATGCCGTTTCCGTCCACGGACCCCGACATCGAAGATCTCATTTATAGATACTTTTACTCTAGAATTTTCGGTAAGCATTATTTCGGCGCTGGTTTTGGCCAGCTCTCTTTGATTACAGGGTTCAATCACTTAGCAATCATCTTTGGATTGATTAAACTACAGTCCAAAGCTATAGCTAAACTTCGAAACGCTGAAGTGGTCAGTTATCTGGACGTGGCAGCTGCGGTTCGGCAGTTAGAAAAGAGATTGGGCGAAACCTCTCTAGATGGAATGGCAGCCGCCACTTTTGAAGCTTTAATGACCAGCAATCGCCGAGTTGCTCGAGTTTTGGCACATTCTTAAGAAAAAGTTGAAAATTGTAGTCTAGACAACAAAAAACGTATTGACTTGCATGGTTTCTTAACGTAGTCTAATCGCATCGAATTTCTTCGACGGTTGCACTTTTCGCAACCGACCAGTCCGAACCTTACTATTTACTACATACCTTTCACTTGCTTAATTGCAGGAGGTCTACTTATGCGTAACTTCACTAAAATGCTCGTCGCAGCCGCAGTTGTCATCGGTGTTTCCGGCGCTCCAGCATACGCACAATCTTTCGGAGATGCATTCTCATCGCAAGCCACCATGGGTGAAATTGGCGGTGGTAACAACACCTTCAATAACACTGGTGCTCAGACTGAGCAAATCAACAACGGTGCTGCACCGATTCTTCAAGGTGCCACCAACGGTACAATCGGACCACAAGGCGGAGACGCAACCTCCATCATGGGTGTCAACACCGCAGGTACTGTCCGCGTTAACAACTTGGCTAACTTAGAAGCTTTGCTCAACATCATCGCAAACGGAATGGAAATCCTCGGTATCGCCTGGGGCGGTCCTACAATGATCATGGGCTTCATGCACATGGCTGCTGGTTCGCACGACGCAATGAAGAAAGTACTCTTCGGCGCAGCTGGCGTGACTGGTGGATTGGCTACACCTGGTTGCATCAACTGGCTCGTAGCATCCGCTCGCGATGCCAACTTGTTCAGCTAGTACTACGGTACATAACCAAGACTATAAGAGAGGGGCCGCCGCCCCTCTCTTTCATTTATATGTTGAAGATTGGTGCTCTGGCTCGGGTTCAATTACTCAACCGATATCGGTTGAGTGTGGAGGATTGAACCAGATTGGTTCGTCTACTGCTCGGAAGCGTTTCCCGTGCGCACCAATCTGTAGGAAGCAGGAAAATGTGAAGTAGGAACTTGAGATACTGGGACTCTCGGGCTCTCTCAACAGTTGATCAACTACGCAACGAGCGAGCATACGTCAAGCGGATGCTTAAGCATCCATGCCAATTTCCGTTCTCGATTCCAACGGACATCGGCTACATAATCGACGAAACGCGTTTTCCATTTGTGACTTTTTCGTGGCATTTTTGTGACATGGAAATTCCTGAAATTAGGTGCTTGACTTCCTCTTGGGTTGCGCTTACACTTGACATGCTTGAAACAAATTACTAGATTTTTTCTCTTTCCGACTTAGCACTTGCAGACCGCCTGGAGGTTTTTTATGCACAAAATTACTAAGATGATTGTCGCCGCAGCCCTTTTGATTGGTATCACCGGCGCACCAGCTCATGCACAATCTTTCGGCGATGCGTTCTCTTCGCAAGCCACAATGGGCGAAATCGGTGGTGGCAATAACACCTTCAATAACACCGGAGCTCAAACTGAGCAAATCAATAATGGTGCCGCACCGATTCTTCAAGGTGCCACCAACGGTACGATTGGACCACAAGGTGGAGATGCGACTTCCATCATGGGTGTCAACACCGCTGGTACAGTACGTGTAAACAACCTGGCTAACTTGGAAGCCTTGCTCAACATCATCGCAAACGGTATGGAAATCCTCGGTATCGCCTGGGGTGGTCCTACAATGATCATGGGCTTCATGCACATGGCTGCTGGTTCGCACGATGCAATGAAGAAAGTTCTCTTCGGCGCCGCTGGTGTGACTGGTGGATTGGCAACACCCGGTTGCATCAACTGGCTAGTTGCATCCGCCCGCGATGCTAACCTCTTCAGCTAATCAATTAGTCTGTCATTTAAATTTAGAAGGGGAGGCGAAGCCTCCCCTTTTGCTTTGCGTTCGCGAGCGACGTTCATGAAGACTTGATTGTTAGCCATGTTTAGCAAGTTCAGTCTAACCATCTGGTTCGGAGAACAGCCAGACTAAACGAAATTAGCAAAATTCATTTGGACATCAGTGGGAAAAACCGCATGAAACTGCCGTTTTCTATCACCAACGTGGTTGCACATTCGGATTGATGTCAGTATACTGACTTCTGCATGTCGTTGATATGCCAGTTTCTCGATTCGGATTTACTAATTCAACATTCAAAACAGATTTGCCCGGGAGGGTTCTATTATGCGTACTAATCTGCTCACACAAATTACAGTCGCCGCTGCAGTAATCATCGGTCTTGGCGCTGCCCCTGCAAACGCACAATCTTTTGGAGATGCGTTCTCTTCGCAAGCCACAATGGGCGAAGTCGCTGGTGGCAACAACACTTTCAATAACACCGGCGCACAGACGGAACAAATTAACAACGGAACTGCTCCGATTTTGCAGGGTGCCACCAACGGAACGATTGGACCACAAGGCGGAGACGCGACCTCGATCATGGGCGTCAATACCGCTGGTACTGTACGTGTTAACAACTTGGCTAACCTGGAAGCCTTGCTCAACATCATCGCCAACGGAATGGAAATCTTGGGCATCGCCTGGGGCGGTCCTACAATGATCATGGGCTTCATGCACATGGCTGCTGGTTCTCATGATGCGATGAAGAAAGTAATGTTCGGCGCTGCTGGTGTAACTGGCGGACTGGCAACACCTGGTTGCATCAACTGGCTCGTTGCATCCGCTCGTGATGCGAACTTGTTCAGCTAGTAGTTCAGCAAAAATCAATTCGAATTTTGAGAGAGGGACTTGTCCCTCTCTTTTTTTTTGTCGTCGAGGCGAGTATTAAGTTTTGTACGCCGTTTTTAAAAACTGATAAAGGCGCGCCTATCATGACTGATGTCAAGTGGCTCGCGGTGGTTTGAATTATGACTCAGAACAACAATTCGCTTCTTCCTGAAGGTTACCGATTCTGGTCCGACGATAATGCGACCTTCGAAAACGCAGTCCCAGAGCCAAGAGTTGCGCCTCCAAAGAATGAAGAAGACGAATCCGGAGGTTCGCAAAGTTCAATTGTCACCGAGCCTGGTGACGGGCTCACTGCATTGAACCTGAGTGAAAGTGGCGCTGCTACTATGTTTGAGTCCGGTGCCGATGTTCAACCGATATCGGTTGAGTTTTTGCAATCATCCGCAAATTTTTCGAGTCGTGAAGCATTGCCTGATCTCGTCGACGAATTGGTCGTTCTACCGAGTAATGAATGCGTGAACGAATCATCAAATCATCAACCGATATCGGTTGATGACTTGGACCTCGCAAACTCACCAGCCCTTCCAACTTCTGGCGGTCTGTCAGATTTTTGGCTGCAAGCACTTCAAACACCGAACGGCTCTGTTATCGACTCGGAATGGGTGGAACACAAAGATACGAACCCTGGTTGGCCAGAACAAGAACATCGTTCAAATTTATGCGAACCGCAGTTCTCGTTCTGGCGATGCGATACTGCAGGTCGAGTCGCCTGGTTCCTAGATCAAAACGGCATTGGCTGGTTAAGAGATGCGCATCACGAGAATCTTTTCTGCTCTGCCGACGGCGGTGAACGCTCCGCAATCGTACTATTAACATCCGATGGATGCTGCGTTGAAGATTCCGATGGCACCAGCATGACCATCACTTTCGCTGGAGGCTTCAAACACGAGAAAGTCAGAGAATCTCGAGAAGAACATGTGCGCAATTTGCTCAATGTTTTCTATCGAGTCGATACAAATGGCGACGAGCGTTTGAGTCTTGCTGAAATCGAAAGTTCTTTGCATAGTTGCGAAGAAACTGAACGTCCGTTGATTAACTCCCTTCGGACGCACTTTAAACGAATCGAGTGGTCCAGGCGCGGAATGTTTGGCCATGCGGCTGCAGGACTTACTCTTAAGGAAATTCTCGACCTGACAGCAAATGGAAATAGAAATTCTTCAAACGATATAGATGAACTACTCCTATCTCAAATCGAGACGGTGATAGATTTTCTCGATCCCAATCGCACCGGTTTTATTGCGCCAGAGGCTTTTGAACTGGCTCTTCAAAAATTAGTGATGCCCGCTCAGCTTCGTCAGGCTTTGGAAGGTTTGATTAGACGATTAAACGAGCTTTCGCTTTTTCGCGCTTATGGTTTTAACGCTGAACAATGGAAACCTAGTCGGCATGCTGCTCGGTTGATGTTGTGTGACGTTTATAATCGAGCACCTATGTCTGCATCAGCGGACATGCCCACTTGGGCTAGTCGCGAACTCCGTTCAGACTATGATGAGACGTTGTACGCAGACGAGAAAAATCCTCTTGCAAGTATTTCGATTGGTGCCATCAATAATTGCGTTGATGCTCACCAGTCATTTATGTCTGTAGTCGCTGCAGTGATTGTGCACGATCCGGAAGAGGTTCTTCGTACGGTGCGCCGATCGGACAATGGTGCGTTTGTTGTCACCTTCAGTGGTGACCGAAACGTCCCGGTTAGAGTTTTGCTGCCGGCGCAAAAAGAAATTCACGAATACGGACTCGCCGCAAAACACGGAGTGTGGGCGAAAATTCTTGGGCGCGCTTTTGGTCACTATCTCGAACATACGATGAATTCGAAAATGGAAAACCACTCACTAAGCGTCACTCATCAAATCGCGCAGTTGTTCGTGGGAAAAGAAGTGCGATACAGCTCGCTAAAAGAACAGTGTTCAAACGAATTGGCCAATCAAATAGATTCGCTGTGGATGCACGAGCGAATGATGGTGCTTTGCCGTTTTCCTCGCGACGAACAAGACACTTCAGCAAGCGTTTTAAAACATACCTGTGCTGTAGTTGGCTGGGAGCCTCAGTCCGGCGAAGTTTCATTTCTGGATCCCCAGGGTGGAATGGTGCAGCGAATTTCTTTTGAGTCTCTGCAAACTACGTTCGATACGTTGTTGTATTCGACATAGATTCCTGTGAAAAGGCTGTTCTGAAGAGATTTAAGCCGGCTTGATGTCAATAGTTTCTAAAAATGTATTGTGCTTTACATTCCAGCGCTTGACTTCATGCCCCTTAGCGATTAATCTATAAACGATTCAATTTTTCGAATCACTCTAGTTCAATCACTTACTAACTCAATCAATCGCCACCTGCCGGAGGGTTCTCTCTATGCATAAGTCATTCGCACGTATTGCCGTCGCAGCCGCACTCTTGGTCGGACTCTCTACGCCAGCTTTCGCACAATCATTCGGAGATGCTTTCTCCTCGCAAGCCACGATGGGTGAAATCGGTGGCGGCAATAACACTTTTAATAACACCGGAGCTCAGACTGAGCAAATCAACAATGGTGCCGCACCGATTCTTCAAGGTGCCACAAACGGTACAATCGGACCACAAGGTGGAGATGCCACCTCGATCATGGGTGTTAACACCGCTGGTACGGTTCGCGTAAACAACCTGGCCAACCTCGAAGCGTTGCTCAACATCATCGCTAACGGTATGGAAATCCTCGGTATCGCCTGGGGTGGACCAACAATGATCATGGGCTTCATGCACATGGCTGCTGGTTCTCACGATGCGATGAAGAAGGTTCTGTTCGGAGCCGCCGGTGTCACCGGTGGATTGGCAACACCTGGTTGCATCAACTGGCTCGTTGCATCCGCCCGCGATGCCAACCTGTTCAGCTAAATAGCTTTCCCCCGCCAACGCCAGCCAGAGACCTCCCGGAAGGGGGGTTTTTGGTCATTCTAGAGGGATAACAATTGAGTGAAAATCTTCAACCGATATCGGTTGGAGATTTTTTTTCACCTCAATTGAGAAGTCCAGCCAAGCAGCAATCGTGCGAGCTCAAGCGTTTTACACATGCGCACTTCGTCGAAGTGATACCATTTGAACGGCGAGCATGTTCCATTAGAACTTCTAATTATCATCAAGGACCGAGCATCATTAGTCTCACGAAAGATCAGCTTGAGCGTTATCGGCATCAACTCTCTATGCCTGGTATGACCAAAGAAAAGCAAGAACGACTGATCTCGTCCAGCTGTTTGCTTGTCGCTGGCGATGCTCCACTGGAAACAACAATAAAACATTTAATTGCCGCAGGTGTTGGCAAAATCATTGTGATTGGAGAAGCTTTCAGTTTAAGTGCAATGAGTGCAATAGCTTCTCACGCCGGCAACCTTGACGTAACTGTTGAGTTCCACCAATTGCCTGCAAGTGGTGTCACCAGTGGTGATGACCATCAGGTGTCTGAGAGTATCATTGAAAATGTCGACCTCGTGGTGGAAGCTTCGCTGGACTGGCAATTTAAACTTCGTCTATGCGATTTTTGCATGCGGCTGGGCGTGCCGATGATACATTCGGGTTCGTCCGGTTTGCGATTTCAAATCTTCACTATGGTTCCAGGCAAGTCAGCCTGCCTTCGATGCGCTTTGCCTCGGGCTGGAATTGATGATTTCCCGATTACACCGGTAGAACGCTCTACGTTTGCACCAATTGCCACGTGTGCCGGCGCCTTGATGGCATCGGAATCGATCAAATTGCTGGCCAACCTTGGTGCATCACAAGGAAACGAACTTTGGAAAGTTGATGGTTTAAGCGGAGAAATTGAGATTATTCGTGGTCTTGATCCACGGCAGGACTGCCCCGATTGCGGACGCGCCAGCAGACCGCGGTAAATGATCTAATCTACTCAACCGATATCGGTTGATGTTTTGAATTTCTGCATCCGTTGTCGTCTCGAGTTTGGAGAACTTGATTCCTGGTGCGTTTGCGCTGTCGGAAATGCTCAACCGATATCGGTTGAAGATTCGACCCACCCCCACGCACGATGACAAAGTCCGCCAGGTCTAAAACTCAACCGATATCGGTTGATTGATATGGTTCAACCAAACCAAGCGCGGCCAACTCAAGCGCGACCTAATCCCCTGCCTCAATCGCGTCCTCAGCTTCAGTCGGAATCCTCTGTAAGCACGAGGCCTGTCGCAACGCCAAAAGTATCGTAGCCGAACGCTCACCGTACTTATTTCTCAGCAGCGCTTCAAGAAACGTCCATTGTCTCGTTGTCTCTCGAATGGCCAGCCCTCTTGCCACTTTTCCATAAGTCGTATCCTGCAAAGGTTGGCTCATTTTTGCTTTTGCCGCCGGGTCGACTTTCAGTTCGGCACCGCCGACCGCGGCCGGATTGTTTTCACTCAACCTGGCCCAGTCGAACAAATCGATCGAGTAAGGATCAAAGCCACCATCAGTAGTGCGGTCCAATTCGTCAACCTTCAATTTCAAATAATTGGTGTTGCTGTAAAAATCCTGCACCGTGTGCAGCATCATTCCGAAGTGGTAGAGCGCGCGCGTTCTGCTTTCTGCATTGGAATCTGCGTCGGCGGCATAATTGAGAATCTTTTTTTGTTCTCGTTTGACATACTCGTATGAGCGATTCACGTTTTTTGTCTCGAAGTGTCTTTGCTCTTCGCTGTCGGCGTCGTTGGCCTGCGAGTCTTGCGCCTTGCTGCCGTTGATTATTACTTCGATGTTGGCCGGACAAATGGTGCCGGATAGTCCTTCGCGAACCACTCCGGCATGCACGTCACCGTCAGGTTCCGAACTGGTAAAGCCGCTCAACAGGGATCCCGAGAAGACGATTGCTAAAAAAGAAAGTCGAGCAATTCTGACCATTTACCTTCCTGTGATCCCAAAGCGAAACGACTTCACTTCTTAAAATCATACGCATGTTTGATATTGCTTGCATATCGGGCGGGCTTCGCGCCTTCGCTATAGCCTTTCTATATGCAGGGCCTTGGCGTCTTGCCGTTTATAACTGCCGTATATGTTTGCTGCTGTCAATCGTATCGTGTACTCATACAGCCCAGATTTTCTTGCACCAATGTTTGGCTGATTTTAGTTTGGCCGACCCCTGGCTGTAGGAACATATTCCCGTTCTATTACCAACTTTCACTGGCAGGCAGCAATGGTGCAGTTTGATAATGATACGTGTTTATCTGAGTTCGATTTTGTCGCGTTCGACGTCGAGACTACCGGCCTTTCTCCTGTAGCTAATCGACTGGTTGAACTGTCTGGTGTCAAATTTCGGCGCGGAAGCGAAACGTTTGAAACGTTCTCAACTTTGATCGATCCTGAGGTCCCCATCCCAAGCGTGGTTACGGGGATACACGGGATAACCGACGACATGGTGCAAGGAGCACCAACCGCTAAAGACGCGGTGAATAAATTCGTGGAATGGTCCGGATGCGACTCGGTGATGATGGCGCACAATGCACCATTCGACGTCGAGTTTTTGCGCGTCAATTTAGCTCGAGCAGGAGCCGCCTGTCCAGCCAATTTCGTGGTCGACACTTTGACTATCTCGCGCGAATTTCTGCGCGAAACCAAAAATCATCAACTTAAAACAGTGGTTGAACACTTCAGTTTGCCGCAGGGTGATTATCACCGGGCGCTCTCCGACAGCTTCCACGTCAAAAATGTTTTCTTGCGACTGCTTCAAGATTATCAATTGAACAAATGGAATGATCTGACCATCAATGGTTTTGTCAGCAAATTTGACTACGACCACCATGCCGAGAGCACCATGAACTCTCTGCCTGAGCAAACCATGTTGATTGTTGAAGCAATTCGCGGAGTAATTGAACGAAGCGCGTCGATGGTGATGGAGTATCAAGGATCGTTCAAGTCGACTCCAAACGTTCAGCCCACGGCACTGATTCACAGTCGCGGCAATCTATATCTCTCCGCGTTTTGTCGCCGGGCCCAAGCTGAAAGAACTTTTAGGGTGGACAAGATTTCGAAAATCAAGTCTGTGAGCGGCTAAAGCCAGTTGCGCTCGGCGACCGAATCGACAGGACAGGCAAAACCAGCCAGTTAATGATAAAGTTGTTGGCCCGTTGTGACCCGTTTTCATGACGTTGAGCACGATTTCTCGAGCCGAGTGAGAGTTCCATGGCGCCTTCCCGCTTTCGAAAACCAATTACGCTGCCTATTGCTGCGTTGCTTCTGACCGGGCTTTGCGCCCAATCGGCAGAAGCTGTGTCGTTTGTCGATAAAGCGGTGGGGATCTGGCAGTCGAAAATCAACAAATCGAAAGACAAAGACGGCACGGACAAGACTGAAGACAAAGGGCTAGCCGAGGAAGGCGACGCCAAAGTGAAAACTTCATCGCCTGAAGTTTCGGAACTTTCCGAAGACGTCGTTGGCAAAATCGCCAAGCATACGAAAATGGGAGATACGTTCTTCCAGCGCCGCGACTTCACCAACGCGATGATCGAGTATCAAGATATCGTCAAACTCGACAGCGAAAATACAAAAGGGCATTACATGCTCGGCAAGATTTTGATGGCTATGTCTGATTACGAGGAAGCGCTTAAGGAGTTCGAAAAAGTCGTCTCAATCCGCCCCATGAGTGGCGATGCGCATTTTAACAAAGCCGAAGCATTGCGCATGTTGGGACGTTATGAGGATGCCCGAAAAGCATACAGCACGTCGTTGAAAACAAACACCGGCAACGCGCTTGCGCATGCCTATCTGGGCGAGTGCTACCGAAACGAAGGTGATTACCGCGCCGCCATCAAAGAGTGCAAGGATGCAATCAAACTCGATGAAAAATCGGTGGTACCACGCCTGGTGCTAGCCCAGTGCTATGTGGCGACAAGAGTTCCCGATCTTTCAATCGAACAATATCAAAAAGCGATAGCCATCAACCCCTCAGATCCGGTCACGCACTCGCGCTACGGCGTTGCGCTCGGGCATATGAAAAAGTGGGATCAGGCGTTGGAAGAATTATCCACCGCGACCCGCTTAGATCCGGATTACGCGCAAGGTCACGTCGGCAGATCTTGGGTTTTGGCAAACACGAAACAGTTGCCCGAGGCTCTGGAAGAGGCACGTCTGGCGGTTTCGCTGGCACCAAACGATGCCGACACGCACTCCAGTCTGGCTTGGGTTTATTCGCAAATCGGTGACCACGTTTCGTCAGTCATGCAATACAGACTGGCCGTCACCATCAATCCGAAAAATGCCGAACTGCATAAGGCGCTCGGAATGGCTCTCAAAGAGCGCGGCGACGTAAACGGAGCGATTGCCGAGTTACTCGCGACCACGAAAATGATGCCCAATGACTATGAGTCGCAGCTAGCCCTCCAGTCATTGATGCAGAAACGGCATCAGCAATAGTTTTCGTTTCAAAGAATGAACTTAAACTTGATTGCTTCGAACGCGGTATCGCGGCAAGCCTGGTCGCGCTGTGAGCCGTCTTCGCAGTCAGTTACTGCGTCGGTGGCGGCTGTTGCTGGGGTGGCTGAAACATCTTCATCACGTGATCGACCATCGGTTGCAAACCTGGTCCAGGAGCCGCGTTCGTTCCGGGAGCAGATTGGTTGTTTGGGTTTGGTTTAAACATCTGCTGAGCAAACTGCATGATTGGATTCGGCGCGGACTGCGCACCTTGAGCGTTTTGACCGTTTTGCGGAAAGAACTGCTGGGCGAATTGCATCATCGGATTGTTTTGAGGCGTGGTCGACGGCGTCTGTTCTGGACCGATGTTGGCAGAATTTGCAGTTCCATAACCGCCAGGTTGTCCGTACTGCTGCTGGCCCCCGTATGGAGTAGTCTGCTGGGTATATCCCCCTGGTGGCGTATTTGGTGCCGAATATGATTGTCCTGGCTGATTCGAGTAGGGCACCGCAGCTGGTGCCTGCGCGGCAGGATAGCTGTTGGCAGGATAATATGGTGCCGGCGCTGACTGCCAGGCTTGAGCCGGTTGCTGCGGAAACGGCATCGGTTGCTGATAACCGGGTTGATAATTCGGTTGTTGCGAGAAACCCGGCTGCTGAAACTGCGGCTGTTGATATGTCTGCTGCTGCTGATACGCAGGCTGTTGATAAGACGGAGGCGACTGTTGCAAGCCGCTCGATGCGTTTGCTGACCGATCTTCCGGTGTCGGATATGTTATTCCTGGAAGTGCTGTTTCGCTTTCAATTTCGGGCATTGGCAACAGCTGGTCTGTTTTGTTGGTGTTGGCCGAATACCCGGGATTACCGCTATCACTGTCAGTCGACGACCCAGCTGCGGGCTGATACAAACCTAACTGTTCGCCACCACCAGTAGTGTCTCCCTGGTTGTCGTCGGTGAGCCGGGGAATATCCGTTGCCGGCGCAGGATATGGGAAGCTTGTGTCCACGCCCTGCATCGGAAAACGCTGATAAGCCTGATACAGTCTAGCTATGGTTGCTTTGTCGCGCCGAGTCAAGGCGGGCAACTGGCGCGCAGTGTTGCCGAAATACATTATGTCGGAGGTGTTGGACGAGTGACCGTTCAATCCGAGGGCGTGTCCGATTTCATGGAGACAAGTTTCTTTGATCCGATCCTCAGGCTCAGGTTCTTTGCTGAACGCACGCACCGTGCGGATTTGAATGCGCGCGTGTTCGATGCCCGCCTGTCTTCGCGTTGTCGTGGTCAAACCGGCTTTCGTTCGTTCATATTTTTCGTCGCCGATCTTCAGCATACCGTCTGTCCATTCGACGTTTATGTCAGCGTCCGCGACATTGTCGACAAAATTGAACGACAGTTTTTTCCCTGAAGCCTGATACCAGATCACAAACGCGTTGCGGGCAATCTGCGGAAAGCCGGGCAAAAAGCCACGAGCCGATGAGGTTGGTTCAATATAAATCTTCAGCGGAACCCGCGACGCCGCCCAACTGTGAGCACTGTTCTCCGCCAACAATTGACCGAGATAGTCCGGATCGTTATTGCTGAACGAGCCCATCTTGGATTGCTCAGTGCGCAAACTATCGATCAACGAAAGCGCGTTCACTTTTCGATCGCCGGATGCCGTCTCCGCAAACTTGGTCAGATACGCGATGCCTTCTTCGTAACGGTTGGCGTCCTTGCAGTAGAGCCCGAGATTGTAATAAAGGATTTTCATCGAGCCGTCGAAACGCAAGGCCTTCTGCGCTTCTTGAACCGCCCGTTCAGGATTGCCGAGGTCGTGATAAATCTCCGACAAAGTCGCATGAATATAGGCAGACACAGAGGTTGGATCGTATGTCGCGGCTTTCTCGAGAAGCACGCGGGCGTGAACGTTCCTTTCCGCCTTCGAATACTTCAACGCCTGGTTGTACAGCTTGATCACTTCGTTTTCGGTCTCAACGTCTTTGACCGGCTTAAGCGATTTGGCACCGGCCGGCAGCCCAGCCATCAAGCAAACGCTGACTGCAAGAGCGAGCAACCGCACCGGCTGAATAAAACCGTGCCAGCGTTTTGTAATTACAAGATTGCGATTCTGCATTTGTGCTCTTGAAAGATCAGGTCGTTGGGCTCAAGTTTAGAGCTTAAGCTGACCACCGACTATAGTCTTATTCCCGTACCGCGAAGAGGATAGCCCTATGTCGCCGGCCTGTTTAATTATGGACGAGTTGAAATGCTCAACCGATATCGGTTGAAGGAATTGAAATGAACTTTGTGCCGCCTGATTATCGGCCTAGCTGCGCCAATCAGCGCTTAAGGTACGCAACCGATATCGGTTGCAAGTTTCGATAATCGAACTTGTGCCGCCTGTTTTATCGTGGCTACCGCCCACGGCTTCAGCGCCGAAGTACGCAACCGATCCGGTTGCAAGTTTCGATGATCGAACTTGTGCCGCCTGTTTTATCGTGGCTACTGCCCACGGCTTCAGCGCCAAAATACTCAACCGATATCGGTTGAGTGTTTTCTCCAAGTGAAAGTTTTCTTCTAATCCGGTCGTGGTAAAACCCCCACTGATCCAACCATTTACCGTCTTTCCATAACGGACACTCTGCTGTAGCGTGTACTAAGCGGATCAGGGAGAACGGGCTTGAACGACGATGCAATGAGAAACTTGATCGGCAGGGCAGAGGCTGGTGATGCGCACGCGCAATACCAATTGGCGCTTCTGATGTTAGACGACAATTCATCCACCGATGACCGTTGTTGGGATGTGGACAGTGCTTATGGCAAAGAACTTGAGCACGGATGCCGCTGGCTGATTGTGGCCGCGCGAAACGGTTCAGTTGAGGCCCAAACCGATCTTGCTAAACGATACTTCTACGGTATCGACTTTCCCGAGAATCAAGACCGAGCATTCGAGTGGTTTTCGAAAGCAGCCAACAAAAATTGTGCCGAGGCGCAATTCTTTCTTGGCGAAATTTTCACCGGCGACGAGATCGTTGCGTACGACATCGAAACAGCACTGAAATGGTATGAACAATCGGCGCAAAGCGGATTTAAATGGTCACAACTGGCTCTTTTTGATATCTATCGAAACGGCGCCGATCTGAGCGTTCCCGACGTCGAAAAGTCCCTGTTCTGGGGGCGTAAAGCAGGCGAACAGGGCAGCGTGGTTGCCCAATTGACTCTCGGCAGGATGTTTTTTGAAGGCGATCTGGTTGAGCGCAATCCGGTGGAAGCGGCGTTTTGGCTTCATCTGGCGGCTGACCGAGACGATGAATCGAAACAACTCCTGGCTGTTTTGTATTTACACGGACAAGGGGTTGAGAAAAACATCGCCAAGTCTGCTGAACTTTTGCGAAGCCTGGCACGCAAAGGCGACACGGACGCGATGGTGCAGCTGGCGATTGTTCTGTCTGAAATGTTTCGCCCGCCTCACGATGAGATACACAGCTGGTTGATTCAGGCAGCAGAGCTTGGTAATCGGCAGGCTCGGGAAATTCTCGAAGATGTTGAGGGCGCCGAGCGCGCACCACAGGCGGTGCAAGAAGAATTTAAGACCGCTATCGGCCCGCAGCGCACGGCCAGCCAGTGGCGCGCCCTGGCGGAAGCTGGCGACAGGGAAGGACAATTTTGTCTGGCCCGGCTGCTCGAAGACGGAGAAGACGTGCAAGGCGATTATGAAGAAGCGGTGCATTGGTTTATGCGAGCGGCCGATCAAGGACACACTGGTGCACAGTGGCATCTAAGCGCTTGCTATCGGTCAGGATTAGGACTTGAGCCGGATCAAAGTAAAGCTTTGGAATTGCTGACTCGCGCCGCCCGTGGTGGCAATTCCGACGCTCAGCTTCAGCTCGGATTGCAATATTATTTCGGAGTCGAAGTTCCCGAAGACAAGCGGAAAGCGTTCCAATGTTTTAAAAACGCATCCGAGCAATGGAACCTCAATGCCCTGGTCTGGCAAGGCGACTGTTATCACCATGGTGCCGGTGTGGTCAGCGACCGGCGCAAAGCTTGCGAACTTTATCGCAAGGCCGCCGATCTTGGAATCGTACGAGCGCAGTATAAACTCGGCATGATGTATTCGCTCGGTTGGGGCGTGCGACAGAGCTGTGAAGAAGCGGCTCGTTGGCTCATCCTGGCGGCTCAACGAAATCATTCCGGTGCCCAAGTTGAACTTGGCCGTATGCATCTGACCGGTGACGGCGTCGCTGAGTCACAGTATCAAGCTGAGCTTTTGTTCCGGCAGGCAGCCGATCTTGGCGACGCTGAAGGCAAGTTCGAGCTGGGCAGGCTATTGATTCTAAATGACGACACCGAGTTTGATCTTGCACTGCGTCATCTCGGCGAAGCCGCTGAGGAAGACCACCTTGAAGCACAGCTGTTCCTGGGCAGTCTGTTCGAGCAAGGACATGGCGAGCGATTGCCTAATTTTAAACAATCAGCAAAGTGGTATCATCGCGCCGCCAACGCCGGAGATCGCGATGCCAAGCTCAAGCTTACTTCTCTTCTGTCGCGAGAAACCTTTCTGAGCGATGTGCTTGATGAACTAATTCAATCAGAACGACTCGATCATGATGTTCGGATTGCCAACAGATACTTGGTCGTGGATCTTGTCCTGGAAGACTGCTCGGGCATTGTTTACAAGGCGCGAGATCTGTTCACCGAACTTCTAGTCACGGTCAAACTTTTGCATCATGAAAAACGAGATGGCGCGCAGATCGCCGCATTTCTGCGTGAGGCTAAGTCTATAAGCAGAGTCAACCATGCTAACTTGCTCCGACTTCATGACTTTGGTGTCGTCGACGGTGGCACACCATATGTCGTTTTCGATTTTGTCGGAGGCGCATCGCTGGATTCAATTCTGAAAAAAGACGGTCCTCTCGACCTCGAACGCTGCATCTCGCTATTTGTCGGACTGATCGAAGGTCTAGCCGCCGCCCACGATGCAGGAGTTGTTCATCGTGATTTAAAACCAGAAAACATTATTCTTGTCGATGCGAGAACATCGAAAGAAACAGCTAAAGTGATCCAATTCGGAGTGACAACGCCAAGCACGGGTTCTGACGCCGAGACCAGGCGTTTGACCCTGACTGCGAACGTGGCAGGAATTTTTTCCTACTTCAGTCCGGAGCAATGTCATGGCCAGGCTTTAGACTCTCGGTCCGATATATATTCGCTTGGTTGTGTGCTGTTCGAAGCGTTAACCGGCAAACGTGCGATCAAAGGTAGCTCTTACGTTGACGTCATGTGCAACCACTTCGGCGACCATCCCGCCTCCATTATCGAAGCGCGTCCGGAAGCTGGGTTCAGCTCGGAGCTCGACGCGATGGTTCGAAAAATGATGGCAACTGATCCGTTGTGGCGATATCAGGATCTGATCACTCTGCGCGACGAATTGATCGGTCTGCTTACGACTGCGGCATAGCAAGGCTGCCGGCGTTTTAGAGGAGTTGCGAAAACTCAACCGATATCGGTTGTTGATTTGGAGCTTGACGCTTTGAGCGACAACATGAGTTGGCACAACAAGCTAGTTTTCGGCTCAGACAGTTTATTCAACCGATATCGGTTGAAGATTTGGCCTCGAGTCGATCAATGAAAAATATGGCTTGTTCGCCAAGAGACTTTTCGCGCGGTGAGCGTCAAAGCGCCAATACTCAACCGATATCGGTTGAATAAATAGATTGCCCACAACGCCGCACCTGATTGCGTTCGAGAATCTCGGTTAAGACCGAAATTTGAGCTTCTCGACGCGAATTCGAACCGCTTATTTAAGCGTCAATCCCATGCGTTTATACAAATCCCGATAATACGCAGCTGGTTTATCGACCTCCTTATGGTCAGCAAATCGCTGACCATTAACAGGATCACCAAGCCTGCCGAAACTATAAGCTGCTTTGAAGGCGTCTGCGTCGCTGATATATGGATCGGTTTTAGCTATCTCGCCTGCTGTCATGAAATCGTGCATGGCCATCCGTTCTCTTCCCATCTGATCGAACAGCAATGCCCGGAGAAAAAAGACGTCAATATTTGACCAACCACTTCTTTGCTCGGCAATTCTATTCAACTCCAGAATGGCCAATTCGTAGTTCTTAGTGGAGGCGAAAATTTGCGCTCGACCTATGTAAGGCTCAGGGCTACTAGGCTCTGACCGAATCGCTTCCTCGAAATCTTTTAAAGCATCGTTGAACTCGCCCCGTTCCATGTGCAACCGCGCGCGGTGCTCATAATAATCGTATCGAGGGAAAAGTTGAATGGCTTTTGTAAGTTGATCGAGTTTCATCCAGGACTCGTTTTTGTCAAGCGATGATAGCTTAAAGTGCGCCGCCGCCAGTTTTTTAGGGGCCGTTTCAAGGGCGAAGTAATCCGTGAACAACTGGTTGGCTTTGTCGCTGTTCCACTTATCCATGTTTACATCAACGAGTGAAAACAGCGCCCTTTGATTGAGGGGATCGAGTTTCAACGCCACGTTCAGTAAGTTCTCGCGGGCTTCGGGGAAATGATTTTCCAGCAAATGCGCGTCGCTCACATTGGTTGTGAATGAACTTACTTGTGTCGGAAAAACACTGACCGTGCCGAGAATCAAAACATACATTACGCAGGCGTACTGAACCGCCACACGATAGAAACGAGTTTTCTTCGCACTGCCAAACAATGTTCCGCCGACCAGGCAGACAAGCGAGGAGCCGATGGACAGTAAGTGTGCAAGCGTAAATCCGGAAATCAAATCACGAATTAAACCAGGATTTTCTGCAAGCAACGGTAGTTGAAATGAGGATAATGCGATCTCGAATGCAGTTGGCACGTAACTGAGGCACATCGCGATCAGTGACAGCAGAAGGAGCATGTTCCACCAATCACCGTTCGAGTTTTTCCCGGCTGCGAGGCGGCGATTTTGCTCTACAGCAGCCATTCCAAACAGACTGCCTCCGGTCAAGCAGACTAAAAATATCGCTGCAGCACAGAAGTGATTGCCGACCAGGTTTAGCCAGCCAACCGCGTTACCGATGAACATCAAGATCAAGAACGTTCCGATTACGGCCCGCACAATTTGTGTCGCGGAATATTCGAGTTTTGGAACTTTGCGCCTCACGAACTTCGAAGGCGCTTTTCCCTCCTGGATTAGCTCCAGATCTTTCATCAATTCGCCAACCGATTGATAGCGATCCGCTTGATCTTTTTCCAGGCATTTCAGTACGACGCCTTCCAGTTTTTTCTGAATGGGCTCGCTCCCGAACTCTCGCGGGAAGGGCTTGGCCTCGTCGTTTATGTGTTTGATTACGACTTGAATGGCATCGCTTTCAGGAAACGGTGGATTGCCAGTTAGCACTTCGTACATCAAGCAGCCGAGCGAATAAATGTCGGAACGCTCGTCCATTTTGAATCCAAGGCAATGTTCAGGGCTCATGTAATGTGGGCTGCCGAAAACTTGACGCGTTTCAGTGAGATTGTGAGTTTCTCTATTTGAAACCGGCAGAATTTTCGCGATGCCGAAATCGACAACACGAGCCGTTTCAACTTCTGCGTTTGATTTGGTAACGATTACGTTGGCCGGTTTAACGTCTCTGTGAATGACGCCTTTCTCATGGGCGTGCACCAGTGCGTCACAAATTTGATGGAACAAATTAAGGGCACGTTCGGGTTGCAGAGCGCCTTCTGTGTTCACGACACTGGAGAGGCTTTCTCCTTCGATGTAAGCCATCACCAGATATGGTGCGCCGTTTTCAGTCTTGCCGTAAGAGAAAACCGCAACCAGGTTGTTGTGTTCCAGTTGCGAAGCGGCTTCCGCTTCTTGTTCAAAACGGCGGAGCGCGGTTTGATCTTCAATCAAATTTGCATGCAGAATTTTGATGGCGACAATTTTTTCGGCTAGTTTGTCGAACACCTTGTAGACCGCTCCCATTCCACCCTGTCCAAGAGTGTCGAGAACTTCGTAGCGATCTCCAAGATCCGGAAGCGTTGGGGATTTGGTGGCAGGCGATGTTAGAGAAGCATCATCGTCGCTTCGAGCGGTCGCGATTTTTTGGGACAAATCATCGTCGACAGCCTCTTCATGCGGCTCGCCGTCCGTAACAAAACGAATTCGCTCCGCTGCTTCCTTGACTTTCGGCTTGTTAATTCCGCGCCGTTGTAACCGAGCCTGCTTCTGCAATTCACCGGTAGTCATAGCGATATTCCTACAGCAAGTAGATAGACAGTTATTCCCACTTCCTTGAGGGCGGAAGTCGAGCGGACCGTTAAATCACGAATTTGTAACATCCTCAGCTTATCTGATTCTCGAAGACTGCGCTTGCATCACCTATAATGAAACGGCGCAGCCGATGACCTCGGGCGATCGCTGCATCAGAAGAAGACGTTGAAATGAGTGCTCAGTCCGCCAAACCAAAGTTCGCCATAATCGGCGCCGGGCCTGTAGGTCTCAGTGCTGCCCGCGCGTTAAAGCAAAAAGGGATCGAATACGAACAGTTCGAAAGCGGCACCGCTGTTGGTGGCAACTGGCGCGATGGTGTTTATCAAAGCGCTCATATAATCTCCTCCAGAAAAACAACCGAGTTTCCTGATTATCCGATGCCCTCCGACTATCCGGATTTTCCTAGTGCCAACCAGATGTTGGCTTATTTGAACGACTACGCAAAACACTACGACCTTCTGACTAATATCACGTTCAACAAAACCGTCGAATTAGTCAGTCCGTTGAGCAATGAATTTTTTGAATTGCGTTTCAGTGATGGCACCACATCCATTCACGAGGGAGTGGTTGTCTGTAACGGTCACCACCGGCACCGACGCTTTCCGCAATTCGAGGGGCAGTTTACTGGAGAACTCATTCACTCCAAAGACTATAAAGATCCCGATCAAATCAGAGGAAAACGCGTTCTTGTAATCGGCGGAGGAAACTCGTCATGCGACATTACTGCAGAAGCCGCTCGCGTTGGCGCGTCAGCGCATATGTCATTGCGCCGAGGATATTGGTTTATGCCTAAAACATTTTATGGCGTTCCAACATCCGAATTACTAACAACAAAACTTCCAGTATGGATGCAGAGAATCTACTTCACCATGCTGCTTCGCGTCGTCGTCGGAGATTACAGATCTTACGGATTGATGAAACCAGATCACAAAATTTTCGAACACCATCCGACTATCAATACCGAGGTGCTCCACTATTTAAAACACGGTCGAATCGTTCCACATCCGGATGTTAAGCGGCTGGATGGGCGGCGCGTGGAGTTCGTCGACGGCATGAGCGAGGATTTCGACGTCATCGTATGTGGTACCGGATTTTATGTGTCGTTTCCATTCCTCGCTCCTGGGCTGATTGAAACTGACAACGCTGTTGTGAAAGTTCGCTGGGGAATGGTGGCACCAAATCACAAACATCTGTACATCTACGGATGGGGTCAGGTTCGCTATGGCTTTGGACCGCTACTCACACCAGGTTCCGACATCTTGGCCGACCTGATACTTCTGCAGCGAAAACTTCGTCATCCGCTCGGGCAAGTCCTGGAGAAACTAAAACAGCCCTTTCCGCGCACGCACCTCCTTGATCCGATGGCGACGTTGCGACAAATCGAATCAGTCAGGGGAATGTTGTGGATAATTCCCCTGGTCGACAAATACCTGATGAAAAACGCTGGCTCCTTGAGATCTTCAACCGATATCGGTTGAGTTTTTGAATCCGCGTGAAGGCTTGCTGGAGCACCCGCTCCGGAGAAACCGACCGGATCATGCTTGGCCCCGGGGGACTCCTATCGACCTCCGGTTTGGGATTTTGATTTCATCAACCGATATCGGTTGATGAAATCTTTACGAAAACACCAACCGATATCGGTTGAAGAAACAAAAAGTCCGCAATTGCTTTGCTACCCGCCATTCACCGACGAATTCGCATTCGCGAGCGCTCAATGCGAAACGAGGAGAATTAATCGAGCCCCCGCTGGGTATGCTGAGTGAAGCTGTATCTAGAAGAGATGGGGAAAATTAAGTGAAAAACTCGGCTGTAAGCAAATTGGCTCTTCTCTTGCCGTTTTGCGCCCTGCTTTTTCCAACTTCGGCTTTTGCGGAAAACGGACAAGCGGAATACGACGCTGGTCGTTTGGCTTACCACCATAAAAACTATAAAGGCGCCAGTGAGCACTTTGCTAAGTCGATTGAGGAAGGCAATCGAACCCCTCCGGTTTGGCTCTATGCCGGTCACACCTTTATGGCTCTTGGTCAGCCCGAGAGAGCGCTTCGCACCTACGAGACTTTAATCAAAAACTTCAAGGATTCCATTGAGGCAAAAACAGCCTCCGATAGCATCAATCTTGCCAAACAAGCGCTGGAAAAACAAAACGCAGTTCCAATTGCGGTGCCGGCGGCGACAGGGGAGCCGGCTAAAAAAATCGCGGTCGCAGCCACGAAGGCGCCGGTGGACAGTGGCGAAAAGGGACTGAAGGATAGAGTGATTGTTCATCCGCCAAAGTTTGGACACGCAGCAGTCAGTCAGCGTTCCTTGCGAGCTGTTCATGAGGCGGTTGCGAACTTGCCTGCACATCTTCGCAAGAAACTCGACGAAGGTGGTGCAACTATAAACCTCGCTCCGAATATGATCGATCGCTGGCCGGAATCGTTGAATGAAGAGCTGGAGAAAGCTGAAGGTGAAGAACCCCCGACGATGGCTGAGCTTCCCGGTCGGATTTATGGCCGCGACATGTGGGTCTATGAGAGTCCGAAAGAACGTGGCACCACCAATTTAAAAAATGCGCGACCAGCTGCTGAAATTAAGCACACGGTCTATAACGAGTCGTTCCAAGTGCTCGATGAACTGATGACGATATGCAAGGCCCCTGCCGTGGTTGCGCAATACAACGCTGAGAAAGCCGGAGTAGCGGAGTCTTATCATGCGAAACTTGCGACGTTTCTAAAAGATGACGAGTGGGGAGTCAAGGAAACATGTTCGGAATTGGCTGCTGAGATTTTTGGACAAGGCGACGAGTTCAGTGTTGATTTGAACCGCTGCTTTCCAAAGCTGAAGAGACTCTTACAGAAAAAACTTGCTGTCTGAAACCGCCACTGGGCTATTTTAATGCGCACCATATGCGGTATCGCATAAAATTTGGATTCGACTTTTAAGTTGGCGTTTTTGTTTGCGGCAATTGTGCTCGTTTTGCGTGGGCAATTCGATTGCACGAAATTCCACCAATCGAGCCTTTCAGCGGCTCTCCGTCGCCTGCTTCGTAACCAAAATTCTTGTCGAAGGGGGGGGCACGTTTCAATAAACGAGTTCTCCCCACCTGAGTCCTGCCACACGCCGTCCCCTTGACTCCCACCAGCTATGAACCATTACTCTAGAATCTTAGATATTTAGTTCTAACGCTAATGCTTCAGTGCAACAGATCCTTTCGAGCTAATTAAACTTCTAAAGCCTTCAGGCAAGAATTTTCAGGTTTTGTTCAGACCGTGAAACTTAGTATGGGGAAGTTCAAACAACCCAATTGCTGGTCGAAGCCACCAAAACGGCACAGCAAGTTTCTTCTTACTAAAAAACATGTCAGAAAACAAAGTTGAAAAGTCAGAAGCTAAAGCGTCGAGTCCGGCAGAATCTCGTTTCGATGCTCCCGTCGTTAACGAAGCGCTTAAATTGTTGGATGCACAAAGCAAAACTAAGACCGAATCGCCAAAGGACCAGCCCGGCGAGTCATCCTCGGCGTTTCTAGACTTTGGTGACTCCGCCGCTCTCTATGGTTCGTCGATATCGCAAGAGAAGGTTCCTGAAAAGCGAGCACAGAACTCCGAGAAATCTGATCGTTCAAAAAAATCGGAGAAGTCGGAAAAATCATCAGCTGCTGAACGAAAAACAGAAGGCACCGAGCGCAAATCCAACGCAACAAATTCAGAAGGACAGCCCGACCACGTAACCAACAAAGAATATCTGGAAGAACGTCGAAAACTCGACCGATTAAGCAAACTGGTTCGCAAAGAGGATCAAGAATTTTTTCGGGAAAACCTGAATCAGTTTGAAGATCGCGCAAAAAAAATGAACGTGCCTGCCTCTGAAGTCAAAGAATCTTACAAACAGCTCGCTCGTTTACTCGGTCCTGAGAAGGGCACTATGCCTGCAGAAGACAGAGAAAAGCTCGCTAAACATATGGTTCGTCATCTGGCTAATCCTTCCGGGATCGATCAAGGCGACAAGCGCACTTGCAATGTAAGCACTCTTGCCGAGCGGCTCACCACGCGCGCTCCGTCGAAGGCTTGCGAGATGGTAACCACGGCCGCTATGACCGGCGGATGGACTGCGCCGGACGGCACACAAATCAAAATCACTCCTGAGAGTTTCAAACCAGGCTCTATTGAGAGCTTGAATTAAACCCCGGACAGCAAGAGATCATTTGCCACGCAAGTAATGAACGTGGTCATGGTCAATGATGTAGCGCAGCGCCGCGCCGCTCCTCAGTTTTACAGCCAGGAAGCGGAAGGTTCTAGCGACAACGGCGAACGTTTGAGAGACGCCAACGGCGCTGAAATAACAGTGAAGAGACCGGTCGTGCAGAAGGATGCTGACGGCAAGGAATTAACCACTTTTGTGGACGCACCTTTGCGTGGACCGAATGTGAATATCTCCGAGATGAGCGATCTGGGCGTTCGTTTGTTTGGCGACAAACAGTTCATCATCAACAATGATAAAAACGCCGGTAATCCAAACCTGGCGACAATCAAAACAGAAGGTGAGTTGACCGGCTCACTTACAGCTTTGAAAACAGAACAGAAACTCCCGGCTATCATCGTTGTCGACGCCGCTCATCCGATGTACAACCAAAACAGCACTAAGGGCGGACATTGGCATGTTGTTTCGGTCACCGATTTCGATGAGAAAGCAGGACTGGTGACCATCTCTAACCAATGGGGCAAAGCGAACGACAAACAAGTCAAACTTGCCGACCTCTATAACACTACCATGCAGTACCATCCACTACCGGCGGTATCAGGTGGCGGAACCCGGGTTGCAACTAAGTAAGTGTGACTCGGTGCAAGTGCGAAATATAAAAGTTCTTTCCCTGCGTTTATAGAAGAGCCTTTCCTGAGTTTATTTTCGCGGTTGCTCGGCGCGCTCGAGTCAAGCCGCTTTGCTGTGCATGCGCGGGCGGGGGGGCTAAGTTTAAGTAAAAATGCGATCGCAACGATCGCAACTAAGTAAATTTATTTTTTGCTGCTGCCAGGTTTTTCAGGAGCCGATCCGCTCTTGCAGAGTGGACAATCGTCGGGCCGATAGGTGGCTAGATTTAGTTTGAGAAGACTGAAGAACGGCACATCAAACGTCGCTTGTCCACCGCTTCTGTCGACGATAGCACCGACACCTACAGGTGTGGTGCCGAGCGACTTGAGGAGTTCCACTACCTTACGAGCGGAGCCACCAGTGGTGGTGACATCTTCGACGACAAAAACTTTTGTGCCTTCCGCCAGATCTATGCCCCTGCGGATTGAAAAATCGTCTGAACCCGCTGCGCGTTCGGCGAACACCGCCTTGACCATTGAATCGATATGTTTTTGTTCCAGCACTGATTTTGAAATTGAATCAGCCGACAAAAAATAATCATTGAGATTTTTTTGCGCTTTTCGTTCCAGCGCCGATGCCACGAACACTTCCCAATGAACCGCACCCAGTGCCGGTCCCACGATCACGTCCGGTCTCACATCGTTTTCCAGAAGCTTCTCGACCAGCAGATCAGCCAACAGGTTTCCAAACCTCGGATACTGCATCACGCGTTGACATTGCATGTACTGATCGCTGTGCAAACCGCTGGTCAAAAGAAAGTGTCCCGTTCTCCACGCTCCGACTGCCTTCAGGATGTCACCGACTGCTGATTCGATAGTGGAAGTAGTGAGACTCATTGAGTAGCTCCCTGGATATGTGAGTGTAAGCTTGACAAAGATATCACGCAATTACGCTCAGGTACTCGAAAATTGCGCACAAAAATTGTACAGTATGAATGTTGATGACTGGCTAATCGATCTGAACAAAACTCTAAACGCGAAGACACATAAAGCGGCAAGCCAGTCGAACAGCGAGGAGTCCAAAATATGAAGCCACTAATTGGTATCAACGTCGACCTGAAAAAGGGGCCACCCCCGGAAGCGGCGCTGCAGATTCCTTATCTCGAAGCCGTCGAAAAGAGCGGTGGTATACCGGTTATGATTCCGCCGCTTAACGATGAAGACTTGCGGCATTTGCTGAGCCGGCTTGACGGCGTGCTTTTCATCGGTGGTGCCGATTACTCGCCGACACGATACTGCGAAGACGAGCTTGATGACACGGTTAAGCTTATTGACGAACGGCGCGAGGGTTTTGATTTCTTGCTCCTGGATGAAGTTTTAAAAATCGAAAAAATGCCGATGCTTGGCATTTGCCTTGGTTGTCAGCTACTGAACATCGGTTTAGGTGGCTCGCTTATGCAAGATATCAAGAAACACATTCCAGCCTCTGAAGTGCCGCACGCCAGTCCAAACGGCTGGCACGTGGGTTTCAACAATCACGACGTGGTCGTGCAACGAGACAGCAGTTTGTACGACATCTATAAGCAAGATCGATTCGTTGTCTCCACCTCGCACCACCAGGCGATCAACCGCGTCGGCAAGGGTTTAAAAGTCGTGGCGCACGCCGACGATGGCGTAGTCGAAGCAGTCGAGTTGACGGAACGTAAATTTGTAATCGGCGTGCAATGGCACCCAGAGCGCGACTACCCGCGGAACAAACCATTGTTCGACAAATTTATCGCGGAATGCAGAAACGGACACAATTAACTAACGAGTTTTTAACGGGCACCGTCGGTGGTGTCGCCTCAATTCTGCGATAGTCGATTGGCTACAGAATCTCGTGAAGCTGCGATTACTCTACGTGCTGCTCGTCAGCGACTTTCAAGCGCGGCTGCGGTTCTGCTTGTGCTAAATTCAAAACAAAATCTGTCGACTCTTGAACGCTCTTCAGTTGCAACTTCAATTCCATGACCTCTGATTCCAGCCGGTCAACTTTCGCTTCGAGGATGGAAACCGGACTGGTTTCTTTGACAATCGTTTTGGTGCGCGAGCGTATCCGGTCGGAATAAGCCTCAACAAGAGGACGCCCGAGGAAGACAACAACTGCAATCAAGAGGATGAGAAAAGCTATTTCGTAAAAGATAATCACGGTTTTGACCAAGCTGCTAATTGCGGATACTGCCATCATAGCTGGCGTTCTAAAGTGGAATGGAAATCATAACCTCGATTTAAACTTGACAGTTGACGGCAAAGCTCTAGATAATCACTTTTGTCGCGGCACGGTAGCTCAGAAGGTTAGAGCGGGCGACTCATAACCGCCAGGTCGGCAGTTCGATTCTGCCCCGTGCCAATTTTTAGTCGATAAACGAATAACGCTGGCACTGTATGCAGTGCTACCGGCGCAAGCTTTGCTGAAACGGCCGGGCGCTGTTCGACGTCTAACATTGAACCGATATCGGTTGAGTGTTTTTGAACGCGGGTAAAACCTGCGGAAGGCGCACGGGCTTGTGTTTTTCATTCAACCGATAACGGTTGAGGATTTGGAGCTTGGAATGCCTGGACTGAGGTCGTTCTGCATTTTGGCTTTGCTCAAGACTGCAAGCGCCGCGCTGGTGTTTTTTATTCAACCGATATCGGTTGATGATTTGGCATTCGGTAAGCGCCCGCCCTGCAACGGTTCACAGTCCAGCCGGACTCCGTTCATTGATTCGCAAAACCGGTAGTTTACTGGCCGGATCGATAGCGTTCCACGTCACCAAATTTAAAGTCGCGGCGTCCACCGCCACTGTCAGATGTTTGAATGCCCGCGGATTGCGTAACAAACATGCGTCGCGAGCGTTTGGGAAATTTCAAAATTGATGAACCTTCCAGGTCCTGCACCGCCTTCAACACGGCTTTGTCATAGCCGGCGAAACCCGATGGTTCCATAATCTTCAGGCTGACAATGTGCCGGTTGCTGTTCACTTTGCAGTAGAACCAGGAGGTCGTGCCCAAAGGGAACTTCATCAAAATTTTCTTGCGCACAGGATCCCAGCGCAGCATCTCGTCTTCCGGGTTGTTAAGCGCTTCTTGAACGCCGGTTTGCACCGCGTACAGCAAGTTGTTTCGCCAGCGATCCCAGGCTACCTGCAGCTCTTGGTCGTCCATGTCCGGATCGTCGCTTTCCAGCTGTTGATTTCCGGCCGAATCGGCTCGACCTTTCAACGGACCGCCGCCGCCATCGCTGTCGGGTACTGCCGTCCCGCCCATCAAATTCGGATCTTCTTCGTCCGCTTGCCCGTGAAGCGCGTCCTGCTTGATCGTTCCTTGTAGCGGTTTTCTTGGCACCTCTGGTAGTACCGGAGCCGGCATGTCGATAATCTCTTCGTTTTTCGTCGCTTCCGACGGCAAAATGCCGGTTTCTTCAATACCACCCTGGAGTGGTTCGTTTGCCAATGCACAAGGAGCACTTACAACGAGTGCTAGAGCCAACGCAATCAATTTTCGACTTTTCACGCCGTGTCTCCGAAAACTATAGGACCGAGACTGTAGCCTCAAACACCACCAATTGTTAGGATAGCGCAACTATGCATCGTTTGCATGTACTTCCGAATTAAGAAGTGAATAGCTATCTCAGGTCGGCAATCAGTTAGGATTGACGATTCAATGTTTTAAAAGTGGCAGCCAAAAACGACGAAATGACCGAGAATAAGCAATGCGATAAAGGAAACTTTGTTCAAGAATTAGCGACGCGCATGTCGCAAATTCTTAGTGAACTAGCTTCGACTGTCTTTCAAGAAGCTGGCGTCAAGCGTCTTCTCGTTGCGTTTTCCGGCGGACCTGATTCGACCGCTTTATTGACGGCGCTAGCGCAGCTGTCGGAAAAGATGGGCTGGGAGATTAACGCATGTCATATCAATCACGGCTTGCGCGGTTTAGAGTCCGATCTCGATGAGCAATTTTGTGAAGCGCTTTGCGCCGATTTAGGCATTGGCTTCAAATCGTTTCGTCTGGCGCAAAGCGCTGAGTCCACCGCGTCTAACCACGTTCCAGAAAATCTGTTGCGAGAACTTAGATACCGCTGTCTTTTCGATCACGCGCGTGACATTGACATTCAGGTTGTCCTCACCGGACACACCCTCGACGATCAAACTGAAACTTTGTTATTCCGCTTATTTCGCGGCACTTCGCCAACCGGCTTAGTGGGTATGGCACCTCATCGCGAGATGGTTCCTGGCACTGGTGTTTATCTTTTGCGACCATTGTTGAAACAAACAAAAGCCGAGTGCCAGCGTTTTCTAGCTATAGAACAAATCGGCGCGCATTTAGATAGCAGTAATGAAGACGCGCACTACGCCCGAAATTTTATTAGAACGCAACTCGTTCCCGGAATTGATGACAAATTTCCAGGTTGGAAAAATCGAGTGGAACGCTTGCGGTTACTGGTCAGCGAACAGGAAGACTGGTTTCACGGCGAAACGGTGCGCGCCCTTTCGGCAATGCTAATGCGCGATCAGGCTAGCGAGTTTATACAAAGGTCGGCATTCGGCAGCTGCCACATTGCGCTAAAACGCAAGCTGGCAGCGCAGATGCTGAGGGATAAACAAATCGAGCCCTCCTTCGAGCGGGTTGAAAATGTCCTATCTATAATTGATGGAAACGGCGATAGCGCTTTGACGCTGTCCTCCGGTTGGGAAATTCGCGTCGATAAGGACAAGGTCCGCTGGATGCCTATAGTTGACGATGATGAGCCGTCCTCGTTTTTAATGGCGCAGGAAACGATCATTCGGATCCCCGACCAGGGCAGCCAAAGTCGAAGTACGATTATCACCTGGCTCAATAAAAGTCTAAAAGTCAGCAATTGGGGCGAGTCTGTGAATGGCAACTTTCCTGCCGCCCAGTCGCTTGAGATCTACGCCGACTTAAGTTCTGTGTCCGGTCATTTGAAACTTCGTCTGCGTCGACCGGGCGATACGATCCAACCGTTCGGAATGACGGAACTCGTACGACTCAAAAAGTATTTGCACACCCACGACGGAGCGCCGCCGTTCCAGCACACTGTGGTCCTGACTGACGACGACAGTGTGTTGTGGGTGCCTGGAATTGGCTACAGTGAACGGCTTCGTTGTCACGCGGCGCCCAGTCACCGATTGCTGTTTTTGGACCTGGCCGGTCCAAGCGATTCTTCGTGGGCTTGAGTTCCGTTTTACTCGCGCCCGTTTAGCTGCGCGCCGTTTTCGCGTTGTTTGACAACAATCGACCGCGGTTGATTGAGGAAGATTCGCGCAAAAAAAACAACGATCGGGTGAATGCTCGAAGCCGTTGCGGGGCTTAGGTTGGTGGCGTTCCCAAACTTCAACCGATATCGGTTGAAGTTTCGTTGCGACCGACTGAATTCCAAAATCCAGCCCACACGTCAAGGGTGATGAATTTGTTAATAGTGGTCAGGAGGTAAACTCAAAATTTGTTATAACGCTACTTAGAGTCATTCGGTTCGACTGTAAACGAGGATTGGAATTGACCAGGCACCGGAACAATAGAGATTTCGTGCCTGTCAAACGGTCTCTGCAGGCGATATTGCCGGGTGGCTGATTGCCCGAAAGTCGGTTCGTTCTTGGTATTGACGTACAACGAGACCTAACACAAGAGGATGTCAGGAAACGCGGAAAACCCCATAGCTGCGGCGATTGCGGCGTGATCTGTACATGATATAATCTTGGGATAAGGTAACTGGAGCAGATGTGATGAGGAAATACGGTACAACTTGGGCCGTTTTTGTTTTACTACTAATACTGGTGGTGTTCGTTTTCTCGCTGACGGGTTTTAGCAGAAAAGACGAAGCTACAACATATTCCGGATTGCTCAAGAGTTTGCACAATCCCTCCTCTGGCATCGAGAAGGTCATTATGACCAACGAGGATCCGGTAGTTAAGGTCAAGTTCAAACAAGACACTAAGGAAAAGCCTGTCATTGTGCCGATGGAAGCCAAAGAGTCTCTGATTAGAGAGCTCAATGAGGCTAACATCCCAATCATCGTGAACCCTTCGGACAAATCCAGTGTTTGGATTGGCATGTTGAGTTCATTTTTCCTGCCGGTGCTTGTAATTGTTGGACTTTTGTTTGTATTCAGAAGTGCGCAATCCGGTGGCAATCAGGCGATGAGTTTCGGTCGAAGTCGAGCGAAACTGATGGTCGACAACAAAGTAAAAGTCAGCTTCACTGACGTAGCCGGGATTGATGAAGCCAAACAGGAACTGCAGGAGATCGTTGATTTCTTGAAGAATCCTGAGAAGTTCCAGGCGTTGGGCGCGCGCATTCCGCGTGGTGTCTTGCTGGTTGGTTCACCCGGTACCGGTAAAACGTTATTGGCTAAAGCCGTGGCCGGCGAAGCCGGTGTGCCGTTCTTTAGCATTTCGGGCTCTGACTTCGTCGAGATGTTCGTCGGTGTCGGTGCTTCACGCGTTCGCGATCTATTCGATCAAGCGAAGAAACACGCTCCTTGTATAGTGTTCGTAGACGAAATCGACGCAGTCGGTCGTCAGCGTGGCGCCGGACTTGGTGGCGGTCATGATGAGCGCGAACAAACGCTCAACCAATTGCTTGTCGAAATGGACGGCTTCGAAGGTTCCACCGGAATCATCGTGGTTGCTGCCACAAACAGACCGGACATCCTCGACTCAGCGCTTCTCAGACCGGGCCGCTTCGACAGACAAGTCGTAATCGATCCGCCTGATGTGTTGGGACGCGAACAAATTCTCAATGTCCACGGTCGTGGCAAGCCGCTTGCTAAAGACGTCGACATCAAAACATTGGCTAAGAGAACTCCCGGATTCACTGGTGCCGATCTATCGAACTTGTTGAACGAAGCCGCTCTCCAGGCAGCTCGCAAAGACAAGCGCGAAATCGACATGAGCGATCTGGAACTGGCGATCGACAAAGTAAGTTTCGGTCCGGAGAAAAAATCGCGCATTATTTCCGAGAAGGAAAAGAAAATGACTGCGTACCACGAAGTTGGTCACGCGCTCATGGGCGTGCTCCTGCCGTTTGCTGACCCACTGCACAAAGTGACGATTATCCCTCGTGGTTTCGCCCTTGGTCTTACGATGCTTCTGCCGGACGAAGATGTTTTGTCCCGCACAAGACGTCAACTTATCGATTCCATCGGTGTTTGCCTTGGTGGTCGTGTCGCTGAAGAGATTGTCTACGGCGACGTGACAACAGGAGCTCAAAACGATCTGGAGAAAAGTACTAAACTCGCTCGCCGCATGGTCACTGAGTTTGGTATGAGCGACAAGCTTGGACCTCAGACGTTCGGTAAACGCAACGAGCATGTTTTCCTCGGCCGCGATTTCGGTCACGAACGCGATTACGGTGAAACCATTGCCACCATGATCGACGAAGAAGTTTCCACCATCGTTGGTGAGCAGTACATCCGCGTTAAAGACGTGCTCTCGAAACACCGCCCTCACATGGACGCTGTCGTGAGAGTACTTCTCGAGAAAGAAACGCTCGACCGAATGGAAGTAGACGCCATCCTCGCCGAAGTAAACCGCAAAATCGCAAACGGTGAATCACTCGATAATCCTAACGACAATATCGCTCCGCCACCACCCTCGGTGACTGTCGAAGATGAGTCGACCAAGATCAAAATATCGAGCCCGCAAATGGAATCGAACGAAGGCCCACCGCCAGAACTGAAACCGAAATTCGCGTAAGCGATTTCGAAAACGAAAATTAGAAACGCCTCTTGCAATCGGGAGGCGTTTTTTTTTGCGTGTTTTAACGGGGGGACTTGGCTTAAACCGATATCGGTTGAAGTTTCAACGCCGGCCGTTTTAAATTCCTCGAAACCGGCCGGTCCAAACGCGCATCGCTGTGCCAGCGGTCCCCTTGACTCAACCGATATCGGTTGAAGTTTCGGCGCCGGCCGTTTCAATTTCGCGGTAATCGGTCCGTGCAAAACGCGTATCGCTGTGAGTATCGTCGCCGACGCATCCACGACTGATTGATTCTAGACCGCCATCACTGCGCCTGTGGGCATCAAAAACTCAACCGATATCGGTTGAAGTTTCGCATCGCCCCCCGCGAGGTCGGCAAGCGCTTCGACGCAACTTGTACAAAACCCGCTGGATCGACAAGACTATTCCGTCGATTTTGACAAGAATATTCGATTCACGGCCATCGCAGCGCCGAAGCCATTGTCTATGTTCACGACGGTCACGCCGTGCGCGCAACTGTTCAGCATGGTCAATAAAGGAGCCACGCCACCGAATGTGGTGCCGTAACCGATCGATGTCGGAACGGCGATTACAGGACAAGGCACCAGTCCACCGACAACGCTCGGCAGTGCGCCGTCCATGCCGGCGACAGCGACGATTGCTGAGGCGGATTGCAAGTCCGGAACTTCGGATAACAGTCGATGCAGCCCGGCGACACCAACGTCGTAAACGCGCTTGATCGGAAAGTTCATATGCTCCAACAAAACTGCGCATTCTTCTGCTACACCGATATCGGCGGTGCCAGCCGTTATGATAGTGGTGGCAAAACCGTTTTTCTTTTCCGTTGCCGGACGGCTGCTGCCGGCTTCGGTTGCGTCCAGACCGAACACCATCGGCTCCGCATCCGGGTCGGATGGGTCTGGTTCGGCTGGCGCTGTGCCGACGAATGCCACTCGCGCTTGAGAATGATACTTCACCGTCGAAAAATTATATTCTAAAGCGGCGACATGCTCGGCATCACATCTGGTGGCAACCACAATGTCGTGCGATTCCAGAATACTGCCGGCGATCGCCGCCACTTGCTGCGGCGTTTTGCCCTGGCAGAATATTGTTTCGGGCACACCCTGGCGCAGCGAGCGGTGCAAGTCGGGTTTGGCCATGCCGAGATCGGTAAACGGCATCGATTTGAGAAGGCGCATCGCCTCATCGATTGCTGTTCTTCCGGTCGCGACTGACGCCAGGAGTTCTTCCAACCGTTTGCGATCCATACTTGCTGATCCTATAAATCAAACGCTATGAGCGACTACCGGGGTTCCGTGAGCTTCATGATTGGCGGCGCCCTGTCTGTATCCGCGAGGATCGATTGTGATCTCGTCGAAGCCCAGATCGATGAGCGCAGCTTCGATCTTGTTCACCAAATACGGTTCTACTTTCAGGCGATAAAGTTCGTCGCTGCCGATTTCAACCATGGCTTTATTGCTGTGGTAGCGCACTCGCACAACTTTAAATCCAAGTGCTCTGACGAACTTTTCGGACGCTTCCACTTTGGTCAAGCTTTCGATCGTGACCGGAATATTGCGCGGGATGCGCGACGACAAGCAGGCGTTGGCAGGGCGATCCCATGATGGCAAACCGGCACGGCGAGCCAGCGTTCGGATCTCGGCCTTGGTCAGTTCTGCTTCGTCCATCGGTGCGATCACAGCGTTTTGTTCTGCGGCGATTCGACCCGGACGAAAGTCGGATCGGTCGTCCATGTTGGCACCATATATGATACTGCCGATTTTTTGCGTCTTGGCCAGCTCTGCCAGTTCTCTAAACAACGTCGCTTTGCAATGGAAACAACGCATGTCGTCATTGCGCTGGTAGTCTTCGTTTTCGAATTCATCGGTGCCGATTTCGACAAGATTCCATTCAAACAAACTGGCTTGCGCTCGGGCTGCATCGAGGTCATCGGCTGCCAGGCTCGGCGAAACGGCAATCACCACATGGGCGTTTTCACCGAGTAGCGCCTTGGCGTAATACGCGATTAGAGAACTGTCCACTCCGCCGGAGTAAGCAACTATGACCGTTTTAAGACTCTTGATCCGTTCTGCTAAACGTCTCTCTTTTGCCAACAAGGACTGGCTGATGATTTCGTCCATCACTATAGACATGGGGTTTCCTGTAGTACCTTCAGAATGCATTGGGAATTCTACAACGATTCTTTGACTTCGTTCTGCTTTCGTTTCAGACAACCGCCCACCAGACCATCGAGTTCGTCTCTCAAGCTGGCGTCATCACCGGTCGAAGAACCCTGTTTGAGCCGATCTATCGCACCCTGCAGACTCTGGCGATCCATGTGCTGGGGCTGCCCAACAAATATCTTTTCGTAAACGGTTTTGGTCAGACCTTCTTCTTCGGTCAAAAGCTCTTCATAGAGCTTCTCGCCCGGACGCAAACCGACAAACTCAATGTCGATATCGACTCCAGGACTCAGTCCGGAGAAGCGAATCAGGTCGTTGGCGAGGTCGAGAATCTTGACCGGGTTACCCATGTCGAGAACGAAGATCTCGCCGCCATTGCCAAGTGCACCAGCTTGCAAAATCAGTTGCACCGCTTCGGGAATCAGCATGAAGTAGCGCGTCGCTTCCGGGTGCGTCACGGTAATCGGACCGCCCTTAGCGATCTGCTGCTTCCATAAAGGAATAACACTGCCGCGACTGGCGAGCACATTGCCGAAGCGCACAGCCACATATTTCGTGTCAGTCACTTGAGCCAGATTTTGAATAACCAGTTCAGCAGTCCGTTTGGTCGCACCCATGACGGATGTTGGATTGACTGCTTTGTCGGACGAAACCAGAACGAATGTCTTGACGCCAAACGCGGCGGAGAGTTCAGCTACACACTTGGTGCCGAACACGTTGTTGGCGACGGCCTCAGAAACGTTAGACTCCATAAGAGGAACGTGTTTGTGAGCCGCGGCGTGGAACACAACTTCCGGTTTGAACTGTTCGAAAACGCCCTTCATACGGTGGTTCTCGCGAACGTCAGCGATCACTGCGATCACTTCGACGCCCTCGACTTTGCGAACCAGTTCTTGCTGAATCGTGAAGATTGAATTTTCGCCCTTACCCAGAAGAATCAGGCGTGATGGGCGAAACCGCATTATTTGTCGGCAAAGTTCGCTGCCTATCGATCCGCCTGCACCAGTGACAAGCACGCTGCGACCGGCGATGTATCCGCTAATCGACTGCGTATCGAGTTTGACCGGATCGCGCCCGAGCAAGTCCTCGAGCGAAACTTCGCGTAGTTGGTTGATTGAAACTTTACCGTCGATCAACTCATACAGTCCAGGCAAGATGCGCGTTTCGACTTCGGCTTCTCTGCACATCTCGACGATTCTTCGCGTCTCGGATGGCGGCGCAGAAGGCATCGCGATGATAACTTGATCGATAAACAAGTTCTCGATAAATTTCGGCAATTCTGAAGTGGTACCAAATACGGTGATAGCACCAATGCGTTTGCGAACCTTGGCTGGATCGTCATCAATAAGACCGACGATATCAACTCCGTCCGAACGCAAGTTCATTTCGCGCAAAACCATCAGACCGGCCTCACCGGCACCAACTACGAGAACACGTTTGCGCACCGGTTGTCTCCAGTGGCGGCGTTGACTGTGTTCTGTCATCAGTCTGCGTAAAACGCGCGGACCAACAAGGGTGAGAAAAGAGATGCCTGCGTTTACAAATATAATTCCGTACGATAAATGGTTGTTGTCCACTGCCAACCAACCGAGCGCCCGAGCCACCAGGAAGCAAGTGGTGACGGTCAAAACCGACAACCCCAGTTCCATGACTTCGGTCAAACCGGTGTAGCGCCAGAGCCGGCGATAAACGCCGAAGGTCCAGTTAGCCACCAATTGCATTAGCACCACAGCTGGTGCCAACACTGACAATTGGTGGAGATACAAATCAGTGACATGCCCGTCGAAACGTATCAAATACGCTGCGGCGAAGCCGATCGCAACAAGCGTGCTGTCGCTGAGTACCTGTAAAATCCGTTTCCAGCGAATGCGAATAAGTAATTCGTTGAGCCAGGAATCGCGGTCAAGCTTGTTCTCGAGCCGCTCTACCGTATCCTCATCGAGGACTAATTCAACAGGTTCGGCAGATTCGGTCATTTTTTGAGGCGTCTTTAGGCTGGTCAATATTGTCACCAGTCAGGGGAATCCGATCGTTTTGAATACTTCAGTATGGTGGCAAAAACTCACCCTGAAGCTTCAAAGCAGCCAAGCTGCTAACTCGGCGCCTGATTCTAACACTAGTCAGGAGCCATCCAAGTTATTCGGAATTCACATGAAAAGTGGTACTCGACCCTAACTAATTCTCATCTTGCCTTTTTGCTTCTGGACCCATTGCTTGACGCGGTCCTCCGGCAAGCCCAGCGCCATCGCTGTAGTTCTGACCGCAGCATCGTGGCCGACGTCGAGTTTCAGTGTGTCGTTATATTTACGAATACACATCAGCTTTACAGGACCTTCTCGGAGGTCGCCTGTCGCACTCCATACCATTGAGAACGCTACGCCGTAGCCGACCATGGCTGCGGCCAACAAGCCAATATAGTGAACAGTTTTAAACTCAGGCGATACTTTACCGGTGTAATACCAAACTCCGGCTTCGTAGAGTATGAAAATGCAAGAAAGCAGTGACGTGTTGACTTTGAACTTCGCGCTTGCGCTGCGCTGCGGTTCGCGGGAGAAAATTTCCCCTCTGCTTTTCTTGAACCAGTAATTAATCTTCTTTTCTTCGGGGAAAACCATTCCAGCCGAAATCAAGGCCGAAATCAGAAACAGCGGGCCGATGTAATAGGTGGCGTAATCACCGGTTCTAAGGCAGTCCCAGGCAACTGCGCCATACGGAACAACCATAGCCAGCATAATCAGCATCATGATTCTGCCCGCACCCAGTTTTTGCTCCAGCGTACTTCCGAAAACCCAGGTGAAGTAGCAGTTTGCGACCAATTGCCAGCCCGTTAAACTGGCGATACTTGCCATCGATATCTGCGAGACAAGCTTCTGGAAATTCCCGTCACGCAGCCACGAACCGATGTTGACCGCCTGCACCGAACAATTGTTCTGGGCCCAGTTAAGCGCACCCAGGTGGGCGGACCAAAATTCCATCTTGTTCTGACACATCATCGAAAATACGATGACCATGCAAAAAATCAGAAGCATCGTCGCGATCGGCACCGCGCCTTGCGTTTCGATCTGCACATCAAGAGGTTTTTTCTGTTGCATTCCGCACCTGTCCGAAGCTCGCAATCTCAATAGTCATCAAGGATACATTAACAACGTTTCCTAATTTATCTATCTAGAAAACCTATACCCGTGAGACATTGATCTGCACCGAAAAATCACGCTTTGCGTCAAAAATTTCAGACTGTAATTGGTCCGATAATCAGACGGGGCACTTACCGAGAACGACTAAGGACTGAGGTCAAAACAGTCAACCGATATCGGTTGAAGGCTGGGGTCAAAAACAACCAACCGATATCGGTTGAAGATTGAACAAGCCAGCAAACCCTTTAGATCACTATGTTTACCAGCTTATCCGGCACCACGATCACTTTTCGAATCGACTGCCCTTCAATCTTCGCTTTCACTTTGTCGTCGTCCATCGCCAGCTTCTCGGCAACGTCCTTCTGCAGGCCACGAGCCGCAGGGACTTTGTTGACGATTTTGCCGTTGACCTGAAGCACTAGTTCGATTTCGTCATCAACAGTCAGGGCTTCGATGAAACCAGGCCACGTCGAGTTGTGAATCGAGTCGCCTTCTTTCTTGATGTATCCGGACAATTTCCAGAGTTCTTCGGTGATGTGAGGAGCCATCGGCGCAAGAACCAGAAGGAGGCTCTTGACGGCGAACGAGAGAAGTTGCACTTCCTCTTTAGATAGCGCATCGCCTTGAGGCGCGAGGGTTGTGCTCTCTTGTGATTTGGCTGCCTTTCCGTTGCCGTTATTGGAGCGCGCGGTAAGTTCTTGTGCGTATTTGTACAAGCCGTTTACCAGCTCCATGCATCGGGCGATCGCTGTGTTGAAGATGAATCTTCCGCGTTCGAGATCGTGCGAAACCGCTTTGATGGTTTTATGAATGAGCTTGTGGAAGTTTTTGCCGGCGGCGTCGAGCTTGTCGTGGTCGACGGGCTCGTTCAAATCGACGACGGCCTGATTGTCGATCAGCTCAGTGATGATGCGCCAGACTCTTCCGAGGAAGCGATACTGTCCGATCGCGCCTTCTTCCGACCACTCGAGTTCTTGCTCAGGTGGAGCGGCGAATAGCGTAAACAAGCGCGCTGAGTCAGCGCCGTAGCGTTTGAAGAAATCGTTGGTGCCAACTACGTTGCCACGCGACTTCGACATCTTTTCGATGCGGCCGGAGATCGAAGAGAGCTTTGTCACCATGCCTTGCGAGAGCAGGTTGGTGAACGGCTCATCGCAGCTCAACAAGCCGATGTCCCGGCAGGCCTTGGTGAAGAACCTGGAATAGAGCAAGTGCAGGATTGCGTGTTCTACGCCGCCGACATATTGGTCGACCGGCATCCAGTAGTCGACGTTCTTTTTCGAGAACGCTTCTTTCTTGTTTTTTGGATCGCAATAGCGCAGAAAATACCAGCTCGAATCGATGAAGGTGTCCATCGTGTCTGTTTCTCTGCGTCCGGGCTTGCCGCATTTAGGGCAGGGAGCGTTTAAAAACGATTCCATTTTAGTCAGAGGCGAGCCGCCCTGACCGGTAATCTCGATGCCTTCAACTGGAAGCACGATTGGAATTTCGTCTTCACCGACAGGAACGATTCCGCAGTCATCGCAGTGCACAAGCGGGATTGGGCAGCCCCAATAACGTTGGCGACTGATCAACCAATCGCGCAAACGCCACTGCACTCGTTTTGCACCACATGCGTGGTCGGCCGCCCAGTCAGTCATTTTATCTTTGGCGATGTCGCTTTTCAAACCGTTGAATTCGCCGGAGTTGACCATGACGCCATGCTCGGTGAACGCTTCTTTGAGCTCTGCTCCGGGCTCGCCGTTTGGCGAGATTACTTCGGTAATCGGGAGTTTGTGTTGGGTGGCAAAAATGAAATCGCGTTCGTCGTGGGCGGGAACGCCCATCACTGCACCTGTTCCATAATTCATCAAAACGTAATCCGCAACCCAAATTGGCACCACTTCGCCGTTAAACGGATTGATCACCTGGCAGCCAATCGGAACGCCCGATTTCGTTTTTTCGGTTGCCATCCGTTCGAGCTCGGATTTGAGCCGGGTCTTTTCGACGTAGGCGCGCACGGCATCACGTTGTTCCGGCGTGGTCAATTCTTCGACCAGTGGATTCTCCGGTGCCAGGACCACGTAGCTCACACCAAATGCGGTATCAGGGCGAGTGGTGAATACGCTGATTTGAACGTTCGGTTTGCTTTCAACTGTGAATCGCAATTCGGCGCCAACCGATTTGCCGATCCAGTTCTGTTGCATGGTGCGAACGGATTCCGGCCAGCCTTTCAGGGTATCGAGATCGGCAAGTAATTCTTCTGAATAGTTCGTGATTTTTAAAAACCACTGGCTCATTTTCTTTTGCTCGACGCGCGTTTCAGGGTGGCGCCAGCAAGCGCCATCTTCGACCTGTTCGTTGGCGAGCACGGTGCAGCACTCGGGACACCAGTTGACGGGCGCTTCTTTGCGCACGGCCAGTCCCTTTTCGAAGAACTTTAAAAACAACCACTGCGTCCAGCCATAATAATTGGCATCACAGGTGGTGACTTCTCTTTCCCAGTCGTAACTCGTGCCGAGCTTCTTGAGCTGCCCATCACGCATGAAACGAATGTTTTCTTTCGTCCATTTCTGCGGATGCAAACTATGTTTGATCGCCGCGTTTTCAGCGGGCAATCCGAAAGCATCCCAACCCATTGGGTTTAAAACATTATGTCCAAGCATTCGCATGCGCCGCGAAATCACATCGGAAATCGTGTAGACGCGCATGTGGCCCATGTGCAGGTCGCCGGAAGGATATGGAAACATGACGAGAGAATAAAACTTGGGTTTATCGCTATCATCATGAGCGCGATAAATCCCGATTTTCTCCCAGTGGGCCTGCCACTTTTCTTCGATGTCCTGCGGGTTATATTGGCTTGCCATGGACCTTGTCACCTCTTTGTGCGAGCTTGGCTGCCGCCAATTTGGACCTCGCTGACACGAAGGCAAATGAGCGCCAAGCTATTGATCTTATAGTAGTACGCGCCCTCAAACAAGCAAACGTGGCGCCATGCTAAGTTTCGTTCAGGTTGCAGATCGAACATTTTTTTCTGATTGTTGGTTTTGTTTTTCGATATAAATGAACGAAAATTGTCGACAAGAAAATAGTTGCGAGCGATCTCGATATCGGACTTTCCAAGGGCATCTTCGAGAGGTCATTTGTGAACTTTTCGTGTCCAAATTTTGCAATATCAAAAGTTGCAAAGAGAAGCGCTAAATATCTTCATGCTGAAGAACGTGTAATGAAGAGGGTTTTCAGTCACGAAAAAATCGCCCACGTAATTCCCACATTGTTAGACATGATCACCAAACGTATTCTCACAGCAGTTCTGATGGCGATATCGACGCAGCCAATTGCATCAATAGATTTTGCAAAATCTAACGGACGCAAAAACGCACCAGCAAAACGCAAGCGTCGCACATTTTTATAAAGAGGAAAAAATCCATGGGCTCGGATCAAGCAGATCAACCGAAAAACGGAAAAACTGGTACCACATTAGAATCCCCTGACACTAAGCCAGCAGATACGGACAGTGTGCATTCCATATTTATAAGTGACTTCCTCACTGACAGCGCTCCGAAACGCGCTCAGGAAGCGCCTGCCGCAGTGACCACTGCGCCGAAAGTCGCTGATGCCAATCCGCTTTTTCGCGAGCCTGTTAAAACGTTAGCTCCACGCACGATGGAAGCACCAAGTTTTGCTCCACCGATTCAAGGTTTCAACATTCAAAGTTTCGCGCCGCCAGAAGAAGCCAGACCCGCCGACAATCGCATGGCTGCTCCAGTTTATGCAGCTCAATCAAACGGTTTGAGAGGGGCTGACCGCAGCCTTTCAGCATCGGCACAAAGTGGTGCACCGACTGAAAACTTCTACGGCATGACTCCACAAGGACCTGCCCCTGGCGATATGACCTACCGTGCTATGAGCCGCTCTCAGAGAATGGCTCAGGTCGCCCAGATCGGAGATCAAATGGCAAACGGTGGCCCACCAGCCGAAGGTGGCCGTCGCCGCTTTTTCCAACCGCACAGACCTGTGATCAACCAACCTCAAGACGGCCGCCGACCAGAAGGACCCGGAGTACCGCAAGAACAGCCACGTCAACGATTGTTCGGCAAGCCTCTGTTTAGAGGGCAGGGCGACGCTCCTGCTGCGCCGAAAAACGAACCGATGCAGAAAGTGGAGTTCAAAGCTCCTAACGAAACCGGCATCATCAAAGAAATGGCATTGCCGGCCAAGTTTAAGGAAGTGCCTAAGGATCCAAACCTGGCTCCTGGAGAGGATCCTATTCGTCGCGAATACGCAGCCGGTAACAGCCGAATCAGTCTATACGAAGGTCGCGTATTGTCCGCCGAAGAGCAAGCCAGTCTCAAAGCCGTTCTTGCTAAACAGGGACCATTGACTGAAAACATGAACGGCTACGAAGACGCGCTCATGATGATGGGTTCCGGCTACTTTAACTTCTTCAATAACCCTCAAGTTGCCGTCGGCAAATTCCAGGGACGCGACGCGCTTATCCTTTCAGACGAGGATCCGGCTACCAAAACTGTCGGTCAGACAATCTTCGTTCGCTCGGATAAAGATCAGTACCTGTACGCCATCAACTTCCAGGGCGCCAAAGCTGATTTCCCAGCCGTGAAGAAAGGCTTCGACACAATCAAATGGCGTCCAACCCCTGACGCAGTAACGCCACCAGCGCCGGGACCGAAGAGATAGCCCGATATTACGACTGCTACACCTTCGATGACAGGGTTTGACGCGGGCTGTTAAACTTGCTCTTCCCAATAGAGCAAACGTGCGATGACGCAAATTAAGACCCAATCAGATCAAAACATCCCAGACGACATTTTGGACGAAGCCGCAGAACTTAGCCGCGGCGCTGAAATATTGCCTGAAGGCATGATCGGTCTTGCCAAAAAAATCCACGCAGCGCGCAAAGAGAATCGCGTGCTCAGAGTTAAGCTCGGCATCGATCCAACCTCTACCGACCTGCATCTCGGTCACTCAGTTGTCTTCAGAAAGCTTCGTCGTTTCCAGGAGTACGGGCATCAAGTCGTTTTGATCATCGGTGGTTTCACCGCGCAAATCGGCGATCCATCAGGAAGAAACGCGACTCGACCACCGCTGACGCGAGAGCAAGTGGAAGAGAATGCCAAAACATATCTGGATCAAATGGGATTGATACTCGATCTCGAGAAAACTGAACTGCGAAACAATGCCGATTGGCTCGCTCCTTTAAACTTGAATGACCTGTTGAAACTGGCATCATTAGTGACGATCAACCAACTGCTTGCCAAAGAAGCGTTCGGCGATCGTTTCGAAAAACATCTACCGGTTTCATTCCACGAACTGTTCTACCCGCTTCTGCAAGGCTACGATTCAGTCGCAGTCAATGCCGACGTCGAACTGGGTGGAACGGATCAACGTTTCAATATTCTGCAAGGCCGCGAACTGCAACCGCACTACATGCAGGATCAACAAATCGCGCTTCTCGTGCCGCTTCTGGAAGGCACCGATGGCGTAATCAAAATGTCGAAAACCTACGGCAACTTCATCGCTTTAAATTTCGACGCCTTCGAAATGTTCAGCAAGGTGATGAGCATCCCGGATGGCGAAGCGAACGGCCTGATCATCAAATACTTCGAACTTGCCACCACGTTGAGCGGCGACGAGATCGACAAAATTCACGATAACCTCAAAAAGGGCGGCAACCCCAAAGATGCAAAACTGGCTCTAGCACGCCAGATCACCCTCCAGTATCACGGCGAGCAGAAAGCAGAAGAAGCCTTAACCGAATGGCAACGAATCTTTAGTTTGAAACAGAAGCCTTCGGAAATTGACGAGTTTTCAATCGCGGAAAGCAAACGGCTCGTTCAACTCCTCGTTGACGCCGATCTGATTTCAAGCAGTTCGGAAGCCAAGAAGATGATCGAAGGCGGCGGCATTCGAATCGACGACGTTCAGGTCCGCGATAAAAACCACGTCATCGAGCTGGAAAAACTTCCGCTGGTATTGGCGGTCGGAAAAAGAGCGTTCGTTCGAGTCGTTGCTCAGTAATATAGCGGTTGATCATTGCGATGACTGGTTCTAGCGACAGGCGCTAGCTTTTGCGGATTCTTGTTGGGAGATTTAAAAAACTCAACCGATATCGGTTGAGTTTTTGCTTGCTTGTTGGTGCCGACGGGCTGGCGTTTTTTTTGTTTTGATCGATTTTTGTGGAACGGCTAGCAAAGTCCAAATCATCAACCGATATCGGTTGATGATCAGCCGCGTCGTTCGAACTGGCAGGGGCAGCGTTTCGGAGTTTTTCCAGCGGATCGATCTCGAGTTTTGCCTGGTTCACGAACCCCGATTGCCGATCGAGCCAAATCGCGTTTCCAAGTGTCGCGCCCAAAACATCAACCGATATCGGTTGAATAAGCAGCGATGTGCAACAACCGGGCTGGCGCTATCGATTGCCACTTTCCATTCGATTGATTTCATGTTGAGCTTGACGACGAACCGCAACATCGCCATCGCGAAGCAATTCACGAAGCAACTCGACGGGGCAACTCTGGTTTTGCGTCAACCCGCTCTTCACCAGTGGATCCAGATCGAGCGACAACCGCCAGAGGATCGGCAGCGGCGCACTCCCGTTGCGTGCGACGGAAGCGCGCACTTCCGGCGATGGATGGTTCGACAATTCCGCCAGCCGCTCCGGCGGAGTAGAAACTCGCTCGGCCACAATTTTTAGAAACTCGATTGCCTCTGGCGTGATCTGAGAAGACAATGCCTTACTGCTTGCCGCCTGCATATAACGATTGTACGCATGCAGATTCGGGATGTCTTTGATCGTCGGTGACGGCGCCGATGGCCGACCGCCAGACCCGTCAACGTTTCGTCGCCGTTCGTCGAGTGCATAGCAAGCGCGAAGCGAAACCAGAGGATTCGAATCGTTTGATAGTTCAGTAATAATGTCGATTGGAACTTTCGGATTGTCCAGAACCGCCAGGCGAACGGATCCGTCCCAGTCTTTGCTTAATTTACGAAGAGTGGCAGCCGGCGTGCTGGTGTTACCCGCGGTGGCTTTGCGCACATCCGGATTGGGATTGTCGGCCAGCCAGGTCAATGTAGTTACAGGTGTGGAAGTGGCTTTAGCAATGTCGGCTAACGCGGCATTGGTAGTCTCGTTGAAGGGGTTCGGCGATGTTGGAAAGTCAGCCGTGACGTCAATTCCTTCTAGTAAATCAGCTTGTTGGCCGAGTCTGCGGTTTACCAATTTTGAACCGCCACCAACACACCACTCGTCTGCTAAACGAGCTTCAAAGGGCGATTCACCCTCATTTTCCAGAGAAGTATTATCCAGGTCGTCCACAGTATCTTCCTGGTCGAGCGGTGGGTTTGCTCGACTCCATTTCCTATTTATCTGCGTATTTTCTGGCGGTTGACTTGAATATTTCGGTGTCTTCTTTGAGCCGTCCGCCTGGGTCGACAGGCGCTGCTCCCTATTGTCACTCATTAGGTTGTGGGTACCTATTTTAAAGTTATCGCATTTAGCAATTTGAGTGTCGGGCGAAAATCAACCGTCATCGATGACTGACATCAGTGACGGTGAAAAAAACAGGTTGTCTCCTGAATAAGGGGCTCCAACTTTAATGGTAGGTGATGCACGGGGTGCTGCTATACCGAAACGACCGTATTTCTGTATAGGGTATCCCTAGTTTCTTGCAAGATTGATCAGCGACAATGGTTTTTGCCGCTTGGCGTCAGACAGATTTGCCGCTTGACTGTCGCTGAATGTCACTAGATCTTAAATGTCTGAATCTGTATTTGCAGAGCTTGCGACAGTACGATTACCGCC
>Ga0163147_10000269_pt1 | contig 81610 bp, 83 predicted proteins | sample OliLakLV19MP6G1_FD_148597 | JGI IMG/M metagenome (GOLD analysis project Ga0163147, IMG submission 148597) | Freshwater microbial mat bacterial communities from Lake Vanda, McMurdo Dry Valleys, Antarctica- Oligotrophic Lake LV.19.MP6.G1 | ecosystem: Environmental > Aquatic > Freshwater > Lake >... | reverse complement strand
ATTATATAATATTTCCTAGATTTATAAATGATCGAGGGATTTTGGGACAATGAATGTTCCGATTTTTCCAATAAACTATGGAAGCCTCCACTTTGGAGGAACTGTTCCAACAAAAAATGGGGTAATCGCAATCCATATCTTACGCTTAAATATTTTTCTGATGAAAAAATTACTAACGATCTTAATTTTAAACCAGTTACTTTAGATGATAAAACAACTGAAAAAAAGAAGCTATTTAATAAATTATTTGGTAGAGAAATTGGTCGTCTTCGTAAATTGATAGACGATAAAGGGATCAAATTGCCTCTTCTTTGTAATTATATCACTAAACTTGAAACTGGATTAGAAAAAGTGCGCAAGGATAATCCACGCAACAAAATCAATACAGCTTTTCAATTTTCTAACGAAACATTTGAGGATTTTAAATATAAATTTCATTCGAGGAGGAACATTTCTGTCGATAATCGTAATAGTATAAATGCGCATCTAAAAGTTTTTGATTCTATTCAAATTAAAATGGAACAACTCGATGGAGTTATGAGATGTCGGCAAATTAAGATTTGTCCAGATGAAGACCAGTTGGAAACGTTAGAGAGATGGTTCAAAGCAAATATAGATCTCTACAACGAATTGGTCGATTTATTTGAAATTTCATACGAAAAATGCAAAGAAAAGTGCTACGAATTACATAAAAATGATCCTATTATTGGCCGCGAATTTGGCAAAATGATTGCAGAAAATAAATCATTTCCTATCAATGGAACTAAATTACGAAAAATATATGGTGTCAGTTTGACAAAAAAATATAAATTACCTAATTGTGTAGTTGCAGATACAATATTGGGTATCGCGTCCAACATCACTGGTAACGTAACTAAACTTAAAAAAGGTCAAATAAAAGAATTCAAAATGGAACACAGAACTGCAAAAGAAAACTATTCAATATCTATCCAAACGCAATATACAAACAATTATGGATTTTATCCAAGTACTTTTGGTCCTATTGAAATAGATAAACGAGAGAAAAAAACCAAAAAAAATAAGAAAGAATTTTTTGAATGGTCAGATATCAAACATGATTATAAGTTGTTGTATGATAAAAATCGTAAAAGTTATTGCATAAATGTTCCGATTTATAAAGATGCAAAAGTCATTAAAAATAGAAAACCAATTGCTGCTATGGATCCTGGGATGGTTATATTTCAAGAGCTGTACGGAGTAGATCATACGGTGACAATTGGTAAAGGACTATTTAAGCCTATTATGAAACATTATGATAAGATCGAATACATGAATAAACGATTGAAAGATAAAAACTTTGATAGACAAGAAAGATTGATATACATAGAAAAACAAAAGAGAAAATATGAAAAAAAAGAACAAGAACAAGGGCCAAGTGTGGTATATATTCCGCCTCCAGAATACAAAGATAGATCACAGAACGTAAATCTAAAAAGAGTAATAAGAAGAGAATATAAAAAAATAAAAGGACTCGTAAATGAATTACACAACAAAACGTGTTTGTACTTATGCAGATCCTATGATAGAATAATGGCAACAGATTTTAGTTGTAGGAAAGTGAACAGTAGATATGGGGATCTTAATCCAGATGTTAAAAAAGTATTAAGTGCATTATCGCATTATAGATTTAGACAACGTCTGCAAAATAAATGTGCAGAGTATCGATGTCAATATTTGGAAGTAACAGAAGAATATACAAGCAAAACATGTTGTAGATGCGGAAAAATAAATGAATATTTGAAAGGAGACAGAACGTTGAGGTGTAAACAATGTCATATAGAGACAAATAGAGATGTGAATGGTTCAATAAATATTCTAATTAAAAATCGCAAGACAGTGATAGCTGAATAATAAAAAAGCAAAACTCGTAGAGCGAACTGCTGCGAGGATCCGATAGATAAGATGTGAATTTCTGAATCTGTGGATCAAAAGAAAAAAGTTGATTTTGCATAGTAATAAGAGATTACATATATTTGCACAACTTTTAAGTGTTCGGAGGATTCCAAGTTTTGATATGAATAGAGTAAGGAAAGATGCGTGTATGTGTTTATTCGGTAATTTAGATTATCAAAATGGGAAAGTGATAGATACGTTGTTCGGATATTCTGGGATTTATTTGAATGTGACAGGAGACCGAGATGCGGTTAAAGGCAAGGAAGTTTTGAATAATAGGTTCTTCATTTTATCAATAAATTATGAATTATGTGCGAGTACGCTTGGTGAAATTGTTAAATAATATTTAATTATGATTAGATATTATTTTTTGTTTCTTGATGCGGTGACTTAAATTTGCATTAACGGTACTTGAAAATGTCAATAGATTTACGTTAACGAGACTTTGAACATGCAAATATTGATCCATTCAAAGTGACGTTAAGAGAATTGCAGAAGTTTACATTGGTCCTTTCAAAATGATGTTAAGGAATTTGCAGAAGTTTGCATCGATAAGACTTTGAAAGGGCCAATATTGATCTGTTCGAAGCGATGCCAAGAGATTTACATTGGCAGGACTTTGAACGTGCAAATATTATTCCATTCAAAGTGATGTCAAGAGATTTGCAGAAGTTTGCATTGGCGAGACGTTGAGCGTGCCAATATTGGTCTATTCAAAGTGATGTCAAGAGATTTGCATTGACAAGACTTTGGATGTGCCAATATTGGTCCATTCAATGTGATGCAAGAGATCTGTGGAGATTTGCATCGACGAGACTTTGAGTGTGCAAATATTGGTCCATTCAAAGTGATGCTAAGAGATTTATTGAAGTTTGCATTGACAAGACTTAAACATCCCAATATTGGTCCATTCAAAGTGGTGTCAATAAATTTGTAGAAGTTGCAAATATTTGTCCATTCAAAGCGATGTCAAGAGATTTGCATTGACAAGACTTTTAAGTTGCAAATATTTGTCCATTCAACGTGATGCCAAGAGATTTGCATCGACAAGACTCTGAAGTTGTAAATATTTGTCCATTCAATGTAACGTCAAGAGATCTGTGGAGATTTGCATTAACAAGACTTTGAACGTGCAAATATTGGTCCATTCAAAGTGACGTCAAGAGATTTGTAGAAGTTTGCATTGACAAGACTTTGAAGTTGCAAATATTTGTTCATTCAACGTGATGTCAAGAGATTTGCATCGACAAGACTCTGAAGTTGTAAATATTTGTTCATTCAACGTGATGTCAAGAGATTTATGGAGATTTGCATTAACAAGACTTTGAAGTTGCAAACATTTGTCCATTCAATGTGATGTCAAGGAATCTGTGGAGATTTGCATTAACAAGACTTTGAACGTGCAAATATTGGTCCATTCAAAGTGACGTCAAGAGATTTGTAGAAGTTTGCATTGACGAGACTTTGAAGTTACAAATATTTGTCCACTCAACGTGATGTCAAGAGATTTGTAGAAGTTTGCATTGACAAGACTTTGAAGTTGCAAATATTTGTCCACTCAACGTGATGTCAAGAGATTTGCATCGACAAGACTCTGAAGTTGTAAATATTTGTCCATTCAATGTAACGTCAAGAGATCTGTGGAGATTTGTATTGACAAGACTTTGAACATGCAAATATTGGTCCATTCAAAGTGACGTCAAGAGATTTGTAGAAGTTTGCATTGACAAGACTTTGGACGTGCCAATATTTGTCCATTCAATGTGATGCAAGAGATCTGTGGAAATTTGCATCGACGAGACTTTGAACGTGCAAATATTTGTCCGTTCGAAGTGATGTCAAGAGATTGCAGAAGTTTGCATTGACAAGACTTTGAACGTGCAAACATTGGTCCATTCAAAGTGACTCAAGAGATTTGCATTGACAAGACTTAGGACATGCCAATATTGGTCCATTCAAGGCGATGTCAATAAATTTGTAGAAGTTGCAAATATTTGTCCATTCAACGCGATGTCAAGAGATTTGCATTGACAAGACTTTGAAGTTGTAAATATTTGTCCATTCAACGCGATGTCAAGAGATTTGCATTGACAAGACTTTGAAGTTGTAAATATTTGTCCATTCAACGCGATGTCAAGAGATTTGCATTGACAAGACTTCGGAGTTGCAAATATTCGTCCATTCAATGTGATGTCAAGAAATTTGTATTGACAAGACTTTGAAGTTGCAAATATTTGTCCGTTCAATGTGATGTCAAGAGATTCGCATTGACAAGACTTTGAAGTTGCAAATATTTGTCCATTCAACGTGATGTCAAGAAATTTGCAGAAGTTTGCGTTGGTTAGACTTTGAACATGTAAATATTTGTCCATTCAATGTGATGTCAAGAGATTCGCAGAAGTCCACAAAATCACAAATAATATTCAATCATAATTGGATATTATTTTTACGTGCACATACAATAGAAGCAAAGTCTTCGCGCATTTTAACGTTTGAACACGTGCGCTTGAGGTGTTCATTTACACAATCAAGTATCTCAATATTTTCATGTCCTTGTGTGAGATGAATCAAATAATTATCATCTAATTTGCATTCATTTTCAAGAGCAAATTTCAATATATCCGGTTGATCATGTTCAATAGCTGCGTAGCAAACACGTTCATTCCACGGACATATTTCTGTTTCGTTTGATGATAACCCGTACATATTTCTATCAAATCCTCGTAACCACCTTAACACGTTCAAGTGATTGCGTTCGACGGTAAAAAAACAAACCGATTCGTTCCATCTATAACCTTGTTCTCTCATCCAAATAATAATATGCAAATGGCCACAGGCTGCAGCGTATTCCATAATATCATTCAGAATATAACCAATCTTGTGCAAATATTTCAACATTTCCAAATTTCCATTAAAGGCCGCTATCGTACCAAGTTCTTCGCCCAATGGACATTTCCATCCTATCAACAATTTTAAAATTACTAACGAATCTGAATTCGAAAAAATATGGACAGCACTATCTGTCGCGCTAGAATTAAATGGACATTCTATGTCGCGCAACCATTTAATCATTTCAACATTTTTACTTTTCACAGCACAGTCAAATACACTTTCACTAAGAATAAGCAAATCATTAAAATAGAGCAACTGCAGACATTTTAAATTACCAGCTTGTGCGACAGTTTCTGAGATTATGACAGATTTATTGACAAAATTATTCCCAATGAGCCAACTTAGTATATGTGGATGTTCGCAGTTACTATAAAATGTCGTCGCACCATATTCATAGATAAATTTTAAAATATCGAGATTGTTGCATTCATAAATGTCAAATATTATTGTTGGATCAATAGAATGCAAATATTTTATCATCTCAAATTGACCTTTTTTAGCTGCGTATCGTACGGATATTTTACATCTCTTATCAAGAAGAAAGTTTACAACATCTATATGACCTTTTCCAGCAGCATAATCGATCGCTGTATCACGCCCATTGAAATCATTATCAAGCAGCCATTTAACAGTCTCTAATTGATTATTTTTTGCTGCATATCCGATCGCAAATTCATGTCCAGGATAGTTATTTTTAGACATCCATTTCAATATTTTAATGTTGCCAATTTTAGCAGCGCCCATAAAAACATATTCATAATTATTTGGTCCAGAGTTACGATTCAAACACAACATTTTTTTGATTAATGGTAAATTACCTGTTTTGGCAACGATTTTATAAATTTTTGGAAATTGATGCAAGATTCGATTTTTTACGATGATATATTTGTCTGGTATATTTCTGTTATCATAGATCAATTCCATAGTATATTTATAAAGTGGATGGTGAAGATTATAATTGTTATGGTGAAAAAAGTTGATATCATTCAATGTTTCTTGGAATTTGGATTCAATTAATGGCATGCGAATGAATAATCGATTTGTAGTTTTACAGGTTCGGAGAAAGGATCGTTTATCCGATATGGGAAGAATGTCGAAGAAGTAACTATCGATATCGTTGTTTAGCATAGCTATGATATTGATATTATAGATAATGTTGCTAAGATTTCAATTGATCAATATTTTTATGATAGATGTAGCAACATTGCATCAAATTTTTAATGATTTATTGAATATGACATGCAAACACAATCCTTTGCATCAGATATTCAATGATCTACTAAGTATAACATGCAAATCTCTAGAAACATTGCGTTCAACTTTCAATGATTTATTGAATATGATACGCAAATCTCCAGCAAACGCAACCCTTCGCAGCAACATTGCGTTCAAATTTCAACGATCTATTGAATATGACATGCAAATCTCCAGCAGACATAATTCTTTGCGGCAACATTGCGTTCAACTTTCAATGATCTGTTGAATATGGCACGCAAATCTCTAGCAGACATAATTCTTTGCAGCAACATTGCGTTCAACTTTCAACGAATCATTGAATATGACACGCAAATCTCTAGCAACATTGCATTCGACTTTCAACGAACCATTGAATATGGCACGCAAATCTCCAGCAGACATAATTCGTTGCAGCAACATTGCGTTCAACTTTCAACGAACCATTGAATATGGCACGCAAATCTCTAGCAGACATAATTCTTTGCAGCAACATTGCGTTCAACTTTCAATGAATCATTGAATATGACACGCAAATCTCTAACAAACACAATCCTTTGCAGTAACATTACGTTCAACTTTCAATGACCCATTGAATATGACGCGCAAATTTCCTGCAACATTGTGTTCAATTTTCAACGACTCATTGAATATGACACGATTAATTACAAAATAATATTCAATCATAATTCGATATTATTTTTACGCGCATACACAATATCATTAAATTCTTTGCGCATTTCGATATTCGGACATTCACGCTCAAGATATTCATTTATATAATCAAGTATCTCTACGTTTTCAGCCTGACACGCACAAATATATGAACGCTCGCTAAATTCACCCCCATTTTCGAGAGCAAATTTTAATATATCTATATGTTTATGATTAATGGCCACAACACATACCCTATCATCCCAAGGACATATTTCTATTTCATTTGATGATAATCCGCACGTGTCTCTATCAAATCCTCGCAACCATCTTAATACGTTCATGTGATAATATTCGGCGCTGGCAAAACAAACCTCATCGTCCCACATGTAACCATTTTCTCGCATCCAAATGATAATGTGTAAATGACCTTCTCTAGCGGCAAAAATCATTGTATTATCATCCATGATGTAACCAATTTCATGCAAATATTTTAACGTTTCCAAATTGCCATAGAAAGCTGCTCCACAACCAATATTGTCGGCTAATGGACATCCCCATTTTACTAATAATTTTAAAATTGCTAATGAATCTGGACTCTGGACACTCGTTGTTGCATATGTCGCATTTGAATCAAATGGACACTTTATCTCATGTAACCATTCGATGATCTCAAAATTTCCCGTCATCACTGCTTTATAAAATACACCTTTATCAAGTTCAAGTAGATCATTTGAGTGAAGCAGTCGCAAACATTCTAAACTACCGGCTTGTACGATAGCTTGTGATGTCATGGTATATTTACCAATATACCCATTCTCAATGAGCCAGTTTATCACGTCCACCTGAGTATACCCTTCATAATACGTAGTCACATCATGTTCATAAAGAAATTTTAAAACATCGATATCGTCGCATTTATAAATGTCATATATAGCATTTGGATCAATAGAATGTAAATACTTCACAATTTCTAATTGACCTTTATCGACAGCCTGTTGTACAGATATATTGTATCCCTTATCAATAAGAAAATTAGCAACATCCATATATCCTTTACTAGCAGCACATCCGACCGCTAAAAAGGATGCTCCAAAATCATGATCGATAAGCCATTTTATTGTTTCTAGTTGATTTCCTTTAGCAGCGTAATATGTAGCGGTCCTATCATCTGAATAATTATTATCCCGCATCCATTTTAACATTTTGATGTTACCTGTTTTAGCTGCACCCATGAAAACATATTCACAATTATTGCATCCTAAAGGATTACGGTTCAGTCGCAACATTTTTTTAATCAAACGCAAATTAGCTGTTTTGGCAATGATTTTATAAATTTTAGGATATTGATGTAAAATTCTATTTTCGACGATAACATATTTATCAGGAATATTATGGCCATCGTATATCAACTCTATGGTATATTTGTAAAGAGGATGATAAAGATTATAGTAACGATTATTAAAAAACTTAGTATCATTGATCATTTTTTGGAATTCGGATTCGATTGATGACATGTAAACAAACAGTCTATTGATAGTTTTACAAGTTCGAAGGAAAGATCTTTTGTCGGACACGGGAAGAAGATAAAAGACGTGCGAATCAATATCGTTATTTAGCATTGTTATAATCTCTATGACGATAAATGTATCATCAATAATTCGAATAATCAATTTTTTGGTATAGATTCATCAAAAATTAACTATGGATCTTCAGTTAATCACACATCGCAGCGATATTGCACGTAACTTTGAATCTCCAATTACAACTCTTGGCCAATTATAATTTTTACAAGTAACTCGATGAATTGAGACACAAATCTCCAATCAATTACATTTTTTTGCATGTAGCTTCGATAGATCATTGAATTGATGTGCAAATCTCCGGACAATTACATTTTTTTGTCGACGATTCGTTAATAAAAAAATGAAAAATACATATCCAGATAATATTTCTATTTCTATTACAACAAAATGGAGCAAGTACTATTCGGAGACGCATTTAGTAACATAGAGCAACATCTTTTTCCAAGAGATTTATATAATCTGATGAATCTATGTAAAAATTTCAGCAAAATGATAACGGAAAATACTATTAAAAAAAACGTAGTAAACGAAATAAATATACGATTGCGACATAATTTAGGCAACAACTACGATGAATTCATAGAAATTATGAAAAAAATTGATGGAGTGATTATTTGACCATTTATTACACAATGCATACTCAGCGAAACGTGGCAAGATTGTGGCATAAACATATATGTTCCTGCACATCAAAACATCACATCGCATTTTTGTTCATCTTTGTCAAGTATGAGCGGATCCGATTCGGAAGATGATTTTGACTATGATATCAACAGCGAAGAAATTAGTTTTTTTAACAGTATAAACGGCGGTTGCGATATAATAGAATTTATGATAAGTAATGGATACGGAGTCAAACAAAGAAAATATGATACAAATGGAAAGATTGTCGTTTATCCATTGCAACGCGACGCAAGCATATTCCATATAAACCTCATATGCATTGATACACAAAGAGTTAGTTTCGAAGAATATTTGCGCCATTTTGTGCAATTTTCGATCGATAAAAATATGTACAAATTCAGGACAAAAGAATTATATGTACACAATATGAACGATATTTTTACTAAGCGTATAAATTTATCAGATTTTAATTTATCAAAAAATTTTTTTAAAGCATATGAACGAGGATTTAAATTTTACGAATCCAAAAATAATAAAAAAATTGCAATGTCGAACGATGATATTGTTCGTCCTTGCTTCAATATTATCAAAATTAAAATTATTGGTATGGAAGATGCGATAAATATCAATAAAGTATATTGGATAAAACACAATATGTTATACCAAACTAATCCAATACATATCAGTGAGCCGAAATATCAAATCATTGAAATATCATTGAAAGATGTGTTTAGCAGATCTTACGATAGCATATATGTTGATATATGTGAATCACCTGGCGCATGTCATATAAATTTATTATATCCAGAAAAAAAACATTACCATTGTAATTATTACATGGGCGATATGAATGCTGGAGAAATAAATGTGAACGATTTGGCAAATACAATTATTTTGATAGTAATCTAATAAGCAAAACGTTTGATTATTAGATTGGTTAATATCTGGCAAATTATAATATATGATTGGATATTAAAATGGTGACTACTGGCTAAAAAAACGAATTTTGTTTGTTAATAATCTAACGAGCAAAATGATATAAGTATCATTTCATTATTCATTATCAAAATAATACATGGAAAGCGTTTTTTATGGCGAAATTTTTGATTATAACATGATTCAATTTCTTGCGCCGTTGGATATGTATCATCTCGTAAGAACTTGCAAATCATTCAAACGAATCAAACAATTATTTTTCAAACAAAGAATAATAGAATTAATTTATCAAAGACTACATCAAACATTTGGTGATTCGTTCGATGATTTTTGGAACTTATTGTGCAAACATAATGCTAAAATTACTGGCGCATTTGTTGATGCAATTGTGTTAGGATTAGAAACTAATAAAATAACTGTATTATGCCCACAATATCATAATACTATCTTTGAAGATGAAAATTTTTTTCGGATACGGCAAAGTTCACAAGGCATCCATGAAGATTTTCTTCGTTTTTGTAGTAGTAATCCAAAATATGATAATCTTTTAATAAATTTTGGATATGGTGATGGTTGTATTAATGTTAAAGTAGGAGGTATCAAAATACATATTGTATGTCGCGTAACGGATGAAGTATACACTTTTGATTGTATACAAAATACTTTAAATGTATCACTCAATAACATTTTTAATAAACGAATAATTATGAATGACACAAAATGGAAACTCAGTCATACTTTTCGTGCACATAATTATGAACTTATGCGTATACACAAAGAATATTTACGTTTAGGATTTAGATTCTATTCAGATACAAATAAAAGATTGACTCTTCGAGAATTAGTTGAAATAACAGAAGAAACTATCATCAAAATAACGCCACTTAAAAATAATTATGCGGTAACATCACGATTATACAATTATGCTGATAATAAACAAAAAACGAATATTTTGTACAGCGACGTATTCGATAATTTTGAACAATTAAAATACGCTGACGGGTATATATATGGATACTATGATAATCAAAATTACCATATGGCATGTTTGTATGAATGTGATCGTTTTCTCCCAAATGAAACATATGTTATTGGATGCTATGAATCATACTGTTGTTTTTCGTATTTATATCCAAACCTAAATCATTTACATGGCGAAGATAATATCTTATTTATTGATGAAACAGATGAAATATTTTTTGACTAATACAAAAATATAAACTTATATTTTTGTGTTACAACTTGGCACATCTTGAAAGCTCAGCTCGAATAGTCATCAATATCGTCCCCAATCTATTTAAATCAAACCCCCAGTTGCGCTTAGGTGAAAAATAAAATATGCAAAACGGCTGTGTATCAATTAGCATCTTTTGTAATATTTTCGATTGTGTAAATTTTTCTCGGATAACGTGCATCATTGTCTGAACTTTGTGTCTGTCCCATTTGCGTGATATCAAATTTTTGTATTTTTTGGTGATCATTGTAGCTTCTATTGATATTTTTGCAGATGATATTTCTAAGTATGGGGCAGTATTTGGTTCAAATTTGCAAGATTGATAATAATGATTTGCTGTAGGATATATTTTTCCGGCGTGATCGGTGATGGGTGAAGGATAATGATTTGATAGCCAATAATTTAGCTCAGGTGTGTCATCAAAGAATGTAATTTGAAGCTGGGGATTTTTTATGAGTGAAAATTTGAAGCATTTGAATGTGTGATTACCATTGTGCATACATTCAATACAACAAAAATCGATGTAACCATCTGATCCAGTTGGATAGAGATTGCATTTTTTGCATAATTGCATGTTATTGTGTGTGGATAATATCGATAGATTGTTGTGGGATTTTTTTAATCAATTTTTTTTTAGTGCACAAAAAAAATTGAAAAAAAATTTATTTAAACGATTATGTTATATGAATAAATATTGATAACAATGGAAAAATATTTGAGACAATTGAGAAACATTAACAGTATGTACCCAATAACTAAAAATATGGGAAAAAAAGAGAAGGGAAATCTATTTGAATTGTACACATATCATTTATTCATACACGAGCCGAGATTAAATAATCGATTGAATAAAATATGGTTATACAATGATATCCCTAAAAACATACTAACCGAATTAAATTTACCGCAATCCGATAGAGGGATCGATCTATTAGCAATAATAAATAACAAATATTACGCGATCCAGTGCAAATTTAGACAAAATCCTGATGCGACAGTTCCATGGAGTTCGCTGTCAACCTTTTTTGGCTTATCATTCGGAGTAGGTAACAAAATAGCTGGTGGATTTTTCGTAACAAATACGAGGAACTTGTGTCAAGAAGTAATAAATTCAGACAAGGTTATTGCGATATACGATGATTTTTATGACTCTTTACCCGACTATTTTTTCAAGAATATATTGGATAACAAGGTAGAGTATACATATATACAAAAGAATATACTGCAAATAGAAAGTTTAACTGCATCGCGTATCCATTTTTTAGATAATAAAAGAGGGTATATAGAAATGGCTTGCGGAATAGGAAAAACATTAGCATCATACTGGATAGCTAATTCGATATGTTTAGGTAAGACTGTTGTTTTCGTACCTTCACTGCAATTATTATCTCAATTCTATTCGGAATGGATAAATCAATCATATGCTGAAGGAAGAAACTTGAAATATTTATTGGTAGGATCGGATGCAGATGTCGAAGATGAAATAAAAGAAAAATCAAATGGATTGATGTTGCAACTAGATCCGTTAGAAATTCGTAAACATCTGAAAGATAATGTTGTAGTTATTTGCACATACCAAAGTGCTGATAAATTAGCTCAAGCGTGTAACAGAAAAATTAAATTCGATTTAGGTATTTTCGATGAAGCACACAAAACGGTTGGTCAGAAAGGAAAATTTTTTAGCAGGATGTTATTTGATAATGGATTTACAATTAATAAACGATTATTTATGACGGCGACCCCCAAGATGTATGTAGGTGATAATGACGATGATATTATAAGTATGGATAACAAAAAGATTTACGGTGAGAAAATATATGCTTACAATGTCGGAAAAGCTATCAATGAAGAATTATTGGTGGATTATCAAATATTGTCGATATACACAACCAATAAAGCTATCCAACAAGACATTGAAAACAATTTATTATTAAAATATGCTAACGTATTTGATGAAAAGGAAGGAAAATACATTGGTACAATTTTAGTAATATCAAAGTTAATAGCTGAAGGAGTAATCAATCATTTACTAACATATCACAGTACGATAGCAAAGGCTGAAAAGTTTGCAAAATTTTTCAAAATAATACATAAACTATTGTACGGTAGTGACATATATGTTAGTAGTGTAGATGGAAACGATACAATGAAAACAAGAAAGAATATTATAAAAGAGTACAACAACAGCAAAGCAGGAATATTATGCTCGGCGAGAGTGTTAAACGAAGGTGTAAATATACCGATTGTAGATTCAGTTTGTTTTGTAGATCCCAGAGTAAGCACTATCGATATAACACAATGCATAGGAAGATGTCTGCGATTATGTAAAGATAAAAAAATGGCACATATTGTGGTACCTATTTTCATAGATGATATTAATGATGAATTTGATAGAAATGAATTTGGAACGATAATCAAAATATTGAAAGCAATGAAATGCACTGATAGTGAACTAATTGAGTGTTTTCGATCTACAGACCGTCGTACAAATACGGGGAGAAAAATAATATGTAAAAAGTATTATGATACTGTTAACATTAGTAAGGAGTTTGACATTCACATGTGGGAGAAGGAAATTATTTATAAACTGTGGAAAAGTGTTGATCTATGGGATCATAAATACTCTCAATTAAAACGATACATCGAAGAAAATAGAAAAATCCCGTCACTTGGATCCGAAGATGTAGATGATAAGTCTTTGGCTACGTGGTGTGATAATCAGCGTCAAAAGAAGAAAAGAGGTGAATTGTCAGATGAATTAATAAAACGATTAAATGATTTAGGCAGCTGTTGGTATTGGGAACTTGCAGATTTCTGGTATTATAAATATGATCAATTAAAACAATACATCGAAGAAAATCAAAAGAATCCATCTGTGAAATCAAATGTCCCCTCAGAAGTAACGTTAGCGAATTGGTGCACAGCACAACGTGAAAAGAAAAAAAATGGAAAATTAGCAGACGATTTGATTAAAAAGTTAGATAATTTAGATTATTGGCATTGGAATCCATCCGATAAATGGAATAATAGATGTGCTGATTTGATTAGATATATTAAAAAATATGGAAGGCTTCCATATTGTGGATCTTTAGATTCAACAGAAAAGTCGTTAGCTAATTGGTGTTCTATACAACGTTCACTCAAGAGAAAAGGTGATTTATCGGACGTTAAAGTAAATGCGTTGAACAATATATCAGAATGGTTTTGGGATTTTGATTCGTCGATTAGTCAACCATGGAATCAGTCATATGAAAATGTCAAAAAATTTATCGAAGATAACGATAGATTACCAGATCGTCCTTCGAAATGCCAGATAGAATTTAAATTAGCAAACTGGTGCACAAAACAGCGATGTATAAAACGAAAAGGGAAATTGTTAGATGATAGAATAAATCAGTTAAACAAATTAAAATACTGGATTTGGGACAAACCGAAAATTTCTGGATCAAAAACAGCCAATCCAAAAAAATTAAACGCGTCAAAATATAATTAAATTAGGTTTAATTATATTTTTTTATTTTAATTGGCAATGTTCTTGATCAAGATAATAAATATCAAAATTGATAAGTAAACCAATAATCATCTTTGCGGTAATTATAAACAATCTTTACTATGATCGGTTAAATAAAAAAATTGAAAAAAAAACTGTCTTCGCGTGAATAATACCCTTAATGGATCAACAAAAGATGGGTAACGGATCTACACGAGTTGAATATCGAACACATACAGTTTATCAAACACCGCCTGCCGTACTTAAAGAACTGGAAGAGCAAAAGGCTAAATTGACCACTTTAGAAGAAGAAGCAACGAAAAGAAAAGACCCGCTCCTCTTTAAAGAGAATTCAACTGAATTAATCAATAATTTAGCAAAAGAATTACCAAGATTACAACTAACAAATTTTATAAAGAAAGGTACAGGAGAACATCATATCGGTTTTATAGGACCAGTATCTGCTGGTAAAACTTCATATATTAATGCACTTTTTGGTTTGAAATTACCAGTAGCAGTTTCACATTGTACTGAAGATTGTTCTGTTGTTCATAAAGATGGAAAAAACATAATTTGGGACGTTTTTGGTTCAAACGATTCATTTCACTTCTTTGATGCAGATTCCCTTTCTTTTGTTAAAGATCTAGATGTATGCGTTTTGCTGTTCTGTGAGGATCCTGCCATGGTAGCAAATATGTTAAAAGTTGTATACGCAATAAACAAAAACTTGATAATTATAAGAACCAAATGCGATCTCTGTTCAGAAGATGATGCAAGAACTATTGAAGAAGAAAAGGTAATGGATGGGAAAAAAGTGAATCTTATTTTAGGAACACAAAATGTAAAAACATATTGTATATCTAGCAGAAATGTAGCAAGAAAAACTGGCAAAGAATTTGATTGGAAAACAGTTAGGGGTTTGATGGGATTAGTTTAAAATTATTAGATTAATATTTTTAAACTAGAATTTGATGTCGAATTATATGTTCGAATCTCTATTTGCGATGCAAATTCTTGCCAGTAACTTTGAATGATCAAATATTCAGACATTCAAATCTCCAGGCAATACAAATCCCTGCCAGCAATATTGAATTATCAAATATTCAAATCTTCGGGCAACACATTCTCTTGCCAGCAACGTTGAATGATCAAATATTCGAACATTCAAATCTCGAGACAATACAATTTCTCGCCAGCATCTTTGATTGATCAAATATTCGAACATTCAAATCTCCAGGCAATATATTCTCTTGCCAGCAACATTGAATGATAAAATATTCGAACGTTCAAATCTCCAGACAATATATTCTCTTGCCAGTAACATTGAATGATCAAATATTCGAATATTCAAATCTCCAGGCAATATATTCTCTTGCCAGTAACATTGAATAATCAAATATTCTATCATTCAAATCTCCAGGCGATGTATTTTCTTGCCAGTAACATTGAACGATCAAATATTCGAACATTCAAATCTCCAGGCGATGTATTCTCTTGCCAGTAACATTGAACGATCAAATATTCGAACATTCAAATCTCAAGGCAACATATTCTCTTGCCAGTAACATTGAATGATCAAATATTCGATCATTCAAATCTCCAGGCGATATATTTTCTTGCCGGCAACATTGAACGATAAAAATATTCGAATATTCAAATCTCCAGGCGATGTATTTTCTTGCCGGCAACATTGAACGATCAAAATATTCGAACATCCAAATCTCCAGGCTGAACTACCAAAATCGATAAATCTGCTTGTCGGATGTGACATTGAACGATAAAAATTTTTTAAAAGGTCAAAAGATTTTTTGGCAAGTTGAAAATTAGTACGATGAATTATGATATAATATCAATTTTTCGAATAAAAAATTGATATTTTAAATACCAGATACGATTATTTACCATAAAATTGTAACAATGAACCCCACTTTATCTATAGAAGATGCAGTGCGTTTAGCTTTTTCTAAAAATCACCATTCTAAACGCTACGTTACACATTTTGATAAGGATGATGGTAGCGAAAGTGGCAGATTTTTATCAATGCCTCCAAGAGTACCATTTCATTCGAGTATGTATAAACGAGGACTTGGATTATATTACCAAAGAGACAAAGGTGGTGCTGAAACAATTTGATAATCAAATTATTTAATTATCAAATTTAAGGCATATGTTCTTCGCAATATACTCGGTCATCATCGATTTCGTTATAACATAAAACTGTTCGGTATCTCCCACTGCAAATCTTTTCACAATAACTATGACAGCATTTACCACGATGATGTTCACAAGTCGGCATAGGTCGCAACATACAAATTTCATAACAAGATGATTCCGGACATTTGATGTTATATTCTTCGCATTTAAGATATGATATTTTGCCTTTTATTTGTGTAACGTCTTGTGCAATTTTTTCAAATTGATTTTTCAAACCAATTATTTTGTCAGTAGGATCGTAAAGTAAATTTATATCGTGTGGTATCAAATAGTAATCAAGTTCTGAATGATATTTATAGGGATAAGAATACAAATGATCTATCAACAAAGCAAGAACATGTTCGAATATTTTCGGAGAACGTTCGATGAATATTTCGTTTTCATCGGGACAATCTGCCATGATGTTACGAAATAGTTGCGATTTGCTTAATATGTCACGTGACACCTTGAATAATCTGCCAGATACGTTAAGTGTTATTGACATTTGATAGATATATGACACTCTTTTTTAAATAAAATTGAAAATCAAAATTATACGATAATCCATCATAATTGACCATCAAAAATGTGCAGCAGAAAAGAGTTGGGTTCTTTAGGTGACGCTTTAGTAACTTTCAATACTCATTTCTGCAAGCCAAACCATCGATTGCGCGAGTTCCAGAATTACAAAAAGGTAAGATTTGATATGAAGATGTCCAACCAACTCCATAATCTGTTACCAACTAAACCTGGTGCATCAAATTCTGAAAAAGCTTATCCTCTGAAGGATTCTACGGATATTTCGTCAGTGTACAACCACATGCACATCTTAAAAACTAATCCAGGATCTGTTGATGAACCTTTGCCGGTTATCGCTGTAATTCGGAATGGTGATCATGAAACGTATTTTCTTTTGGACGGAGCGCATCGATTTGTAGCCGCTAATTTGATGAAATTAACATATTTGTCAGTGATATTTGTTTATCTTCCAATAGATGTTATCAGATTTCGTTAATTTTTTGATCAAAAAACTAACGACTCATATATTGATTATTACCATATCTTTCTATTTTTGGTAAAATTTTTGGATCTATTGGTAAATCATAGCGAGCATGTAATTTTATAATTTCGATTGACGGTGGCAGATCATCTAGAGAACGATTAAAACAAAAACCAAATTTTATCTTTCTAACTGATGATGGTATACAATTTTTGATCGGGTGATTAAATGCAAATCCAAAAATTATGGAAATTACAGAAGATGGGATATGATTTTTGATTGGTTGGTTAAAATGCATGCCAAATTTTAGATACGTAACAGAAGATGGGATAGAATTATCGATCGGTTGGCAAAAACCCACGCCGAATTTCAAATGTGTAACTGATGATGGTATACAATTATGTATTGGTTGATTAAAGTCGTAACCAAACGTTAAATGCGTCACCGACGAAGGGATGCCATTTTTGATAGATCTATTGAATTCGGTACCAAATTCTAAATGCGTTACCGATAAAGGGATGCCATTTTTGATAGATCTATTGAATGCGGCACCAAATTCTAAATGTGTTACTGATGGTGGGATATTATTTTCTATCGATTGATCGAATTGAATACCAAATTTTAAATGCGTAACTGACGACGGAATAGAATCATAGATAGGTTGGTCAAAATATTCACCAAAGATCACACTGGTTACTGAACAAGGAATGTCTCCTTTTTTAATCGGCTGGTTAAAATATTTACCGAATTCTAAATGTGTAACTGTTGAAGGTATATAATTATCTATGGGATCATTAAAATTTCTGTCAAATATTAGATGAGTTACTGATCCTGGTATGTTATTTTTAACTATTTGGTCAAAATATTTAGTTGCTAAAATCGCGGATGGAATAATATGTTTTGTTTGACTAAAACAAAAATCAATAAGAGAGTAATTGTCCAATTTTTTTGAATCGCCCGATAATATCAAATGCGTAGTTCTTTCTGGTATTCGTTGCCATGTGAAACTAGGATAGAAAGTTATCAGATTTTCTATGTTTGTTTCAAAATAGATACGTTTCACATTTTTGGGATAATATTCCGAACGCAACACCCATACTTGTTCAAAATTATCAAAATATGGCAACCACATTATTTTTTCTATCTCTATCAACGTTTTGTATCTAAATTTGTATTTTAACGCATCTGTTCTTTTTGATGTCATCGTAAACATTAGTTTTTCTTGGTCGGATAATTTTTCAGTTATTTTTAGTATCAAATCATCATATAACGTCAGCATTTTATTGATGAACATATTTGTAACTAAACCTGATTCTTTAAAATTCAATTTTTCCAAAAAAATGAAAAATATATGCTCTCAAAGCAATTATCTATAATAATAACAAAATGGACCAAATACTATTCGGCGACATCTTCATCAACATAGAGCTGTATCTTTCACCCAAAGATTTGTATGAACTGTCATGCGAGCGATTTAATAATATCATAAGCGACAAATGCATCAAAAATAAGGTCATAAAAGAAATAAATATGCGATTACGTCATAACTTGGAAGATAATTATGATGAGTTTATTAAAATCATGTTAAAAATGAATGCGTCGATAGTTGGATCTTTTATTACACAATGTTTACTTGATGAAACATGGGATGGGTCGTAAATATATTTACAATGATGCCAATGAACGGAAAATCGCATTCGAAAGATTATTCTGCCTTTTTCGAGCGAAACAGATGGTCGTTGTAATAGTGAGATTGCTAAAGGATATTCAACTGAAAAAAAGTACACTCGACGTTATGATGACAAAAGTTCGGGTATCTATCTTTATCCGATTCATTTCGTAGTAAATAATTTACGCGTACAATTGTTTCCAATATATCACAGTTCGAAACCGATTAGTATTGAACAATACATATTCAAATATATTAATTATGATGTCCATAAAAATATGTATAATTTTGGAACTAATAAATTGTGCATACATGATATGCAAGGTATTTTTTCAAAGCGCACGAATTTAACAAGATCTATACATAGGTCTAAAGATTTTTCTAGAATTTATAAGAACGGATTTCGTTTTCATGGAATTGATAAAAAACCAATATCAAACGATGAAATTCTTTGTTCCAATTATAATGTTATAAAAATTAGTCGTAGAATTGAAAAATGGAAGATGAGTAGCCGCAAGGAATATTATATCAAAAATAAGATGATACATTGTATAACTCCAATAGTACATTATTACGAAACTAAAACGCTTTTCGACATCATTGGAACGCCGTTACGAGATCCGAGTAATCATTTTTATATGCGTGATTGTCGACATACAAAAAATTGTGTTGTGGGATTGTTATTCCCCGAAAAAATACATTTTCATGCTAAATATGTTGATGATGAAGATTCGATTGGTGAAAGAGAAATAATTTTGATATTAGTTTAGCAATCTCGATTATTAAACTAATAAAAATTGAAAAATTTATTCCAATAGTTGCTAAGTAATATGTATTTGATAAAAATGGATCAAATACTATTTGGTGATATATTCGTAAACATTGAACAATATCTTTGTATTAAAGATTTATACGAATTATCGTGGTCATGTAAAATATTCAATAATATCATAACAGAAGAATACATCAAAAAGAAGGCCGTTAACGAAATAAATATGCGGCTACGATGTAACTTGGGAGATAATTATAATGGATTCGTTGAAATTATGCAAAAAATGGATGCGGCATTGGTCGGATCATCCATAACGCAATGTTTGCTTAATAAAACGTGGAAAGATGGAGCTTTTAATATATTTACAACGGTTCCCATGAATGCAATATCACCTTTGAAAGATTATTCGAACTTTTCAAGCGAGTCCAGTGACGAATCAAACGACAATCAAGATGATAGCGAGATTATGAAGTTCATGAGGGCCAAAGGTTATGTGACAAAAAAAACAGTCGTGGTGCGATATGATCGTCACCAGCATCATATTTTTCTTTCTCCGATACATTGTTATGTAAATAATTTACGCATCCATTTGTGTCCGTTATATCACAGTTCGAAACCGATCACAATTAATCAATATACGCACAATTATATCGAATATAGCGTTTATAAAAATATATATAAATTTACAAATAATGAGCTGTACATCCACGATATGCGCGGGATTTTTGAAAAATGCACAAATTTAGAAGCGAAACACATATATCAAGCCATTGACTTTTATAGAACACATCGTCGAGGATTCAAATTTTATAGGGCCGGATCAGACAAAAAGTTATTATCAAACAATGATATTCTTTACTCTTATTTTGATGTTGTTAGAATCAGAAGCAATCACAAAACAATCAAAAACATATTTTATAGAAACAAAGAACATTATATAAAAAATAGTACGGTACGTGGCGTGAATAAGGATGAAAAAATTTATGATATCTTAGAAATGTCATTACACGATAAAAATAAACATTTTCATGTGGGCAAATGTGGACGTTCTGAATTATGCGCTGTAAAATTATTATGTCCAGAAAAAACACACCTACATTGTAGTTATTTAGACGATAATTCTAGCTCCGAAGATTTGGCTGACGAAAAAGAACTTATTTTGATATTCGTTTGATAATTAAAAATCTTTAATTATCAAATAAAAATTGAATAATTTATTCAGATGATAATCTATTTGTATATTCTAACAAAAATGGAACAAGTACTAATCGGTGACATTTTCTCGAACATTGAACCGTATCTTTGTATCAAAGATTTGTATGAATTATCGTGGTCTTGCAAAAAAATTAACAATACAATAGATGTACGGATCAAAAAGAAAATCATCAACAAAATAAATATACGATTGCGATCCCATTTGGGAAAAAATTATGCAAAAGATGGATGCAGTGGTGGTAGGATCATTTATTGTACAATGTTTACTCAATGAAACATGGGATCATAATATTTGTGACATTTATACTATGATGCCAGGTACAACATTATGTTTAAACTATTCTGATTCGGAAGAGAATTGGACAAATAATAGTGATATCAAAAAATTTATGAAAGATAAAGGCTATTATGTGTCAGTGAATTTGACATCGCGATATGATAATCAACAAAATTTTATCAATCTTAGTCCAGTAAAATGTCATGTGAATCAGTTTTATATTTATTTGTTCTCATTGCACCACAACACAAAACCTATTAGTATTAATCAATATGTGCATAATTACACTCAACACGACGTTCACAAAAATATGTATAAATTTGCAACGGGTGAGTTGTACGTACATGATATGCATGGAATTTTTACAAAACGCACCAATTGGTCAAGATCGAAAAAATCCGTAGTCTTTTATGATATGCATCGGCAAGGATTTACATTTTATAAATCCGGATCAAATAGCGAATTAATGACAAATGATGATATTCTTCGTTCTAAATATAATATTATAAGAATTCGTGATAAAGGGACGACAAAAATAACAAATTGTTGCGAATATTACATTCAAGATAGTATGATACACCTGATACGTCAATACGGTAAATATGATACTGATGTAATTTTTGATATTGTTGAGATGTCAGCAGAAAAATATCAATGTTTGTACATATGCAAGTGCGAATGTTCTGAATGGTGTATCATGAGATTATTGTATCCAATGAGAAAACATTACCATGGAAGATATAAAAAACGTCCAGATTTAAAAGAAATTATTTTAATGTTTGATCAATGAATTATTGAACGAATAAAAAATTGAAAATATTTTTATCATAGATAAACAAACTAAATAAAGAGTAAAGATGAGTGAAATAGATATTCGAATGAGAGAATATGATGAACTTACAGCGAATGTAAAGACGATCCATAATTTGCGTTTAAAATTATGCAATGGTCGTGGTACATATCCAGATGCTGCAGAAATCGGTGCGATAACGAGGATAGCAGACATTCGAGAAAGATTGAAGAATGATAAAATTGTGTCGAATGATGAGTGCAAACTAATCGAAGCACTTGATCAGTTGAAAAAGAAATAATTTTTTATCCAACACAGTTTGATAAAAAATTGAAAAAAAAAGTCCCAGAGCTTACGATCAATAATATCATAACAACAAATGTCTGAACCTTCCAACGTTGCAAAATATGGACTTATCTGTCTCGCTGTATCAGGATGTATCGCCTTAGAACACATTGGTCGTCTAAAAAATTTGCCCATCAAACCATCCATCCCGTTTCAGTTTATGCATGATAAGTTGAAGATATTATTCAGCTGGATTGGAGAACACTTTGCTAAAATTAGTAGTTTCTTATCATTGATTGATTTGACTGAATTGAAGCAAACAATCTATGATATTGTTTCACCTATTTGTGGGATAGTAGTATCTCCTCTTTACACTGTAGAAGGTTACATAAATGCATTAGTGAACTACAAACCGCGATGGCAAGTTTATCTAGGATCAATTAGTATTTGCGCCATCGTAACAATTGGACTTTACTATTTCAACAAAGGAAAATATTTTGATGGATTAAAGGGATATGTTTCAAAAATGATATCAAATTAATAAATTTTATTAATTCGATAATTTAGATCTTACGAGCATGTTATTATCATATCCGGTTAGCATATGATATCTAATCTTATGTGTATTTTCTGGCAATATTGCAACGTCGATATGTATACTATGGACAATTTTTTGCATATTTTGTTTTCATCTATCAAATAATTCAAATTCAGTTCCAGGTTTGACAAATACTCTATTCATTTCATTTTGCTGTAAAACGTTACCTTTGGTAAAAATGGCTGTTGCTATTTCCGCAGGATCTTTGCAAATGACTCTACCCAGCAGTATTTTGTTGGGTAATTTACGATTATTTGCGTAACAATTTGCATTTATGGAAATAATATTGATAATTAAAATTATTAATATGCTATCCGAAAAATTTTGCATAGTTACTCAATTCGGGAACATCCGAATATTCAATGACAACAAGACCAGGATAAGGCGCAGCTAGGTAATTTTCACGCAAACCTTTATAATAATGGAAATGTTTGATGTCGGTCATGCATGCTAAAGTGCAATAAACATCCTTACATTCATATATTTTATCCTTTATTGTTACGTTAAGATCGTAACTCGTTTTTGATTTGCCAACCATTCCCGATTTGCATATGACTCCATCAATAATATCTCCTATTTTATAATTGAACACATATTTATTTTGTTGTTGATGACATACTACAACTTTTTCGACTTCGTAACTGCTACCATATCTAGATGTGACACGTTTTTCGATAGGTTTAAACTTAGTTTGTATATCATAATATTCGCAAACCTTCGATAAATCCCATGGTACATCATCATTATTGGTGTACACATAAACAATAATCGGATGATTCATTTTCCAAACAAATTGCAACATGTTTGTCTCGAATGAATTTTGTGCACGTTTCTCATCACAAATGTATTCGATCATATTCATATTATTCCACGCGAAAAACCTATTGTAGATCATTATGGTTTTATTGAATAAATCCGGAGTGTAGTTGTTTGACATATAATTGTACTCCATATCCCGAATCATTTCACACGGATCTTCAATTTTAAATTTGAGTTCAACAATGTCGTCGTTCCAAAATTTATCAAGAACACACTGTGCAACAAAATTATCATCATAATCTAGATCATTTTTTTTCATATAATCTTCGAACAGTATGCGTTCCTTTCCAAACAATGTTTCAATTCTGGAATCAACATAAAATTGCACAAGATTCTTGAATCGAATATTATGATAAGAATGTTTGTTTACGAATTTTAAATTGAACATATTGAATAGATTTAGATGATGCGTCAGTTCGGTTATGAAAAAATCTGAACATAGCGCATTTTCCATTATTTCTATGGATATCTAATACGGTACCGTTACAATAGTTGTTGAATAATCAATTATTTTAACTATTAAAATTTTTAATAGTTAAACTTAGAAAACACATATCTCGCCCCTCCAACCATTTTTTTCTCCATATCGATAACGAACCTATATCTAACATGACTATTGATGATCTTATCATACGTTTCATTAATTTCATCTATCGAAATTTTTTCGATATCCGATTGTATTCCATTATTAGAACAGAATTGCAGCAACTCTTCTGTCTCCGGCACGCCACCAACAATGGAACTCTTTATAGAACGATTTTTACTAGCCAATATGTTCATGTCATAACATAACGTACTAAATGGGCCTAAAATCCATAACGTTCCATTGTATGCTAACAGTTCTAAATATTTGTTGAAATCATGTCGTTGCGGAATTGTGTCAATAATTAGATCTAAAGATTCTGCAAGTGAGCCCATTTCTTCTTTGTTAATCGTCAGAACCGATTCATCTGCTCCCAAGTTATCAATTGCATCTTTTAATTTCCATTTTGTATGCGTCAGTGCAACAACATACGCACCCATCGCTTTTGCAAGTCGTACACAAACATGACCTAACCCACCTATTCCAATGACACCAACACGCTTGCCTTTCACTCCAAATTGCTTCAGCGGGGAATAAGTAGTAATGCCAGCACAAAGTAACGGGGCAACCGCAGCTGGATCTAAATTATCTGGCACATGAAAAACAAAATCTTGGTTGACTGTTATCACTGAAGAAAAACCACCATAAGTTTTCTCGCCACTTGCAATAATCTCACCAGGTTTGCGATCAACACTGTCATATGTTCCGCTCACGCCGTTTTCGCAGTATTGTTCTTTTCCGATTTTGCACATCGAACAAATTCTGCATGAATTGACCATTGTTCCGACAGCGACCACATCTCCGATCTTGAAATTTGTAACTTTTGAACCGACCTTGATAACTTTTCCGCAGATTTCGTGGCCGGGTACAAGAGGCAAAATTTGTGGACTCCATTCATTAAAAATATAATGGAGATCAGAATGACAAATTCCTGCATATAATATCTTAATAACAACATCACCAGGATATGGATTTCTTCTTTCAAATACAACTGGTTCCAAAACGTGACTATCTTTACGAAACTTACCATAGCCATGTGCGTCGATTCCTGATTTTTCGTTAAGATTTGGTTCAGTTTTAGAGTGAGGTTTCCGCGGTTTCATCAATAGATCACTCATTTACGATGATATTATATGATAAAAAAATTGATATGTGAACTCTTAAACCGGATTATTCATATTGATCATCAACGATGTCAATAAATTCATTACATTATGATATATTAATGCACATCGGTGAGGATCTTACGAATAAAGAGAAGATCAAATTATCATGTACTTGTAAATATATGGACAAATTGAAATATATATTTACATACCATGATAAAGTTGAAACATCTGATATCGAAAAATTATCATACAGAAATAATTTTAAGCATGTCTATCTTTACACGAGTGATTATAATGTACCTGATTTTGTGACCCATTTAGAATTTAGAGGTAAGTTAAATCAAACATTGGATATACCATACGTGACTCATCTAAAATTAGATTATCATTTTAAGCAATCAGTTCAAAATTTTGCAGTGACGCATTTAACATTACAAAATTGGATAAAAAATGATATCATACCATCTACAGTTACTCATTTAGAATTAGATAGCAGTTTTGGTAGATCTATCAAAAATTTGACACTTCCGAAATCACTAACTCATCTGAAGTTCGGATATTATTTTAATAAGTCTATTGCTGGCATTATTCCAAATTCTGTTGAATGTATAAAATTTGGTTGTTGGTATGATCAACCGATCGGAGGATGTTTTGCTGGTAATAAATTGAAGAAGTTAAAATTTGGCTGTGATTTTGACCAAAACATAGAAGGTAATATTCCATCATCAGTGACTCGTTTGAAATTAGGGGCGAGATTTGTCCATTCGATTGAAAACATTCCCGATTCGGTTACGCATTTAACGTTGCCAAAAAGCAGGTACGATTTTTTTATTCAACAGATACCAAAAACAGTTGTACATGTTAAATGGTTTTGATAATTAAAAAATTTAGTTATCAAACTACAAATAACTCCTTCACACTCTTTGGGATCCATGCTCTTCGTTGTTTATAATATCTCTTGTATATTGTCAGCTTCTCTACTGACGCGGGAAGTGAAATCAATGGCCTATCAAAATTTTCCCCCAGTCTTAATTCAACAACAGAATCAGGTATGTGGCCTTCGATTTCTTGGTCAAAATGACGATCAAATTCCAAATATTGAACAGATGAAGGTATGCGCCCTTTTATAGGTTGGTTGAAATATTCTCCAAATATCAAATGCGTTACTGACTCCGGTATAGATCTATCTATAGATTGGTTAAAACAAACGCCAAATGTTAGATGCGTTACCGATGTAGGTATATCTTTATTTATTGGTTGATTAAATTCACCGACGAATTTTAAATGCGTAATTGATTGTGGTAATCCTTTGATCGATTGTTTAAAAAACCACCCTAACGTCAAATGTGTAACGGTTGATGGTATTTTTTGATCTAATTCGCCATCGAAATAATCACCAAATTTCAAACGTGTTATTCCTTCTGGCAAACAATTTTTAGTCCAATTTCTCATCTCACAATTTATTTCTAAATGTTTTATCCATGGAGGTATATATATCGGCTGATAGCGCACGAATGATACGTCAAGGCGCGTGACAGATTTTGGAATACATTTTTTTATCAAATTGTCAAAATCATCCCCCAATCTTAAATATGTCAAAGATGATGGTAATAGGTTCACAATAGGTTGATTAAAACGATCACCAAACTTCAAACTAGAAAGTGATTGTGGTAATTTTTTAATTGGTTGGTTAAAACACTCGCCAAAGGATAAGTATGTTAACGTTTATGGAAAACTATCAACAGACTTATTAAAATGTCGACCAAATGACAAATAAGATAATCGCGGAGGAAATTTATATATCGAATCGTTAAATTCATCTGAAAATTCCAAATGTGTAACTAAATCAGATATAATTTTGCAACTCGCGCGACGGAAAACGTGTTTGAAATTGTATTTGTATGATAGATTTTCAATATCTTTCGCATATACTCTGCCATGATAGATAAATTTATATTTCAGTGTATCCATTTTAATGCAGATAGATGATAGTGCCATTTTATCATTATTACTTGGTAGATATTCTGCAATGTATAATATAGTATCTTGGCAGAGTGACAACATTTCTTTGTTTAATTACTAATTAACGTTGTTCCAAGCACAAAATAATGTCAATTTTTTGTAAAAGATTTGATTATTAAAAATTTTAATGATCAAATACAGACACTAATATTTTACAACGACTAGATAATTCTGTGACATCTTGTTTAAAATTTTCTCCAAAAATAATCTTAGTCACTTTGTTCGGAATACAACCTTTTATCTGTCTATTAAAATCATGTCCAAATACTATTTCTTCAACATTTTTAGGAATGCAACCTAGTATGGGACGGTTAAAGTTATGACCAAAAACTAATTTCGTAAGTGACGTTAAATTGTACAAACAGCGTATTGAATTGTTAAAAGAAAATCCGAATGTCAAACTGGTCAAATTGGTTAATCTAGAAATATGCTCTATAGTTTGATTGAAATCGTTATCAAATGTTAACTCTATCAGCGAATTTGGTAAAAAATTAATTGACTGATTAAAGTTGTATCCAAATTTTAGATGTTGTAATTCAGATGGCAATGATATTATTGGTCTATTAAATTCGGAACCAAATTCAAGATATCGTAGTTTGCACGGTAAAGTTGTTATTCGCCTATTAAATTGACGACCAAATTTCAAATGAGTCACGGAAGATGGCAATAGATCTACATTTTTATTGAAATATGTTCCAAAAATAACATGTGTCAATTTAGGCAGTCCAGATAATATCTTAATAGATTTGTTAAAAGAATCGGCCAAAATAATGCGTGACAGATCTCGTAATTTAGTTATGAATTTATATGATCTGGAAAAATTGAGACCTAATTTTAATGATATAATCGACGGCGATATATTTTTTAAGGATCGGTTGAACAAAGTTCCAAAGGATAAATGTGTGAGAGATGATGGCATACGTCTAATTTGTTGATTAAAGCAAACACCTAATTTTAAATGGGTTAAGGATGCGGGAAGATTATTTATAGTTTGATCAAAACGTCCGCCGAATTTCAGATGAGTTATCGATGCAGGAAGGTTATCAATAGGTTGATTGTAATGTTCGCTAAATATAAGATGTGTAAGTAACGACGGCAAACATTTATCTACTGGGAAATTATAAAGTTGATTCATTATGATATGCGTTACAGATTGTGGGATGTCACCTGGATTGATTTTGTCGTGATAATTTTCAAAATTTATGTGTGTTATTTTATTAGGAATTTCGCATAGGTCAAGATATCCCATAAAATATTTACCAAATGCTAAATGTCGCACGCTATTGGGCATATTTTCAAGGGCAGTATGAAAGACAGGCGTGTTCAAAGTGAGATGCGTAATAGGAATAAATTTGTCAAATCTTTCATTGTTACGTAATTCAAAATGAATATTTTTGTATTGTCTGATATGAAATCTACAAACATTTTTGGCATCGATGATATCATGATATGTAAATATATGTTTTCGTTTGTAAAACAAGGAAGTTATTGATGTGAGCATTATTTTATCTATGTTGGACAAATTATCGCCGATGTATATTAGAATATCATGAGGTAGTTGTATCATTTTGGATTTAAGAATAGTGATAGATATGTGGAAAGGTGTGTGTTTTTCAATTTTTTGTAGTAAAAAAAATGATCAAAAATTGATATATAGAATATGATCTTTCTATGTAAATATAATAATGAGGTGTTGTTGTTGTTTCAAATTATTACGTTCGAAGAGTATATCGGGCATATGTGGCAAATGCAAATTTGATCCAAGTCTCACGATTTCAACGACAAATGCAAAAAAAAAATATAAATTAACAGATGATGAGATAGAAGATGCATGGTTATATTCCTTTGAAGTTAGTATAAATGGACATGGTGGATATAAATATTTGATATATGATATAGCAGAATTAGCTAAAAACATATTTGCTGCAATCGATGATAACGATAAACGAAAGCAAGCGTATTTAAAAAATACAAAAGACGACGATGATCATTCTGAATCGGTTAATAACATGCGCGAAAATATACAATGCTATTTTGAAGATAATGACATACAGCCCGACGATCACATGTTAGCATTTGTTGAGAAAATAATTAAGGTAAAATATGAAGCAGAAGTCGATGAAGTTATCGGATATATTAAACGCAAAGTTCGGATAGATAATTTGCTGGATGAACATGACAATTCTGCCTTTGCCTATAAATTCAGAGATCATAAAGAATACGAGGGATATATATATGAAAAATCTAATGGTACTGCTGTCAAAACGTACGAAAAAATTGAAAATATCATTGAGCGCAAGATAGTATTGGACGCACGAAAAAGTGAAATAGAGAAGTTCGTTGAGAAGAAGATTAACAAAAAATATCATAATTACGTAAAGACATTATCGATTTACAAAAAATATAGGAGCAACTCTAAATATCATGGCACGTTCGATGATGTTAAGAAAAATATCATCGCGCAGGTTGATAAAAAAAAGAATTTTGATTCAAGATACGCAAATTTGAATGAGTACCTTAGGACAAATTATGATGTCTATACGTGCAAATTTTTGATGGAATTACCTGTTTGTGACAGATACAAATCCGACATCAAATACGAAATAGAATTAGATGATATTATAAAAATCTTGGATAGACATGATAAAAGAAAGAAAAGCGTAGATAAATTTATCGAGAAGAATATTGATGACGACTTAATACATTTTTCTGAAAAGTTACCGATTTACAAACAATACACCAAAAATATTGATAACAATACGAAATTAGAAACAGTAAAAGAAAAAATTTTAGAATGTATTCAGAAAAAGCTGCAGTTAGATAAATATATTGAAAAATATGTTGATGAAAAGTACAAAGAATACGTGAATAACTCGCCAATATATTTTGACTATATTTCGACCGACAGCGATTTTAAATCTGTTAAAAAGTTGATAGCTGATAGCAACAAGCGTCATAAAGAGATTTACGATAAATGTGGCGAATGGCTTAGAAAGGCAGATGACAATAGCAGCGCCGAGAGAGTACTTTTGGCATATGAGTATGGTGGCGGCGACGTCGATGACGCAATTTGTAAGATCAAAGATATCATATTGGGATTCAACAATGACAAGACGCGCAATATTAAACATGCTATAGATGATGGCAAGTTAACAAATGTTGATCCGGAACTTTATGATGACATAAAATTTAATTATTTGGTAGGTATTATTCCATTGAGGGATGCGCGAGAAATGCTAAGAGACATTATGAAAAATATTGATAAATAAATAAATTTAGTTATCAACATTTAAAAAGTTAGTACCAGATTATCTTATCAAAATTAATTCGCCGATTAATTGGAAATTGAACGATCAAACGGACTCATGCAGTCACACCAGCTGATAAAAATAATTTCTAGCGTGACCAGGATGATATCTATCCAATTTTATTGCAAATAGATGCGTACGTGTTGGAGCCTCATTGTTTGGATAGGTTATGATTATTGTCGTAATAATTTGCATGTGTGGAAAATTTGATAATCAAATATATTTGATTATCAAACATAACTGGCAAGAAATTGCCTTGATATTTGAATACGCCAATATTGAATCGTTCAATGTTACTGGCGAGAAACTGCCAGGGGATTTTTAAATGTCAATATTTGATAATTCAATGTTACTGGCGAGAAAATTGCCTGGAGATTTGAATGTGCAAATATTTGATAATTCAATGTTACTGGCGAGAGAATTGCCTGGAGATTTGAATGTGCAAATATTTGATCATTCAATGTTACTGGCGAGAGAATTGCCTGGAGATTTGAATGCGCCAATATTTGATCATTCAATGTTACTGGCGAGAGAATTGCCTGGAGATTTGAATGTGCAAATATTTGTTCATTCTACGTACCTATATTAATAAATAACGAATATGTAATGAATCTCAATGAAGAATCAAAATTTGGAGTGTGCAACAAAAAGAACAAATATCGTCCCGATACTGAAAATTTAGTTCTATCACCTATTGGCAACATCGGATAAATATTACAAATAATGATTATTCAACATCTATTTTGATATCAACTTTCGTAACTTATCAAGTTAATTTAAGAAAAAAATCTGTTTGCGGAAAGGTCATTTTCCAACCCATGGAGACTTTTTAAAGTTCGTTTGTATAATCTCGTTTAAATTTGGCCCATTTAGCTTCATCATGCGAATACCATTTTCGCAGTTTCGTTGATGCGGGCGTTCTCTTTGGACGACCTCTTGGCCATAGATTATCGACCAATATTCTATATTCATCCTGTGCAGAGTATTTATCATGCTCATAAATATTATAGTCAACATGTTAAAATGCGACGTTGGACAAAAATATTTTTATTCATCATCGCTAAAGATCAAATCAATCACTGTTATAGGGATATCATTTCGAACAGCTTGGCTAAAACGGAAACCGAACGTCAATTTTGTTACCGATGCGGGTATGTTATTTTTTATTGACTTCTTGAATCTTGCACCAAATTTTAGTTCGTGTACACTTGATGGGATGCGATTTTTTATTGATCTGTTAAAGTGCAATCCAAATTCTAGTTTGATAACGCCAAATGGTATCGCATTTTTGATAGATTGGTTAAAATCCATTCCAAATTTTAAATGAGTAACCGATGGTGGGATTGCACGTTTAAAGATGATCGAATTGAAACAATTTCCAAAAGTTAGATGCGTAACAAATGGTGGTATGCTGTCATTGTATAAATTTTTATTAAATTTTCCGCCGAATGTCAAATGAGTGACTGAATGAGGAATGTCATCATCGCTTATGCAGCAATTAAAACGTTGGCCGAAAGTTAAATGAGTAATAGTTGGAGGAATACAACACGATATTTGTTGATCAAAATTATTACCAAATGTTAGATGGGTAACAAACTTAGGAAAAAATTTCTTAATCATCGTGTCAAAAAAATTATCGCATGTTATGTGCAAATATTCGGCACAAGTATCATCATAATATATCATATGATCCACTTTCACGAATCTAAAATTATCAAAGTAAGGTAATCCTAAAATATTCGTAAGATTCACCATTTTGTGATAAATAAATTCGTTCCTAAACTTGCCCATATTTTTTGATACCATCGTAAGCTTTATTTTTTCCTTGTCGGATAAATATTCGGATATATTATGGATCAATTCTTTGCATAGTGATATCATTTTGGAATCATTCAAATTATGTGTAGCAAGATCTGAGACTTTTATTATCAATTTTTTAGATGTAAAATCACTAAATAAAAAATTGATTTAGCGATTATCAATAATATTTTAATAAGTAATATATCAAAAATGAGAACTCGAGATCATATAAAAATGGTAGCCGGAATATATCGAATGATAATAAATGGTGGATATTTGGTTCAAACTATTGATGAATCTTCAAAAACAGAAATAATAGATAAAATGGGCGGAATTAATGTATCGTTCGAAGACCTTTGCAAATTATTAGAAAGATATTCGTTACCAGAATTGCGTAAAATATTATACTCGTTTGCGTTGATTATAAAAACTAACGATACGTCAATAATGGAAAGTTTGAAATTGTCTATCCAGTTCATCGAAAGAGACATGATTTTATTTATAAACGATAACAGGCGTGCATTATATGGAGTGGCAAAATATTAATGATTTGATAAAAAAAAATTTTTTAGTTATCAAAATCCATTGGAAAGCATTCATTTACGCATTCCATAATTCCAATGTTTTTGGATTTAACGGCAATAGAATAAGATTTTTTACCAATGGACATCCATTTTTGATTACGAATTTCAATATGTCAACATATCCACAATTGATAGCTTCTAAACAAACATTTTCATCCTAAGGGCAAATTTCTGTTTCGTTTGATTTCAAAATATATTTGTCTCGATCAATTCCGCGCAACCACTTTAGTGCATTAAAATGATAATTACTAATTGTATTCTTACACGTTGTTGCGTTCCATCTACAGCCATGTTCCCGCGCCCTATCTATCGTTTCTGGATTCACATCATAGCAAAATTTAACCGCATCAAAATGATCGTGATATGCCGCACAATAGCCAATTTCATAACTATAATAATTCTTATCTGTGAGATATTTCAAAATTTCGATGTTGCCTCGTTATGCAGCAAGTAAAATGGCACTGCGGCCATATATCAGACTTTGATGATCAATCAACCATTTTAATATTTTAATTTGATTTCCCATAACAGCATGTTATGCGATCGACGCACTGAGTTCAAAACCTCTATTTATGAACCAATTTAAAATATCAAAGTTACCAGCTTTTACAGCTCAATTTGCTACCGCTTCTTTATGATTGAATATCATATTATCGCATAATGGCAACATTTTTTCAATGAGCGCCATATATCCTCTTTCAGCTAATTGTTCATATATTTTATCATATTGATGCAATATTCGATTTTCTAAGACGATATATTTATCTGGAATTACATATCCATCGAATAATAATTCAATCGTAAACTTGTAAAGAGGAAAATAGAAACCCGAAATGGAATTTTTGCAAAAAATTTTAGTTCCATTTATCATATCTTGAAATTCAGATTCTATTTTTGTCATATTTGTAGATAATAGATTGACATTTTTACATGTACGAAGAAATGACCTTTTATCGGATATTGGAAGGAGATAGAAGATGCATTTATCAATATCTTGATTTAGCATGGTTTGTGATATTGTTTATGGTGGCGAATCTATTGATGGTTTCAAAATCAATTTTAATCAAGATAACATTAAAAATAATAATATCATCATTATTTTTAACTCGTAGTATATTTGTGCACTTCCGAAATCATATTTTGGATCCACACAAATTCAAATGTATCATCGCTATTAATATGATCATCGAATAAGAATAAAGTAACTATCACAAAAAACATTTTGATAATGTTACCAACTATATATTTAAATCTATCCCAATTTTTAGGGATAATTTAATGTTACATATGATATCGTTTCAGGAATGTCGTTCCAGCAATACTGCGTTGGTCTCCAAGTTTTATCTTTGTTGTAAGGATAAAGCGTTAAGCTAATGATGGACGATGGGATATTATTTTTTATGCATTGATCAAATTCGTATCCAAACGTTAGATGCGTGACCGACGATGGAATTGAATCTTTAATCGATTGGTCAAAACAGCGGCCGAACGTCAGATGTGTAACGGATGATGGAATAGAACCTTTAATTTGGCCACTAAACCGATAACCAAACGTCAGATGTGTTATCGTTGGTGGGATACTGTCATGTGACAGTTTATATTTATCATTGATAAATAAACCACTGAATTTTAAATGTGTGACTGAATGTGGAATATTTATGTTATATATATTATTAGCGTAATAAGGAGGTTTGATTATTAAATACGTTACAGACGGAGGTATGTTATTTTGGATCATTGAAAAGTCTTTTCCTTTAAACGTCAAAGTTGTCACGAATTTCAAATTATCAGATTTTGGTAAATAATATTCATAATGAATATGTTTTATATTTTTTGGCAAACATCCAATACTCTTAAAACTACATATGTCAACGTTTTCAAAATTATTAAAGTATGTTAAGAGGATTATTTTTTCAATCTTGATTTTTCCGTTGTATATAATTTTATATTTTAGCTGATTCATTTTCTTAGACGTCATTGTTGCCATTATATTTTGTCTATTCGATAAATATTGACTTATCAACAAGAATATATCTTCGTGAATAATTACATTTAGTGAATATTGGTTCATTATCAAAAGTGTCCTTGTTTTTAATATTTTTGTATTCTAACAATAAAATCTTAATTTATCAATTTTTATTGATATAACCGGTACAACGACATTCTATCAATAAAAATTGATAAATTAAGATTCAGAAAGATACGAATTGACAACAATTACAAAGATGTTACTAAGAATAGCACGAACGGCGAGATACACTAGATCGTTTTATTCACAAACGAAAAAAAATGAGACTGATCTTCATCACTATCCTACCATCATTAATACGTTCAGAGAGATAACTAGGATTGAAAAAGAAATGGTTGAAATGAATGATTTACTATCAAAAAATATTGAATCACTTGAAAAAGAAATCGCTGAGATGAACGATTCGTTATCAAAAATAGAAGACGACTTGATAACACTCGATCAACGACTAAGTATCTTTGAAGCTAAAATCCTACGTGATACATATTGAAGGATTGATTTATTTTTAACAAGTAAAATCTTTATTTGTCAAAATTTAGTAAAGTTATGATATATGTAGTTTCATCGTGTAATTCTAGATTTGTTCAATGCATGTGGCAAAATAATATTAGCAATTATATATTTAAGTCTGTCATTACTTTTTAGCAATTTTTCAATGTTACATATGGTATCGTTTTTGGAACATCTTTTAAATAATACCACGTCGGTTTCCACTTTTTATGTTCATCGTAAGGACAAAGTGTCAAACTAATAACAGATGATGGGATGCTGTCTCTTATGTATTGATCGAAATTACGTCCAAACGTAAGATGTGTGACTGATGATGGGATATTATTTTTGATCGGTTGGTCAAAACAGTCGCCGAACGCAAGATGTGTAACGGATGATGGAATCAACAATTCAATTGATCTGTTAAACCAAGGATTAAATATTAGATGTGTCACTGTTGCCGGAATATGACATATTGGTTTACCAGTCCAATAACCACTAAACTTTAAATATGTGACCGAATGCGGAATATCTATATTACGTAAATACTTGACACCATAAGAAGGGCTAATTATTAATTTAGTCACAGATGATGGTATATTATTTTTAATCATCGAAAAATCGTCGCCTTTAAATGTTAAAGTTGTCATGAATTTTAGATTATCAGATTTTGGCAAACGATCGTCACAATAAATATGTTTGATTTTTTTCGGCAAGTGCTCAAAATACCCAAAACCACATATGTTGATATTTTCAAAATTATCAAAGTACGACAAATGGGTTATTTTTTTAATCCTGACTTTCTCTTTGTATATAATTTTATGTTTTAGCTGATTCATTTTCGTAGATGTCCCTGTTAACATTATATTTTGTTTATTTGATAAATGTTGGCTTATCGCTAAGAATATATCTTCATGCAACGACATTTATATTGTCGTGTGTGCTGTTTTTTTTAAACGTTTGTATGTTTTATCAATAAAAATCTTAATTTATCAATTTTAACAAGTAAATTATTTATTTATCAAATTTTAGTAAGATGTGATATGCGTAGTTTCATCTGGCAATTCTAGATCTATCAATTTTGATATCAACGCATAAAAAAATTAAAATTGCCAAAACGTTTTATGATTTATCAATTCTTTTTTGGCCCGTATCATTCTTACAATGTAGCAACATGACAAATTTCCCCCGTTTTTTATGTAATATAGTTATCTACATATTTTCTTGTTTGCATATATTCGTTAATTTTGACCGCTTATAAACGTGATAGAACGATAACGTGCCATATCGATATCACAATCACCTCAAAGTCAAAAGAATCAAGTCAGCTCTGGACGATAAATAGAATCTAATAACTAAAAATTTTAGTTATTAGATACGTAACTAAGCTTGCCGATGATCAGTTGGATGAATAGAACGCCCAATTATATCATCTCCCCGTCTACGCTGATTAATTTCTCGAAATGTTTTGCGACATAATCTTTCTATAATTTTATCAGCAAGTTCTTCAGCCAATGGACTTTTATTAGGACCCAAACCTTCAAGAAGGACATCATTAGGATCAACATATTCTAAAGTATTAACCAAATTATCGTGAATAAATTGATCGTTTTGGGCAGCCATTTTTGATATTATTTATTTAAGATGGATTGTGTTGGCATTATTATAATCAATTTTTTTTTAGTGCAAGAACCATTGTGCCTTTTGTCAGTGACGTTACGCATTCAATTTCCAAACAGATTCTCCTGCCAGTAACATTGAATGAACCAATATTTGCACATTCAAATCTCCCGGCGATACATTCTCTTGCCAGCAACATTGAATGATCCAATATTTGCACATTCAAATCTCTGGGCAATGCTTTCTCTTGCCAGCAACATTGAATGAACCAATATTTGCACATTCAAATCTCCCGGCGATACATTCTCTTGCCAGCAACATTGAATGAACCAATATTTGCACATTCAAATCTCTGGGCAATGCTTTCTCTTGCCATCAACATTGAATGAACCAATATTTGCACGTTCAAATCTCCAGGCAGTACATTCTCTTGCCAGTAACATTGAATGAACCAATGTTTACACATTCAAATCTCCAGGCAATACTTTCTCTTATCAGCGACATTGAACTATCCAATATTTGCACATTCAAATCTCCAGGCAATACATTCTCTTGCCAATAACATTGAATGAACTAATATTTGCACGTTCAAATCTCCAGGCAACGTTTCACTTGCCAACGACATTGAATAATCCAATATTTACACATTCAAATCTCCCGGCAGCGTGTTCTCTCGCGAGTAACATTTAACAATCCAATATTTGCACATTCAAATCTCTTGGTAACGTTTTCTCTTGCCAACAATAATGAGCTAACCAATATTTGCACATTCAAATCTCCAAGCAACGCTTTCTCTTGCCAGCAACATTGAATAATCAAACATTTGCACATTCAAATCTCCAGGCAATGCACCAAATAAGTTCTTAATAAAACACTTATTTGGCAAAAAAAAATTGACAAAATAATCTCATTGATATGTTCTACAATTCATACGACAACAAAATGAACCCAATTAGTCCAGAAGATTATATAAAAAGAGAACTAAACGTCCTTTTTACTTCCAAAATAACATCCAAAAGTTCAATCACCAAATTTAGAAACCAAATTTTCAACGATAGCTCCATCACAGGCAACCCTCTTCACAATGTTGACAAAAAAATATTAAACCGAATCATTAAAAAAGAAATCACGAACGCAGGTATCACCATCAACACTAATGATACACCTGTCCAAACAGAAGCAGAATATTACAAATCAAGAGAAAGACACCTTGAAATATTAGTCAATAACAACATGAATCCTGAAAATCTTCAGCTAAATGCAGTTAAATTATCTGAAATTAAGGATATCAAAACAATATGCGAAACATGCAAAAAGGGGGAATCTTCTGTAGAAGTAATAAACGTAGCTGGTCGTATAGAAAAAATTAGATCACCATCTTCAAAAATGATGTTTGTAGATATATTTGATGAAAAAGACAAAATACAGATCTTATTATCGCAAGATACATTTGTGTCTAATATAAAATGGAATATCATTACCGATGTTCTAAGGAGAGGCGATTATGTAAAAGTAAAAGGTCATCCAATGCGAACTAATCCTAAAAAGAAAGATGATGCACCGGGAGAACTCAGTGTTGCCGTTATAGATTTAGATGTAATAGCAATATGTTACCATAACATCCCGTTCTCTGGCAAAATGATCAATATGGAGATAATTCGCAAACAACGATATCTGTCGTTGATGACCGACAAAAAATTGATGAACACGATGTTATTGAGAAGTTTCGTCGTCCAGGAAATTAGAAAATTCTTCATTTCTGACACTATGGATTTTATCGAAGTAACGACTCCAACGTTGGTATCTAATCCTGGCGGGGCGACAGCTAGGCCGTTTGAAACTTACGCAAACGAATTAGGAATAAACCTGCATTTACGAATAGCACCCGAATTATATCTGAAACAGTTGATAATAGGAGGATTTAGACGAGTATTTGAGATTGGCCAAAATTTTAGAAATGAAGGCATCGACGCAACGCATAATCCAGAATTTACTGCGATAGAGGCGTATGCTATCTGCACTGATTATCATTATTGGATGGATCTGACTGAGAAATTGTTACATAATTTAGTGATAAAAGTCTTCGGTTCAGAAAATATAACATTCAAAACGAACACCGTCAGTTTTAGCTTGCCATTTGCGAGAATGCATATCGTCGAAGAGTTAGAAAAGAGACTAAATTTAAAATTTCCAGACGATGCTCTTATGGGATCGAACGAAACTTTTTTGCAGGCCCTGTGCGAAAAAAATCGATGTTTACCAGTGCCACCATATACATCATCTAGACTTTTTGATGCACTGATCGGGTTGCTAGAGAATACAATTGTAAATCCAACTTTCCTTGTGGGTCATCCAGCGTTTATGAGTCCATTGGCTAAAAAGAAACCAGGATCATTTTTATCCGAGCGATTTGAATTATTTATTTGTGGTAAAGAGTTATGTAATTCCTATACCGAACAATCTGATCCAAAAATACAATTGGAGTCGTTTAAAATGCAACAAAATAATTTGATTGCAGGTGACTTAGAAACGCCGCCACCAGATAAAGATTTTTGCGTTGCGTTAGAATATGGATTGCCTGTAACTGGTGGTTGGGGTATGGGTATAGATCGTCTTATTATGTTTCTATCTAATTCCAGTCATATTAAAGACGTAATATTGTTTCCCACCGTCCAATAAATTTGATCATTAAAATTTTCAATGATCAAATATTATATTTTACGCAAATTATCCAAAATGATCGTCTCAGTATTATCTTTTTTAAATAAAGAAAATAAGAAATACTTGTCCAAAATGTAAATGTGTGTTAACTATGTCCATTTATTGCTACCATCTTGTTTTGTTACATAGTTCAATTGTTTGAATTTTCATTTTTTAACCAACCATCGAAAAAAAATTGAAAAAATAAGTACCAGAATCGTTGATTTATATTATATTGATACCAAAAATGGATTCGAACGAATTATTATGTACTACGGTTAAGACTGATAGATATGACATAACAAAAATATTACTTGGATCAGGCGCAGATCCAAATTATATTGATAAGGCTGGAAAATCTCCTCTTTTATATGCGTGCAAGAATAAAATGGTTCAACAGATCAAATTGTTAATATCTCATGGTGCAGATGTCAATAAACATATTAACCAAGTGTGCTGTAATGTTGTTCTCGATTTAGAAATTGTAAAGTTGTTTTTGGACACAGGCGCAGATCCAAACGTAATTTTGCCAGATGGAGAAAATATATTGACAAAATTTGTCATAGCCAACAATATTGAAGCAGTAGCTTTATTATTATCATATGCATCAACAAATGTGAATCTTCCTAATGTAAGAGATGTCACTGCACTAAGAATTGCATGCGCGACTGGTAAGAGTGCTATCGCTAAATTGTTACTGAACAACGGAGCTAATCCTAATATCATCAATAAAGTTGATAAATCGACACCATTCATCCGGGCTACAGAATTAGCATATCCTGATTTAATCTGCAGTATGTTGTCATACAACGTAATGTTAGATATGCAAGACGCAATAGGTAATACTGCATTACATTACGCATGCACTAGAAATTTGCCCATAGTCGTTTCCGAGTTGCTGAATTTAGGTGCTAATCAAACGATTAAAAATATTGATGGCCGAATAGCAGCAGAAATGTCCCCTAGCAGCGAATTGCGATGGATTTTTAAAAATTATGGACAACTGGGTAATAAAAAAGTATCTACACAAGCAGATGATAAAAAAGTACCAGTTTGTGTTGACGATTTGACTAATAAAAAAGAAGTTGTTGTCGTTCCAAACGATAAAAATGTCTTTCGCGTTCCCAATGCAATCAAAGAATCTGGCGCTATCGTAAAACGAGGTAATGGTTGCGGTCTATATCGAACATGGGATAAATTGTTTAATTGCTGGAGTGTGTTGCAAAAGATGCCAAAGGATGTCGTCGATTGCGAATATGTAGATGGTAAAATTTCACATCATGAAATTTTAGACGAGGATGAGAACCTAATTTGTGTTAGATTTGAATACATACGAATTGATAAAGGTTCGATGATCTGGGATATATACGAATAGATCTTGATAAATAAATATTTTACCTATCAAGTTTCATTAACCATAAAAATTCTTTTTTGATGTTAGATTTCACATCCTTGTTATATTGATACTTCGAATAGCGGTGATTTTCAATCTATCACGCCGTTTCATATTGGCAAATTTGATAATTATGATGAATTGTTTGCAGACATAATGAAGTATAACCATCCATCAAGATGTTACGAGTTTGATACATGTCAAGAAACCAATAAATTTAACTATTTACAAATACTATATGTATCTTTTGTTGCCATATCGGTAGCTTCATCGATAATTGCAATTATTTTAACTGCAACGGATTCATATTTGACACCGATGTATCGATCGAACATGAAAATGTTTTTTCGTTTCCTGAATAAATTGTTATCATTTTTTGCATAAAAAATGATAATAATCTTTATCAAACGAATGTCACATCGTCACATCTTATCATTTCAATCATCGGATATTTATCGTTCTCGTTTGTGCCACCATAGTATTTAAGAGTTTTAAAAATCCTTTTCGGGAACCTTGTGTAAAATTCTTTGATCAATTCTATGATATCATTCTTTTCTGAATCAAGTTTGTAACCAAGTTTCTGATAGAGATAGGTATGTAACTTATTATTATTTACTTGATAGTGTTCGTTCTTGACGATACATTCAAAAAATGAATCATATAATTGTTCAACGTTATCGATGATATACTGTTGTAATTTTTTAAAATTGCCGGTAATAACAATAACTTTGTCGATTTTTGTTTCGTCGCGATGAATAAGTAGCCAGATCATTAGTTACATCTTGTTGTTAGTATATTCTAATAACGCTTTCTGGATCATTTTTTTTGATGATTAAAATTTTTAATTATCAATAACTGAATGTTGTGTTGTATTTTGAACAAAAGCTTCTTACTATGACGTCCATATGATTAAAATAATGGGCGAGAGTATGGTTACAATTTTTACAGAAAGAATGTTCTTTGCAAACTATTGGTAAAGATACTCCATCTATTAGGACAAGACAACCTCTGGCTGTACATTTTTTAGCAGGACAGTTGCCACATGGGAAATGTTCATTGAATTTTTTTTTTTACAAAAGCACATAATTTTTTGCGGAAAACCGAAGAACCAAAAGATAAAATGTTGTTTCATATCTTCAATTATGGTTCTGCTAGACCCATTGCGGTAAAACTAGGTCGGGCGACAGGTTTTATCAAAAATGGAACAAAAAATTTAATTGCTGGGACAGCCCACAACAATTACCACGAGATGTTGATTGCGAATGTATCGACTAAAAAATCGATCACCATTATATTTTGGATAAAGGTCATAATCCAATTTATGTTCGATTTTCTTGTATTATTATCGGAGAATATGTTGAACGAATATATGCATCGGAAATTTATAAATAAATCTTGATAATTAAACATTTTATTTATCAAAATTTGTGTCAACTACGAAAAAAACGCTGGTCACTAAAATATAAATCAATAGAAATCTGTGGTTTATCATCGTCATAAAGAAAGATTTCAACGTCACTTTTTATGTCATCATTAATTATTTCATAATATTTTCTGTATAAATATATTCTTTTGATGAATTTTGGTAAACGATATATCCTAACAGAAAATTGCGAACAAAAAGACAATGTTGTTACGGATGTCGGTATATTATCTATTTGTTCAAAAATACGTTCGTTGATCATTAAATGCGTCACCGATGATGGAATGACAATTTTTTCAATATTTTGTTTAAATTTGCCGCCGAACGCTAAATGTGTTGCTGATGGAGGAATTTTTATATATTGATGGAATTTGTAGTCAAATCTCAGATGGGTCACAGATGATGGAATATCAATATGTCGGCAAATCTTACCTTCAAATATTAAATGCGTAACTGAAAAAAGAATGCATATTTCTGTTCGTTGCTCAATATTTTCTGCAAATATTAAGTGTGTAACAGATGATGGGATGATGATTGATGAGATATTATTTAGCCAAATATATTGCAACAAGTGCGTAACTAAATTTGGAACATATGGGCGAACAATATTAGTAAAATATATTCTTTTTGCTTTTTTGGGAAATGCAACATCTTTTATGGCACTTATATTTTCAAATTGATCAAAATAAGATAGTTTGGAAACTCGACTAAATTCTACCAATGTTTTGTATACAAATACATTTTTCAATTTATACAAAGATTTGCACGTTGACGCAAACATTAATTTTTTTTTATCTTGTAAATATAATCCTATTTCTTGGTAACAATCAATAGATAACGTGCATGCGTTGTTCGACATATTTGCAATACTATTACGATAAAGATATCTTAATTGATTTATGTTTCAATTTTTTCTGATCTAAAAACTCAAAAGTAACGCGACTATCCTTACCCATTACATATTGCGACACCCAAAAAAATTGAAATCTTATTGCATAGGAATGCATATTTATATTATAAACACCAAAAATGTCAACAGCAAAGACAAAATTGGATATCAAACCCAAGGTTCTAGAAATCCTTTCATCAACCGAAGCAAGCGCCATAATCGCTCCAATATGCCGAAAAAATTCTGCCCAAGAACGTGATATTGAAGAAAAAGTCATCTCGATATGCAAAAAAAATACTTTATCAGATTACGAAATAGAAGAAAAGATCAAAAAGATATCAAATAATTCATCTTTTGTAGAAAGTATGTGCAAAACTATGTTTACATTGAACGCGATAACTTTAGAATCAGAAAAGATTGCAACGCGAGATGTTAAAAAACAAATAGAGACACAGTTGCCCAATATAATCGAACGCAACGTTAACGAAACGATGACAAAACTGACCAAGAAATTCCAAAAGAAGATGCCAGAAATAGCAAAAGAATCTCCTGAATTGATTCAACAAATTGCAACAATGGTCAATAATTACGTTGCAGAATATATCCGAGATAGATTTCCTACGTTAGTAAATCCTGAAATCGCAAATCAGTTGCAACAATTCATAACAAATCATCCTCAATTGCATGAAATGAGAACACATCATTTTAACGAACTAAATATTCATTTGGAATCAACTGTCAAGGATATAATCAGCAGAGTTGTTTCAGAGCCACAGCATAATACTATTATTCATGAATATTTAAAATCTGCAACTGAAAAAGTAGAAGCGCAACAGGAGAAAATGAAGCGAGATTCTAGTGCACAATTAAGTGCACAGAGAGATGAATTTTATAAAATTAAGAGTGAAATGTCAAACAATTCTAGTGCACAGAGAGATGAATTTCATAAAATCAAGAGTGAAATATCAAACGAGGTTCAAACGCAAATGAAACAGGTTGAACGAATGTATGCGACGACTATAGCACAACAACAGGGAGAACTTGAGAAGTGTCGCGAAGAGCTTAAAAAAATAAACGGTATTTTATGGACGAGTGTCGCTGGAATGGTTGGATTAGGTGCTGCCGTATTATATATATATTTCAATGGAAATGCTGTGCATTTGGAAGGTGATATTGAATTGATTTGATTTGATAAATAAAAATTTTAGTTATCAAATTTTCTTATTGTTCTTGTAATCTAAATAAAAAAATGGAACAGATATAGGCCACAAAATTCCACATATAATGCCATATGGTACTCCTATTATCAATGAAGATATTAAATAAATGGGAGTCATTATGGTCATCTCAACCATATTATCAACATATTTACCTTTTCGCATTTGTTTATCAGATGACATCCCTCTGAATACACGATAAAACGTAATAACAAAAGCAACAATTGCGACCCATGCACCTATCCTTGCATATATATATATAAAATCTTGTACTTTGTTTCTACCAAACTAAGTCTCTGAATTATTAATTTTTGATTCACAAAAGAAGAAGTAGGAAATTTATGTTCGACTTGAACTTCTTCAAGTGTTTTGATTGGACTAAATATATTTCGGTCAGTAATCGCACCATCAGTGACCAGGACCATTATATCTGTAAGAGTATAACTGGATAAGTCTACATATTTTTTAGTTTGTTGCGGTGTATAATTTCGAACGCCATAAGGTTTGATTAGTTGTGTTAATCGTAGCATTTTTAATTCGCTGGATGGAGTTTGCCTTTCCTGAGAGTTTTTTTATCAATTTTTATTCAAAAAAAATTGAATATTTAATCGATACATATATATAAATTTATATTATCATAAAATGCTCACCCATTTGATATTAGGATTTTTTTTGATATTTACATACCACTATTGGTCTTTGTACAAAAGAAAACATAATAAACCGAAACATCTATCGCATCTAAAAGACGTTCCAATTGTAGCAGGAGAACTGCCATTCATCGGTCATAGTCTAAAATTCGATCCCACAAATTTCAATTTTATAAACGAATGTTATCAAAAATATGGTAAAATTTTTCGCATTAAAATGTTCAGAACTGATATGATCGTAATCGCTGATAGATCATTGATAGATGAATTTTATAAAGCTGATGAATCAAAATTGTCGTTCATTGAAGCGATAATCCGATCGTTTATCGGAGGAGGGGTTGCACAAAAAGATGAATTTGTGGTTACAATATTGAATTTGCTTAAAACAAATTTAAAAATAGATTATGATAATTATCTCCCAAAAATTAAATCAGAATGTATTAGTATGGTACAATTTATTAAGAACTCTAATAAACCTATTGATGTCAATGAATTCGTCAAAAAAATTATCATAACATCATCCAGTAAATGTTTTTTATCGTTGGACTTGGATGAAAAATTGTATAACATGATATCGAATTATGTGAATTTATTGACAAAAGTATTGATACTGTCCGCAATGATACCTAAAATAGTTTTGGATTTGATGGCAAAACCTATATTTCAATATTATCGAACAAATATCACTAAATTTTTCAAACCTACGATCGATAGGTATCGAAATGATCCAGAATTTAATGACTCAATGATCCTTCGTAAGTCAGTTGATCATATCGATCCAGAAACAAACATGCCATTGATTGATGATCAAATTAGTGGTATCATTATCGCCGGTATGTTCGCTAGTTTTAGTAGTACTGGATTAGGATTGAGTGCGATGATCGGCGATCTGATGGCTAATCCTGAATATTGGTATCGTATTAGAGATGAGACCAAAATGTATGTAGAAAACGATGACCTTCATGGGATGTTAAAATCTGTAAAATTATTGGATGCAACTTTTTGGGAAACATGTCGTGCAAGTTCATCTTTCCTTCCCGTGTTGCGTTATGCGTCAACTCCAAACGAATCACTTGGAGAATATTACGTTGGACAAAATATTTTAATTGGATTATGTGCACCATTATTATCGGCCAATGACGAAAGTGCAAGGAATATATTTAAAGATCCAGAAAGATATGATCCAGAAAGATTTCTTGAACCTAGAAATGAAAAGACTTCATCGGGACATATAGTTACATTTGGTGGCGGGCGACATATGTGTCCTGGACGTAATTTCGCTAAAATGGAAATGGAGATGGCAGTTGTATATTTGGTTAATAATTTCGATCCGTTCAAGATAGTAAAGATGTCCAAGCCAGAAATAATGACCGCAGGAGGATTTGTTGAAAGGAAAACATTTTTGGTAACCGCTAATTGACGATATTGATAAATAAAAATTTTATTTATCGATATTACTTTTGATAATTTTTTCTGACAAACGCAGCAATTTTAAGATTTGTATGTTCATCAATAGACGAATATGAATTTATTCCAAATGGACATCCGTTTTTGACAGCGAATTCCAAAATATCGATATAACCCTCTTTTATTGCATTTAAACAAACTTGTTCATTCCAAGGACAAATTTCTGTTTCGTTAGATTTTAAACCACACGTTTTTCTATCAACCCCACGGAGCCATTTTAGAACGTTAAGATGGTCGTATTCTACGGTGTTCCGGCAAGCTGTTATATCCCAATGACAGTTCTGTTCGCGACACCAAATAATAATATGTAAATGTCCATACGTCGCAGCAGCACTAATGACCTTACTATCCAGATTATTTCCAGTTGCGTATAAATATTTTAGCATTTCGAGGTTACCAACAAACGCAGCAAATGCGCAGATGTTATCAAATAACGGACATTTCCATTCTATCAATAATTTTAATATTGGGAACAAACTTGATTTGATACACATAGCTGCCCGAACAGCTGTTTCATCGAATGGACAACCCATACTATACAACCACTTGACCATCTCGATATTTTCTCCGATAACGGACCGTTTAAAAACTTTTTCATGGAGAACAGGAAATCCGCGGGTGTGAAGAAATTGTAAACATTCAAGATTACCTGTTTGAGCTGTTTCTTTAGATAAATTCAAACTAGGTTTGATATGATTGTTATCATACAACCAAACAAACATATGCGTATGCCCACAACTAAAAAATCCATTGATCTTATGCCCATGTTGGTAAGCAAATTTTAGGATATCAAGATTGCCGGAAACGCCAGCACCTTCACAAACCGCGTACATATTATTAGGGTCAATAGAGTGCAAATATTTTACAACATCAAAATGGTTATTCTTCGCAGCATAAAAAAAAGCACCGCTCGTGATTCTAAATTTATGTTCATAAACAAGATAATCAATAACATCAATGTTACCAATTTTAGCCGCATAATTCATTGCATTTGGATCCATGTCACACTTGTTGGCTAACCATTTTAGCGTTGCGAGTTGATTTCCCTTAATAGCATATATCATAACTTGTGGATAAAAACAGTACTCCTCATCTGCTATTTCCTGCAACATTTGAATATTACCAGCTTTTGCTGCACCATTCATGACATCAATAAAATTACATTCTCTATATTCGTTTCGATCACACATTTTTTTGATAAGATCATATTTGCCTTTTTCAGCGAGTTTCTTATAAATTTTAGGATATTGATAAAGGATTCGATTTTCAATGATGATGTATTTATCGGGGATATCATAATTATCAAATAACAATTCGACAGTGTATTTGTAAAGCGAATTATATAGTTGGTAGTTATGTTTATCTAAAAAGTTAGTTTCTTTGATCAATGTTTGGAATTCAGATTCGATCGCGGGCATATTTATGGATAACAAATTGATAGTCTTGCAAATGCGCAGGAAAGATCTCTTATCCGATATTGGTAAGAGATAGAAAATTGAACCGTCAATATCTTTGTTCAACATAGTTATGATCTTGTTTGGCAATACATGTATTTATGTGATTATTTATCAATTTTAAAAAAAAATGATTTTTTGAATAGCAAGAAAGATTGTTCACAAAATGATATCAATAATGAATAATGTATTTGTCATTCAGAGAAATCTATGAAATCGATCTTTTAAAAAAAGAAAAAGTATTTGACATAATTTTACCACAATTTTTTTTAGCGAATCACTTGTCCAAAAACAAAGATTTTGGGCTAAATATACGACTCAGATTAATTGATTGTTATATTGATTTATCGATCGATATTGGTCAATATGATGATGGTATTATTGATGATTTAGAAATGTACGTCGATAAAAAAAATAAAATAATAAATAATGGAATCTTTACAAATCTAGGTTTGATGCAAAAGATTATTCAAATGCATGAGAAAAATATTCTAGTCGTTGGATATAATGAACTAAGATTATATGGAACTATAAACGAAGAACCTGTTACATATGTTAAAATCACAATACCAGTCACTCTTCATGAACTGATGTATCATGTTAATGAGCTAAAAAATAGAAAATTTAACGTATCGCTGTCGTGTGTTAGCAACAACAATGGGGCAGTTATTCTAGGTGATCGTTGATATGATTATCTTGGCCGCAATATTTAATAAATTATTTAATATTGCGTTTGATCTTTAGCGATCCATTGAACATGACATGTAATCCTACCTGAGATAATCCTTTTGCGTTCGATCTTCAATAGTCCATAAATATGCTGCACAAATATAGTTCTTCGCAGCGATATTGCATTCAATCTTCAATGATCCATTGAATGTGACATGCAAATCTCTGGTAAGTTCAATCTTTTGCGGCAACATCGCATTCAATCTTCAATAATCTGTTTAACGTGACATGCAAATCTCTGGCAAATACAAATCTTTGCAGCAACATTGCATTCAACTTTCAATAATCAACTGAATGTGGCATGCAAATCTCTGGCAAATACAAATCGTTGTATTCAATCTTCAACGATCCATTGAATATGACATGTAAATCTCCAGCAAATTCAATTCTTTGCAGCAATATTACATTCAGTCTTCAACGATCCATTGAATATGGCATGCAAATCTCCAGCAAAGAATTGAATTTGCAGCAACATTGCATTCAATCTTCAATGATCCATTGAATGTAACATGCAAATCTCTAGCAATTCATTTCTTTGCGACAATATTGCATTCAATCTTCAACGATCCATTGAATGTGACATGCGAATCTCTGGCAAATTCATTTCTCTTTGCAACAATATTGCATTCAATCTTCAATAATTTGTCGAATACAACACGCAAATCCCTAAAACTTGTAACTATCAACATACGTTATTCAAAAAAATTGATCTTTTTATTCATTTTATAATAATATCAATAACAACAAACACACAAAATGGCAGACACATTAGGACAAGGACTCGCTACATTACAATTAGCGCATAAAATAATAGGCAAAAAGAGCGCAACTATTAACTCTGGTATTTATGCTCACTTATGCGATTCGTTTGATTCTGATTCATCTAGCCAGGATTTTGATGAAAAGAATGATATAATACACATAAAAGCAAAGACAGATGCAGGGATAACGCTAAAAGACATAATTGCTGCGTTTACCAAAATGCAAACACAGTTTCGTAAGGTTAATAATAGTTCCCACCAAGGGTGTCCATTCTTTTATGAAGGAATTAAATATAATAAGGAAAAAAGAACATATGAAATATTATGGGGATCTTGATTTTGATAAATAAAATATTTACTTATCAAATACATAACTGTCACTAGTATAAAATTTGGTTCATCATTTGACAAACCTATCGATGGTTACATACCTCCATCAGTCACTCATTTGGAATTTGGCGTTGATTCCCAGTTTAACAGATCAATAAATAGCGTACCAACATCTGTCAAACAAATAATATATAATGACAGGTATGATCAAATTATTAATGAGGATTTGATCGCAAAAGCACACATCATAAGATAATATTATTCCAAAAAAATGAAAATTAAATTTATGGACAGTCTCATCATAAATGTTAATGAATAAAATGTGGCAAGGATTTAACTATCCATCAACCGAATCTGGATTGCTAGATAGACAAGTGAAATATCTTCCACCGTTACTATCTGTTCCGCGACAAAAGATTGATGACCAAACGGCATATTTTGCACAGCCCGCACCAATCCAGTGTCCAAATCCCGCCAAGATATTCTATCTGCTAAAAATGAGTGGTTATTCTTCATTTGAGGCGATCCTGCAAGGATTAGCCGAAAGAAAGATACAATATTGGGCTAACAATAATGAATGCAAGGTTAAATTTTATCTCGAGAATCACTGACTTTATTTTCATGTAACAAAAGGTGGAACTGTTCATTTATTGAACTCGCTAGGAAATTGCATATCAACATTTTATTCACATGTTGAATGTTTGACTATTTTTCATCAAGATACAAATATTGATAATTAAAAGTTTTACTTATCGATATTACAGTGATTACAAATTTCAATTTTTAATTTTTTTATCAACATTCGCCAAATAATCATCAGTAGTCCAAATATTTATCGTAAATTCACTGTGTCTTACTCCAAACCTTCTTTTATCTTGTTTTTTTTATAAGTAGGGCGCGATTGAAATAATGGTACTTTATTATACTCGCCCACATACGGAATATTGTTGAGATACTTCATCAGTTGCTTACTTGGATTCTTAATGTCATATTTTTTCTTAACAACCTTTTCTTTTATTTCTTGCCATTTACCATTTTTTTTGGTCCAAAAATTTTTGTTATTACCAATTTTGATATTCCCTTCTTTAAAAAACGTTGCGCTTACGTTAGGTCCGATTCGCTTAGGATCGCGTTTTAATTTATATTGTGTAACTATTTTTTTGATTCGTGCAATATTTTTAGGATCATTTCTATCAATCATAAACATATCATCATTTTCGATCATCCTGATATAATTAAAATATTGCTCCCAGTACTCAGTTATCGGACCAAAATTTATTCCGGGAACGGGACTAGCTATTGAATTTTGATACGCATCGATAGGCAAATCAGAATATTTTAGTTCTACATCATATGTTTTTTTGATCCAATTCCAACAAGAAGTGTGAATAAAAATACCAGGCATTATTCCATATTCCATATTCATATTATATAGATGTCCGTATCCGATTTGCGTAAAATATTCACCCGCTGGACTAACAAAACTAATGTTACAATCAGTTTCTTTACAATTTCGTACAATTCTGTCATCTGCTGTTAAAAAAATATTGCTATTTAGATATCCAAATTTTTTGATTAATTTTTTAGTTTCATTTATGATATATTCGTCACCGGTCTCTTCTGCTAGCTCCATATATGAATTTTCACCATGGCATGGCAATCCACATGTGAAACAATAAACATCCCAACAACCCATTTCTAGATCTATATGATAAATAAAAATTGAAAATAAAAGTACCTGATCCACAATTACTGGTATTATGATCAAAGATGTCTCACTGGGGTCTAACACGATGGTCTTATGGGATCTACGAATATGTCAATAGATATATGTGTTGTGCAGATGTGGATGACAATGATCGGGCATTTATAAATAAAAACGTTACGACAGATTGTTGTTGCATATTTGAGATGGGTAATACCGATGCGAATAATCCAATATTAGGGATAGCTTGTTTGCCGATGATGATAGTGACGCATATGGTTAGTTTTCCAGTTGCATGCTGCAGTCCAGAGCAATATATGTGTTATGGAACAGAGAGTGACGAACAAATGGATGAATTGACAAAGAAAAACAGGTTAAGCAGATTTGATGTAATACGAAAAAAGAAGGAGCATGTAGACGAAAATTACAACAGGATATATCTAGAATTGAATGATGAAGAAAGGATTATGGTTAATAAAATGTACGGAAACAGATCTTGATAAACAAAATTTTTGTTTATCAAAAAAAATAACTTATCAGATTCATCTAATTGCTTGATTAACTTAGTAATTTTTTTAATTCTGTGTTTGATGGTGTTTATATTTTTATATATCATCAAACGATGAATGTCGACCATTTGATAATCAAAATATTTGTTTATCAAATTCAAAAATTAACTTTTTATCGAGTTCGGTCCTTGTTTCTTTCTTCATAAAGGATGTTGGAACATTCTCGTGAATTATCATATTTGCGCTCTACATAATAATTCATCGGAACGATTTCCCAATCGACTCCTCCGATGATACGATATTTCAAATCAACAATGTGGAAAGCTAAATCTCTCAGATCAAACGTTTCAAGATAAGATTTTACATTTCGGGTGTTATAAACGAGTTTCTCTATTATGATTTTGTTTCTCATTTGAACCTCCATTGTCGAGACAACAAATTGGAGGATTACAGAGGCTACATCTCTGCCAACATTTTGAATCAACATTTCAAGCATAATTGTATGCACAGAATTTGCCAAAAGGTTACTGAAGATGACGATCTGGTCCATTTGTTAATAATCATAAACTAATGATGGAACTGCCTCAAAATATATTTTTCAATTTTTTTTCATCCAAATAAAAAAATTAATTTTAATAAATTCAGCAAGATTTATCGGCGATTTACCATCACCAAACGATGAATTCATCCACAAAAACAGAATTCGTTTTCTGCAATGGAGCGGCATTTAGTTATGATGCAGATTTATCATCGTTTGACGAAACTATTGACATTGCCGTTGATGATGATTTTGTTAAGATTTATAACAAAGAAACCAAGCTATGGGAAACTGATTACAAAATCTCTGCGCGGAAGTTATTATTCCTGTTGGATCTTCTTGTTCTTATTCGTTTGCAAGAGATGAATTCCAAATCGAAGGAAATTACGTTCCTCCAGCATTTTGGATTTTGCAACCTAATCGACAAATCGTGAGATTTCCCAAAGACAAGATTTTTTACATGCGAGAAGGTATCGCAATAACAAATGGAGGTATTAATACAGTAACGAAAGGTTTGTTCACAAAAGTAACAATTGAACTCCATTGTGAAGGCACACCATCTATTGATGAATAAAATGAATCTTGATAGTTAAAATATTTAACTATGAAGATACATGCAAATCTCCAGCTAATTACAATCCTTGGCAGTAACATTGCGCGTAACTTTAATAAATAATTGAATTGACACGCAAATCTCCAGCCATTTCAATTCTTGACAGTAACATTTGCGTGTATCTTCAATAGATCATTGAACTAAAACGCAAAATCTCCAGCCAATTACAATTCTTTGCGGTAACATTGTACGTAACTTTAATATATCATTGAATTGACACGCAAATCTCCAGCCAATTTCAATTCTTGGCAGTAACATTGCGCGTAACTTTAATATATTATTGAATTAACACGCAAATCTCCAGCCAATTTCAATTATTGGCAGTAACATTGCGTGTACCTTCAATAGATCATTGAATTGATATGCAAATCTCCAGCCAATTTCAATTCTTTGCAATAACTTTGATAGATCATTGAATTGACACGCAAATCTTCAGCCAATTTCAATTCTTGGCAATAACATTGCGTGTATCTTCAATAGATCATTGAATTGGTGCGCAAATCTTCAGCCAATTTCGCGTAACTTCAATGACCGATTGAATAAGCGTGCAAATATTCATCCGATTTCAATTCTCTGCTGTTACATTGCACGTAACTTGAACGAATCATTTTTATTCATACACTAAAAAATTGATTAAAAATATATCTATGACCATATATCTATCACATAACACAAATGCAAGAAATAGCAGATTCGTGGATCAAAATTGACAAAACATATTATCCTAGTAATAAAAAAACGTTGGATAAAATTGAATTTTTTCATAACCTATTCATGGATGTTAATACATATAAAACACGCAAAAATAAATCGGTCATTTTAAATTTCGATGTAGATGTACCATCATTTATAACTGCTACAAATTTCAAGTTCTTACAAAAAATTATTAGATCGTTAGATGTTGAAAACGCGCCCAAGATAAAAATTTCTCGACGATATCAAATCGATTTAATACTATTTATCAATTATTTTGCTACTAATACAGAGTGCAAATCTTTGATTAATGGCATTGCGCGCGTTTATGGAGAAACATATATTCAATTGGTCAATCATCCAAACATTGATTGGAAAACTTTTTTTGACGATAGCATACATTCTTCAATTTTAAAGAAGATAAATATAGAAAAAATTATTGATGTGGAACCTATATTCAAATATTATGGGATGGAATATGGCATAAAAAATGATGAAATAGACCTATCAAATTTTGTTGTTTATTGTGATGAAGATAAATATTTATACAAACTCAAGGTTCTGGATCATACAAATTATTGGTGCTTATACAAGAAATTTGATAAATATGGTGACATGAAAATAACGATAAATTCGAACGAATCACATGTTATCATAGAACATGGGGGTAGTTTTTTGAACTTTCTCTTAAATCAACGAAAAGTTGACACTATTCCTACTATGAAAATAATAACAACATCAGGTAAAATTGTTTGGACAATAAATACCTTAACACTACAAGTACTTATTGGACGATCAATTGAGTCGTTTAGCGAACGAAGATTAACGAATAATACATAATCAAGCGCAGTTATTTTATCATTTTTTTAAAAAATGATAAAATAGTTATAGCACATATATATTTTTAATCGAATCAGCTGAATATTAACAATCGTTAAGAAATTTATGGTCCTCGTCAAACAAACTCAATGACAAACTAAGCGAATAATCCCAACCATCATTATAATAGGGACATTTACAATAAGAAACAATCGGCAGCATTTCAAACCACCACTGCGAATATGTACGACGATAACTAATTTTGCTCCTACAAAATATGCATCTATAATGTTCATAGCAAAGAGGAGCTTTTGATTTTTTGTGACAAATTTGATCGCAACCAGGAATACAACAATTTTTTATGGGACATGTTGCACATGGAAATTGTTCTGTGATTTTGCCACAAAAACATACTACTTTTTGTTTCAATTCCGACGTTGATTCATCTGTCAAATAATCCCAATGACGTTTACATATCTCACATTTCATACCAATATTTTTGCTATCTACATTCGTTTCAACAAGACATAATAAATCATCTACTGAGCAAGAGCATGCAGATGTCAGATATATTTCTTTATTCAATATGCGATATTCGTTGCTAATAGGACAAAAGAAGGTTTTAGGACAAGGAGATTCAACCGATCTTAGCAAGTGACCACATGGAGATTCGAAGACAAGTTGCCCGGGTTTGAATCGTTGTCGCGCTGCAATGTATATGTATGTGATTATTTTGGCTGTTTCATTTGGTAAAAGTTCTTTGAGGAATAATAAGATTTGGAAAGATTTGGACATAGTTGATGATAATTTATTGTTGATATGTCAATCTGACTTTATTTTATTCATTTTTTTGGAACATGTTTGATAACTAAAATTTTTACTTATCAAACATTAACATATCACACTAACTCTTGATATAACATTATCGTCCAACTGGTGATTATATTTATGATGCACTAAAATTTGTTCTACTGTCACAGGAACACAATTAAGTGTTTGATCAAAACGTTTTCCAAATTTCATATGAGTTATTGATGGAGGAATGCGATGTTCGATTGATTTATTGAAACTAAATCCAAATTTGATATATTCGATCGAATTAGGTAAACAACCCATTATGTCTTGATTAAAATTGTGACCGAAATATAAATGAGTGACATTTGGTGGGATACAATAACCAAGTCGTTGATTGAACATCTCGCCAAATTTTAATACAATCGTTGAACGAGGAATTGTATTGGAAATTGATTTGTTGAATCGTCTGCCAAAAGTCAAATGGGTTATCGTAGTTCGAAGTAATACATTCGCTACAGACTGATCAAAATTATCGCCAAAAGTCAAATGAGTCAACTCTGCTGGTAATCTATAAATTGGTTGGTTAAATTTTTTACCAAAAGTCAAACGTGTGATGAAATCGGGTATGATATCTTCAATTGGCTGATCAAAATCATCATCAAATATGATATGTCGGACTTTCGAAGGAATGATATCTTTAATTTCGATAGCACACTTATTGGCAACTAATCGCCAACGATGAACATCCGCAACACCTATTACCAAAAAAGGAACGTCTAAAGTCTGTGCAATTTTTGGATTGTTGTATGGTATCGTTTTTCGAACTTTTATGGACATTTTTTGGTTGCCAATTGAATGATATTTAAGATATCGTAGTACTTCAATTTTCAATTTTTTGCGTTTAGATAATCATAGATTATGATTATCTAGATATTTTGGTTGCCATATATTCTTTAATACTATTATATTTGCATACTCTAACAGCTTCCAATGTGGCGTCACCATATTCGCAGCCGTTTTCGATCGCTAACTTTAAAAATGGAAGTTTACCATATCTGATGGCATTTAGACAAACACGTTCATCCCAAGGACAAATTTTAGTTTCGCTTGATACCAACCTGCATTTAGCTCGGTAATTATCAATATTGCGCAACCATTTGATGATATTTACGTCTGCTGCATTGACAATTGTAGTACTATCCCACTCGTAGCCACACGAACGTGCCCATATAATAACATGTAAATGTCCACCTGCAACGGATACATTCATAATACCACGTTTAATTTCTTGATCGTTGATGCAATTATTATCATAACCGTATTGCAAAACATTAAGATTACCCGACCTTGCTGCATCTTGAAAAACCCGTTTTGGCCACTCTGTAACTTTGAAGAGTTTTAACATCGAAAATGCGTTTCCATCGGGGCGTAATTGGTTATAACTGTCTACGGCTCCTAATATGATATCTTTATCATATAAACATTCTCTATCCAGTAAGAATTTTACTATATTTTTGCAACACCCTCTGACCGCTATTTTTAATATTTGTTGAAAGACATCATCCAAAACTAATCCAGACAAATTAAGAACATATTCAAAGCATTCTAAATTACCATATGATGTTACAGACTCTAAAACTTTTTGATTACATATGACATATTTTTTTGAAACTAACCAACGTAAAACGTTAATATCTGTGCAAGGAACATGATTAAATGGATGAGAATATCCATGATCAAATACAAATTCCACCACATCTAAATGGCCACCACTGATACCACCGCTACGAACATCTCCCAAGAATCGCATTTTGTAACCATCTGGAACATAGTCGAACATAAATTTAACAATATCTCGACGACCATTATAGGCAGCGTGATATCCGGCATATGTCGGGTTACAATTTTTTTCAAGAACAAGGAATTCCATCATCTCAACGTTGTTTTTTTTGACGGCATATCTAACAGCTGAAAGAGATATGCTATGTGGGAACTTCTCTAACAACCATTTTAACGTTTTAATTTGATTCCCATTTACAGCATATATAATCAAATCAGAAGAGACACTCTTGTCGATATTCATCTTCTCAAGAATATCTATGTTTCCTGCTTTTGCGGCACCACGCATAACATATTCAGCAAACGTAGAAGTGAATCTTAATTTTGATAAACGTACAATCATTTTTAGATCTCCATTTTTTCCGAGTCTCTCATGAATCTTGTGTTTATCCAAAATCTCGTTCTCTAACACAATGTATGAATCTGGAATTAAATGTGTACAATTATCATACACTAATTCGATGGTACGTTTGTGCATAGTATCATAAAATCCAGAATAATATAAATTTGTAACGAAGTTAGTACGATTAATCATTTTCTGAAACTCCAATTCCGCAATCGATAATTTATCTTTGAACAGCGTGTATGTCACATTAGAAACACATGCAAATGCTCTTTTCCCTGTCATTGATACCAGTTCGAAGATAATATGATAAACGTCCTCCATAGTATTGATATATTTTTTTGAATAATGAATCCTCCAGAGAAAGACTTTATCAATTTTTTCCATAAAAATTGATAAAATAAATGCAATAACCTCCCAATCTTTGCTGTATCACTAAAATGTTTATTGATATATTACCACATGAGATTATTAGTCAATGGCTTACAAGTATTAGTTCACAAACTTGCAGATTATGGTATAGCATTTGGTGCGCAAAACCAATGGCTGTTACAATGTGCAGATATATTGCCTTTGAATATAAGTTTTCGGAATTATCATTATTTGCGTTGTCAAAATTTAAAAATTTGACAGAATTATCGCTAGGTTCGCTTCCATATTTTTTAGATATTGGATCACTTACAACGTTGAAGACATTATATTTAGGTCCCAATCACTACGTTAATGATACAACGTTGTGTAAACTTACTAATATAACCACTCTATCGTTGGCGCATAATCAATACATAACGGATAAATCATTACAATGTCTAACGAAAATCGTTGATTTGGACATTTACGCCAACGATCAGATTACGAGTGCAATGTTGAAGACCCTGACGAATTTAACAAAATTGGGTATTGGTCGGAACAACACAAATATGAACGATTCATTGGAACGCTTGACAAAATTGTCCCGTTTGATTTTAAAAGGTTATAAATTTGTTGCTGATAAAACAATAATGAATCTTGCGAACATTACATATTTGAGAATTGAAGGAGATAATGATATAACAGATAATTCGTTGAGGAACTTGACAAATTTAAAAAGTATTCGTCTTCAAAATTTTAACCACACAAAATATGAATCTTTAAAATTTTTGACGAACCTGACTGAATTAGATTTACGTTGTGACGTAATAACAGATCATGAGCTCGGAAAGATTGGTAGTTTACGTTTACTAACCATCACAAACCAAACATGCTCAAGTACTAGCAAAGCAATTGGAAAATTAACAAATCTCGAAAAATTGCAAATACAACACAGTGGTTGCGTAAGAAATCGTGACTTGTTTGAACTAACTAATTTGAACGAGTTATTGCTGAGTGGATGTTCTGGTAGACGTCGAAATCAACTTTGGCGAGTATTACCGAATACAATTATTACAGATGATTGCGTCCAATACAATTAATTTGTTGTCATTATCAAATATAATAACAAAAAATTGATCCAAAAAGATCTATTGCGAATACGATCATCAAAAACATATAAATGCCACGATATCCTATCCTCATCTACAAACTTTTTTTAATCAATAAAATTATTAAACATCCAGATATATCGCTGCTTCTTAAAAAAGAACTTATTCAACTTCAATTTCGTAAAATAGTGTTGATATCAAATCCTCAAATTATCGAACAATTATTTGAGCATGCCAGAAAAGATACGCATTTTCATCACATCAAATTTAATGGATTATCTTATTATGAAACTACAAATATATGGATGTCGCATAAAATTGTTGATCGACCAGAATATGATCCTGACATTCCTTGCACATCACATCGTAGATGCGAACATGAGCCAATGATTTATCCGATATGCACTGATAAAATCAAATATATATTGAAGGAAGGTTATGAAGGAAAAAAAATGAAAGATGAATTACAAATTTCACAATGCAAATTGAGCAATGTATTATTGGTCGGTTTTAATAACCTTACAATTCGAAATGATTGTGGCAAGAACAAGGACCATAGAGGATCAAATCATTGCAACATTTTTTTACCGATGAATGATAGAATCGTAATAAAAGATATGCAACATTATATGATTTGGCGATTGCCTATTACAAATTAAAATCGCATAAATGGGACGAAACGTATGAATTGTTTAGTGGATTGGATGTGATAATGGATAATAAAAACATAGAGATTTCTTTGTATTTTAATGATTGGCTTTGATAACATTCAATGATTATTGGATGTTATCTTATCTCATTGGCGTGCAAATCTCTGGCAAATACAATTCTTTGTAGTAAAATTGCGTTCGACTTTCAATGATCCAATAAACATGCAATTCTTCAGCGAATACTAATCCGTTGCAGCAACATTGCATTCGACTTCAACTATCTATTGAATGCGTCATGCGATTCTTTAGCAAATACAATTCTTTACAGTAAAATTGCATTTGACTTTCAATGATCTATTTAATATGCCATGTAAATTTTCAGCAAACACAAATCTTTGCGGTAATATTGCATTCTACTTTCAATAATCTATTGAAGATGTCATGCAATTCTCTGGCAAATACAATCCTTTGCAGCAACATCGCATTCGACTATGGATAATCTATTGAATATGTCATGCGATTCTCTGGCAAAATACAATCCTTCGCAGCAACATTGCATTCGACTTTCAATGATCTATTGAATATGTCATACAATTCTCCAGCTAATACAATTCTTTGCAGCAACATTGCATTTGACATTCAATGATCTATTGAATATGTCATGCAATTCTCCAGCTAATACAATTCTTTGCAGCAACATTGCATTCGACTTTCAATAATCTATTGAATATATCATGCAATTCTCCAGCAAACATAGTCCTTGGCAGCAACGTTGCGTTCGACTTTCAATAATCTATTGAATATATCATGCAATTCTCCAGCAAACATAGTCCTTGGCAGCAACGTTGCATTCGACTTTCAATAATCTATTGAATATATCATGCAATTCTCCAGCAAACATAGTCCTTGGCAGCAGCGTCGTGTTCAACTTTCGATGACATGTTGAACATGACCTGCAATTCTTATCTATAACATATATGGTAGCAATCACTCATGATGGCGACCATATATATAATTTTGCGAACACGCATCAAAAAATGGATTTTTTGAAATAAGATGGACGAGCCTATTAATTTCGTAATCATAATTATGAAATTAATAAAAAAAATTGAAAATCAGAATCACTGAAATAATATTAGAATTACTAAGTAAACGATGTTCTTATCACACCATGATATTCTTCCACTGATTAGCAAGAACATACCAGATCAGGATAAAATTTATCTGACTATGACTTCTAAACAAATGGATCATCTGAAACGCATAATGATATTTTCAGAAATGATTGACATCCAGATTATAAATTCTTTGTCATATTTTGATAGATTTGAAAATGTAATAATATATCAACAAAAAGATAAATATCCTAAGTGTATCAAACGTGCTTTGGTGCATTCGCGTGTGACAAATCTTCCAATGACAGTCAGACGTCTTCAATTTGGAAGAAACTTTAACCAAAAGATAGATGGTTGTGTCCCACCATCTGTAACGTATGTTAAGTTTGGATTTAGATTCAATCAATCTATTAAGGGGTGCATTCCAGAGTCTGTAACGCATATTAAATTTGGATACGAATACAATCAACCAATTGAGGGATGTATTCCGTCATCAGTAACCCATTTAAAGTTCGGTCATGATTTTAACCAGCCCATAAAATATTGTGTGCCAGATACGTTAACTAACTTAACATGCGGTAAAATTTTCGATAATTCGATTAAGGGATGTATTCCAAATGTGACTAACTTGGAAATAGGTAAACATTTTTATAGTTCAAACAATGAGATATCGTCAACGATAACACATTTAACGTTAGGACACGGTTTTGATGAACCAATAAACAAACGAATTCCGGCGTCGGTAACCTATTTAAAAACCGGTTATTATTTTAATCAACCAATTTGCGATGGTGATATTCCTCCGTCAATTATTTCTCTGATATTTGGTCACTATTTTAATAAGCCAATCGATAATATTCCATCATCAATAACTTATCTAGAAATCAATAGCAACTTCACTCAACCTCTTCAAAATCTTATTCCTGCATCAGTAACTCATTTAGTGTTCGGATTTTATTTTAACCGATCAATTGTAAATGTCATTCCGACATCCGTAACTCGTTTAAAATTCGGTTATTATTTTGACTATTCGCTAAATGGTAATATTCCTCCATCAGTAATTGAAATAATATTGAACAAAACGTACAAGAAACCTATTGATGATAGTATTATGCCACTGATAAAATACACATGAGAATTTATGTAGATAAATAAATATCTTTACTTATCGACGATATTTGTACACGTAATTATCGATAACTCGATTTTTAGATTTGGCATTTGCACGATACGTCTTATAACTCGCCTGACAACCATTTTCCAATGCAAATTTTAAGATAGCAACGTGACCTAATTTGATAGCTTCTAAACAAACATCTTCGTTCCAAGGACATATTTCTGTTTCTTTTGATTCGAGTCCACATGTATTTCTATCAAATCCACGCAACCATCTTAATACATCTAAATTATGATTACGAACGGTTATGCGGCACGCATCAGCATCCCATGGACATCCTTGTTCTCTGCACCATACAATTACGTGCAGATGTCCATTAGACGCTGCTGATGATATAATTTCAGACGATAATTTACACCCGTGTGCATATAAATATTGCAAACACTCAAGATCGCCGTTCGATGCTACCATACTAAGGTTAACCTTATCGACTTGGTATCCCCATTCTACTAGCAATTTCAAAATTGCTAAAGATCGTGCAAGATCGGGGATGTTTTCGTTGAATGGGCAATTTATGTTATGTAACCATTCTATCATCAAAATATTTCCACTAGAAAGGGCCGCTATAAACACGATTTCATTGCGAACAATGAAGTTGTTATGATAGAGCAGCTGCAAACTTTCAAGATTTCCAGAGTAAGCTACAAGTTCGCTTGTGTTGATGTTAGATTTAACATAGCCATTATCTATCAACCATGTTAAAATATGCGGATGAGGACATATTGTATGACTCTCATATTCATATCCATTTTCGTACGCAAATTTCAAAATGTCAAGATAACCTGAGTTTATTGCAGCGTCACCTACATTGCGCAACGAGTCGGGATCCAGTGAATAAAAATATTTAACGATGTCAAGTCGTCCTTTCTCAGCAGCCGCGTAACTACGTAGCGTACAATTTTCATCATTTTCAATCAAGAATTTGATAATATTCATATGTCCTTCTTTTCCTGCATAAGAAACGGCCAAGCCATCGATCCCAAAATTATTGTCAATTAACCATTTAAGAGTTTTTAATTGATTACCTTCTGCAGCATATCTGGTCGCGCTACTAAAACGTCTATAACCAGATTGAACCATCCATCTCAAAATATAGACATGACCAACTTTCGCAGCTCCTTGCATAATATATTCTGCATTATCCCAACCAAAAATGTTATGATTTATGTGCAATATTTTTCGGATTAGCTGTAAATCTCCTCGTTGACCGAGCATTTTATAAATTTTAGGATAATAATACATAATTTTATTTTCGATGATGATATATTTGTTTGGGATTTCATGCCCATCAAACAACAATTCTAGTGAATATTTATGGAGATTGGTATGATATTGCATTCGAAAGAATTTTGTATCACCTAATATTTTTTTAAATTCAGCTTCGATAAGTGGCATATGAATACCAAATCAATTAATACTTTTGCATGTTCTGAGGAAAGATCTTTTATCGGAGATGGGAAGAAAATGGAAAACTTGTTCGTCGATATCAGAGTTTATCATTATGATATTCAAATAGAACGATTGTTGACGAGTGGTTGTTCAATAATCATTTTTTTATGGATTTAAACAGATGCATTATCGGTAACAGGATTCAATGATCTATTGAATGTGAAGTGCAAATCCTCAGCAAGTATAATTCTTCGCAGCAACATTGCATTTGACATTCAACGATCTATTGAATGTGACGTGCAAATCCCTGTAAGTACAATCCTTTGCAGCAACATTGCATTTGACATTCAATTGATCATCGAATGTGACGTGCAAATCCTCAGCAAGTATAATTCTTTGCAGTAACATTGCATTTGACATTCAATTGATCATCGAATGTGACGTGCAAATCCCTACCAAAAACATAATCCTTTGCAGCAACGTTGCATTTGACATTCAATAGATCATTGAATATGATGCGCAAATCCCCTGTAAGTGCAATCCTTTACAGCAACATTGCATTTGACATCCAATAGATTGTTGGATATGACACGCAGTTCTCCAGCAAACATAATCCTTCGCAGCAATGTTGCATTTGACATTCAATAGACAATCAAATATGACATGCAATTCTCCAGCAAACATAATCCTTCGCAGCAATGTTGCATTTGACATTCAAAAGATCATTGAATATGAAGTGCAAATACAATCCTTGTAACAACATTGCATTTGACATTCAATGATCCATTGAATACGACATACAATTCTTCAGCAAACATAATCCTTTGCAGCAACATTGTATTTGATATTCAATAGATTATTGAATATGGAACGCATTTTTCCGCAAATACAATTCTTTTGCATTCAATTTTCGACGATCTATTGAATGTGACATGCAAATCTTTAACAAGTACAATCCTTTGCAGCAACATTGCATTTGACATTTAACGATCCATTGAATATGACGTGCAAATCTACAGCAAATATAATCCTTTGCAACAACATTGCGTTCAACATTCGATGATCTATTGAACGCGATATGCAAATTTTCAACAAATATAATCTTTCGCAGCGACATTGCATTTTGCGTGCAAATTTACCACAATATTACACACTAACTAATTTCATAATCATAATTATGAAATTAATTAACTAAACGATCCCAAAACTCGCTCACGATCGGCTCCATTATTTTTGCAATAATTTCACGTGGAAAAATTATTACCTTCTCATTCAACCTATTAACACATGCCATAAAATATGCATACGTTATGTGATCATTTTTAGTCCAGAAAACATACGAAAAGGTATCTCTAGAATTGGATATATATGCGCACAATATCAACTTTTTATATAACAAATGAAAGTTAATAGATTTATGCAACTTTTGTAACATTGCGATATTATTATTGGCAACATAATACAATGGTATGACACCGCCATTTATATCTGTTTTCAATTGAAACAACAGTTTTTGTTTTTTTTGAGCATCAAGACCAGCAACAGTGTCTGTCATAGATGGCCAATTTTTAGAACGTTCCAATAATTGATCAAACAAAGTGCTCTCAGGCAATAAAGCAAGTCTCGTAATATCTGTATAAGTGACTCTTGCTATGAAATCATTGTCACAATACTTCACAAAATCAATCCGTTTTCCCAAACGAGCAAAGGTATTATAGTTTTCATGATTAAATGATGAGAATGTGTATCGCATTAATAAATCAAACATTTCATCACTGATAGTTATTTCATTTTGTAATACATATTCTAACGTTCGAATTGCACGATCAGATTCTATGTCATTAAAATATAACATGGTCGCTTTGTAATTATTTCGTTTGATAGCTTCTACCAAGTTATTAATGATATCTTCAGATGAACCTATTTTTTGTCGACTGACTAATTGTGGTAACAGTGATATAATTTTATCTGCTCGATCACAGTCGAGAATATGTTTCATATATTTGTCTTCCATATCCACTGAAAATTTTTGCGCCGCTTGTGAGCGATAATAATTTTCACCGTCAGTTGCCAACATCAAATCGATCATTTTAACATCGTTATATCTACAAGCTTCCAACAAGACTTCGAGCAATGCAGGAAATCTCCAAGATCTTATCGAATTAAAAACGTAAAAGGATAGTTGTTCGTCATTGTCAATATGCATCATATGTTCGATAATCGGTTCCGGTATTTTACAAGATGGTCCATATACTTTAACAAAATCTTTCAATGATTTGATCGAAAGATAACTCGGATCTTTTATTAGTGTCGGATCTTTCCAGTAAAAAAAATCATATATTTTGGTACTTTCATTTCTGGGAATAATTTTAGCGACGTAACAATGTGCAGATGTGAACGAATTAAATTGATACGTTGTAATCTCTGTACGCAAACTAATCACATGCACAATTTTTGATATATCATATCGATTTGCTCGAGTAGCAATAGCGAAAGCATCGTTGATGTCAGTACTCATCCTTAACATAATATATAATATTATTGCCTATACTTGTATTTTTCATTTTTTTTAATAGTCATCAGCATTTTTCAAATATTGATAACTAATCAAACTTTTCCAAAATATTCTCATAATAATCATCGAAATCAATTTTGATCAAATTTTTATCTACTAATTCATATACATCAGAATTAGTCTTCTGAACAAGATCAATATTATGCGTTATCATAACAACTGCTCCTTCAAAGTTATTTATTGCGTCTATCAAACTATTGATCGAAGTAATATCTAAATGATTAGTTGGTTCATCTAATAATAATACATCTGGATTAATCAAAATCAAATTTGCCAATACAACTCTCACTTTTTGCCCACCAGATAAAGTTTTGATCATACGAAGATGCAAATCTCCCGCTAATCCTACGTTTCCCAACGCTTCTCTTGCTTTAATAATTTCCAATCCTTTTGTCGTACTAATCAAAAACTGAACAGGCGTCGCATCATCCGGCAACGTATCTGCCAAATGTTGATTAAACATTCCAATTTTACATTTATGTTCAATTTCGCCATGATTTGGAATAAGTTGTCCAGATAATAATTTCAAAAGAGTAGATTTACCGACACCATTATCTCCAACGATCGTTATCTTGCTCTTTGCGCACACATCTAAATCAATGCCTTCGAATAACACTTTATCATAACCAAATGTAACATCAGATAATTTCATTAATACGCCTTTATTTTTTTCGACAGTTTTGAATTTGAATTTGATAACATACTTTTTTGGAGGTTCCAATGATTTGTTTTTATCAATAAATGCAGCTACAACTTCTTTAGGTAAGCTCTTTTTCTGCATTCCACGCACTTCATTTTGAATCCCATTCCATTTTTTAGTCAATATTTGAATATGCAAATCGTACTGCGCCACGAAAGCATCGTAGTTACCTTTATAGAACGTTAATTTATTATTCTCGATATGAATCATATTATCACACACATTGTTTAAGAAATGAGAATTGTGTGAAACAATTATGAGGGTTTTCTTCCAAACATTGGCCAAATAATCCGTCAACCAAATAACTGAATTCAAATCAAGATGATTAGTTGGTTCGTCCAATAATAACAAAGTTGGTTTCATATAAAGTCCTCTTGCTAAAGAAACTCTCATTCTCCATCCACCCGATAGATTTTGAATACACTGGTTTTGTTTCTCCGTATCGAATCCCAATCCAAATAATATTTTTTTAACGTGTGCTTCGTCTTTGTCATATTCATTTATAATCATTTCTTCATTCAAAGATTTGTATTCTAACATTTCCCCATCAGAATGCTTCTCAATCAAACTTAATTCATTTAGTCGATTAATTATCTTGCATCGTTTGATATTAGCGTCTAAAATTAATTGAGTTAGTGTAAGGTCATGTATTTTTGGGTTGTTAAATTTCATCTCTTGATCGACATAATATACATCGTGATTGATACATATCGATTCTAAATATTTTAAAAGAGTAGTTTTGCCACATCCATTGTTACCTATCAATCCATATTTCTTTCCGCGGCCAATTACAAAATCAGACTCTTCGATTAATTTTTTTTCGAAGACATTTATTGATACTTTCGTTTCGATGATATTGTCCTGCTTTTTGGTGTGTGCACTATTATCCCGCAATGCGTTTTTTGTTGTGTGCGACATGTCGATAGATTTTATGATATTGAAAAAAATAATAACGATATTTATTTGTTCAATTTTTTTGCAAATATATGTGCTATTCATATCCACAATGGTTGAAATATTTACCGGAAATATAGAAAAACTATCGTTAGAAAATAAAGATTACAGAAAAGTTTTATTTACGAGTGGCAGACAGCAATTAGTATTGATGAGATTAAAACCGGGAGAATATATTGGTATGGAGAAGCATGATGATGCGGATCAATTTATTAGAATCGAAAAAGGTAATGGTGCAGTACAATTCGGTGCGGACGTTAAAGATTTATTGCAGGTAACATTAGGAGACGGATCTGCTGTGTTGATACCTGCAGGAACGTGGCACAATATTATAAATACTTCTAATGAGGATATGAAATTGTACACTTTGTACTCGCCGCCACAGCATGAGGACAAATTAGTGCAAGCGAACAAGCCAGCACAGGAAGGAGGCAAGGTGTATCATCAAAAATATTTAAAATATAAGGGCAAATATTTGTCGTTGAAGAAATCGTTAATTTGATAACTAAATATTTTAGTTATCAAATTTATGATGTTAATATGAGCTTGAACTTGGGCGGATGTTTCTTGAATGTATAATCATAGTATGATTTTGGTATAGTAAGTTCTTTTATGGTGTCGGGAATATCTCTAAAATCTTGCTTGAAGAAACCGCCAAATCTTAAATGGGTGACAGATGCAGGTATATTATTCAATATTTCTTGATCGAAGAAATAACCAAATCTTAAATGTGTAATTGAAGATGGCAATGCATCTTCTATAAAATGGGAAAAACGGAAACCAAATGTCAAGTGAGTTACGGATTCAGGTATGTATTTTATTCTCTTACTCAAACGTCCAGTATAATCAAATACATAACTCGCAATTGGTTGGTTAAACTCAAAACCAAAAATTAAATGCCTGACTGAATCGGGTATGTATTCACGTATTTGACGGTTAACGCAGTGTCATTTTCATCCACATATATACATATTACTACTACATTCTCATTTATTATTTTGATATCATCAGACAATTTTTTGGAACCAACAAAAAATCTCACTATGTTCTAACTTTTCTAGCATATCTTTAATCACAAAAACTTATCCTTTTACACTTGGAGGATAATAAAATTAATGATAGTGAGTTGATAAAATTAAGCAATTTGAAATTGTTACATCTAACTTGCGACAAGGCAGATGTAACCGGCGAAATACTAAGATCTCTAACAAAACTTGAATTTCTAAGTTTGATAAGAAATTTTAACGTAACAAGTGAAGACATAATGAAACTCAAGAATCTCAGAAAATTAGAATTATATAGTTGCAACCAAATTGAGAGGAATCAAATCAGCTTGCCAAAATTGGAGTCGTTTTATAAGGTATCTTAATAAAAATTGATATTATTATTATCAGTCAAGTATGAACAAAGTAACGAATAAATGTTAAAAAATATCATAAATACGTTACCGAACGAAATCATTTCCCTATGGGTCAATAGTAAAAATGCGCACGTATGTCAATTATGGCATAATATTTTGTATAGGAAGCCTATGAGTGTTAAATTATGGTGTGGAACGCATAGATATGATCGCATAATGACTGATTATCCATTGGAGACTTTTTTTAAATTCAAATGTTTGATAGGATTAGATTTGGGAACAAAAATAGTTACCGAAGAATCATTCAAACAGCTTACAACGTTAAGAACTTTAGTTATACATGACAATAACCATGTGACTGATAAAATGTTATATGGCTTGACAAATCTGACTTCACTATCATTATATTCGAATGAGCAATTAACAGATCAGGCGTTGAAAAGTTTAACAAATTTACAATATTTATACTTATCATCTAATAAATTAATCACAGAAGAAGCATTAAAATTTTTGACACAACTTACAAAATTAGATCTTGGATCCTTTTTAATTACCGACGATTCACTAAAATTTTTGACACAACTTACAAAATTAGATCTTGGATCCTTTTTAATTACCGATGATACACTAAAACATCTTACAAAAATAAATTATTTAGCATTTCCTGGCTATAGGATTACCGATGAATCGATGAAATGTCTCACAGAGATTGACCATTTGAAGTTATATGGTAAGTCATCTATAAGCAATAAATCGATCAAGTATCTCACAAAAATAAATAATTTGTCACTATATGACAGTAATTTGATAACAGATAAATCAGTTAAGCATCTTACAAAAATTACTTCTTTAGATATCTTTAATTGTGATTTAGTAACAGACTCGTCGATTAAAAAATTAACGAATATGACAGATTTGCAAATTGAGAAATGTAATAATATAACATGCAAATCGTTGAAATATTTGACTAATTTGACGTCGATATACGTATGTGACTGGCAACAGATTGATAACGACGAATTTGGAAAACTAACCCATCTAAAATCGCTGAATGTTTATCATGACGAATCAATAACCGGTGAATCAATTAGTCGTTTAGTTGGACTTGAATCGTTGAAGTTATACGCTAACAAAAATGTCACAAACGAAAATATTCAAGTGCTTACAAATTTAAAGGAATTATGTTTGGAAAATTATGATCAAATTGAAGGACACGAACTCAAGCTTCCAAATTTAATTGACTTTACGCAATATTGATAAATGAATATTTTTGATTATCAACATTGCAAAAAAATTGATTTAAAAATAATTAGCAATCGTAGCTATCTACAAAGACCAAAATGAACAAAGATATATTTGTCAAAATTTGTGATTTTTTATGTGACTATGATAGACTTAATTTCGTATCAGTAACAGAACAATTTAATAAATTGATACAATACATATATTTCGATGAAAAGATATCCATTGATAAAATCACCCATCTATCATATTTTGATAGATTTACGAATATTACGATGGCGAATATTACGATGGCGAACTTTATCAAAAAAATACCTAAACATTTGATCAAATTACAATTATACTCATACATGCTATGTACATTTGGTAAATTACCAATAACCTTAAGATATCTAACGTTGGATTATTATTGTAACGAGGATTTATTAAGAAACATACCTAACACAATCACACATTTGAACATATATATCAAAATTACTAAAAATATCAAAAAATGCTTACCAGAAAGTATTACTCATCTTCATATTGACGATTTTGACACACGCGTTGATTTGAAGAAATATATTCCTCAAAATGTAACAAATTTGACATTTGGATATAGGGATAAACCAAATATAACCAGCGCATGTATCCCGAAAACAGCAAAACATTTAAAATTCCTTGGTCCGATTTATCATAAGATTGATATTCCTTATGGAGTGACACACTTAACTTTTGGAAATACTCTTCGTGAAAATATTGACATACCGACATCCGTCACACATTTATATTTACATATTTGTGATAATAATTTACGCATTCCAAATAGCGTTTTATATCTAAGTTTATTTGACAAACATACGAACGTTCCAAATAGTGTCATCGATTTATTATATGTGGGACACTTTTTGGTCGATGGAGCATGGATACCTTCCAGCGTAAAACATATTGAGTTTACTCAGACTTATCGACGCCAATATATACCAGCGAGTGTTACTCATTTAACATTACCGACGTATAGTAAAGATTATTCGCTAAGAAAAATCCCTTTACATGTCGAACATATTACATATAGACACTGTAGCATAACTAATTATTGTGACGATTTCGATAGTATACCAACACATATCAAATCTTTGACAATTGGAAGATTCAAAGTTGATATTCGATGATTATTTAGACGAAAAAATGTTGACAACTAAATTATTTTAATTATCAACATTTGGATGGCGCTTGCGATTTTTCTAGCGGTTATTGGTAGTAATATCGTGTGTAACTTTAAATGATGTACACAAATTTTTAGCCGGTTATTGGCAGCGAACATTGCATGTAACTTTCAACGATTAATTGAACGATATGCAAATCTCCAGCCAGTTCTCGGCAGTGAACGTTGCATGTAACTTTCAATGATCGATTGAATGATAAATGCAAATCTCGAGCCAGTTCTCGGCAGTGAACGTTGCATGTGACTTTCGATGATCAATTGAATGATGTATGCAAATTTTTAGCCAGTTATCGGCAGTTACGTTGCATATAACTTTGAATGATGTACGCAAATTTTTAGCCAGTTCTCGGCAGCAACATTGCACGTAACTTTCAACGATCAATTGAATGATATATGCAAATCTCCAGCCAGTTCTCGGCAGCGAACAAACGTACGTTAAAACACCGCAACTATTTACAAATCACTCAAGAAACTTATGACAAAATAAACGCAATTTTTCTACTTTATCGGTCGCAACAATTTCGTTGTAAAGTATGCGATATATTTAATTTATTCATTTCTTTCGACGTTGTAGATAAGGCTACTATGTTCTGAGTTGTTAACTGATTTACGATAAGGTTTGCCATGTCGATATATGCAAAAAAATCCAACCGTTTTTGCTATTCATTCTAAATATATGCAATCTTAACGATTTTATTTTTAATTTTATTTTGAAACTAATAAACATAAACAGTTTTATGTTTGTTAGCTTTTAATAACAAGTTCCAATTGTACTACCGGAAGCTCCATGACATGTGTTTGGATAACTACAATGCCAGTCTGCAGTGCATTCCGATGTAGTCAAACAAATCTCTCCACTTAAAGCATCCGACCATACAACTCTTTTTGTTGATGCACAGTTACATGGATACTCATAACCACCTGTAAATCCATAGTTGCATTGGCAAGCTTTTAAATCTGTAAAAATGTTATCTCCAACACTTTTACATTTGACTTGATTGTATGATTGCAAATTACACTCCCACAGATTCGCAATACATTTACCTTCTGGCACACACACTGGCGCAGAACCGTTATAAATGACTCTACTTGGAGCATCGCATTTACAAAGATCGTTACTAGTGCTGGTTACCATAGGGTTAGTATCAAAGGATTTTAAGCACTTACATGACCCAGTTGAACATTCGTATGAACCATATAATGCAGGGCAATTACCATACGAACACGTTTTGGCTACACAACTTGTACCATTTCCGACATATCCATTTTTACATTTGCATTGATAGACCGGAGTAAATGAAGCAGGTAAAGTAGGAAACGTAGCAACACATTCCGCATTTGAATCACAGTTGGAACATGTTGATAAACATGTATCTACACATACTGAACTGTTGGGTTTGACATGAGCACAGTGGATATCAGGACCAAAAAATGATGTTTGGCCGTGGGCTAATCTACAATTCAATGTATTGCTTCTTTGTGAAAATGGACAAGGACTAGGTGCTAAATTTGTAAAGAAATTAATGCAATCGGCCGATGATGTAAATGTTGTATCTGCTAAATATGGTCTATATCCAATTTCAGCTGTACCATTACATGCCGGAATGATGATATTATTACAAATGTAGTCAGCAGTTATAGTGCTTTGGCTCAATGCAAACAAGGCCGATGCTCCTTTATCTTGGATTGTAAATCCTAGGATAATCTTCGAAGTATTTGGACTGAACACAATATATTCTCTGTTTCTGAATCCTTTTTGAATAAAATCATAGGTTCCTGTTGCGATATTGTAGCCAGTATCAATGTCAATGTTAGAATCGACTTGCAAGATATCAGTGCTGATCCATTTGGTTGTAAAAAGATCAATGTACGTGTGGAGAACGATAGGGGTATAATTCAGAAATATAACCAAGTCAGTGATGATTTTGTCATACTCTAAAGCAATGAAGCGAGGACCAAAATCTCCGACATCTTGAACGGTGTGAAATGTGTCCGATGTCGTAAAATTATCACTAAAAGCATTGAGCATAGTGGTAGAATTTCTAGATCGTAACAACCAGACCTGAGCTGAATAATATCGGTCATCCAATAAAGATGATGAAACAATAAGGAAAAGGAGAAAGAACAACATGACGAGTGCTTTGTAATTACTTAATTTACAAGGCATTCCTAACATTTTATTTTTCAATTTTTTTTTGCGATAATAAATTCAATTTATTATCGCAAAACGTAATCAAACATTGTTTATGGTATACATTGATAAATAAATATATTTAATTATCAATATCACTGGTTAGCATATCATGATTAACAGGAACAGTAAGTCGGTTCACTGCAAAACAAAGAGGTCGATTTTTTGTGTTGCCAGATTTGAAATCTTTGAAGACATATGAGAAAAAGAATGCAAAGTTCGCTGTAGGTTATTGGGAGACATTTTTAATGAAATCGATAATATATGCGTTATTCTAAAATTTTAACGATCAATTTTTTTTGCCTTTTTAGCAGCAATCTTCGGTGTTGGAAATGTTCCTTTTTTGATAGGTGGTTTTCTGACGATAACTTTTTTTGGCGCTGGAAGATCTGGAGATTGAGTCTTTTCTTTTTTGACAAGTTGTTTAGCAACCGCTTTATTTGGAACTTCTTTTTTGACAGATTGTTTGGCAACGGCATTGTTTGGCACACAAGATTCTAAAGATGACGATGAATCCATCTCTCGAAATTCTGACGATTCTTCATAAGATGAGGAAGAATATGAATCCTCTTTGATAGGCGTTTTTTTAGCGATGGATTTCTTGGCAACAGGAGATTCTAAAGATGATTCAGATGAACCTATTTCTTGAAATTCTGGTGATTCTTCATAAGATGAAGATGAATCCAATTCTCGTTTTTTTTGAACTGGTGCTTTTTTGGCGGCGACCTTGGTTGGCATTTTTTTTGGTACGGGAGGTTTTTTAGCAGCGGCCTTCGTTGGCATTTTTTTTGGTACGGGAGGTTTTTTAGCAGCGACCTTTGTTGGCATTTTTTTTGGTGCGGGAGATTCGAAAGATGAAGATTCCTCCAAGTCTTTCCTAAAATTTGTAGATTTTTCGTCATCTGAAGAATAATCTGATAACGATGCAGATTCCTGATTATTATTTACAAATTTACTAAGCGCTGGATTGTTTTGGATGAAATTTTGATGTGTGGAGCCCATATGAACTAAATCTCCAGAATAAATATGCTGCGTATCTATTACATGCTTGTTGAGGGCATTGACAAGATTTTCAAAAAAACGAGGGTCATGATACGTAAACATATCGACATGGATGGCAATGTTGTATGTTTTGTTGATAGTGTTATTGTTCGTGGTGGTCGTCATTATATTGTATTGAGGGGATTTTTTCTTTATAAAGCTTTGGAATGAAACGCAAAAAAATTGAAAAAAAAAGTATTTAAAAATGGATATAAAACATACTAAGGCAAAAATGTTTAAACTAATGTAGAAAAAATGATAAGAATTCTTCCTACTGATCAAAAATCGATAAATTTACAATTAGTTGAAAAAACTATTAAAGAATAAATGTTTATGTTGTCAAATTATAATTTGATAACGTACATGAACAGAATTATATATCTAACATCATAAAAGTATTATTTCTAAATATACTATAATGAACCTATTTCTACCTAATCCATCACCACAGAAATTTAATTGCTATGATACAAACTTATTCAAATTACTATTTTACATTCCCGACATAATATTTTACGTTTCTAATCTGTTCCCGAACAATATTCCTAAAAAATTTTGTTACACGTACGATAATGCAAAATTAGAAAAACGTATGGCAGTCCATTATCACGTGTGTCGTGTTTATCAAGATCGAAGTTACATTGTTTTTAGGATAACTGATTATGCGTACGAGTGTCAATATGATCATTTAAATTATTCGTGGAAAATTTGTAACCTTCATAGTAGTTATGATAAATATCAAATCACCGATCACATGATAGAATTCTCTTTTTTTGTTAGATTAGGTATTCCGGAAATATATGAGTATGCGTTTGACAAACAGAAAGCGATCTTTTGCAATAAATATGCAAAAATATTTTTGTTATTGAACCGATATGTGCAAAATGTGGTTATCGATTTAATTTTTGATAAGATCATAAAAATATCGGACAATACAGAATTGATTCAGTTTAGAATAAGATGAACATATTGACAAATAAATGTTTTAGCTACAAATATTACGATTTGATCAAAATAAAGGAATGGTCAAAATTAGTTCGTCCGTTTGGCGCGTGAAATAAAAAAGGTCGAACGTAGTAATTTGCATAAATTATCATTTGGGGTAATAAAAATAACCAAATTATCGGATTCACTAGAGAAACTTGGTAACTTGCAAAAATTTGTATTTGCATAACAACCAAAAACATTAGGACAATTTATTGGTTTACAAAAATTATCACTGGATATTAACAAAATAACCAAAATACCTAAAATAATCGGACGACTCGTAAATTTACAAGAATTATCGTTGGGTTATAACCAAATTCAATTGGACAACTTGTGAATTTACGGAAAATTTGGTTATATGGTCGCCATGAGTGACGTTTCTATTCTTGAACGTTATCTTTATCTCGATTCAACGAAATAATATAAAGATAGCATTTAAGAATCGAAAGGTCACTCATGATGGCGACCATATGTAATCATCCAATGTTACTGGCAAGACAGACACCGAGAGATTTGAATGCATCAATATTTAATCATTCAATGTTGCTGGCTAGACGATTGTCTTGAGATTTGAATATCCCAATATTTGATCATTCAATGTCGCTGGCAAGAGGTTGAATAATAAAATTACTGGAAACGATAGGACAACTTAGTAATTTGCAAAAATTATAGTTGTCTAATAATAAAATTACCGGAAACAATAGGACGACCCAGTAATTGTAAGATCATACAATAAAAAATTGAATTTTTTATTGTAAGATAAATATTCTATTAAGAAAGAGCAAATGGACCAAAGTGATATATTATACCAAACATTCAATGAATTATCATTAAACGATATTGTGAGATATTCAACTGTTAATAGACTTATAAATCATATATGTGATTTACAATATGCGAGATTAATAAAAGACTATGAGAACATCCTAGCGAACATTTTTTATAAAGGCTCATACAAACAAATGTATGTAGCTTGTTATGAATTAGACGGTTTTATAAAAAAATATTCAGACCTTAACTTATTCAATTTTTTTTCTACAAACGCATTAAATATTCAATCGAGAAATATTGTTAAGTTGCCAAAAATGATAGGACAACTCGTTAATTTGAAAGAATTATGGTTGGATAATAATAAAATTACAAAATTACCGGAAACAATAGGACAACTTGTTAGTTTGCAACGATTATGGTTGTCTTATAACCAAATTACAAAATTACCGGAAACAATAGGACAACTTGTTAATTTACAAGAATTATGCATGTATAATAATCAAATTACAAAATTACCGGAAACAATAGGACAACTTAGTAATTTGCAAAAATTATCATTGTCTTATAATCAAATTACAGAATTACCGGAAACAATAGGACAACTTGTTAATTTGCAAATATTATGGTTGTGTAATAATCAAATAACAGAATTACCAGAAACAATCGGACAACTTGTTAATTTGCGAGAATCATCATTGTCTTATAATCAAATTACAGAATTACCAGAAACAATCGGACAACTTGTTAATTTGCAAGAATTATCGTTGTCTAATAATAAAATTATAAAATTACCGAAAATAATAGGACAACTTAGTAATTTGCAACAATTATGGTTGTATAATAATCAAATTACAGAATTACCGAAAACAATAGGACAACTTAGTAATTTGCGAATATTATCGTTGTCTGATAATCAAATTACAGAATTACCGGAAACAACAGGACAACTTGTTAATTTGCGAAAATTATGGTTGTATGATAATCAAATTACAGAATTACCAGAAACAATAGGACAACTTATTAATTTGAAAGAATTATCATTGTCTAATAATCAAATAACAGAATTATCAGGAACAATAGGGCAACTTATTAATTGTGCGATCATACAATAAAAAATTGAATTTTTTATTGTAAGACAAATATTTCATCAAGAAAGAGTAAAATGGACCAAAGTGATATATTATACCAAATATTCAATGAATTATCATTAAACGATATCGTGAAATGTTCAACTGTTAATAGACTTATAAATCATATATGCGATTTACAATATGCGAGATTAATAAACTACTATAAGAATATCCTAGCGAACATTTTTTATAAAAGCTCACACAAACAAATGTATGTAGCTTGTTATGAATTAGAAGTTTTTATAAAAAATTATTTAGACCTTAATTTATTCAATTTTTTTTCTATGAACGTATTAGATATTAAATCAAGAAATATTATTAAGTTGCCAAAAATGATAGGACAACTTATTAATTTGCAAGAATTATGCTTGTATGATAATCAAATTACAGAATTACCAGAAACAGTAGGACAACTTAGTAATTTGCGATACTTATCTGATAATAAAATTACAAAATTACCGGAAACAATAGGACAACTTAGTAATTTGCGAAACTTATCATGGTCCAATAATCAAATTACAGAATTACCGGAAACAATAGGACAACTTGTTAATTTGCAAAAATTATGGTTGCATAATAATAAAATTACAAAATTACCGGAAACAATAGGACAACTTAGTAATTTACAAGAATTATCGTTGTCTTATAATCAAATTACAGAATTACCAGAAACAATAGGACAACTTAGTAATTTGCGAGACTTATCGTTGTCTAATAATAAAATTACAAAATTACCGGAAACAATAGGACAACATCGTAATTTGCAAGAATTATGGTTGGATCACAATCAAATTACCGAATTGCCGGAAACGATAGGACAACTTAGTAATTTGCAAAAATTATGGTTGCGTAATAATAAAATTACAAAATTACCAGAAACAATAGGACAACTTGTTAATTTGAACGAATTATCGTTGTCTGATAATCGAATTACAGAATTACCGGAAACAATAGGACAACTTAGTAATTTGCAAGAATTATGCTTGTATAATAATCAAATTACAGAATTACCAGAAACAATAGGACAACTTAGTAATTTGCGACTCTTACCGTTGTTTGATAATCAAATTACAAAACTACCAGAAACAATAGGACAACTTGTTAATTTGCAAAAATTATTATTGGATAAAAATAAAATAATAGAATTACCAGAAACAATAGGACAACTTAGTAATTTACAAGAATTATGGTTGTATGATAATAAAATTACAGGATTACCGGAAACAATAGGACAACTTAGTAATTTGCAAATTTTATCATTGGCTTATAATAAAATTACAGAATTACCGGAAACAATAGGACAACTTATTAATTGTAAGATCATACAATAAAAAATTGAATTTTTTATTGTAAGACAAATATTTCGTCAAGAAAGAGCAAAATGGACCAACGTGATATATTATACCAAATATTTAATGAATTATCATTAAACGATATCGTAAGATGTTCAACTGTTAATAGACTTATAAATCACACATGCAATTTACAATATGCGAGATTAATAAATAATGACTATGAGAACATCCTAGCGAACCTTTCTTATAAAAGCTCACAGAAACAAATGTATGTGGCTTGTTATGAATTAGAAGGTTTTATAAAAAAATATTCAGATATTAATTTATTCAATTTTTTTTCTACGAACGTATTAAACACTCAATCGAGAAATATTATTAAGTTGCCAAAAATGATAGGACAACTTGTTAATTTGCAAAAATTATTGTTGGATGATAATAAAATAACAGAATTACCAGAAACAATAGGACAACTTAGTAATTTGCAAACATTATCGTTGCATAACAATAAAATAACAGAATTACCGGAAACAATAGGACAACTTGTTAATTTGCGAGAATTATCATTGTCTTATAATCAAATTACAAAATTACCGGGAACAATAGGACAACTTGTTAATTTGCAACAATTATGGTTGACTAACAATCAAATTACAGAATTACCAAAAACAATAGGACGACTTAGTAATTTACAAGAATTATGGTTGATTGATAATCAAATTACCGAATTACCAAAAATAATAGGACAACTTGTTAATTTGCAACAATTATGGTTGTCTAACAATCAAATTACAGAATTACCAGAAACAATAGGACAACTTATTAATTGTAAGATCACACAATAAAAAATTGAATTTTTTATTGTAAGACAAATATTTCATCAAGAAAGAGCAAAATGGACCAATGTGATATATTATACCAAATAATCAATGAATTATCATTAAACGATATCGTAAGATGTTCAACTGTTAATAGACTTATAAATCGCATATGTGATTTACAATATGCGAGATTAATAAACGACTATGAGAACATCCTAGCGAACCTTTTTTATAAAAGCTCATACAAACAAATGTATGTAGCTTGTTATAAATTAGAAGGTTTTATAAAAAAATATACAGACCTTAATTTATTTAATTTTTTTTCTACTGACGTATTAGATATTCAATGGAGAAATATTATTAAGTTGCCAAAAATGATAGGACAACTTAGTAATTTGAAAAAATTATCGTTGCCACATAATCAAATTACGGGATTACGGGAAACAATAGAACAACTTGTTAATTTGCAAGAATTATGGTTGCATAATAATCAAATTACAGAATTGCCAGAAACAATAGGACAACTTAGTAATTTGCGATACTTATCGTTGTCTGATAATAAAATTATAAAAATACCGGAAAAAATAGGACAACTCAGTAATTTGCAAATATTATGGTTGCATAATAATCAAATTATAAAATTACCAGAAACAATAGGACAACTTAGTAATTTGCAAACATTATCGTTGCATAACAATAAAATAACAGAATTACCGGAAACAATAGGACAACTTGTTAATTTGCGACAATTATGGTTGTCCAATGATCAAAATACAAAATTACCAGAAACAATAGGACAACTAATTAATTATAAGATCATACAATAAAAAATTGAATTTTTTATTGTAAGACAAATATTCTATTAAGAAAGAGCAAAATGGACCAACGTGATATATTATACCAAATATTCAATGAATTATCATTAAACGATATCGTAAGATGTTCAACTGTTAATAGAC
>Ga0163147_10000266_pt1 | contig 81783 bp, 67 predicted proteins | sample OliLakLV19MP6G1_FD_148597 | JGI IMG/M metagenome (GOLD analysis project Ga0163147, IMG submission 148597) | Freshwater microbial mat bacterial communities from Lake Vanda, McMurdo Dry Valleys, Antarctica- Oligotrophic Lake LV.19.MP6.G1 | ecosystem: Environmental > Aquatic > Freshwater > Lake >... | reverse complement strand
CCATGATCGAGTGACCGGAAGGGTACGCAGGGAAGCTTGGAGAAAACCACAGGTGCGGTTCCCAGCTTGGGTCAATGTTGCGGCGGATGTAAGACACCGGACGCTCCAAGTTGTAGTAGTATTTAGAATACCAGCCAGCTATACTCGCATCATTCAATGCCATACTTACCGCAGTTTCGGTATACAATGCCTCGTCAAGTGCTACCTTTTTTGTTTCCAATACTTGGTTAGCTACGGCTATCCAGCGTGGACCGGGGCTGAATGACAGATTCAAAGCGTCATCACTCCAGTATTCGGCGATCCACTGGTCTTCATAATCCAGTGCCGGTGTATTTTTAGTATACACTTCCAGTGCTTGCTTGTAGAATTCTGAGTTTTTGTCTTCGCTGAATTTCATCGGCGGCAAGCTCAACTTCTCATCTTCTGTGATGGCAAAAGTACGTGCCTTGCCCCAGTAAGGAATCAAAGCGCCACTCAAGTCGGGGTAAGTAGGCTGCCAGTTACCTACTCCAGAAGGTGGGGTGTAGTCCTTCGGTCTTGGATTCTGATAGGTTTTATAGCCATAAGGGTCGCTATTCGCCCATACCATCATCGCATCTGATACTTGCTTACCGTACAGTCTGGAACGTTCAAACACGTCCCGAGGTACTTTTTCTTCTTCTAAAAATTTCACGTCGAATTGGGTCTCGCGAGAAGCGATTTTAAAACGCAATTCACCACTTGTAGCTTTGAAAAACTCCTTCATCATGGAGCCATACACCGCATTTACGACGGTAGGCCAGTGGTAGATTTGACCTTGCGCGACGTTTGGCACGTCCAAGCCTTTTGATTTGTAAAGGCTTTCCAGCGAGTTGTAATCCGGCATAGCTGTGATACAAGCTTCGTAAGCAGCCAATCCCATGTAAGCCAGTGCACTGGTGGCAGGTCCCGGGCGATAGCCTGCAGCATATCGCTCCACTTCCAAAAAGGTCTTGTTCCAAGCGATAACCACCTCGGAGTCGTAATCTTTCACTAAGGCTGTTTCAATGGATACATCGTCATTGTCGTCCTTAGGATCACAAGCAGTGAAGCAAAAGACTGCTGTTAAGCAAAAAAAGAGTGCGGGTTTGAGTAAAAGTCTAAAAGAGTTCATGGACAAATTTTAGTTTAAAAAATGTTAGAAAATAGTGAGACATAGATCAAATAGTTATTATGTAACTAAACGATTTCGTATGAGAACACATTTGCTATAAACACATACGCAACGCAAATATGAATAGCCAACGGACTACAAAAAAATCATGCAAAAATTAGGGATAGAAATGGTGTAGATAGGAAAACCCACTTTGGAAACTAAGAAAATGTGATTTGGAAAACTCTCAAGCTGTGCCGCTGTAATTATTCTTTGTTGATTATCAGTATATTATGAATGTTAATGTCAACTAAGCGACTTGTTTCCACAAAAATAGCACATTATCAGTCAATCGCGCAAGTATTTGGAACACTTTTTTTATAAAATATGTATTTTTTTTCCAAACTACTGTCTATACGGCTATTAATGCGCCAAGTTTAACTCAAAGCTAATACCTTACTCAATACGCAAGGAGAACGCAAAACGGATTTAAAAGACACGTTTTTTTTCTTGTTATACGTAAAATAGGTTGATGTACTAACCCCGCTTTACAGGGCAAGTTATGCTGATTTGCCAATCTGCCAATAACCCGCTGTTAATCAATTAATTGGCAGAGCTGACAAGTCAATTAATCAAAGCAAATTAGTTAGCTATTGTAGACTCTAATTTACAAGTAGAAGCTATACAAAACCAGATGCACCGTAAGACTGTTTTCCGATATAAACTGTGCCAAAATGCAAATAGATACCACCCATCTCGAAGTCTACCATAATGCCGATCAACATCGTTTTGAATTGATAATCGAAGAACATCTAAATATGGCACAATATATATTAGCAGGAGAACGCATCGTTTTCACCCATATCGAAGTGCATCCCACACTGGAAGGGCAAGGCATTGCAACACTCCTCGCTCACGCGGGATTGGAATATGCGAAAGCTAATCAACTGAAAGTGATGCCTTTATGTCCGTATGTAGCTGCGTATATCAAGCGCCATGTGGAGTACCAGTCGCTATTGGCAGCCGGATTTCATGTATGAAACAGGGTTTTCTCCCGCAGATTCCGCAGATTTTGTTTCTCTGGTCATTTAGCCAGTTTTTCCTTAGTCTCTCAAGGTGACAGGTGAAGTGGATTCAAAAAAAACTTATCTGCAAAATCTGTGGGAGATGAAGTCCAAGCAACAAGAGACTCACCGCATGATCCGCATCCCGCCGCCCATCGGTCCACGCCTTTCTATTTGCTGCAACGAATAGGTAAAACTCGCCATAAAATACCGCGCCAGCGAACGAATCCGCTCCTCCTGAAAATAATTCACATCCGCCAAACGCGTGATGCCAATGTTTCTGTTCAGCATATCATTGGCAGATAATTTGAGTTCACCTCGTTTTTTGAATAGGTATTTTGAAACCGCTGCATTCCAAATTGGGACTTCATCGTTCGTTCCATTGGCAGTCATACTATTATATATGGCATAATTAAAAGAGGAAGTCAGCAAGAAATCCAGCGGCAAATTCCAATGGAGTTCCGTTCCGTACGTTTGATTCAAAAAGTCCTGATTTTGAGAAGATTGTACCGAATAATGTGTCTGATTATAACTGAGATTGGCCGTCAGTTCTGCATTAAAATTTTCTTGGTGCTGATAGCTGAAGCGAATACCTGTAGTGGCGATCAGCCGCTCCGTTTCATTCTCCACTTGATTGATAAAACCAAAACCTCGCGCCCACGTGACGTTGCTGTTTATATTGGCTCGCAAACCCGGACGTTTTATTGGAAATCCAAAATTTAAAAATCCATTCACATTATAATCTTTGTCTACATTTACAGGTTGAATGGTTCGAATAAACTGCTCGTCAATGGTTTGTGCATTTACAATTTTATTTTGGGTGTAAGTAAAACTCAGATTAGTAAAGAAATTTCGAAAAGTGCCGGGATTAAACGTTACATAATTAAAATTGGCACGATGCGCATATTCAGGCTTCAAATTTGGATTGCCAACCGAAATATTCAGCGGGTCACTATTGTCAATTACTGGCGAAAGCTGGTCAATGCTCGGTTCGTTCACGTTGGCTTCGTACTCCGCTCGCAAATGTTTGGTGGTTGTAAAATCTCGATTGAATCGAATATTGGGTAAAAAATTAGTAGAAGAACGATTAATATTTACATTTTGCAATAATAATTTTCCATCCAAAGCAGTCTGCTGCACTTGTGCACCGAGATTGAAATTCCAGTCCGTTTTATTGATTTTAAAATTCACGCCGCCGCGATGGTAAGTGTACGTATTGTCAAATTTATTACTCAAACCATTGTTAAACTTGCGTTCGCCATTGTTGGTGTCGTACACTGCTCGGTTTTGGTCATTGTTATTTTGATTAAACGCATAATTAAATTCTAAATATTTACGCTTGCCTAAAGGTTCGGTATAAGAAGCATTCGCACCATAATTTAATGTATTATTATCTTGTGTATTCATTTGCATAATGGAATCAATGCGCGGATTTACACCTGTAAAGAAGCGATTTACCGCCTCCAAGCCGCCGTCGCGCTGACTATCGTTCGACCCAAAGGTCAAAGTCGTACTCATGCTGCGTCCTTTTTTATTGAAACGGTGGCGATATAATAACTCGCTATTTATATTTACACCTTCACCGTTCGTGAGGCTGTGACGTTCACTTTCATTTTCTGTAACGTTCTCGCTACCAAGTGATTGACTGTAAGAATCTGTATTTTGCTCGGTTTGGCTATAGCCCAATCTGGAGGTGAATTTGATAGAATTAAGCGAGTCAATTTTATGGTCAAGCGTCAAATTCAAAAGTAGGTGGAAAACAAGAGACATCATCTTTTATGTATACTTGAGATAAACACTCAATAATCCCTTCTCCAAGTGATAATACTTTTTCTTTTTCAATTCCTATATTATATAATCTACCAAGTAGTATTAGCAGGGAAGGTATCCCGTGAGCTAGACCAAGGTTTATACTTACTTTATCTTTTATAGAAGGATCACGCCAATATATTCCCTTATCACGAATAGCTGTTTCTTCAAGTATTGACACTAAGACTTTTAATTTATTTTGTAAGGCTTCAACGGATCGTGCTCTTTCAATAAAGATTAATCCATATCCCATTCCTCCATGCATATAGTCATAAATCCCTTTACTTAACTCATTCACCGCCAGTTCAAAGAAAAGTTCGTCATAAACTTCCAATGGGTCGCCTTCAACCTCCACAAATCTTTCTTTTATAAATAGGTTTAGAGTCCATGCTAGCCCTGCCAGCCCAAGACCAAAACTTGTAGCATCAGTATTGTCTATTGTAGTATTGTCAAATAAGCTTTCAAGATTAGAGATGCTGACATCTAAAAATGCTTCATTTCCGGTTAATCTTGAATAATAGGCTAAAAAAATAATCTTGCCAGGCATACCTACCATTAAAGAATTAGGATATTTGCTTTGATTCGGTACTTGAAGTATATGATTAGATAACTCTTCGAGATAGTTGTAGATAATATCTTTGGGCAGGAATGGGGCAATCAGCATAGTATTATATTTATCGAATAAGTGTTACTTCTCCTGATTTTATAAATTTCTTATTGCCAGTACCATTTTTAAGTTCATATTCTAACGACCACACATATATTCCTGTCATCTCTACTTCTTTGTTACCAATTTTACCGTCCCAACCTTTTTCTGAATTATCAGTAGAAAAAACTATATTCCCCCATCGATTGAAAACTTTAAATTGATAATAATTGAATTCAAGAATGGATTTCACAAATGGTTTGAGTTCATCATTTATGCCATCGTTGTTTGGAGAAAAAGCATTTGGAACATAAATAGAGATTCCACAATCCTTACTCTTTACATTAAGATAGAGAGGTATGGTAGTGCAAGGCATAACTACTTCTATTTTGTATAGTCCAGGTCTTTGCAAAATTCTTATTGAATCAGTGTTTCCATCTTCCCATCTAAATTTTGCATTTTCAAACATAGGAAGAGGAACGAGCTTCCTTATATCTATCCTCTCTGGTTCACCTTCACAAATACTTGTATCGGCAGCTAATTCTTTTGGCATTTTTAAAAGTAAAAAGTTGTCAATGTCATAATAAGAAATATGAAAAAAACCTCGCTGACTTTTAGAAATTTGACATGGAGATGTAATAGCATCGAATTTTCCTATAGGAGCTATGACGCCTAAATGAAGTTCCCCACCTTTTGCTAAAAAACAACTAGAGTATTTATACCAGATTGAACTTGTAAAAGAAGCTAAGTTATATGAAGAATCAGCTAAAACCAAGTCTCCAGTAGCGAACGTATTGACAACTAAATTGTTACTATCGCTTTCTCTTATTTGATTAATTATATTTTCTGAAAAATAAATACCAATAGACTTTTTGGGAGTAGTTTGACAATCTTTAGATAAAGGGTTATCTATATTGTCAATTCCTTTACTTCCAACTCGCATTTCGAAGTAATAAGCTTCGCTACCCTCAAGTGAACTTAATAAAGGTGTTCCTAAACCTTCAGAGATAAAAACGCCATTTACTAAAGCAGCACTTGCAATCCCTGCATAACCTTTTCCTTCAAAAGGTAAAAATTGATTACTCCAGAATTGTGAAACGGAAGCAGTTTGAGCAGGTAATGGACAATTAAGGTGAAATAAATCAGGTGTAACAGCATCTGGATTTCCTATTATATACCAGGGTTTTGTGGCAATAATCCCCCTCTCAGGAAGTCCTGATGGACATGAACTCAAGTTTTCAAAGCCAGCATTAGGAATTAAATTTTGACAAAGTGCCAAATTAAATAAATGTATACAATACAATAACATTATAATCCTCATACACAAGAATTATGCTTTGAATAACATTCACGAGGAAATGTTAAATTTCCTCGTGAAGACCATCAGTAACAATTGAATTTCCTAATGAAGACCATCAGTAGCAACCACAACTTGTCCAATAAGTCCCTTGCCAAGATTTATAAGCAGTACAACCGCCTTGAGGAACACAATAGCTGCAAGTGCAATAAGTAGTGCTATTACCTCCTTTTAAGACACTCATCTCTTTTTTGTTGAGCATTTCAACTGTCTTTTTGTTTAATTCCAATTTTTTGGTAAACTTTTTTGGATTAGGTAAACTTTCCATAATTATGAATTTTAATGGTTAAAAAATAAGTTAACTCTTATTTAATCTAAAAGATCATTTGAAACTTATTGACAGGGGTAGGGAGGTAAATCAAAAGTGATTAAATTGTGTTCGCGAATTCCTATTAAGATTTTTTGCAATAAATATACAATTTTTTAAATCGACAATTTTTCTTTAAAAAAAAATGAAAATTTAACATACGGGAAAACAAAATAAGGCAACTCGAGCTACTTTATAGAATATAACCTAAGCTCAAATTTCCAAAAAATTTAACTTTATTCGCCATATCAATATTGTAAGTAGTTAGGTTGAAATAATCGACACAAAATCAAGTAAATTGAATGGTAAAAATAGTACCAATATTGGTAAAAATATGATCTAAAGCCTCATTCAAAGTTTGCAAATTGAGATAGTCGGGTGGCTTCAACCATTCATATTTGATTTTGCGCCACAAGGTTTCAATTTTATTTAAATGGGGACTATATGCAGGCAAAAACCAAATAAAGAGGTCTTTTTCCGCCCATTGATCCAATTTAGCTTTGACAATCTTGGCATGATGAAAAGTTGCATTATCTAAAACGATGACTGATTTTTGCTGAATGTGCAAGGCAAAATCGTCTATGCAAGCGATTAATAATTCGGCATTCGTGGAGCCAAAGATATCATAAGCCTCAAAGTCCTGTTGGCGTGAAAAAAGTCCGAACACATTGCGTCTTTGGCTTTTTTGGGATACAATGGCATTATATTGTCCCCGAGGTTGCCAGCCGTAAGGCACGGTAGGGTCTAAACAAAAGCCGCTTTCATCGCCGAAATAGACTTTGAGATAACCTTGATCTTCTAATTTTAATAGGCTTTCCAGTTCTTGAGCCAGCCGAGCATATTGCAATGGGTCTTGCTTGGGTTTAAGCCATTTTCGCAGTCTATGCCAAGTGTATTTTAGTTTTTTTTAAATATTTTTGGAGCATCGGCTTCGTAATTTTAAAACCGAATTGTTCACTTAAAATAACACAAACCGACCGCAAACTTTGCGGATTACGCTTTATTTCCGATTCTATAAGTGCGATTTGATCCGTACTCAAGCCATTCATGGCAGCTTTTATACCCCGACCCGGGCGGATGAGCAGACCCAGAAAGCCGCTCGCTTGGTAGCGCCGAAGCCACTCATAAACCGTATGTTTGCGCGTTTTAAAAATCCGCCCTACCTCTTTGACCGAAAAGCCATCGGCGCGTAGCAGGATACAATGTACCCGATTCCGAAAATGAAGCTTGGGGTGGTTGCGAAAACCTTCTTCCAAAGTCTCTCTTTCTAACTCACTAAGACCTCTATTTTTAGACATCCTGCAAAATTAAAAAAATGTCGCTTATTTAAAACGAACTACTTACTTCTACTTTGGCACTTTAGAAAATGAAGAAAAAAGGAGAGATTTGGAGATGGATATATATGACGAAAAAAAATTGAAAATTATCTGAAAGGTTATGGGCGTTTATTTGTATGCCACAAACGGGATAATATATTGAAATGTGGTCAATTTCTGAGTGGCTTGCTTCCCGACTGTAAGAGTAACGTATCGAGTATGACAGAACGAATATCGGAAAGCGATTACGATCAATTACATCATTTTATCAGCTACTCGCCGTGGGATTCCTTTTTGGTGATGGATTCGGTATCGGAAAAAGTAGGGGCTACCTTGGGATTGGGAAGTCCAAGGGGGCTGCTTTTAGACGAAAGCGGTTGGGAAAAATCGGGTAAAAAGAGTGTAGGGGTTGCTCGACAATAGAAAGGATGAAGGGCGTTTTTGTTTGGTGGGGTGGAAATAAGCTTGACAAGTTCTGAAATTTTTACATTTAGTATTTTACTTCCGATGGCTATCAAGATTACATTTTTTACTACTTTTGTCACAAACCCTACGCTATGGCATCCGCATTAGATGGACTACTCCAGCAAAAAGAAACTTACATTCAAAAGCTCAATTACCTGCGCAAGGAACTCGCCATCGCCTCGGATGCCAGTCAGAAGTTTACGCTGCAAATGCAGATAGCGGAAGTGGAAAAAGAAATGGAAATAATAGATGCTAAATTAGTGGCAATACCTTCCAAAAACCCCTCCAATGCATCTGTGAAAGAAGAAAATCCTTACGACCGATTGCTGAAATTTTTTAAGAAAAGCTGGATTATTGCCATCCTATTATTTATTTTCCTATTGATAACGAAGGGAGATGAATTTGTCACTGCTTTTGATAATCTCAAAAATCGTTTTCTGAACGATTCGAAAGACACGATTGCGCAACCAGTACTTATTCCAACTGATACTTCAAAAACGCCAACTATTATAAAACCTCCAATTACCGAAGCGTCACCGAAACCAACAAAGCCGGATAAAAACCCGCCAGCCGCCAAAAAATATATTTCTGTTCGATTAGTCGTAGATATTGCATACGAAAAAGCAATTATATTTGCCAATAATATTCAAATTGAACCCGTTAATAATGCGCCTACTATTAAGGAATTGAATATTGAATATAATGGCAAGCCCATTGTATTAAAAATTCAAACACCTGAAAAAACCTGTACGCATACCATCTTGGTTTCTGATGATTATTTTATAAATCCTAAAACAATAGAAAAAATATGTTCCCAGTAAAGCTATTTACGACTCTGTTTTTGCTATCTTTTTCCATTTCCCTTGCCTTCGCGCAAGCCGACCTCTGCGACAACTGCTACGTGTGGGAATTCACCACCGAAAAAGGCGAACGCAATGAAACGACGCGCTTGCTTTCCAATGACATTGAGGATATTTTGAGTTCTTACTCTGCCTGCAAGGTGCTGCAACGCTCTAAATTCGCCAAATTGCTGGAGCAAATCACCAACGAAAAAGCCATTGAAAACCTGAGCGGTGTGAAGCCCGAACTGAAAACGCAACTCAAAGCCATCCAAGCCAAGCGTGTCATCTTTGGCGAGGTGAACCGCGATTTTACGGGGAATGTGTCGCTGCGGCTTTCTTTTGATAATTTACAAACCACACTTACGAAAACCAATACTGTTTTCCTCATTGGAGAGGAATATTACAATTTTGAAAAAAGAAAACAGAAACTGACGGCGTTGGTGAATGCTTTTATAAATCCGGATGGGAAGTTGCCGACGCCTAAAGAAGTAAAAGACCCACCTTTATCTTCATCAGAATGCGCAAGAGATAATATGCCGTATGTAATAGAAAATGCAAATATCAAAGTAGGATTTTGTCAATGTTATTATTACAGTAATAAAATTACTTGCCCGCTGTGGATTACAAATAAAACAACTGAACCTCAAAAATTAAATTTGTATGCATCATATCATGATTATACAAGATTGATTTTAGATTATGGTAAAGATTATATTGCATCTAATGCCATACTAATGTCCAAGTCTAGCCCATCTTGGGTTTCAGAAGCCATTCCTGCAACAAAAAATGGAGTTTATGGACAGCTTTCTTGGGATAATATTCAAACAAAAAGTAAAACAATTGAATCTTTAGAAATAAAAACAGGTATAGGAACAAAATCTTTTCCTGATGTCCCGTTAGTCCACGGACCGCCACCAGTGCGGTAGGCAGCCTAATGCGGTTAGCCCGCCAAGTGCTAACCGCAGTTTTTGAAACCATCTTAGCAAAGTCCTCCCCGCAACCCTCATTCCCTATCGGGACGACCCGCCCGCTGCGTATTTCAAAATGAAATGGACAAAAGTAAAAGAGGGGTGTAAAATGCTTAGAAAATCAAACATTCAAGCATGAATCGTTGTAGAAATTTAATTTCTAAGAAAATCTAAAATTGCCTTTTTTACGAATTCGTAATCGTTCAACACCTGTTCATTGCGAAAACGTATTTCCGTTATGCCAAATGACTGAATGACGTGCGTTCGATTTGAATCATATTCTCTTTGCTCCAATGTATCATGCGATAGTCCATCAATTTCGATAGACAACTTTGCCCGATGGCAATAAAAATCAAGAATGTAAAGATTGAACGGATGTTGTCGGCGAAATTTGAAACCCAATGGACGATGTTTTAAAAAATCCCAAACGATACATTCTTCAACGGTCATCGTAGCCCGAAGCATACTGGCACGCTCGAAAATCACCGGCGGTGCTCCTGCGTGCATACCCAATTTTTCGTTTTCTTCCATGCTATTTTGAAATACTAAGCGCGTGGGTCGTCCCGATAGGGAATGAGGGTTGCGGGGAGCAATCTACTCATCTCCTTTTAATATTCAAAAGTAACTTCTTTTCTAAAAGCTTCAAACAAAAAATTTCAATCATAACATCGTATCTTTACCTTATGAAACAGTACCGCTTAGACCGCACCGCTTTCACGATTCAAACCTTTGCAGAGGCAGCACATCAGCGCAATTATTGGCTCACCCGCACGCCCCGCAAGCGATTAGCGGCTGCATGGTATTTGATCTGCTCGGCATATAATCTCGACCGTTCCAAGTCGCATCGTTTAGACCGTACCGTTTTTGCTATGCGAAAACAAGCGATATGAAAACCGATATTTTTAATGAAGATTTTCAGGATTTTATCCGCGCGCTGAATGATTGTGACGTAGCATATATTTTGGTCGGCGCTTATTCCGTTATCTTGCACGGCTATGCTCGTACAACGGGCGATATGGACATTTGGGTGAATCCAACGCCTGAAAATTATCAGCAATTGGTGAAAGCATTTAATCAATTTGGTTTACCTATTTTTGATATGACGTTGAATAAATTCTTACAAACCGAAGACTATGATGTATTTACATTTGGCAGACCGCCTGTTTGTATCGAAATTCTAACGAAAGTAAAAGGGCTTACTTTTGAAAGTGCACACGAAAGTGCACAATGGTTTGAAATTGAAGAAAATTTATCGGTACGCGCTTTACGGCTTGCTGATTTGATAGTGGCAAAGAAATCCGCAGGCAGAGCGAAAGATTTAGATGATTTAGAAAATTTACAGTAATCATACCCACGGACTTCCTATCTTCCCAACTTGTCCCGCAAGGCGGGATACTCCCATCCTCCCTTTTTCCTATCTTTACCACATGCTAAATAACCTCAAAATCATATCGGCGGGCGCAGGCAGCGGAAAAACCTATCGGCTGACTTCGGAAATGGTGGAACTCCTCCAACAGGGCGTTCGCGCGAATGGTATTATTGCCACGACGTTTACGACGAAGGCGGCGGCGGAGTTGCAGGAGCGGGTGCGCGTGCGACTGCTCGAGGCGGGTATGACGCGCGAGGCAGATGACCTTACCAATGCGCTCATCGGCACGGTGCATGGTTTGGGGGTGAAGTTGTTGCAGCGGTTTGCGTTTGAGGCGGGCGTGTCGCCGGAGGTGGAAATTATTGCAGATGAAGATCAGCAGACCTTGTTCAATCAGTCGCTGGCGAGCGTGATGCACGAGGAGCGCGTGGAGGCGATTGAGGGCTTGTGTGACCGTTTGGGTTTGAATAAAAACGAACATTTTGACTGGCGTCGGGATTTGAAATTCCTTACAGATGTGGCACGAGCGAATGATTTTTCATTAGACGTATTAGAAAAAAGTAAAATTCAATCTTTTGAAAGTTTTTTACAATTTTTGGAAAAGCCGTCGGAAAAGTCGGAAGCATATTTTCAAAATAAATTGAAAAATCTGCTTGATGCAACGGTTGAGAGTTTAGAAAATAATGGCGATTCGACTAAAAAAACATCGGATGTAGTGGCGGTTTTAAAAAGTTTTCGGCGAGAATTGGATTTGCGAGGCGAGTTGTATTGGCATCAATGGGCGAAGATTTCTAAAATTGACGTAGGCATAAAAAGTAAAGCGGATGTAGAAGAATTGAAAGTTTTTGCAGGTGCAAATGATACGCATCCAGCATTTCAGCGCGATATTCGGGATTTTATTTACCATTTATTTGATATTGCAATAGAAGCGTTACGCGAATATGATGCTTATAAAAAGCGGCGCGGACTGATTGATTACACCGACATGGAAGTGCTGGTGAAGCGATTGTTAGAAAATGAAGCCGTGCAAGAAGTGTTGGCATCAGAATTGGATTTATTAATGGTGGACGAATTTCAAGATACCAGTCCTTTACAATTAGAAATTTTTCTTAAATTATCTAAACTTGCCAAATACTCCGTCTGGGTCGGCGATCCGAAACAATCTATTTACGGCTTTCGGGGAGCAGAACCACGTCTGATGCAAGCGATTATTGACAAAAACGGTGGCGTACAACCAGAAAATATCCAAAAACACTCCTGGCGTTCACGAGAGGATTTGGTGTTTGCGTCGAATGCGCTGTTTACAAAAGCGTTTCAAGAATTGCCGGAGGAACAAATCGCATTAGAACCCAAGCGTTTGAAAAAAGACGAGCCGATTGAATTGAATGACGCTTTATTACATTGGCATTTTACGTATGATGGCAACGGACGGCAGCCGGGCAAGCCGTGGATGGAAAATAGCTTGGCGCAAAGTTTGAAACAGGTTTTAGAACGCGGTATCCACGTATTGCCAAAAGATGAAAAAGTATATCGGGCAGCGAAACCCGGCGATGTAGCAATCCTATGTCGCTCCAATGCAGAGTGCCTCGCCATTACGGAAGCCTTGCACCGCGCGGGTTTGCGAGCAGCGATTTCTCGGAGCGGCTTACTGAATACAGCGGAGGCGAAGTTGATTTTTGCGTGTTTAAAATTTTGTTTGAATCAATATGATTCATTGTCTATTGCGGAGTTGTTGCTGTTGGCAAGCGGGAAAGATATTGAAGAAATTATTGAAAATCGGCTGGATTATTTGGAACAAAAAAGTGTGCGAAAATTGGTGGAAGCGGGCGCAATGGATGTGCCGAACTTACAAGAGTATGGCGCGTCTAAATCTGATTTAAATGCCTTAGATGCAAAAAATTCAGATACATTCGATGACCGTTTAAATGCGCCAGATTTCTTAAAATCTGGCGCATTCTTCAAAAACTGGGGTGAGGACGACCCTTTTATTCACAAACTAAAAGAAATTTGTAACCAAACCGCCGACTTATCAAGTGCAGAAATATTAAATTTATTATTAGAAGAATTGGATTTATGTCGCATTATATCCAATTGGGGAAATAAGTATCAGCGTTTGGATAATGTGGATGTGTTGCGAAAGCTTTCTTTACAATACGAAAATGCTTGTAATCGTTTGCATACAGCGGCATCGCTCGGTGGTTTCTTGCTGTGGCTCAATGATTTAGAAAGTAATAAAAAAGATATGCAAGGCTCCGGCGAAGGTCCAAATGCCGTGAATGTAATGACGTATCATAAAAGTAAAGGTTTAGAATATCCGATTGTAATATGCTATGGCTTGGAAGGTACGCTGCGCTCGGATGTGTGGGGCATTGATATCATACCGGAAACAGAGGATGTAGACTTGAATAATGTGCTGGGAAACAGGTGGTTGCGCTACTGGGTAAATCCGTACAACGACCAGTATCGCGGCACACCATTAGCGGAGCGCATTGAAGTAAGTGAGGTAAAAGCGTCAAAAACCGCACAAGCATTACAAGAAGAAGCCCGATTATTATATGTGGGACTCACGCGCGCGCGTGATTATTTAGTTATTCCAACCACCCAAAACCGTACCAAATGGCTCAATCGCGTGTGGCACAAAGGCAAAGAGGACTATCCTACGCTCGACCATGACAGCTACGAATCGCCATGGAGTTGGCAAGGAAAGTTTTTGGCGAAGCAAACCGAAATTTTTCCCTACCCAAAAGATTTTCCAAAATCAGATATTCCAGAAGGTGACATTCATTATTTGGAAGCACGTTTTGGTCGAAAACATTACACAACCTATTATATTGACCCGGAAAACGAAGGTTTGCATTCGACTATAAATGTCACGACTTCTACTTTTGTGCAATACGCTTCTCCCCTACTGATGGCGGATGATGCCGATGCGTATCAAGTCGCCAAAATGATAAAAGCGTGTCTGGTCGCTTTTCATGCAGATTATTCAATCGAGGAGCAAGCGAAAATGCTAAATGAATTTATTACACGATATAATTTAGCAGAGTCTTTGAAAATCAATGATTTACATCGAAATGTCTCGGCTTGGATGGCGTATTTGGAAATGAATGTTGGGATTAAAAAAATCTATTGCAAGTATCCAATTCGCTATTTTGAAAAAGGACAATTATTTGAACGACTCATGGACTTTTTATTAGAAACCGACCGAGGTTATATTCTGATTCAAAGCAGTGGTTTTTCCGGCGATGCCAGCAAATTGCGCAACAAAGCATTGGAGTTGGGGAATTTCTTTCACCTGAGTAAACTCGCTGTGCAGGATATTTTCAAAACTAAAAATGTAAGAACGCTGGTGCATTTTGTGTTACATGGCACGATGGTGGAGATTGGTTGATGAGGTGATTGGTTGATAGGTTTATCGCGCATCACCCTATCAACCCATGACCCTATCACCCTTTTATTTTACATTCCACTCTTCGATTTTCCTGTCTGTTTTCCGCCGTGTCATTATTACTTTTCGGAGCCGCTTCGCCATAACCTTTGTAAGAAAGTTGTTTGTTATTCACATTTAATTTCAATAAATAATCATATACCGTTTTTGCTCTTTTTTCTGATAGCATTTGATTGGCAGCGTCGTCGCCGACATTATCTGTATGTCCACCAATTTCAAATTGTTTATCGGAATTTTGTAGAATGTAATTTACCAACTCCTTTAATTCCTCTTCTGCGCCAGGGAGCAACGCCCATTTTCCGGTGACGAACAGCACGTTTTGGAAGGTGTACGGCTTGGATTCGGTGATGGCTATTTTATCAACGAGTGTAATACTGACATTGTCAATACAATAATAAGCAATGCGCCAGATTTTCTTTACATATTTTCCATCTTTCATTAACAAATCCTGCATCCTATCTACTTGCTCTTGTTTATCTATCTGCGTTTCTCCATCCATGAAAAAATTACCAATTACAAAATAACGATATGGTTTATTAACTGTAAATGTGCTGGTTATTAATTCCCATTGTCCTTTTTTTGTTTTTATAATTTCTTCCACATTAAAATGTGGTGTTTCATCTAATAATTGCAAAGTACGCGTAACCGGAATGGCTCGTTCTAAGAAATAAACGCCGATATTATTCGTCGCTAATGGCAAAACCTCTGGTGTCTGTTTACCATATAACCATTGTACGTGCTGGATTGCCATGGAGTCGCTATGATGTAACCAAAATTGAATTTTATATTTTTCGCCCGGTTTCAAAGGCTGAGTAAGCGTTCCTTGTAAATATTCATGATAACCTGGACTCGCTCCTACGCCAAATTGTTGTAAATAATTAATAAAACCGACCGACACTTTACCCTCCTGTGGTTTTGGAAAATAACAATTTTTTAAAGAATCTGGACGCAATAAAATATCCGGTGTAGAACCAGCGACTGTTGACCACCCTTTGAGCGCGGCAAAAGACTCCGGTTGTTTGTTATAAGAACAAGGTATTAAAATTGAACTTTTATTAAATTCTTCAAAACTTGGATTCACTACCAAATTTTGCGAAAGCAGCAAGACCGGCATGATTAGCAGGAGTAATACTTTCATAATTTCAATAAGTTATTTATAGCTATAATGTAAGACTTGAAGAAAGTGACAGCTACGTAGATGCAAAAAAAATTACTTTTGGTGCATTAAAATTCGACTTAATATGTGACTATTCTAACAAAATCACGTCAAAATTTGTGCCGGAAGTCTTGGCTTCCAAGTGCTATCTTTTTCTAAACATCAAACCTTAAACTTTAACCTTTATTATGGAAAATTGGAATTTGTACACCACCCAATTCATGGCAATGTTAGTAGATTATGCACCGAAATTGCTATTAGCTATTTTATTACTCCTCGTTGGGCTCAGTATCAGCAATCGTTTGTCTGACTGGGCTTCCCGTGTGATGGCGCGGCGTGGCGTAGGCGACGATATTCGTCCATTTTTGGCTTCTATGATTAATGTAATGCTGAAAGTGATGCTCATTTTTAGTGTGGCAGAACTGGTAGGTATCAAAACGACGTCGTTTGTAGCGGTACTCGCAGCGTTAGGATTCGCCGTAGGACTGGCTTTACAAGGCAGTTTGAGTAATTTTGCAGCAGGCGTGCTGATTTTAGTTTTTAGACCCTACCGCACCGGCGACTTGATTCAAGTAAATGGTTTTATTGGGAATGTAATGGAAATTCAAATTTTGAATACCATTATTGCAACGCCAGAAAACAAAATGGTTATTATTCCAAATTCTGTTCCGATTAGCGGTATCATCACCAATTTATCGGCTCGGAAATACCTTCGCATTGACTTGCAAATCGCCGTTGCTTATACCGAAAATTTTGAAAAATTACAGGCAATTCTACTTGACACACTCAGAGAAACGCCAAAAGTGTTAACCGCGCCAGAACCTTTTGTAGGTATCGAAAAATTTGACACGCACAATATGATTATCGCCGTTCGTCCGCACAGTACGGTGGAAGATTATTGGGATGTGTATTTTGAAACGCATCGGAGAGTAAAGAAGGCGCTGGGTGAAAATGGTATTCAGATGATGTTCCCAGATCGCGGTGCGTTGGCGGATTTTGCCGTATAGGTTTAAGTCCCGCAAATTAGGGCTGCTTCGTTTTTTTCGTAATTTGCGGGATATTTCTAAACAAATAAATGATCATGTCTCGATTTATCTTATTATGTCTCGTTATGATCGCCTTAAATACGCTGCAAGCGCAACAAACTTACCTCGCAGAATGTCAGCAGAAGTTGAAAAATTCGATGGAATATACATTAGAGGTAGCTCGGATGATGCCAGAAGAAAAATACAACTACAAGCCGGTGGCAGATGAAATGAGTTTTGGCGCGCAATTGCTACACATCACGAGTAATTTAAACTGGCTTACCAGCGATTATTTGGGAGGTAAAAAACTAGATAAAGACTTAGATAGCCAGGCGTACACCAAGGCGGAAGTCATTGCCATTTTGGAAGAAGGTTATGCACTGGCGGCGGCGGCTTTGACGAATTTCAAACCGGAACAACTGGAAGAATCCGTCAAATTCTTTGCTGGACCAATGACCAAACGCCAGATTCTTACTTTGCTAAACGACCATCAAACACACCACCGCGGGCAAATTTTGGTGTATTTGCGCTTGAATGAAATCAAACCGCCAAGGTATAGAGGCTGGTAATTTGAGGAAATTGTTAATTTTGAATGCTAAAAGCGTACTTCCATTTAAAATTAAACACTAAAAACTCATAATTGAGATGAATAATCCATTCCATTTAGCTTTTCCAGTGAAAAATTTAGTAGCTACTCGTGATTTCTATGAGAATTTATTGGGCTGCAAAGTCGGCCGCACCGCCGAACGTTGGATTGATTTTGATTTTTGGGGACATCAGCTTTCGGCGCATTTGACCGAAGCAGAAATCCAGGAGCCGCCCGCAAATCCAGTGGATGGCAAGCAAGTACCCATTAAACATTTCGGCGCGATTTTGCAAATGGAGGAGTGGGAAACGCTGTCGGAAAAACTAAAAGCGCACGGTATTGAATTTATCATTGAACCCTACATTCGTTTTAAAGGGGAAGTGGGTGAGCAAGCAACGATGTTTTTTTTGGACCCCAACGGCAATGCGCTGGAATTCAAAGCATTTAAAGATTTTGAGCAGATTTTTGCGGCTTGATATTCTCCCGCAGACTTGTCCGCTTACGGAGGATTTCGGGGAATGATATGGATTTGGTAGTAGGGAGTTTTTTTAAGGGGCGCACCTTGTTATTTGCTTGTTTGCCTAACCCGGACAATTTATATATGCCAAATCATTTCCACAACTTGCCAAAAGATGCCATCTTGCAAGGGTAAGCTAGCTATGACCTATGCGAGATTTTTTATTGCTTTTAATGCTGATATTGAGTGGATTGCGAATGGCTGCACAAACCTGTAGCGGTTCGGTCGGTGATAATATTTTTCCCGATGGCGACTTTGGCAAGGGGACAGCCAATATTGTGCAAACCGACCCTAATCTGGCACCCGGTTATCGCTATCAATTCAGTCCTCCACCCAATGACGGTTTTTATAATATTTCTAATAATACCACTTCCTGGGGTAGCTTTGCCGCAGCGGACTGGATCAATATTGGGGATAATAGCGGCGACCCAAGCGGCTACATGATGGTGGTCAATGCCTCTTATGCGCCTAGTTTATTTTATGAAAAGACCGTAACCGTTTGCGGCAACACCAATTATGAATTTTCGGCAGATATTATTGCTTTGAACGATCCGGCACGCGGGCTAAATTTCATTGCCCCGAATATTTCGTTTCTCATCAATGGCGTGGAAAAATTTAGCTCTGGCAATGTACCGATTGATGCCAAATGGCATACGTATGGTTTTACTTTTACAACGGAACCTGCGGCAACTGAAATCAAATTAGCGGTGCGCAATAATGCGCCGGGTGGCTTTGGCAATGATTTAGCATTAGATAATATTTCGTTTCGCCCTTGTGGTCCCAATGTGGTGTTGATTGACTCGGCAAGTTTTTGTACTTCCAATCGGGAGATTACCATTAATTCCGCAGTGATCGGCTCGGCTTTTGCTACACCCGTTTTTCAATGGCAACAAAGTGCAGATAGTATTGGCAATTGGATGGATATACCCGGGGAAACACGACCAGACCTTCCTCTTTCCCAGCCGCAAGATGGCTTATACTTTCGGCTGACCGTTGCTAGTTCGCAACCCAATTTGGCACAAAGTACTTGTCGAATCGCATCCAACCCGACTCGTGTGACTTATCAACCCAATCGAGATACAGTTATCAACATCATTTGTAAAGGCGATACGATTCGGATTGATAACAAACCTTTTTTTCAGGAAAGTAATGTAAATATAACGACGAAAGCAGTAAATGGCTGCGATAGCGTAACCACTTTTTTTGTAAAAGTAGAAGATTTATCTAATTTTATGATACAAGGAGAGTCTTTTCTTTGTAAAGGGGAAATGGCGAATTTAAATGCAGGTGATTTTGCAAAATATAGTTGGACAACCGGAGTAGTTGATTCTGTTATAAACATTTCAAATCCAGGCGTTTATGGCGTGACGGTTACTTCTGTAAACAATTGTATCGGGCAGGATACGATTTTGGTAAATAACTCTGAAATTACCGATTTTGCAACCGAATTGGTGTCGCCGCTTTGCGCGAATAGCCAGGATGGTCAAATTCAAATTCTGGAGGTGAAAGGAGATGCGCTGCCTTATTTATACAAAATTGATAATCTACCCTTTCAAAATGACGCTTCTTTAAATAATCTACCCGGTGGAACGCATACCGTTTCCGTGCAAAATGCGCTTGGATGTGTATTGGAAAAAGTAGTAAACCTGACTGCTCCAGAGCCGTTCGTTATTGAGTTAGGCGAATCGCAAAATTTGGAGTTGGGCGACAGCATTTCACTTGGCGCAACGAGTAACTATCTCATTGTAAAATACTTGTGGGAACCCGCCGAGCGCTTAAATTGTACCGATTGTGCAAATCCATCTGCCATTCCTTTACAAACCACCCGATTTAAACTCACCGCTACCAATGAAAATGGCTGCATGGCGACCGATTCACTTCAGTTTTTGGTGCAAAGAGTGACCCATTTCTACGCGCCCAATGCCTTTTCTCCAAATGGTGATGGTGTCAATGATATTTTCACCTTTTTTACCGGTAAAAGTGTAAATAAAATCGTAACTGCTCAAATCTTCGACCGCTGGGGCAATCTGCTTTTCACTGCTACGGATGCGGATAAAATAACATGGAACGGCACTTTTAAAGGTATATTGATGTCACAAGGCGTTTATATATGGACGGCTACGGTTGAATATATTGATGGAAGTGTAGAACGTTTTTCGGGCGATGTAATGCTGGTAAAGTGATTTAAACCGCAGCACTTACAGAATTAAACAGTGTATTTTGATTAAAATCAATACTGTAGCGCTGTGTAACTTTGCAAACTCTGTGGTTATAAAATTGTAATAAGCGCGTTCTAAAAAAAATATTACATCTCATCATCAATCAATTTACCATCTATCTTGCGCGTTTTATTTTGACGCAGTATGTAATAAGCCACCACGCCCAACGCCGTCAATCCCAATCCTGCCCACGCCTGTTCCGGTCTTTCTATCAAAGTATTAATTACAAAAGCCGCCGAAATAAATACAAAAATGAATGGAATAACGGGATAACCCCATGTTTTATAAGGACGATGTAAATCTTTACGCTTAGCGCGAAAGACAAAAATCGCCGCTCCTGCCAGGGTCATAAAAGCAATATCCATAAAAGTAACGTAGGTAATCAAATTACTAAATGTACCCCAAAACAATAATAACAAAATTGCCCACACGGCTTGCGCCACCATCGCATACACCGGCGTACGGAAGCGCGGATGCACGTAAGCTAATTGTTTAAAAAAGATGCCATCTCTCGCCATTGCAAAGTAAATACGCGGCGCACTCATGGTGTAAATCCCGATGGTACCAAACACGGAAATCGCAATCGCAATCGCCACAAATTTTCCTCCAAAGGAAAAAACCGAGCCAACTGCCGTCCCCGCCAGCGTATTCGTATCAATAATTTCCGGTAAGGTGAGTAATAACATATACGACAAATTCATTAACAGATAAACCGCCGTTACAATCAACGTCCCAAACATCATCGCCCGTGGCACGGTTCGTTGCGCATTTATCGCTTCTCCTGCCAGGTATGACGCATGATGCCAACCACCAAATGACCACAGTACCCCAATCAAACCCACCAGCAGGGCACTCGTCAAATTCACTGGCACATTTTCCATTAACGAGAATTGTAAATCTACTTTCACCGGATTGTAATAAACAATTCCAATTATGATAATGCAAAGAATAGCTAATAATTTCAACCCCGTAAAAATATTAATCAACCACTGACTCACACTCACGCCAATGATATTGATACCCGTCAAACCAGCAATCACGCCAATTGCCAACAATAATTTCCCATTCGCGCCCAGCGGAATAAAATAGGTCATGTACTCTGCCAATGCAATGCCCAACGCCGCTAACGCCCCCGTATTTATCACCAACAAAATCACCCAGCCATACAAAAATCCCGCCAAGTCGCCATACGCTTCTTTCAAAAAAACATATACGCCACCGGCTTTCGTAAACATCCCACCCAACTCCGCCAGCGTCAACGCCCCCGTAAACGCAATCACGCCACCAATCGCCCACAACAGCAACACAAACCCTTGATGCGGCACTGCCTCCACAACCCCACTCGGCGAAATGAAAATACCGGAACCAATACTGGAACCTACCGCCACCATCGTCAAGCCGTACAACGTCAGTTTTTTGTTTAATTCACTCATAAAGTTTAATTTGCTAATTTGCTAATATGCTGATAATCGGCTCTGCATACCATTCGTGCTGCGCGGTATTAGCACATCAGCAAATTGGCACATCAAAATATCAATTTTACCATCGGATACACAATCCCCACGATCAGCGCAATCGCTATCAAATTCAACCAAAACCCGATGCGTATCATCTGCCCGATTTTCACATGACCACTTGCAAACACAATCGCATTCGGCGGCGTAGACATCGGCAGCATGAAACCCGCACTCGCCGCCAGCGTCACCGGAATGCACACTTCAAACGGACTCATGCCCATGCCCTGCGCCATCGCGCCCACCACCGGCAGAAAAACCGTGACTTGCGCCACATTCGACATAATTTCGGTCAAAAACACTGACACCGCCACCAAACCTGCCACCACCAGCCACTCATTATTCTCTATCCCAGCAAATTGGTCGCCAATCAGTTTGATAATCCCCGTGCTACTCAGCGCATCCGCCAGACTCAAGCCCCCGCCAAACAGCAACAAAATTCCCCAAGCCAACTTCGAGGTATCGCGCCATTCCAGCACCATTTCCCCTTTTTTAAAATCAATCGGCATCAGAAATAACGCCACCGCCGCCATTATCGCAATCCCTTCATCACTCAAGCGCAAACCCGGAATCACCTGATTAATTAAACTCTGAAAAATCCACAACACCGCCGCCGCCACAAACACGACCAGCGTCCGCTTCTCTCCGGCAGTCATCGCTCCCAGTTTTTCCACTTCCTTTTGAATCAACTCCTCCGCCCCTTCAAAATCGCCTAACCGATTCGGATAAAAAACCCGCACCACCAAAAAATAAGTGATAAACATAAACAGCAGCGCAAACGGAAATGCCACCATCAACCAGCTCGCAAAACTCACCTCATAATTAAAAGTCTCCAACAAATAGCCCTTCGCCACCACATTCGGCGGCGTGCCAATCACCGTCGCCATCCCGCCAATGCTCGACGCATACGTAATCGCGAGCAGGATGCCCAGCGCAAAATGGGGCACATTCGCACGCTCCGGCACGGCAGCATTCGTTTTCGTCAGCAAATCAATTACCGACACCGCAATCGGCAGCATCATCACTGTCGTCGCCGTATTGCTTATCCACATACTGATGAAAAAAGTTGAAAGGAAAAAACCGAAGATAATCCCGTTGGCATTTGTCCCCACGCGTCGCACGATATTGAGCGCAATCCGCCGATGCAAATTCCACTTCTCCATCGCCAGCGCAATCACAAAACCGCCAAAAAACAAGTACACCACCGGATTCGAGTAGGGCGCAGCCGCCGTTTTCAAGTCACTCACGCCCAGCATCGGCAACAAAATCAAAGGCAACAACGCCGTCACAGGCAGCGCCACTGCCTCCGTCACCCACCAGCTTATCATCCACGCCCCCATCGCAATCACGCGCCACGCCTCTAGTTTCAGCCCAGCCGGAGTCGGCATCAACAGTAAAATCAAAAACAAAGCCGGACCGAGGAAGAGTCCGATTCTTTTTTCAATCGCCATGTTCGTTTTAGGTGTCTTCCGATTTGCTAAATCTCAAAGATTTAGTAAATCTATATTCAAAAAGTCTTAGGTAAAAATAATTTGGGCGCATCCCCGCCGCCTGCCGAGATGTGGCGCATTTTGGAAGTGTGCCGTATCTAAAGGCAGGCGGCGGGGTCGGGCTATCCGCTCTCATGCCACGCCAACGCACCAAACCAATCCCACAGTGGCATACCGCTCCTATCCCTTGCGCACACCGCGTTTCCAAAAAAAGCAACGTAAAAATCATTTCTAAAACTATTCCTCAACTGCCGACCCTGTCCGAACTATGATTCGTAGGATTGTAGGATTCTCCCGATTCCAAGCACACTGCGTTCTTTGCGGAAAACTTTGCGCCCTCTGCGGTTAAAAAAATGCTGTAAGAGCTCCAAAAACGTAAAAAATCATGCTAATAAGCGAAAAAATCCGCGAAAATCCGCCCAATCCGCGTCATCCGCGTTCCTATTATGGTAGAAGAGCAAGTAACACGCGAACGCCCTACAATAAACCTATCACCACATCACCCTATCACCCCTTACTTAGAAGTCGTCAATTGTGCCTCCCCTTTCTTCAATCGCACCTTCTTCACCACCCACTCCCCTACTTCTCTGCCTTGTTTCGAGCCATTTTCAATCGCCGGACGAAAATGAATGCCACCATACAGCCTACTAATCCCAGCTTCTTCCGCCGCTGCGAAAAACGATGGAAATTGTCGCGCTGGCAATCCAAAAACTTCTTCCGTATCATCTGTAAATGCAAAATTATCTCCAAAAATAGAAGTCAACACCGTCGCCGAGGCAGCCGAAATCACACTATGCCCACTGGGATATTCCGGGAAAGGCGGCGTTTGCAAAAGCGGTCGCCAATCGGGGTCAATGTGTTCATTGATAACCGTCTCTGGTCGCACGGTTTGACTGCGATATTTCTCATCCCAGCAACTGATAAAACCCTCTACCAGCGCCAGCGACGTGAGCGTGTACGCCTCGACGGTTTTCAAAAAATCTACTTTGGATTGCGTGGCGGCGATGCGCGTGATGTTTATCCAATGTCCGCCGGGCGTGATTTTTTTGGTGGCGTACATGACGTGTCCTGCATGATTGGAAGTAAATGGATTACAATCCCAAAACTTCGCAATTTCCGTGCGTTCTTCTTTCTCTGCTTCTGATACATTCACTGCCTCCTTCACTTCCATTACTTCTTTGTAGAATTGGCTATTTTTATCCAAATTATAAGCAGTCGGACGCGCTGGTTTGAATTGCGAACAAGAATCCATTGCAAAACAGCGAATTTTATTCCAACTCGGCTCTACGGCATCCATGTAATCCGGTGGAGTCGGTCGCCACTTTGAAGGGTCATCCGTAATCGTATATTTTGGAAAAGACCGCGACTGTTTGTAATTATCCTTCGCCGACCATTCCAAAATGTGTTTTGCCACCGCTTGCCCATACGCTGACGAACGCTTCACGACTTCTTCTGGAATACCCAACTGAATCATCTCGCCACACACCTTTTGCCGACATTCTTCTATCTTTTCTTCCGAAAAAATCAGTGCTTTTCCCACTGCCAGCATCGCCTCCACACTCGCCAACGGATAACAATATTCCAATCCTGCCTCCGGCTGTGGCAAAGGTTCCAAACCATTCAATTGTCCTGCCAGACTTTGGTTTTCCGGCAAACTCGGCACCAATGCTTCATATCCAGCTACATTTGCATACGTATAAATCCGACTGGCAATCGGCGGCGAAAAAATATCGTGCATAATCACCTCCGTAATCTCCCGTACCGACTCGTGGTAAAATTCAGGATTAGCAGCCGCTTGTTGATAATCCACTTGCTTTTCTTGCTTGCAAGCCGCCATTAAAAGCAACATTCCAAAAAACAATAACCTCATATTTTTAGACTTTAACGATTAGATTTTAGACCATAGATTTTAAATTTTAGATATATAGGTCTAATATCTAACGTCTAAAATCTAATGTCCAATAAAGAAGTCGAAGCTACTAAAAAAGCTTGGATTGCAAAAAGAAGAATGCGCAAATAGTAGTGGTGGTGACATCGCTTGGAATGCTGCTTCAAAATGGGTATCTTTGAAAAAGTAAAGCGTTATTAAGGAATTACTAAAAGTAATACGCATGAATGAAATCATTTTTATCATAGAAGAAGCACCCGAAGGTGGTTATAGTGCAAAAGCCCTTGGGGAAGCTATCTTTACAGATGGCGATACCTTAAATGAATTAAAAGTCAATGTAAAAGAAGCAGTGCTTTGTCATTTTGAAGAAGAACAAGCGCCGCGCGTAATTCGATTGCATTTTGTAAAAGAGGAATTTATAACGGTATGAAAATACCCAGAGATGTCACGGGTGCTCAATTAGCTTCCAAATTGAAAATATATGGCTATGAAATTACCCGCCAAAAGGGTAGTCACATTCGACTGACGACTTTAGAACCCAGTGAAAATCATCTAACTATTCCAAATCATAATCCGCTCAAAATCGGTACACTGTCTGGGATTTTATCTGAGGTTGCCAATCATCAAAACATTACAAAAGACGAAGTTGTGCAAGTCCTTTTTAGTTAAAATTAAAGTGATGTTATCCCCCTGAGCGATAACATCACTTTTTATGTACTTATTTCTTCGCCGGCAGCGTAAACGTCCAGCCTTGTTGTTGCAAAATGCGTGCGGCATCGTAATAGAAAGTGATTCTTTCTATCTTGCCATCTTTTAATTTAGAAACGAGGTGATACAGAAAACTAACTTTTTTACCATCTTTTTGAACGACACTATGGTCGTTCCATTCAAATATCCAATCGCCTGCGAAAGCTCCTTCTGCAATGCTCAAAGGCAATATCGGACCGTCGCCCAACGCTACGCTTGTCAGATTAGCGCGGTATGCTTTGGAAGATGTTATCCACTCCGCAACCGTCATAGAATCTTTACCCTCTACATTATACGCCATTGCATTGGCGGTAAAGCTCGCCTTGTATTTGTCCCAGTCGCCTTTCACGTAAGCAGCGCGGGCTTCCTGTGCCATCTTGGTGTCGCGCTCGGCGTTGGGATGTTGCACGACTTGGGCAGATAATGAAAAATTAAAAGTGAATAACAGTGAGGCGAATAGCCAAAACGAGTAATGGAATGTGTTTTTCATGATTTTTTTTAATATATTGTGTTAAAAAATTGTGTTTTAGTGTTTTTGTACGCCTAGGACGTTGACTCGTGCTCAAGTGTTCGATGCGGGGACAAAAACACATTAACACTTAAACACATAAATACATTACTCCTTCATCGTCATAGCCACCTCCCGAACAATCACCCACTCGCCCTCTACCTTTTTTAGGAGTCTACAATATTGGTCTTTAAAATAGCTTTTTCCAGTACATTCTTGCATATCATATTCAAATTCAAGCGTGGAAAATCCGGTGCAAAACGCATAATCGTCAGATAGAGATAGAATATCATCTACGGTGAGCGTGAGTTGGGATTTCATCTTTTTTAATAAGCTCATGTAATGTGCTGCAATCACAGCTTCACCCCGCATCACCGTGCCATCCTTTTTGATACAAATAGCATCTGCTGTATAAAATTTTTCTAAAGCCGCTTCATCCGCTTCGTTAAAAGCTACTTCAAAAGCCTTGATACCCGATTCCATTTCCTGTCGGATAGTCAGTGCATCTTGCGCATAAACGTTAGTAATCAATACATTAAAAATGAACGCGGTACAGAGCCACAACGAACTTTGCATGGTGTTTCTCATGATGTTTTGAATTTTAGAAGTGAATAATAAATTCAAGTAACTCGCGCGAAGCGAGTTACTTATTGTAATACTTTCTTAAAAAACCAATCGTTATTGCTAAAATCTACGGCAAAGATGCAGTGCGCAGGAGCCTATTTGTAAGCGTAGAAAAGAGGGATTTGTAAAATCAGGTATTTCTACGGGGTGTTATTAAAGTACGAAGTACGAGGTTGGAAGTGTCTAAGTATTGAGCGAATCACCCTATCACCCTATCCTCTCATCACCCCTTCCGATACCAAAACGTCTCAGGATGAATCTTTACGAGTTGATGTTGAATGGCGTACACGACGAGTCCAGCTACATTTTTGCAACCGAGTTTTTCGAGGAGATTGTTGCGGTGACCGTCCACGGTGCGGGCGCTGAGGAAGAGTTTATCGGCGATTTCGGGCGTGGTGTATTCTTCGCAGATGAGTTGGAGGATTTCGTGCTCGCGGGGCGTGAGTTCGATGTCGAAAGAAGAGGAAATTTTGGGCTTGGTTTTTTGCATCATGTTGTCGCGGATGACTTCCATAACGGCTTGGTTATAACTAAATCCATGATTAAAAACTTCCCGAATCGTAGCGACGACTTCGTCAGGGTTGGTGTTTTTAGGTAAATAAGATGCTGCGCCCAATTCTATCATATTAATAATAAAAGCCTTACTAAAATAGGTGGAAAGCACTACGATTTTCAAATCAGGAAATTCCGTGCGGATGACTTTGGAGGCTTCTACGCCATTCAAGTTGGGCATTTTCATATCTAATAAAAGCACGTCGGGAAGGGAGTTGCTGGTGCGTAATTTTTGTAGTAAATCGGCACCGTCGCTGGCTTCGAGGGTTATTTGCAGGTCTTCATAATCGTTTAATAGCAATGCCATTCCTTTGCGGAAGAGGGCTTCGTCGTCGGCTAAGGCTACTTTTATCATGGCTTATCATTTATTTCCCGCATGGCTTCCCTTCTTACATTATTGGAACGCGGATTTTCTCTTTACTTCTTCAACTCATGGTTTATCATTTATTTCTCGCATGGCTTCCCTTCTTACATTATTGGAACGCGGATGAAGCGGATAAAGCGGATTGGGCGGATTTTTTTTGTCTGATTTAATTTTATCGCTTAATACTACCGGTTTTAAATTGTAAATAATTCAAAATTTATTTATTTTCACTAAATAAGTGAGCGCGTATAAAATCCGCGAAAATCCGCCCAATCCGCGTCATCCGCGTTCCAATTATGATATAAAGGGCACGTCAAGTTGAGAAAAATTCAGTGGTGAATTAAAAAACTCGCCGTGAATCCCTCGCCCACCTTGCTATCCAACTCATACTTCGCATGTATCATTTTCATCCGGCTCTCGATATTTTGCATACCCAAGCCATTTTTACCTTTCAGTTTTTCCACGTCAAATCCTTTTCCATTGTCCCGATATTCCAGCCGCAACTCCTGAGAACCGAGCCACAAGCGAATCGAAATCTGCGAGGGTTTTCCATGTTTCAATGAATTACTAATCAACTCCTGCAAGACGCGAAACAAATTCACTTCCACGATTTTGTCGGTCGGGCGCTCGTCGTTTTGTAATAATTCAAACTGAAAAGCGACCGCGCTATCCGCTTTTTGGTAGCTGTCACACAATTCTTTAATAGCTTCCTGCAAGCCAAAATTCTCCAGCGTGGGCGGCAGCAGGTCGTGCGAAATGCGCCGCGTGGTGTCAATCGTGTCGTTGATGAGCACAAACATATCGCTCACCGCATCATCCGCCGTTGGCGTTTCAGCCGTTCCTTTTTTGACGCGATGCAGGTTCAAATGAATCACATTCAATTTGGAGCCGACCTCGTCGTGCAAGTCCTTAGCGATGCGTTTGCGTTCTTCCTCCTGCGTACGGATATTGCTGTACAAAAGCTGCGCTTGGTGTTCCAGCTGCAACTGCTGTACCCGCATTTGTTCCTCGAATATTTTTCGCTGAGACCGGTTGAAAAACACAATAAACGCCAAGGCAAGACTGAGCATAATCAGGATGCCAATGGTCATAAGGAAATAGATTTCGTTCGCGTTTGTTGTCGAAATGTCCATAATGCGATAAACACCCAAAGTTGAAATATCAAGTACAGTAGTGCATTGACAACCCAAAAGACAATATGTTCCTTACTTAGGCTAAAAAATACATTACTGAACATAAAGATAAACAGACTTCCAGCGTAGTACAGCAATATGGCAGCATTTATTGAATTTAAAAATTTAATTATCGGCGTTTTTTCCAAAGTTACATTAAAAAAGTAAGTCAATGCGTAGCAGATATAAATTACTTGTGTCAAAGTTTTAGCATTGCTATTGAATGTATAAATATTTTGTAGAAAAATAGAATTTAGAATTATTAAAATTGAAATTGAAATTGAAATTATAAGTATATTAAAATATTTTTTTGATAAAATTTCTTGTTTTAAAATATTTTTATAAAAAAGGCTGAGAAAAATGAATTCTAATAAAGTGTAAATGTGAAGTAGCGGTAAATTATTTATTTTTTGTGATGTAAATATTAATGCTGTGATTTGAGTAATTAATCCAAGTATTAGAAAAGTGTTAAACCAATTTAATCTATTGCTTTTAAAATTTAAGTAATACAAATAAAGCACTATATTTAAAAATAATACTACGTATGCAATTATTGAAATTATTACGCTTATATTGTGCATAGTTAATTTGAATTTAATACTTAAAAACGGATTAATACCGTGTTGTATATATTTATTACCAAGGACAGTTAGTAGGACAAGGTAAAGTAAAATCAAAATAAGTATTCCCGCCACCGCCGCCATCTGCTGCGCTGCCATTTAGCTGCAGGTCAATATTCATATACATATCTATGGTTTGTTGTTTCGGGTTTGTTTCCGTTTCACAAGGTTTGAGCACTAATACGGCATATAGATTGGTCGCGTTGGTCGCTTTAGGTTGCGCACTGAGCTGTACCAAATCGGTATAATTTACCTGAAATCCTTGTGCAGCAGCGAGGCAAAAACTACTGATGTCAATTTTTTGAACCAACAAGTTGACATATTTTTGATACGTATTGATTCTGGTGCGGGCTGTAAGGGAATCTAACAGCGTTGGCGTCTTCGCCTGTGGATTGCTGGTCACGTCGTAATAACGCAAGGTAGCGGTGGTATCCTTACATACAAAATACATATTGATATGGGGTGCTTTATTCACAGTATCTATCGCCAACATTGCCCAAATCACCCTACTTGTATCTTGCTTTTTCAAATCGCTTCCAAACATCAAAGCACCAAAAAATGAAATGTAACGAATCGGCATGGGGAAAGAATCCACGTTGTAATTGGAAATCGCGTAACCCCGAACTTTTCCCTTCAAGGTATTGGCAAATTTTTCGTAAAGTGCGATTTGACTTGCCGCCGAATCCGCATTCACCGTATTTTTTAATGGAATGTCCTTGTTTGGGGTGACAACTTCTTGGCCAGTAGATTTAGGCTCAGCTTGTTTACAACTCGGCAATCCAATTAGCAAAGCAGCGCCAATCATGCAAAAAGCGGCGAAAAAAGTAGTTTTCCAGTTCATAGTGTTTGAAGTTTTAGGTTGAGATTGAGATTAAGTTTTAGGTTGAGAAATAGTGTTTATAATAATTTCCTTAAAGTTAGAAAGACCCTTGCACACTTCCAATCTAACAAGGTGAAATCAGGTAGAAATACGGGTAGATTCGGGTGGAAATACGGAAACGGAAAAAGGGATGACATCGCTCGGAGCGGTGTCATCCCTTTCTAAACTTTTCTTATTTTTGCGTGAAAGTGATGTCATCATTCTAAAAGTGATGACATCACTTTCACGCAAAAACGATTTACACATGAAAACTGCTTCTTTTCATCCCGGTTATTATTATCATGTTTTTAATCGAACGAATAACCAAGAGTTATTATTTAAATCAGTAGATAATTACGCCTATTTCTTGAAGCGTTACACTTTTTTCTTAGCACCGTTTGTACGTACTTACGCTTTTTGCTTATTGCCCAATCATTTTCATTTACTAATTTCGATTCGAGAGACGGAGGAAATTATAACTTATTTGCAACAATTGCCTCGCGCCGAGCGCACCCAGACGCAGCATTCTTTTTTAGAAAACCAACAAGAAGCTAAGATTGGCGAACTGGTCAGTCAGCAATTTCGACGTTTTTTCATCGGTTATACAGAAGCGATTAATAAAGCTTATCATCGCAACGGCAGTCTTTTTGCGCGTCCTTTCAAACGAAAATGGATTGAGCAGGAATCTTATTTAGCAAATGTAATCGTTTACATTCACAGCAATCCCGTCAATCATTCTGTCAGTGATAATTTCAAAACGTACCGTTGGAGTTCGTACCGCATTTTTTTTTCTGAACAGCCGACGCAGTTGGAAAGAGCCGCCGTATTGGAGTGGTTTGAGGGGAAAGAGAATTTTATACGCGTGCATGAGGGCGGGAGTAACGCAAGGGATGACATCACTTTGGCTTAGTGGCTTAGAGTGATGACATCGCTCCAAAGCGATGTCATCACTCTAAGCCATCACTCTAAGCTCACTTCACCGTAAACGTCTTCTCCTCCTTCCCTACCCCTTTGATTGTCAACGATTTCCATTTACTTGGTAGCTTCGTTTTTAATTGTATAATGCCTTGGTCTGTAATATCCAAACCGCCCAAACCAAACATGACGGCTTGCAACATCCCGCCTGCGCCCGTTGCGAAGTACGGATTTGTACCGCCCGCCGTTTCCGCCAGCACGCCAAAAGGAGGCACTTCATTCGGTTTATAACTTTTTACAAACATTTGATACGCTTTTTCTGATTCGCCCAAGCGACCATATAAACCGGTCAGCACGGAAAAACCCATCGCCGGTCCGTCGGGCGCAAATCGTGGTTCATAATATGCCAAATCTCTGCGAATGCTGGCTTCGTCTGTAATAACTTTGAGTGGAAAGGAGAGTAAGTTTACATCGGCTTGTTTAATGGTGACACCATCATACGTTCGATTTTCTTTCGTCGTACCGTCCGGAAATTTTAAAATGGGAATATTATCGGCAACGTGATTCCAATCCATATTTGCAGTCATGCCCAATTCCTGCGCGGCTTTCGTCGCGTACCGCAACACCGTGATTGCCATACCATTTGTAAAAGCATTATTATCAATATTTTCCTGCCATTCATTCGCACCAATCACATTATTAATTTCGTATTGTTTCAGCCCTTTGCGCTCGACGCGGCTTATCCAAAAATCGGCTACTTCTTTTAAAATCGGGTAACCACGCGTACGCAACCATTCTTTATCTTTGGTCACTAAATAATATTGCCAAGCTGCCCAACCCACGCATCCGCTGATGTGCTGCTGAAACGGTCCAGTCAAAGCCCACACTGGCGTGTCTTCCGTACCATCCGCGCTCGATTCCCAAGGGTACATTGCGCCTTGATAGCCGTGTGCGAAAGCGTTATCTTTAGCGGCTTGTAAGCGTTCAAAGCGGTATTCTAATAATGATTTTGCAATGTCGGGTTGCAAGGCTAAAATCGGCGGATACATCCACAATTCGGTATCCCAAAAAACGTGTCCGTTGTAACCCAAACCTGACAAACCCATTGGTGACAAGCTATACGCCGTGCCCGCTCTGGCAAAGGAATACAAATGATACAATGCCGAATGCACCGCTCGTTGCGCCTCCAAATCGCCCTCGATGACAATGTCACTTTTCCACAATTCTACCCAAGCTGCGTTATGCCGTTCCAACAAACGCTCGCGACGTTCCAAAGCGGCAAAAATCGTAAGGCGCTCGGCTTCGTTGTGCGCATCATTATATTGCGAAGAGGCGACGGTAGAACCTACGACCGAGAAGCGATACGTTTCCCCGGCTTTTAATTTTTTATAAAATTTCACCAAGTGCATATTATAATCCCAATCTTCGTGAATCAAGTCGGGTTCGCTACCATGCGGTTCTTCAAAAATAAAACTCGACGATGCGGCGACCGTCAACCTGCCAGAAGGACTTTTTGCAACGGAAGTCATCAGTGGAATCAAGACGTGCGGACGGTCAATTTCGGCATACAAATTACGAATATCCGTCAAGTGATCGGGCGCTTCAAGGACACTCATCGGGGTGATGGTCACGTCTTTTTTGGCAGTGATTTCTACCACACTCAAAGCCGTGTAAGGCAAATGACGCAATGCCATCAGCGTGTGCCGAACGCTCACTTTATCGCCCACATCAAACGTGGTGGTCAACGCAGCCTTTTGCATATCAAGCGTTTGCGCGTAGTTGGCAATATCGCGGCGACTGATGCGGCGACCGTCCACATCCAAATTCATGTTGACATGATTGAACGTTTTTAAAATGTTAGAAACCCGACCGCGTTGGTAGTAATCGTACACGCCATTCAATACCACGTCCTTCACACGCATGGGTTCGGGCGAGGAAACCAAGCCAATCATGCCATTTGCGACTGTGACCCCGTAATAATTTGCAGGGTCAATTTTGGTAGCTTGGATGTGCCACGGCGACTGGCTCAGGTCTTGCGCAGCAATTTTAAAACTAAATAGAATTGCAATAATAATTAATTGTTGTTTCATCATTACCATTTTTTAGATGCCAGATATTAAGATGCCAGATGCCAGATAGGAAGATGCCAGACGCTGGACACTGACGGTTTGATTTAAATTTGCATAAAAATATAGAGAGTTTAGGATATTTGAACACAATTTTCTTTTAACCGCAGAGAGCGCAACGTGTTACTTAGCGACCTTTGCGTAAACCTCTGCGTTCTCTGCGGTTAAAATTTACGTCGAAGTTGCAAGATTTTAAAACCCCGTTCTAACAAACCCCTCGCTGGAATTGGGAAAAGTGTGCGAATTTGTATTAAAAATATTTTTTCAGAATTTGTGTCTAAGTGGCTGGTTTTCAATTTCTTCCACCATGCGTAATAAGCGGATAATTTTTGATTCAAAGAAAGAGAATGCTTACTCAAAATCCATTTTGCAATGTCCAAACCTTCTGTGAACGTGCGGTAACGCGAGGCTTCCATGCTACTTACACTTTTAGAATGCACTCGAAAATACGACAAATATTCTCGCAAAGTAATTAAGCCGCCGTTTTGTAATAATTGAACCCAAAATAGCCAGTCACCACAGAATTTCAAACTCGTAACCCATTGCCAATCAATATTTTGAACAGTTGATTTTCGGAATAGCACCGCGCTGGCATTCCAAAGATACGTACCAGAAGTGAAGTGTTTCGTCAACGCAATTTTACTGGAGAAGGTATTGTTTTTATATTTTGTTTTATTTAGTAAATGTTTTCCATTTTCATTTACTTGAATTAAATTAGTGGCAGCGATTGCCAAATTTGGCTTATTGATAATTGCATTATATAATTTTTCCAACATCATATTCTCACAATAATCATCACTTTCGGCAATCCAGATAAATTCGCCTTTTGCCAATTCAATGCCTTTTTTCCATTGTAGAAACGGACTGCCACCATTTGATTTATTTACAACTAAATGAGTAACTTTATTTTTATAATTTTCGGTGTACTGTTGTAGAATATCTACACTGTTATCGGGCGATGCATCGTCCAATAAAATCACTTCAAAATCTTGGAATGTTTGGTTGAAAATACTGTCTAAACGCTGGGCAAGGTAGGGCGCGTGATTGTAATTGGGGACAATAATGGAAATTTTTGGCATCTTTATTTTTCATTTATCTTAAACACCTGCATCGGCAAATTATTTCTTGCGACTAAAACTAATCCATTTTTTAAAATCTTTATATCTCTTCCTTGTCCATTTACTACGAAACCACTTTGTGATGGCTCTATTGAAATAAGGTTTCCTTTATTATTACCTTGTAAATACACACCGTAACTCGCATCATAACGCCCCATACTCGGCTGCACGTCATACCAATTGCTGACTGCCATTACATCCAATTGCTTATCTTTATTAAAATCACTCGTTGCAAATGCAAAAATCGGAGAAAATTGCGCTTCCGTTGGTAATGGTTTTAATGCAAACTCGCCATTTCCATTATTTTTGGCAATACTGGAGGCGAGGGTATACGCAAAGCGATGGTCCGCATCTTTCAGTTGCTCCGCATCAAAAACCTGGTCAAACGTGCTTTTTGCAAATGGCGCGTAATCCACAAATTTCTTTTTAATGGAAATAATTTGAGAAAATAATTCATCTTTTGAATAATAGGTATAACGCTTGTCTTTTTTAAAATACGTCAAAATCGGGTCCATGGATGAGTTGCCATCAAAATCATTGACGTACAGTTCCACTGGTTGCTCGAGCGTAGCTTTTAGTGTAGCATTTAATCCGGCATTACCCAATAATAAATCTTCATCTCCGTCTGCGTCCAAATCTGCGGCGTATACCGTATTCCACCATCCTTCCGAATAAGCGATTTGTGATTTGCGAATTGTGATTTGTGAATTTCCTAATTTCTTAATTTTTAATTTCGTAACCGGCATCCACTCTCCTACCACGACTAAGGTTTTTTCTTTTGACAACCAAACCGCGTCCGTCACCATACCGAGTTTTTTCAAGGCTGGAATTTCTGCTTTTGTAAACTTACCTTTTCCGTCATTTAACAAGATGTAACTATCCGGCGAAAGCCCATAACCATTTGGAATAGAGCGACTTCCGGTGAATAAATCAGTTGCGCCATCTTCATTAAAATCGGCGGCTACGACGCAACTGCCGTTGGCAGAGATGGAAGGCAACGCATTCGCAGATTTTGTAAAATTGCCTTTCCCATCATTTAAATATAATATATCTTGGTAGAAATTAGGCAATTGTCCGCTCTCGCCGCCGCCAGTTACGACGTATAAATCCAAATCGCCGTCCTTATCTGCATCGAAAAAAGTAGCGTCTACGCCTTCTTGGAGGGTATCGTTTTGAAAATGATTAATAGCCAATTGAAAACCATTACGTTGCGTTTGTAAAAATAATTGTCCTGCCTGACCTGCCGCACCACACACGTAAAAATCTTCTAAATCATCGCCATTTACATCGCCGACTGCTAATTTTGGACCTTGGGTAGAGAGCATGTGCGGCATCAATTTTTCACTGTCAAAATCTATATAATTATTTTCTTTGTGTTGAAATAAATTATTAAACTTCGATGTAATATCTTGAAAAATTGTTTCTTTTTTTATTGCAAATAGATTCCCGTCGGGAATTTTATTTACTTTTTCTATAATTAAAGATTGATTGGATTTAATATTTTTCAAGGATTGAATACCACCCTCATTCCAACGAACGACGACAGAATCTACTGCACTTATTTTGTTTAAACCAAAGGTCAACACAGGTTCTGAACTTGATTGAAATCCGCGTGTCGCGTACAATTCCTGCGTCTGCACTTGTCTGCCTGCATACACTTGTACCCGTGCGCCAACACCAAAAACGTTTTCACTTTGTTTATCTTGCAATTTGATTTTCAGGTAGTTACGTTGTAATTTTGCATTGGTTTTATTCTCAAAAACAGAAGCTGGCGCGTTCAAATTATTGGTTATTAAATCCAAATCTCCATCATTGTCCAAATCCGCGTACGCCGCTCCGTTGGCACAGCCCACTTTATCCAAACCCCATTTTTCAGACACTTTTTCAAACGTCAGGTCGTCTTTATTGCGGTAAGCGTAATTTGCTACGGCACCGGACGGCATCTTTTCTACCAATTCTAAATCGCTGGCGTTTTGTTGTACTTTTCGGTCCGAAATAAATCGAAGATAATCCAAATCATTGGGTCGCCGCCAGATGCCATTGGAGATGAAAATATCTTTCCAGCCGTCATTGTCGAGGTCACAAAATAAAGTTGACCAGCTCCAATCCGTAGCGTCCACGCCTGCGAGTTGACCGATTTCGCTAAAAGACGTGACCCGTTTTGAAAACGGGTCACGTCTTTCCGCACCCCGATTGAGTTGCAACATATTGCGCGGATATTGATAATGATATCCATATTGTAACTTATAACGAAAAATATTATACGGATCGGCACCGACCGAACTTTTCAGAATGACTTCTTCTTCCGGTTTCATATCGAGTGTCATCAAGTCCAAAAGCCCGTCATTGTTGAAGTCTGCTGCATCGCAGCCCATTGAAAAATTGCTGGTGTGACCGAGAGATTTTTTTGTTCCATCTATAAATTTTCCATTACCATCATTATAATACAAATAATCATTTTCTCGAAAATCATTGGAAATATATAAATCTGCCCAGCCGTCATCATTGAAATCGCCTACTGCCACGCCCAAGCCATAACCCAAACGACTGCTGTATATACCGGATTCTTTTGTAATATTTGTAAAGCGTTCACCATCATTGCGATACAAGCGGTCGCCGGAAAGAGAATCGGTCAAGTTTCGCAAGTTTGCCTCGCCATACACTTCCGGCGCGTGTACGGAATGATTCAACAAATACATATCTAAATCGCCATCGCGGTCATAGTCAAAAAAAGCAGCTTGTGTAGAAAAGCCTTGAAAATCAAGTCCATACGCTTTCGCTTTTTCAGAAAAAGTACCATCTTGGTTATTAATATATAATTGGTTGCGACTTTCCAGCACTTTGTATTTACCAACGTGACACACGTAAATATCGAGCCAGCCGTCGCCATTTACATCTGCCATCGTGACACCGGTTTTCCAATGCTTGTCTGCTTGAATACCTGATTTTTCAGTGATATCCTCAAATTTTAAACCGCCTTTATTCAAATATAATTTATTGGGTAACTGATTGGCAGTGAAGAAGATATCAGCAAGTCCATCATTGTTAATGTCTCCAACAGCGACTCCTGCACCATTATAAAAATAAAGATATTGAATGATGTTAAATGCTTCCGTTTCGGTGAGGTTATTGGCGAAGGTGATACCGCTTTGTTTAGGTGTTAATTCTTGAAAAAGCGTATCCGCATCTTTGTGGGCACAAGACGTTAAAAATAATATTAAACTTAAAAATATATAATTCTGCTTTCGCAAATAACTCACAACCATTGAATTATCATTATAAAATGCTCAAAAACCAGCTTGTACGCCCACCGTGAACGTGCGCGTGGGGAAGTACGCCATGCGAACGTCGAAACCGGGGGTTAGGTTACCTTGTAATTCCTCAAAACGATTATTAAGCTGCACCTCCGGGTCAATACCGTTGTAGCCTGACAAAGTAAACAAATTTTGCGCGGCTGCGTACACTTTTAGTTGGGACAACTTTTTCGCTTTGAAATTATAGCCAACCATGACGTTTTCTAACTGAACGAAAGAACTGTTCAATATCCTGTACATCAAAAGAAAACAAAGACGCGCCTAGTAAACCATTGACGACGACGACGAGTGGCTCGTTGGAAGCCAATATTGTATGCAGTCCGCGTTGGTGTTATCATACGTGCCGAGCGGTTCGCCGCCGGGTTTTTAAAAATGTAAAAGTGACACGTTACTTTACCAACGACACTTCCCCGCTCAAACGCTTCTTCGCACCATCGAGAAACTCAATTTCGGCAACGTAAATAAAAGTCTGATTGGAGCCATTTTTTCCATTCCAACCAAAGGTCAAGTCGTTTAGTATTCCATTTTGAACCTCAAAAACCTGGTTGCCCCAGCGGTCAAAAATGCGGAAGTAAATAATTCGAGCCTCCCTTTTACCTTGTAAATAAAATATGTCATTTACACCATCATTATTTGGACTGAAAGCGGTGGGTGCAAAAATTTCACGCACGGGTAGCACGTTCACCTGTGTAGTGGCATACGCGACGCAGCCGTTTTGGTCGCGCACGGTGAGCGTGTAAAGCGTATTGCGCACGGGGCGAGTCGGGAGGGTAGAACACGTCGGGCAGGTAACCGCCGCGCTATCCGCCGCCTGCCATTGAAAGGTAAGCGGGCGGGTGGTGTTTGCAATCGGGGTGATTTGCGCTATTTGACCCAATTCAATATTTATCGTTGGTGGTAACTCAATTTGTAATTTTGCAGGAATGGTATTTATATTAATCGAATCTACAAACTTACCGCAATCCGTCGTGATGGTGACGGCGTACGCACCGGGCTGGGTCACTAAAGTCGTGGCTTCGGTAGCACCGTTGCTCCATTGGTAGGTAGCGTTGGCAATATTGGTTTTTAGCAAAATGCCACTTCCGTCGCAAAGCGGCTGCTGTTGGGTGAGTTTGCCTCGATTTTCCTTGCCGATGATTTCAATGCCCGTAGCATCTAATGCAGCAGAGGTAGCAGGATCATCCGAGTAGATTTTTTTACCCAGCGCGACGGGCAAGTCGCCGATGGTTGCTTGGTGGGCATAGCGTCCGGGGCGCACCGCATTGGTCACTTCGAGGGTGATGACCACGCGATTGGTATCCAATATTAAATCTATTTCTTTGACAAACAGCACATTGCTGCCTACGCCGCTCACGACCTCGCCCGTACGAGTTGATTTTATGATTTTGGTAATGGTAAACCCCGGCGGAAAGGTGTCATTCAAACTGATATACGAATATGCTGTACCGGCATGATTGATCAAATCGTAGGTGACAGTGATTTCTTCGCAAGGTAAAGCCTGCCGTGGCAGGATGGTTTTAAAAGTGCGAATCGTGAAGGGGCAGCCGCAGCCGTCGGAAAAGCGCCCCGTTGGTCCGCTATCGAGTTGATCGGCTTCGCCGCGCAATTTATTCACATTAAAAAACGCACTTTCCTCGCTGCTGCCACCGGAACCGTAGGCTTGTAGTTGCCCCGTTCGAGTAAAAAACAAACTGCCTAAAATACCGACGCCACTCATATTCCGACTAAAATAATCGCTGATGCGCCCAGAGAAATTATCTACCCAAACCAGTTTGTTTTGCTGTTCATCATACCCGTAAAATGTGCCGCGCAAAGGGTCGAACGCCATGTCTTCTAACGCAGTGCCAAAATCGCTCAAAATGGACACTCGCCCAGCGATGTAGTTTTCTGTAGTCAGCCGGATGGAGAACAAGGTTTGGTCTTTCATCGTTTTAGTATCCCGCCCAACAACCAGCAAACTTGAACCGGATGGATTTACCTCTCCAGCGAAAAAAAGATTTGTACTATCCAAATAGAGCGGCATCGAAAAAACCTCCACTTTTCCTTTCGCATCTATGCTCAACAACTGCCGCGTGTTGTAATCCAGTCCGTAAATCTTTTGTTGTATAACGGAATAGCCGACGGAAGTCACCCGATGTTTGATGTCGGGATTGATTAATTCATAAACAGGCAAACCCGTCGTTGCATTTACAGTTACCCGATACATCGAAGTCGTATTGGAACTAATACTCGCAACCAAAAATAAATAATACGCGCCGTCGCAGGGAATGGGTTGTGCGGAGAGGGAGTGGGCAAGCAGGGAGCAGCAGGCCACAAGCCAAGTGAGTCGGAATCGTTTGGTAGAGGATGGATGCTGCATGATAGGACACTGATTTTTGGGCTTCTAAAGCGACTTAATGGAACACAGATTTGCGCGGGTGCAACGGATAAACGCGGATTTTTTCTCGCACTCGCTCACGTAGCGAACTGGACTTTTATATCTTTTCAATCCGTATTCGCCGAAGACGAATGCGAATCCGTCTCATGCGAGCCTTATTGTGAGTACAAAAAATCCGTATAAATCCGTCGCACCCGCGCAAATCCGTGTTCCATTAAGTGACAGAAGGTCAACGCCCTATTTCTTAAATGTAAACAATTGCAACGCTGCATTATTTCGAGCCACTACAATCAATTCTTCCTTGCCGACTCGCAGCGACTCAATATCCCGAACGGCTCCCTCCAAACGCAAACCTGACTCACGGGAACGCACCACCGAAAAATCGCCTTTGCCATCGCCGCGCAAATACACGCCATAACTCGCATCATAACGCCCCACTTCCGGCTTCACTTCGTGCAGGTTTCCTCCTCCCAATATATCCAAATTTCCGTCACCATCCAAATCTTTTACCAATAATCCGTACATGGGCGAAAACTGCGCTTCTAAAGGCAACGGTTTTATATCAAATGTACCGTCTCCATTATTAATCAGCAGACTGGATTGTAAATTAAATGCTTTTAAATGAATAGAATTTTTTAATTGCTCTGGTGTAAAAATATCGGTGATCGTTTGATTGGCGTATTTATTATATTTTAAATATTTCTTTTTTAAACTCGGCATTTGCGCCACCAAATCCTGCCGAAGTGCCATCGGATAACTTTTGTCGCCTTCATATTGACATAGAATTTGTTCGACCGCGCCATTTTGGTCAAAATCGTTGATGTACATTTCCAGCGGACGCTTGTCGGAAGCTCGAAAACGGGAATTTAAACCATGATTGCCTACTACAAAATCCATGTCGCCATCGCGGTCAAAGTCGCCAGATTTGATGCAATTCCACCAACCTTCAGAAGTCGGAAGTCGGAGGTCAGAAGTCGGAATTTGCTTCAGATTTCCTGCATTATTTTGAAAAATAGTGATGGGCATCCATTCGCCGATGACGATTAAATCAGGCGTGCCATCTTTGTTATAATCTTCCCAGATAGCATCCGTCATCATGCCCAATTTTTGTAAAGCTGGCGCTTTGGCTTGGGTCACATCGGTGAAATTGCCTTTTCCATCATTTTGTAATAAATAACCACTGGACGGTACGCCATAATAAAAAGGTTGTAACCGAACGCCGACAAACAAATCTTGGTCGCCATCGCCGTCGAAATCTGCATTGCGCACGCAGGAGGAACTTTCGTATTGAAAAGAAGGTAAAATCTGTGGCGATTTACTAAATTGTCCCTTTCCATTATTTAAATACAAACGACTCGCCAGCGCAGAGGAACTACTTGGAAATTCATTGCCGCCACTGGCTACATATAAATCTAAATCGCCATCCGTATCCGCATCAAAAAAGAGACAATCCGTATCTTCTGACAACTTATCTTCTTCAAATAGTGCCTGATTCGTACTTGTAAATCGCCCGTTTGCCGTTTGCAAAAAAAGCTGACCCGCTTGGTCTTTCGCGCCGCCGATGTAAAAATCTTCTCGACCATCACCGTTCACATCGCCCGTTGCCACTTTCGGTCCGGCAGTGGAAATCATGTGGTACAACAATCGGTCGCGGTCAAAATCTACAAAGTTATTTTCTTTATGTTGGAAATTGATACCACGCGGCATTGTAACTTCCTGAAACAGCGTTTGTTTGGAGGAAGCATTCAAATTAACTTGTTGATTATCAGTTGATTGCAAGGGCCGGGCATCGCTTTGACGCAGTTTTAGGTTTTGATTAGTCGGCACATTATTTAATAAGGTGTAATCTCCATTCCCCCATTCTACCAGCACCACTTCGATGGTATCAATGTCGCCCACGCCAAGCAGCGGTCGGTAATCCATTGACGATTGAAAGCCGCGCACCGGCATTTGCTCGGTATAAAATTGCTGACCCTGGTGTTGTAAAGTGATTTTGGCACCCAATGCAAAGGGATTCTTGTTTTCGCCTTGCAATTCAAATTGAAGATAATGCGCGCCTTTTTTACCATTGGAATTATTGCGATAAATCGTAGCCACACTGTTGACATTATTCAGAATTAAATCCAAGTCGCCGTCGTTATCCAAATCGCCGTAAGCCGCGCCGTTAGAGAAGTTGGGTTCTCCCAATCCCCATTCTTGCGCCACTTCTTTAAATTGAATTCCTTTTCCAGATGCACCCAGATTCATAAAAACGGCATTGGGAACGCGCTCCGACGGGATGGAATCAATCAACATTTTGAAATTAACTTTTCCGTTTTGAATGGCGCTGCGGCGTACTTGCTCATCCGCGAAAAAGGTGAGAAAATCTTGATCTGTCAAATCTTTGTAAATGCCATTCGCCACAAAAATATCCTTGTAACCATCGCTGTTGAAATCGGCGAGCAGTGCGCCCCAACTCCAATCCGTCGCCTCTACGCCCGACAAACGCCCAATCTCGCTGAACGTGCCGTCGCCGTTATTGAGTTGAAAGGTGTTGCGAATAAATTGATAAAAGTAACCATTATCTAAATTCGACTGGTATTTATTCCAATTTTCAAAAGTAGTTTTCGTCTTCATGCGGCGGTCAGTGCCAGGTAGCATATCCGTCACGAAGATTTCGGGAAAGCCGTCGTTGTTGACGTCCGCCATATCTGCACCCATCGAAGCCGCACTGGTAGAGCGCATTTGATTTTCAATATCCTCTTTAAAAGTTCCGTTTCCTTTATTTATATACAAATAATCCCGCTCAAAAAAATCATTCGATACATAAATATCCTGCCAGCCATCCCGATTCACATCGCCCACCGTGACACCCAAACCGAAACCAATAACGCTGCCGTAAATACCGGCGGCTTCACTAATGTCAATAAAGCGGTTGTCGTCGTTTCTAAAAAACTTGTGTCCGCCTTCCGGGTCGCGTTTTTGTCGTTCGTTCTTGCGCAAATCAAAACTGCCGATGGCGCGATAGGAGTTATTCAGCAAGTACATATCCAAATCGCCATCTTTATCATAATCAAAAAAAGCGGCGTGGGTCGAGTAGCCTTTGCTTGCTAATCCGTACTGTTCTGCTTGCTCGGAAAAAGTGCCATTTTGATTATTGATGAATAACTCATTTTGTTTATTATCCCCTTTTACATCACCAGAATTACACACGTAAATATCTAACCAGCCGTCGCCGTTCACGTCTGCTATTGCTACGCCGGTTGACCACGCGCGGGTGCCTGCTACGCCTGCCTTCTCGGTCACATTTTCAAATTTCCAGTCGCCTTTATTGAAGTACAACTGGTTGCCTTTCATATTACTGGTAAAGTAAATATCCAGCAAGCCATCTTTATTAAAATCGCCTAAACCGACACCGCCGCCATTATAAAAATTGCGATAGGTATAAATATTGAAATTCTCGTCATATTCCAATTGATTCAAAAAGTCAATACCGGTCTCAGAAGCGGATAACGTTGTGAATAAAATATCTGCCTTATTTTCGACTTGCTTTTGTTTGCAAGCGATTGTAGTTATAATGATTACAAGAAAAATATAATAAATAAATCGGTTCATGATAGTTTCTAATTTCTAATATATATATCAGTTTGATTCTGAATCGGCTGGCGCATTCTCCTTTGCCGGTTGCGCCTCTTTTTTTTGCTTGACGGACATATCTGTAAACAACGCTTTTGCCGTTTTATCATCTTGTTTGACGAGGACGATGCGCCGATTGCCGTCTATTTTTACATAAGCAGGTCCCAAGTCAGGGTGCTCGGTGCGGATAAAGCCGGAGCCATACCATTTTTCCAACAAAATTTTCACGTCCATTTGTAAGCTATCGGCAGCCATCCGTTTGTTCCAAGGTGCCCAGCCGTCGTACGTAAAGCTGACGGGCATCTCTATAATTTTTTCGTCTTGAAATTTCGGATAAAAACTCATCCTCGCCGGAAACGGCAGTTCCTCATTCATCTTATACTCCACAGAACCATTTCCTTGAAAAAACAGTCCTTCTTGATTTTTTTGGTAACAGTATTCAAAGAATGTTTTGGGCGCCATACCCAAAGAAAGCCCGTAAAACAGCGAATCGTGCCGCTCTCCGCTTGCGAGTTCTTTATCTAATAGTTTCTGGTATGGGCTGCGCTTATCACAAGCTGTCCACATCAAGCCAAAAGATATGAAAAACAATATTATTTTAAAATTCATATTATTACTTTTAATTAATATTTTATAAAATTGTGTTTTTAAATCATGATATAGTTATAAGTAGCAAATTATCACATTAGCAAATTGGCAAATCTACTTCTTTTGTATTTCAAATATTTCTACCGGCGCATTATTTTTTGCTACAATGACCATGCTACGTTTTCCAATTTGGATAGGAATCATATCCCGTATTTCTCCTTTTACAAAAAATCCAGATTGCGCGGCTGAAAGCGGCTGAAAATTACCTTTGCCATCGCCCTTGAGCATTAAACCGTAGCTTGCATCGTACATCCCAACTTCCGGTTTAGAACGATAAAAATTGCCGCCCATCAAAATATCAGGATTACCATCGCCGTCAAAATCTTCCACACACAAGCCATAAACGGGGGAAAATTGCGCTTGCACAGGCAGTGGCACGAGTTTGAACTGACCGCTGCCTTGATTGAGCAAAATAGAAGTTTGAGTCGTGTAAACCTTCTGTTCTACCGTGCCTTGCAACTGCTCGGGCGTGAAAATATTTTGAATCGTTTGATTTTTATAGTCGCTGTATTTTAAATATTTCTTTTTCAGACTGGGCATTTGCATCACCAAATCATGGCGCAGTGCCAACGGGTAAGCCGTGCCGCCATTGTAAACGCTAATCAGTTGTTCGGCGCTGCCGTTGCGGTCAAAGTCATTGATGTACATTGTCACGGGTTCAGTTGCGGAGGCTTTAAAACGAGTATTCAGGCCATGATTACCAATTACAAAATCTACGTCGCCGTCGTTGTCGAGGTCAGCAGATTTGATACAATTCCAAAAACCGTTGAAGTTGGTGATCGGTGATTGGTGATCGGTGATTCGTTTTAGAGTTTTTCCGTCGTTCTGAAAAATGGAGATGGGTAGCCAGTCGCCGACCACGATTAAATCCAAGTCTTGGTCACTGTCTATATCTTCCCAACTGGCATCGGTCAGCATTCCTAATTCTTTCAACTGCGGTGCGACTGTCTGCGTCACGTCTTTAAAATTGCCTTTTCCATCATTTTGCAAAATATAACCATTCGTTGGAACGCCATATAAAAACGGCACGAGCCGAATGCCTACAAATAAATCTTGGTCGCCATCGCCGTCATAATCTGCCGCTTTCACGCAGCCGGTGCTTTCGTATTGAAAAGTGGGAAGAATTTGAAGTGATTTTGTAAAATTTCCTCTCCCGTTATTCAAATACAATCGGTCAATCAAAGCCGAAGAACTGGTTGGAAATTCATTGCCGCCACTGGCTACATATAAGTCCATATCGCCGTCGCCATCCACATCAAAAAATTCCGCATCGGTATCTTCTGAAATTTTATCTGCTTCAAAAGCGGCTTGATTCGTTTGCTGAAAGATTCCGTTTTTTTGTTGCACAAAAAGTGCGCCTGCCACGTCTTTTGCGCCACAAAAGTACAAATCTTCTCGTCCGTCGCCGTTTACGTCGGCTTTTGCTACTCTGGGTCCTTCGGCGGAGAGCATGTGGTAGAGCAATCGGTCACGGTTGAAGTCAATGAAATCGTTCTCTTGATGGCGGTAAGGAAGGTTGATTTCTTTTGTGCTGTTCTTAAAAATAGTGGATAGGGTGATGGGGTGATGAGGTGATGGGGTGATACCCGGCGTGATAGCGTCGGATTGCTTTAAAGAAAGGAGTTGATTAGATTTAATATTTTGTAAAACAGTGATTTGTCCAGTTGTCCAAAGGACTTTGAGGGAATCAATTTTGTTGGTTTTTCCCAATCCAAAATGGAGGCGGTGATCCACGCAAGATTCAAAGCCGCGCATGGGAGCGAGCTCTTGATAGTAGGTTTTTCCGTTACTCCAAAGCGTCACTTGTGCGCCGAGGGCGAAAGTATTTGGCGCATTTCCTTGCAAATTTAAAGAGAGATAATTATTTTTTAAGAGCGTGTCTGCATTGTTTCGATAAACGAAAGGTGGCATATTGACATTATTGACCACCAAATCCAAGTCGCCGTCGTTGTCCAAATCGCCATACGCCGAGCCATTAGAAAAACTGGGTTCCCCAAGTCCCCACGCTGCTGCTTTATTCGTAAAAGTCAAATTTTTATTGTTTTGAAAAGCGTAATTCGGGATGGGCTGCGACGGGATGGTATCTATCATTTTTTGGATCCCGCCTTTTCCTTGTTGTAAAATGGCTCGCACGTTGTTGGGATCAGAATAAAAATTGATATAATCTTGGTCGGTGAGGTCTTTGTAAATGCCATTAGCGACAAAAATATCTTTCCAACCATCATTATCCAAATCTGCAATTAATGCGCCCCAACTCCAATCCGTAGCGTGTACGCCCGCTAAACGCCCGATTTCACTAAAAGTATTATTGCCATTATTTAATTGTAAAACATTGCGCGTGAACTGATTGTAATAGCCATTGCGGATATTTAGCTGATATTTATTCCAATTTTCAAAGGTGGTTTTGGTTTTCATACGGGCGTCGTCGGCGGGCATCATATCGGTGACAAAAATTTCGGGATAGCCGTCATTGTTGATGTCTGCCATGTCTGCACCCATAGAACTGAGGCTAATTTCTCGCATTTGGGATTCTAAAGATTCTTTAAACCCCCTAAATCCCCCGGAGGGGGACTTTTCGGCTACGCCTTGATTGATATACAAATAATCGCGTTCAAAAAAATCATTCGATACATAAATATCTTGCCGGCCATCTCGATTTACATCGCCGATGGTCACGCCTAAACCAAAGCCAATGCTGCTGCTGTAAATGCCTGTTTCTTGGCTGACATTTACAAAATGGTTGTTGTCATTGCGATACAATTTATTTCCACCAAGCGAATCAGGCGTGTTGCGCTGCCCGGGACGCAAGTCGTATCCTCCAACAGAACGAATGGAGTTATTCAACAAATAGCAATCCAGATCACCATCTTTATCATAATCAAAAAAAGCGGCGTGGGTAGAAAGTCCGAGGTCGCCGATGCCGTATTCTTGTGCCTTCTCAGCAAAAGTGCCATTTTGGTTATTGATAAACAATTCGTTGCGGCGATTTTTGCTGCCGGGATCGCCGGATTTGCAAACATAAATATCCAGCCAACCATCGCCATTTACATCCGCGAAACTGACACCGGTACTCCACACGCCGGAACTTGCGATGCCTGCCTTTTCGGTAATATCTTCAAATTTAAAATTGCCTTTGTTTAAATATAATTTATTATCCACGCGATTACCACAGAAGAAAATATCTAATAAGCCGTCGTTATTGATATCGCCGAGTCCGACGCCACCGCCGTTGTAAAAATTGCGAAAAGTATAAGGGTTGAATGCTTCGGTGTAAGAAAGTTGATTAACGAAGTCAATACCAGTATAATCCGCCGGAAGCGAGGTAAAAAGGAACGTCGTATTTTTGTTGACAACAGCCGATTGCTCACAAGCACCGCAAAACGCTAAGACCATCAGCCCTACCATCCATCTCATGTTTATTTTGGTTTTATTCAGAATAAGAGACAAAGATACCAAAAAAAGAAAGCAAGCAACCCGAAGATTACCTGCTTTCTTTTAATGAATTAAACATCACTAGATGTAAAATTAAACCTAACGGGTGGATTTTATTGAGTTGTCTGAAGTCAATCGGAAAAGTTCAGCAACTTCCACTTTACTTTCAACTTTGAGTAATCTAATGTTTTGTTTGAAAAGTTGATCTGGCTGTTTTTCTTCCTGAAAAGAGCCGCTGCCACAACAATTACTCCAGTAAAGCAAACAATTGGAAGATCCTCCTGAGTTAGGTCGAAAAGTTACATTGTAGTAAGAGGCTTTAGGTAAACATAAATACGGTGTACCACCTGGCGCTCCATAAGTAACATTGTTCACCTCCCAGGTTCCTGATACACCTCCGGGTGATTTAAAGTACACCACTCCACCTGGACACTGATTTGCACACGAATTCCCAGTTTGACCCGGAAGATACCCTACCCAAGCTGTACTTCCACTACCACAAGAGATAGCCTGAGAAAACGAGGTGTAACAGACGCTAAACATCAAGAAGGCAAAAATTAACTTTTTCATAATTATACGGTTTTTGGTTAAAAAATATATGATTTTCAAATATACAAAATTTCAAAACAAAAAGCAAGTTACTTGTACAAGTAACTTGCTTTTTTAGAAAAAATATTTTATCAAAAAAATATTAATACCCTGGATTCTGCTTCAAGCTTTTATTAGCATCCAACTGTGCACGTGGAATCGGATAAAGATTCACGTGGTTGCTTGGATCTTTGGGCTTTGCCCAACGCGCGTCGTTGAATTTATCAAAGCGAATCAAGTCGGTACGACGCTTTAGTTCTACAAACATCTCTCGACCGCGCTCTGCTAGCAGATTATCTGCTGTTAAGCTCGTAAATGGAGTGACACCGGCGCGGGTACGAATCTGGTTCACCAAAGTCAACGCTTGCGCATCACCGGCACTCTGCCGCCAGAGTGCTTCTGCTTTGACCAACAAAATATCAGAATAACGGAATACAGGGAAGTCGTTGTCCATTTCTTGGGTTGAACCTATTGCATATTCAAACTTACCGATACGAGCGCCCGCTTCGCGATAAGCGTTTGGCGCGATTTGGTTGATAGCTGGTGTGAAATTCACTGTTGGATCGGGATCAGATGCAGGACCTTTGTCAGGGTCAGTTAACAGTTTACCATCCGAATCAAACTGTGGACCGACTAAGAAATTGCCCCGTACACCCGAAGGACCTGCGAGCGTATTCGGCTTTCCTTTTCTCAAGTCATTCGCTTCATAGGAATCATAAAACTCTTGCAGCGAGCAAAAGCCATTCCAAGGCTGATAAGCCAGCTTGTACGTTTTTCGGCTTTCATAATGCAGGGTCATAGGTCCAAAGTTGAAACCTGTGAAATATATTTTGTCATAAGGAATGGCGAAAATAAACTCCTTGGAGCCAGCATTAGAGGTATTAAAGTTAGCAAAGTAATTGCTTTCTAAGCTATACTTACCCGAGTTGATAATCTCATTACAAGCCGTTACTGCTTTTGCCCATTCTGGTTTGCCTGTGTAAACCACTGAATTCAGGTACAAGTTTGCCAAAACCGCCTGTGCTCCATAATAGTTCATCCGACCATACGTAGAAGCATCCACGTTTTTGCTCAATCCTGGAAGACTTTCTACTAATTCTTTTTCAACAAAAGCATAGACTTCCGCACGGGTATTGTTTGGTGGAGAAAAACCAACCGGTACGTCAAAACGATCCACAATCGGCACGTTACCAAAAATATCCAATAGCCACATGTAGTACAATGCACGTAGTGCTCTAAGTTCCGCGATGTACGCGTCTTTACCCGCCACCTCAATATTTTGGAACTGAGCAATTACCCGATTACAAGAGCTAACGCCACCGTACAAAAAAGTCCAGGTATCATTCACATTATTGGTACTCGGTCCATAGGTATGCAAGTACAAGGCGCGCCAGTTACCGCCGTCGTCCCAGTCAGCACCCCGAGTAGGTACGACCATTTCATCAGAAGTTACTTCTTGGGCAGAAAAGATATTACCATTGCCACCATAGCCGCGCAAACTGGTATAAGCAGCACCCAGGGCAGACACAAACTCTTCTTCAGTCTTGAAAAAGTTGTCGTCCGTTACAGCACTGAACAATTCTTCATCTAAGTCCGTACAGGATTGGTTGAAGCTCAAAAGCGACAAGCCTGCTATGAGAAGGAATTTAGAAAATCTATATTTTTTCATTGTTTAAATAATTTAATCATTTAACTGATTTAAGTTAGTTCAGAAACGTAACCATCGTCATATCAAGTTGTTTACAAAATTGCTACGTTTTTCTGAACAAGTTTGGAAACTTTAGGAAACTTTAAAAGCTTCCTAAAGCACTCCTCTTTGCATTAAAATCCGAGTTGTAAGCCGAATGTTAATGCAGCCGTTCTGTACCAAGTATTCCGACGGTCAATGCCCGGTGCCAGCGGACCAAATACACCCGCACCATCTTCCTGGTTATCAGTGAAACGTGGTTCTGGATCAACTCCTTTATAGCCAGTAATGTAGAACAAACGCTCCCCCGTAAAATATACTCTGATTTTGCTGAAGGAACCGCCCTCTGCCAATTTGAAATTATAACCTAAAGTGGTGTTGTTCAAACGTACGAAAGAAGCATCTTCTACATGAAAGCTCGAATATTTTGCTCCATCTTTGAGTCTTAACAAATTTTCATCATCCAAAGTAGAAGCCAAAATATTGTAAGAACCAATCGCGTTGGGTGCTTCATAAAAAGCGCGGTTTAGATTGACCAAATCATGCCCGAAAAAGCCGTCAAAGAAGATAGAAAAGTCCAAATTACCGAATGTAAAGCTGTTATTCCAGCCCACCTGCGCTTTTGGCAAACCATTTCCGATAATCGCGCGGTCTTTGTTATCATCAAATTTGCCGTTTCCATCCGTATCTTCGAAAATCCAGTTTCCTTCCTTAGAAACGCCCACGTACTTTATGCCCAAGATTTGTCCGATCGGTTTTCCTTCTTCAATACGAATCAATGGGGATTGATTCTGACCGGGCGAACCCACATTGGAGATATCGCGAATGCCTCCGAAGTTGAATTCACCCTCTGACAGCGATACAATCTTGTTTTCTAAGTAGTAAGTTCCATTGATGCTGGTCGTCCAGGTAAAGTTAGGCTTGGCAATAGCGTTGTAATTCAATACTAATTCCAGACCGGAGTTTTTCAACTCTCCTACATTGGTAAAAGTACTTCCGAAAAGGTTGGGCGGAACTGGTACCGTAAAGTTCAAAATCAAGTCTTTGGTAGTCGTTGTATAATAATCAAAGGAACCAGTCAATTTGTAATCTAATAAGGCAAAATCCAAACCCGCAGAAATATCGTTTTTCCTTTCCCACTTCAAGTCGGGGTTTGGATTACTTACTGGTTGATAACTTGGAATATAGGTTCCATTATACAGGAAAAAACCGTTCTGATCAAAACGGCGCAGCGCCAAGTAGCTTTCACTTGGAATATTACCCGTTACACCATACCCTGCGCGTAGTTTCAGGCTATTTACACCATCCATTGGGAACAAGTTGCTCAGGTTCACACCCGCACTTACTGCAGGGAAATAACCGATACGATTGTCTTCTCCAAAGCGAGAAGTACCTTCTCTACGCAAGCTGGCAGTGAGGTAGTAATTATCATTGAAGTTTAAATTCAAACGACCAAAAAAAGCGATGAGGCGATAATTGTTTTGATAACTGCTAACAGTACCTCTACCATCTGCAAAATCTTGGGCTCTGTTAAGGTTATTGAATGTGAACGCATCGGTTAAGAAGTTACCACCCTCTGCGCGAAAACCGTTAAAGGTAAATTCTTGGAAAGAGTAACCACCCAATAAACGCAATTCTAATCCGCCAAATTCCTCGGCGAACTGAGCAGTTCCCTCAAATAATTCATACTCATCCTGATTAAACTCTCTAATGCCTAAACCATTGCGATCCGTACCCCGGAAAAGGCTATTCTTATCATAATATTCCCCCAAATCTCGGGTTTTACGCTCCCGCGAGTAAGAAGCACTCACAGTGAGGCTTTCTAATAGTTTATAATCTCCCCGTACATTTGCTAAAAGGGTGTTGCGCTTCGCCTCATTCTTATTTTGCTCCAAAATAGCAACCGGATTCAAATAGTCAAATAAAGTCTGTTGGTAATAGCTGTCGAAACGATTTGCTGTATCCACTCGAACCGGTGAAGTCGGGTTATAAATCGTCGCATAACGGAAGGCTTCGTTGAAACCTAACTCCTCGTTTCTGTTGGTCGTAGCCACATTGAATGAAACCGCCAAACGATCCTTGAAAGCTTTCTGAGTTAAATTCAAACGCGCATTCAACTGCTGGAAACCAGTTCTAATGGATACCCCCTCGTTGTTACGATAGTTGGCAGCAATGCGGTAAGAAGTTTTCTGAGATCCGCCAGAAAGTGCCAAGTTGTGTACTTGCGAAATACCCGTGCGGGTAATTTCTTTGAACCAATCGGTGCTAGAGCCATAGTCCGTTCCTTTGATAGTACCATCCGGTCCGCCACGGAATGCCCGATACTGATCTGCACTCAAAACATCCACATAGTTTGCTAAAACGTCTGCGGTAACAAAGCCATTATACTCTATGGTAGTAGTACCTTCCCGACCTCTTTTGGTCGTAATGAGAATGACCCCGGAAGCACCGCGTGTACCGTAGATAGCCGCCGCGGAACCGTCTTTCAATACATCAATAGAAGCGATGTCATTCGGATCCACGCTATTCAATTCCGCACCAACCACGCCATCAATGACGATGAGCGGAGAAGTATTCGCACCGACTGTAGAAAGACCACGCAAGCGAATGTTAAAACCCTGATTCGGGTTGCCACCCGGGCGGGTAATAGATAAACCTGCCACTTTTCCTTGTAGCAATTGAGCGGCATTGGAGACATTACCCTTGTTAAAATCTTCTTCCTTCACGCTCGTAATAGCACTGGTTACTTCGCGTGATTTTTGGGTACCATAACCTACGACTACGATTTCGTCCAATGCTTGACCAGCTGTGACCGTGATGTCGAGTACGTCGGAAGAGCCAACCGTCACTCGTGTTGTGTTGTAGCCAGTGTAGGAAATTTCCAACTCGGTAGCACCGGCAGGAAGGTTTAAGGTGTAGCCGCCGTCAATATCAGTAGCAGTACCAGTGGAGGTTCCAACCACTAAAATGTTGGCACCAATAAGTGGGTCGCCCGTAGTGATATCTGTGACCTTGCCACTGATGGTGCGCTGCCCATAGGCAAAGCTACCAAGTGCTAAAGCGCAGACTACGAGTAACCATTTGGAGCAATAGTTAACTCTAATTTTCATACATTACTTAGATTTGGTTAAATAAACTAATGAACATCCTATTAAAATGACCCCTGATTTTATGTCAGAAGCGGCACACAAAGGTCGTTGCGTGTACGCTTTGTCACTTTTTCTTTTCTAGTTTCTTGGTTTGATATAGACGTGAATGGGTGATTTGAAATGCTATCTGTTTCGTCGCATTCTATCTCAGCGTGTAAAAGTCTAAATAAAGGGCGAAAAAAGCAAGTAGAGTGAAAAATATTTTTAGAATAAGTTTGTAAACAAAATTATATTGGGATTTGAAATCTTAGACAGGCATCTAACGCACTGTCAAAAGCGTTTTAAAATTATAGAGCAACCTTTTGAATTTCAATTTTATACGCATATCCCGACTACGCATGAAACGAATTGCATTGGTACTCTTGCTATTGCCCTTATTTATGGATCAGGCTTCTACACAAACCTTTGAGTCCATCCGGCGAGGGGTAAAAAAGGTTGAAATCCCCTTCGAGTACGAAAATAATTTCATCATCGTGCAGGTGCTTTTCAATGATGTCTTTCCGTTAAAGTTTATTTTTGACACGGGTGCCGAGCACACCATTTTGACCCAGCGGGAAATTACCGACTTGCTACAAATCAATTATGAAAGGCGTTTCACGATTATCGGTTCTGATTTGAGTACCGAACTATACGCTTATTTGGCGCGAGGCGTGAAGTTGAAAATCCACAACTTATTAGCACTCAATCGCTCCATTTTGGTGTTAGAAGAAGATTATTTTCGCTTTGAAGAGTATGGTGGTATTAATGTGCAAGGCATCATTGGGGCGGATTTGTTTCGTCAGTATATTGTAAAAATTGACTACCGCCGCAAGATGATTACGCTGTATGACCCTGCCCATTTTGAACCGCCCAAAGGTCATTTTAAAGAGTTTCCGATAGAAATTGAGCGGCACAAACCATACCTCATGGCGAATACTTCCCTCACTAAGGATACCATTCTTCGCGGTAAATACCTATTGGACACGGGCGCCAGCATTTCCCTACTGCTTTACACCAATACGAATTCGGCTTTTGATTTGCCAGAGCGCCTCATTCGCAGCAAAATCGGCATGGGCTTAGGTGGTTTCTTACAAGGTTTTATGGGGCGCGTCAATGGAATAGAAATAGGCGGCAACAATCTGGAGGGGGTCATCACCAATTTTCAGGAGTTGTCGGGCAAGGTGGATACGGCTTTTACCAATAATCGAAACGGGATCATCGGCAACCAGATTCTCAATCGTTTTGAAATTATCATTGATTACATACATGGCAAACTTTATTTACAACCCGAAAAAAATATTCGTCAAAAATTTCAATATGATAAAAGCGGACTTATTCTGGCTGCTTCAGGTACGAATTTGAATGTTTTTACGGTCATAGACCTCGTGGAAAATAGTCCGGCGGTAGAAGCCGGTATCCAAGTGGGCGATGAAATCAAAAGAATCAATGGCTTGCCTACTGCTGTCATGCACTTGTCAGATATTATCAGGCGGCTACAAGGCAAAGCTGGTAAAAAAATAAAGCTCTATCTGACCAGGGGAAAGGAGAACATTACGAAAGAGGTGGTGCTGCGGGAGTTGATTTAATTTGTGATTTGTGATTTGTGATTTGTGATTAGGGATTAGGGATTAGGGATTTGTGATTAGGGATTTGCGGAATAGGGATTTGTGATTAGGGATTTGTGATTAGGGATTTGTGATTAGGGATTAGGGATTAGGGATTTGCGGAATAGGGATTTGTGATTAGGGATTTGTGATTAGGGATTTGCGGAATAGAAGAAGATTGGAATGAGGTTAAGGTTGAGGTTGAGGTTGAAGGGGGTTCACGTTCTGGTCTGGCATCTGACTATCTGGCATCTTTTTTCTCTAAAATGTTAGAATAGAAATTATCCTCCTTTTTTCAAAAAAAGATTCGTTTTATACAAACCCATTACCTATCTTTGCGTGCCTTTTTAAAAATAGCAAAGCAATAGAACCATGCAGGTAGTAAATATAAAAGCAGAAACGAGAACCGCTCTGGGCAAAAAAGGAGCCAAAGCCACTCGCAAAGAGGGTCGTATCCCTTGTGTACTTTATGGTGGCGATGAAGTGATTCATTTTTCCACTACGCAGAATGAAGTGCGGCATCTCATCTATACCCCAGATTTTAAAATAGCGGAAGTAGAAGTAGACGGCAAGCCGTTCCGTTGCATTGTAAAAGAAAAACAGTATCATCCGGTCACAGATAGTATTCTTCACCTTGATTTTCTACGATTGGAGGATGGTCGTCCTATTAAAGTACAAGTGCCGATTCGTTTTAAAGGTACTTCTCCAGGTGTAAAATCCGGTGGAAAACTCATTCAAAATGTGCGCAATGTGACCATCAAAGCCCTGCCGGAAAATATCATAGACGAAGTAACGGTAGATATTTCTAAGTTGGACTTGGGTCAGTCTATTCGTATTCGCGACATCAAAGTGGGCGAAGGATTGGAGATTATCAATGCAGCCGGTATTCCGATTGCAACGATAGAAATACCACGCGCTTTGCGGAGTGCACAACAAGCTGCTGCTGCCGCTGCTGCACCACCGAAGAAAAAGTAACGCGAAGTCGGAAGTCAGAAGTGGGAGGTCGGAAGCGCGTAAGAATTACATTTTTGATACTAATTTTTTTGAATGATAAGAGAAGAGGTGTAGAGTATATCTACGCCTCTTTTCGCGTTTAGCATTTAGCTGAAAACCTATAAGATTTTAGGAAACCTTATAGATTTGTGCCATCTAATTTATGCTTTCATGGAAAACTTACGCGTCACATCGGTTCAAACCTTATTACATTGGGAAGATAAAACTGCCAATTTAAAACAATTAGAAGAAAAACTCTCGCCACTCACCGGGCATACTGACCTGATTATTCTACCCGAAATGTTTACGACTGGTTTTAGTATGCGCCCGGCACAGTTGGCAGAGAGCATGAACGACGCGACGATGCAATGGCTCACGCATCAAGCAAATGAACTCAATGCAGTCGTGACCGGCAGCTTCATCGCAACAGAAAATGGCAATTATTACAATCGCCTCGTGTGGATGCGCCCTGACGGCTCGTACGAAACGTATGACAAGCGCCACCTTTTTACGTATGCCGAGGAGCATTTGCATTATACAGCCGGTACAGCGCGGCTGGTGGTGGAATTAAAAGGTTGGAAAATCCTGCCGCTGATTTGTTATGACTTGCGTTTTCCGGTTTGGAGCAGGAATGTAGAAAAGTATGATTTGCTATTTTATGTCGCTAATTTCCCGGAGCGGCGCAATCATGCTTGGAAATCGCTGCTAGTGGCTCGTGCCATTGAAAACCAAGTTTATACCATCGGTGTGAATCGCGTGGGCAACGATGGGCACGATATTTATCACGCTGGCGATTCGTGTTTGATTGATTATACCGGTGAAGTCGTGCATCAGGTCAGTCATCTCGAAAATATTTTTACCACATCTCTCTCTTATTCGGCGCTCGTAGACTATCGAAATCGGTTTGCTTTTTTACAAGATCAAGATTCATTTTACATCGTTTAATATTCGGTTATATTTTTATATCAATTTAGCGCATTTTGATGTCAAAATCAGCCTCCTTTTTTAATAGTTTGATAGCCTGATTTTTCTGCCAGACATACCTTAAAAGCATAAAAAGTTCAGTTTTTAAAAATTTATTTTCGATTTTTTTCTTCTTACAAATGACTGTATTTCAATATCTTACAAACAAGCAGTGAAATTATTTTTCTGTAAGGGGATGAATTTTTGCACACTTTATCTATCTTGCGGTCGCTAGCTTCCCAATCGAACATATCCTAAAAGCTTCAAATCGTACCGTAATTGAAGAAAAGAGACGGTTTATTGTAAAGATTTGTTTCTAATATTTTACAGTTTTTGTAATAATTGCGTCGTCTCAATTACATTTTTGTACAAGCTTACCCCTAAACGCTAAATGAGCGGATTCCTTTAACAAACCTAACGTTTATGCCAACAGACAGTTACTCTTGTAAAAGCCTATGGGCTTGTGTAAAATTCGTAAGTTTATTGTTATGTTTTACGCATAACTTATTAGCAACCAATCCTTATCAAAATCTCCCTGCCGATTCTACGATTACTAATGGCAATGCCGACAGCACTTCTACGAACTTGACGGAATTATTAAAGCCTAATCTACGCCTTGATATGGTAGATTACGCCAAACGATTTCTCGGTTCCAGATACCGTTATGCGGGCAGAAGTGCCAGTGGCTTCGATTGTTCCGGCTTCACACACTACATCAACCGCAATTTCAACATTCAACTTTCTACCTGCTCAAGGTCGCAAGGCGTACAGGGCGTGAAAGTGCTGTTGAAAGACACCAAATCGGGTGACCTCGTTTTTTTCCGGCGCAGCAAGCGTAGCAGCATTTCGCACGTAGCGATGGTGGTCTCCAATGACGAGCGCGGTCTTTTCATCATTCACAGCACTTATCGGGGTGTAGTGGTTGACAATTTGATGGAGTCATCGTATTGGCGTCCAAAGATTTATATGGCGCGGGACGTTGCCAATCCATTTGCAGAAAAGTATGCAGCAGAGCGGGCGCAGCAGGTACTGGCACAACAAGCAAAGTTGAAAAGTCTACACGTAGATTTGGAGCGGCTGGCAAAAGGGCTTAGTATTTAAAACCGCCTCAAGCAAGTAAGTACATTGTTTAAAAAATAAATAAGCGCGCCTCGTATGTTTTATGGACTGCGAGGCGTATCTTTATACACATATTTTTTCTTTACCTTGATTTAAAACTGGATGCTATGTAATTGGAAGATTACACAGCAACCTATTACACTTCTATTTTTCTTTCCTATCTTGCTTGGAAGAATCGCATTTCTTCTGCTTCGTGTTTTTTTTACACGAATAGTTGTATATTCGCTATGACGTAGCCTATTAACCCAATGATATTTTCTATATAAATGATTGACAATCAAATGGTACAGCTAAAAACTGCCGATATTAAGCACCCTAAACCTTTGATAGGAATGATTAATCTGATTCTATTTGGACCGCCCGGCTCTGGTAAAGGCACGCAGGCGGCAAAGCTGGTAGAGACCTATTCGTTGTTACACATTTCTACTGGCGATTTATTTCGCTATGAAATGGGCAACAATACGCCACTTGGGCAGGAAGCAAAAAGTTATATCAATAAAGGGGAATTAGTGCCGGACTCAGTCACGATCGGGATGCTCCGCAATAAAGTAGAAGCTAATCCTGATGTAAAAGGATATATTTTTGATGGTTTTCCGCGCAATATCGTGCAGTCGCAGGCACTGGATGAACTCTTGCAGGAAAGCGCAGGCGAAGTATCACAACTCATCATGCTGGAAGTGTCGGATGACGAAATTGTGGAACGCTTGCTCAATCGCGGTAAAACTTCTGGCAGAGCTGACGATACCAATGAAGCGATTATTCGCAACCGCTTGGATATTTATAAAAGCGAAACCTCGCCCGTGTTTGATTATTATTCGACAATGAATAAATCTATCAAGGTGAATGGCGTGGGGACTGTGGAAGAGATTTTTGAGCGGCTGTGTAAAGAGATAAATAATTTGTAATTATAGCCCTATATACTACTATAAGAACTAATTGGATTGTCATTGCGTTCACAGAAATGCAATGACAATTTTTTTTATTTAAACTATTAGAACAGAGATCAGAGGAGTCAGAAGCGAGCAGCCAAATTTTTTGAAATCGAATATTCATTTTAAAGTACAAATCTGTCTGGCATCTGGCATCTAAATATCTGGCATCTATAAAATATGGCAGAACAAAACTTTGTGGACTACGTCAAAATCTGTTGTCGCTCAGGCGCAGGTGGCGCGGGTTCCATGCACTTTCACAGAGATAAGACGACCGCAATGGGCGGACCCGACGGCGGCAACGGCGGGCGAGGTGGCAACATTATTCTAAAAGGCAATCGCAATTTGTGGACGCTGCTGTCGCTCAAATATCGCAAACACGTACTGGGCAGTCATGGTGTAAATGGAAGTGGTGGCAATAAATCGGGCTTGGATGGAGAAGATGTGATTTTGGAAGTCCCGCTCGGTACAGTCGCCAAGGACGCAGAAACCGGTGAATTTTTATTTGAAATAACGCAGGACGACGAGGAGCGCATTATACTCGACGGTGGACGCGGCGGCTTAGGCAATGCCAATTTTAAATCTGCTACCAATCAAACCCCTCTTTACGCACAGCCTGGCGAACCTGGTAAAGAAGAATGGAAGATTTTAGAACTCAAGGTCTTGGCAGATGTCGGCTTGGTTGGTTTCCCTAATGCGGGTAAATCCACGCTCCTTTCTGTACTCACGGCTGCGAAACCAGAGATAGCTCCCTACCCTTTCACCACGATTGTTCCGAACTTGGGTATTGTGCAATACCGCGACGGTAGGTCTTTTATGATAGCCGATATTCCCGGTATTATCGAAAATGCACATTTAGGGAAAGGTTTAGGACATCGCTTTTTGCGACATATTGAACGTAATTCGACCTTACTTTTTATGATTCCGGCGGATACTGAGCATATTAATAAGGAGTATCAAATTTTGTTGAATGAGTTGGAAATGTATAATCCAGAATTGCTGGACAAGCCGCGCGTGTTGGCGATTACTAAAAGTGATTTGATTGATAAAGAGTTGCAAGAATTATTAACACCGGAATTACCAGAAGGGATTCCGTATATTTTTATTTCAGCGGTGGCGCAGCAGGGCTTGACGGAACTGCGCGATTTATTGTGGAAAACCATTAATGAAGCTTCAGTCCCTGCTGAATGATAGGACGCTGATTTTTTAAGATGGTTAAGATAATTTATGATTGATTTAGAGCAATATTAAAATCATAAAAAAACCATAATTATCCTAAAAAATCAGTGTCCTATTCTCCCCCAATTATAATTTCCCCTGCTTCCTTTTCCATTCCACATTTTTCTTCTACTTTTGGATTCCAACGTACAATCCTTATAAAGTATGCAACACAAAATAACGACAACCAGAAGACGGTTTCTCCAAACCGGCGCTTTAGCCGCAGGTAGCTTTTTCATCGTGCCGCGACACGTACTGGGCAGAGGCTTCCTCGCTCCAAGTGACAAACTCAATATCGCCGCCATCGGTGCAGGCGGAAAAGGGCAAAGTGATATCGCAAACGCCTGGAACAATGGTGCCAACAATGTAGTAGCCCTCTGCGACGTGGACAAAGCGCGCGCCAAAGCCAGCATCGAAAAGTTCCCGGATGCGAAGTTCTACAATGATTTTCGGGTCATGTTTGAACAGATGAAGGATACGATAGATGCCGTCACCATCTCCACGCCCGACCATCAACACGCCGTAGCCGCGATGCTGGCAATGCAAATGGGCAAACACGTGTACGTACAAAAGCCACTCACACACGACATTGCAGAGGCGCGAATGCTGACGGAAGGTGCTAGGAAATACAAAATCGTGAGTCAGATGGGCAATCAGGGCGCATCCAACCCAACGCAAAAAGTGATGATGGATTGGCTCGACAAAGGTTTGATTGGCAAAGTAAGTGAAGTACACATTTGGACGAATCGCCCGGTGTGGCCTCAAGGCAATCCATTTCCAACGGATAAGCCGCCGCTGATTGAATCTATGGATAAAAAAGATTGGGATTTGTGGGTCGGTACGGCACCTTGGGTAGAATATCATCCACTTTTTCATCCGTTTAAATGGCGGGGCTGGTGGAATTTTGGTACTGGCGCGTTGGGCGATATGGGTTGTCATTTGATTGACCCGGCGTTTCGTGTGTTGGGTTTGGGATATCCAACGGAAGTAGAATGTAGTGTAGGTCAAGTGTTTATGAAAGATTGGACACCAGAATATAATCCCGAAGGTTGTCCGCCTTCGTCGAATGTGCAATTGAAATTTCCAGCAACGGCGCGTAATAAATCTGAAGTAACAATGTTTTGGACGGATGGCGGAATTCGCCCATTTCACCCAGAATGGATTCCTGCGAATGAGCCACTTGCCGAAGCCGACAGCAGCAATGGCGTGATTATGATTGGCAAAAAAGGTATTATGACTTGCGGCACCTATGGCAACAATCCGAAAATCTACCTGAAAAATGGCGATAAAATGGAAATGCCTGCTGCTACGCCAAATCCAAATGCATTGCCGGAACACGGACACCAAGTCGCTTGGGCGCAAGCGTGCAAGGCAGGTTTTGATAGCAAAGAGCACAAAGCGTTGAGTTCCTCGTTCGATTATTCAGGACCGTTGACCGAGACTGTTTTAATGGGTAATTTGGCGATCCGAAGCTACAATTTGCGCAAGTCCGACGGTAAAAATGGCTTTGATTATTACGGACGGAAGAAATTGATTTGGGATGGTCCGAGCATGAAAATTACCAATTTTGAAGATGCGAATCAGTTTGTGTCTCGCCCGTATCGGGAAGGTTGGAAGTTGGCGTAAATTAGTAGGCAGCTGGCTGTAAGCAGTAGGCAGACACTAATTGCTTGATAGACAATTTTTTAGAATACTCGTACTAAGCCTCATCCGTTTTTTGAAAACGGATGAGGTTTTGTTTTTTATCTTTGCAAATAATGAAACTTAAATCAATCCTCGTTTTTTGCGGTTCGAGCAAAGGGAACCATCCTATCTATGAAGCGACGGCACGGCAAGTGGGGCAGACGCTGGCGAAACATAACATTCACTTGATATATGGCGGTGGCAATGTAGGTTTGATGGGCATTCTGGCAGATGAAGTGCTGGGAAACGGCGGTACCGTCACGGGTATTATTCCTACTTTTTTAAACGATCGGGAAGGCGAACGTCATGATTTGACCGAATTGATTTTAGTAAAGGGCATGGGCGAGCGCAAAAAAATAATGGCAAAACGCTCGGATGCAGTCCTCACGCTGCCCGGCGGCTACGGCACGCTGGATGAATTGTTTGAAATGCTCACGCTGGTACAATTGAGCAAAGCGACGCATCCCATTGGTATTCTAAATGTGAATGGCTTTTATGATCCGCTTATCGCACAGTTAGATTTGATGGAACGGGAAGGTTTGCTACGTTCGGCGCATCGAGATTTATTGCTGGTCGCAGATGATATCGAGGATTTGTTGTTGAAAATGGAAGAACGATTAATAAAAAAAATGAAGGAATGAAAATAAAGGAGTGCTAAGTAGCGCAGCTTAAATAACCACCAATTTTCACGCAAAGCCGCAAAGTATTGATTATCAAACGATAAACCTCTATGAAACTTTGTAAACGCTGTGGTTTAAATAAGCTTGATTACTTAATAGACAAATCATGGGTAAACCTATCACCCGATCCTCCCATCACCTTATTTTCTCATCCATTCTACCCCGCCACTAATTGTAAGATAGACAAGTGCTGCCACAACTGGAGCCAGCACCGATGCGCCCATAAAAATGAAATACCAACGCGGCACTTTAGAACGCTCTACCACTTCTACAATAATGGAAATGAGTAAAATAAGCAGGCAAATGGTACCGAAAATAATACTGAGCAACGATGCCAAGTAATCATTGAATAGCCAGAGCAACAGGTAGATAACTACTTGTGCGAGAAAGATTTCAAAAGGTCGAATTTTTTCCATGTTTATAAAATGCTTGCCTCCAAAGATAACATATTTCAAGCGTTTCTATTCATTAAAAAGTACAATCTATGAGGTGTGTAGGAATTTTCACTTTTTAGTTGTTTGAATTTACTGTAATAAAGATATATTTGCCCCGCAATTTTCGCAATTGCAAGCATCTACTGTTTAGATCATAGATTTTAGACCTTAGATTTTAGACGATAGATGCCCCTATTCTATTTTTTTCCTTTTTTGCTATGTCTATTGTCTAAAATCTAAGGTCTAAGGTCTTCAATAATAAATCATGCAACCAGCTCATCATCGGGTAAGCACGACAGGTTTGTTAGTCACACTTGGGATTGTTTACGGTGATATTGGTACTTCACCCCTCTATGTTTTAAAAGCCATCATTGGCACGGAGGTCATTAGTACCGACCTCGTGGTAGGCGGTTTATCTTGTATATTTTGGACGCTTACTTTACAAGCTACCTTCAAATATATTCTTATTACGCTTCAAGCGGACAATAACGGCGAAGGCGGTATTTTTTCGCTTTACGCCCTCATTCGCCGCAAAGCACCGGATTGGATTATTTACATCGCCATGATTGGTTGTGCCGCACTGCTGGCAGATGGCATTATTACACCTGCTATTTCGCTGACCTCTTCCATAGAAGGGTTAAAAACTTCCTTTCCTACGCTTACCAGTGATTATGTCGTATGGATTGTAATTGGCATTTTGGCAGGGTTATTCACTTTTCAACAATTTGGTACGGATACAATCGGAAAATCTTTTGGTCCGATTATGCTGGTGTGGTTTTCTATGCTTACCGTATTTGGTTTGCTACAAATCGGGGAGAATCCAGTTGTGCTGAATGCATTCAACCCGATGTATGCTTACAATCTGCTTACGCATAGTCCCAATAGTTGGCTCATTGTAGGAGCGGTTTTTCTGTGTGTAACGGGCGCGGAAGCACTTTATTCCGACTTAGGACATGTAGGTAGAAAGAATATTCAATATTCGTGGATTCTTGTAAAGTCCTCTTTAGTCATCAATTATTTTGGACAAGGTGCTTGGGTTCTGACAATGCCGGGCAAGCAATTAGGTGGAGCCAATCCTTTTTTCTCCATTATGCCAGAGTGGTTTGTACCAGTGGGTGTGGGTATTGCTACTTTAGCATCCGTAGTGGCGAGTCAGGCTTTGATTAGCGGATCTTTTTCGATGATTAATGAGGCAATCAAATTAAAATCATGGATCCGCGTACGCATTACGTACCCTTCTCAACACAAACAGCAGCTTTTTATCCCTTCCATCAATACCGTTTTATTTGTTGGCAGTTGCGCTATTGTCTTGTATTTCAAAGAATCACAGCGTATGGAGGCAGCTTATGGCATTGCGATAACGATTGCGATGCTTTCGACTACTTTACTGTTGATTTGGTTTTTATTATATCGAAAAAAGTGGCCTATTCTACAAGTGGCAGCTATTACTTTACTATTTGTTACGGTAGAAGGTGTCTTTGCGGCTGCTAATTTGCAAAAAATTGCACATGGCGCAGGCGTGACGCTGTTGCTGGCAGGTATCTTTTTTGCTATTATGTTTGTACAAAACAAAGCAGAACAACTCTTATATCAAAAACGACATTTTGTATCCTTGGGTAAAAATTTGAAAATCATTGAGGCAGTAAGTCAGGATAAAGAAATTCCAAAATATGCCTCCAATATCGTATATCTTACCTATGCACGCCAGTCGGACCGGGTAGAAAAATACTTGCTCAAATCCATTTTTCAAAAACAACCCAAACGTGCCGATCATTATTGGCTCCTGCATTTGAATGAAGTAGACGAGCCGTTTACCAATAAATATCGGTTTACCGAGATTGTAGAAGACACGGTTTTTCGACTTGATTTCGATTTGGGCTACAAAGTGCAACCGAATATCAAGGACTCTTTCTGGCAGGCAATCAATGAGTTATGTCAAAAAGGAGTGATCTCTTCATTTAGTACGTATCCTTCGCTAAAACAATTCAATTTACCGGCGGACTATCTATTCATCGTCACGCGCTCTACTTTTAATATTTCCTCTAAATTGTCGCTTGGCGAGCAAGTGATCATTCGAGGCTACCATTTTTTGAAACGGTTCAGTGAGCCTGCCGAAGACCATTTTGGGTTAGATAAAAATATGTTGTTGATTGAATTTGTGGCGTTTAAATGACGCGTAGCATCAACCTTTGGCTGGTTAGGAATGATGCGTGAACCAACCAAAGGTTGGTGCTACCCGCTCCTCCTACTGCGAAGTGACCTCGGAAGTCTCCGTCGTACTCGCATTCGCCCTCGTAAACGAAAACCGAAACGCATACCCTCGCAACGTTGTAGTAAGCACCAAGTTAGCATCTTCGATAGACTCAATCTTATAATCGGCGCTCATGCTGATATTGCGTTGCAAAACCTGTTCGCCTTTCAATTCATACGTACCTTCTTCTGGTGTACCTGCCACATTTGTTCGTAATTTCCCATCTGCCGTAAATTCCATGTACATTTCTGCCAAGGATTCCGTGGGGCGGTCGTTGCGCAATGCCTCCCGAAGTTGCCAGCGTCCTATCAAGAGTCTTGCGGTATCTTCATTGGTTTTAGCACAAGAGAAAAGGGACACAGTCACAAATAGAAGCAATATAAGATTCAGATTTTTCATACGTTTCTTATTGATTTTTTTGGTGCAAAAGTACCAATTATTCGGTAATTCAAAAATTGGAAAATGATAATAGCGTATGCTTTTGTAACAAATAAAGATAGGAAATGTTAGTTGAATGAATTAGAAATCAACATTATATGTGGACAGCTATAACAAGAAGTACAAGTAAAAAGGGTGTTGAATGGGCTCATATTATTAATTAAACCCATTCAACGATTACTGTTTATCCAGCTTTTTTCACATCAAAATGGAACGTAACATTTTCCCAGAGGAACGTTACTTTACCTGTCTTTTCGTCTACTTTAAAGGTAAGCCGCTCGGTCAGTACAGGCGCTTTATCCGTTTTCACGGTTATACGCAGCGCATCTTTGTCTTGCTTGTAGTTGTAAGCACCCCATTGGTTGGCTTCTTTATTGAAAATCACCGTCCAATCCTTTTCAGTAGGAATGGTAAAAAGCGAATACTTACCGGCTGCCAACTTCTCCCCATTGATGACTACATCTTTGTTGACCTCAAAAGTCGTAGCCTCATTGGCACCCGTGCGCCACACTTCGCCGTATGGCTCTAAGCTGCCCCATATTTTTCTGCCTTTCACAGCCGGACTACCATAGTCAATATCAATCGTCAAGTCATCCACCGAAGCCTTGGCTTCCATTAGTGGACTGGGACGTTTCGATTTTTCATCTTGCGCGTTCAAGTTGGTAAACATACCCACTGTGAGCAGCGCTAATAATACGAAGAAGCGATTTCTGAAATTCATAGGTTAGGAATTTTGATTGGAAAATAAATAATCCAAATAATAAAACTACTACAAATGACCGAAGTTTTTTAGAAACTGTTAAACTCAATCCGTTAATTAACAAATCTTTAAATCAAAAGCGGTTATTAGTGATTTGTGATTGGGCAATCTGTCACGTCACGCTTTAATCTCCAAGTCTCTTGATCTCTTAGTCACCGATGCTCGGCGCAAGCGGTCATTAATCGCCCTTCCCAAATCTTCTTCCGGTAACAATTCTGCTACCATTACATCCAAATCCAAGCTATCCAGATAACGCATGCCAGCGAAGAGATTGCGGGCAGCTTCCGCGAAATTTCCAGTGGGTGATAGGGTGATGAGGTGATAGGGTGATGTTTGAGGAAATATTTTTTGAAAAGAAAGAATGCCTATTTTTTTGCCTTTATGCAGCTCCAATAATTTTTCAATATCTCCCAAAATAAGCGGCACGCGCGGTGCGTAATGACTTTGCAGCATCCCCGGTGCTTGTGGATTGGAGGTAGAATGTGGTTTCAATTCCACTTTGCCAACCAAACTTTCAATAGCTTCCATCGGAATGCCGCCTTTTCTATAAATAATTACTTTCTCTTGTTCAAAACCAACAATCGTACTTTCCAGACCGATGTCACAAGCGCCGCCATCTAAAATGTACGGAATTTTTTGACCTAATTGTTGCACCACGTGTTGAGCAGTAGTCGGACTGATGTAGCCAAACGGATTCGCGCTGGGAGCAGCCAATGGAAAATCTAATTGTTGTAAAAGTGCCAAAGTCAACGGATGCTGGGGAATGCGCAATGCAACAAGCGGCGAACCCGCAGTAACCAAATCAGGAATCAACTCTTTTTTCGGCAAAAGCAGCGTCAACGGTCCCGGCATGAAAGCTTCAGCGAGCAACAACGCGTTTTTTGGAAAGTCGGTTACAAACGTTTGTAACCGTTCCAGACTGCTGGTGTGCACAATGAGCGGGTCAAAGGACGGACGATTTTTCACCGCAAAAATTTGCGAAACTGCCTCCACATTTAGCGCATTGCCTGCTAATCCATAAACGGTTTCGGTCGGAATCGCTACTAATTGGTCAGCTTTCAATAATTCAATGGCGTACTGTAAATCCCTTCCAATCACTTTTTTGAATGCAAGTTAATTAGAATATACGTTATACGAATTTTGATTAAGACCTATACAGTATGCAGGTCAAACGCATTAAATTACATTTGTAAAAAGTTAGGTGCAGCGCACCGTGATATTGGTAGAAAAGAATTAGAAAATACGTTCAAGGTGCAGCGCAGCGCAATATTTTTTTTACACATTTAACTCGATACAGCATGATGGTTTTGTAAATTAAACCAAAAAGCTTTTTATTTTTGACCCAACTCCTTAATAATCAATTACTTTATGAAATATAATTTTCGGATTCAAATCGTATTCTTTTCTCTTATTTTACTGGGATCTTTCTCTTCGTATGGTCAGACTACCTACGAAGCGGATATTAAAAACTGGCATACGCAGCGCGAGACTTCGCTGAAAAGTGAAAATGGCTGGCTCAATCTCGCCGGTTTATTTTGGTTGCAAGCAGGTAAAAATACATTTGGCTCGGATAAATCGAACGCCGTGAAATTTCCGAAAGGAGATGCTTTTATCGGCAGTTTTATTTTAAAAAATGGACAAGTAAATATTGAAATATTACAAAATTCGAAAGTTTACAGCGGCGATAACATTATAAAAAAGGCGGTAATTTTTTCGGAAGGCGCGAAACCCGTCACTTTACAACATCAATCTTTACGCTGGTTTGTCATCAAGCGAGGCAATTTATACGGCATTCGATTACGAGATTTGGAGCATCCAGCGGTCACTACTTTTCAAGCAGTTGAAATGTTTCCGATAGATAGTCAGTGGCGGGTAGAAGCTCGGTTAGAATTAGCGGACAGCAATCATAAAATTCCGATTACCGATGTATTGGGCATGACTTCACTTCAAAATTCTCCCGGCGCATTGGTATTTGATTTGCAAGGAAAAACATACCGGCTTGATGTGGTTTGGGAAGGTGAACAACTTTTTATTCTTTTTGGAGACGACACTAATGGCGACGCTACGTATGCCTCTGGCCGCTTTTTATATGCCGCCAAACCCGATGCCAACGGCAAAACAATCTTGGATTTTAATAGAGCGACTAATCCGCCTTGTGCATTCACGACGTATGCTACTTGTCCGCTACCGCCTAAGCAGAATGTATTGCCGATTGCCATTATTGCAGGAGAGAAAAAATATGGCATGCATTGAAGTTGAAGATAAAGGCAAATCTATTTTTAACTTTAATAAGTGCGGCATATTTTAGAAATCTGCCACACTGCGACTCGTACCTGTTTTCATTTTGTTAAAAAAGAAAGGGTCATCGAACTTTTACACCGATATTGCAGTCTAATGGATAGTAAAGTTGCAAAAAAACGTTTATTTTCGCAAAAAAAGAAGCGCTATTATGCCGAAATTAGTAGGATTTTATACGATACTCTTGTTGTTTGTGAGCCATTTTGCACAAGCGCAGACGGAGACCAATACGAATTTAGTACAGTTCTCCGGCATGGTGCTGGATGGTGCGACCGAGCAGCTATACCCCGTGCCGTACACCAATATTATCGTAAAAAGCAAAGGACGCGGTACGTATTCCGATTTGAAAGGTTTCTTTTCGATTGTAGCTGAAAAAGGCGACGTAATTGTCTTTTCCTCTGTAGGTTATAAAACGGTAGAATATAAAATCCCGACCAATCTGCAAGACGACCGTTACTCAATGGTGCAACTGATGACGCAAGATGATATCAATCTGCCGGAAGTTGTCATTTTTCCTTGGCCCAACCGCGACCATTTCAAATTAGAATTTTTAGCGATGGATGTAACGCCGGAGCTGCAACGCCGCGCCACTGAAAACTTGGCACAGGAAACACTCGCCCGCGCAAAAGCAGGTGTCGTAGTTGATGGTAGAGAAAACGCCAATTATTACTTGCGCCAGCAAGCCCGCGATTATTATTACATCGGACAGCAGCCGCCTATGAATATTTTTAATCCTATCGCTTGGGGCAAATTCTTTAATGCTTGGAAGAATGGAGATTATAAAAAGAAACAATAAAGGAGGATGGGAAGATGGGAAGCACACGTCATCCTCCCATCTTCCCATCCTCCCATCCTCCTCTTTTCCCAAACACTTTTCTCCCCCACAGCAATACCTGAAAACCATAAATACCCAACCAAAATAACAATGCCGCAAAAGATAGCACGCCTAACGCCGCAAAGGGTTTCACGGTGCGCAGGTTGATACCAAATAGTTCAAATGTAATAAAATCAGTCAGCACAAACACGGTGTGAATGCAAAAAAGGATAAATAGAATTTGAATCAGCGTGCGCAGATAGAATAACTGCTTGATTTCCAAGCGGTCGCGTAGTTGTCGCCGCTTTTGCCGGATGTAACGCCAAGCAAAATACGTATAAGCAAAAAAAGTAGTGAGGTATAATAATTGCTCAAAAGCACCAAAAAAAGGATTGAAAAAATGACGTTCTAAATGACTTTTGTAAGATACCGCCGTAAAGAAAATACTCATAAAAAATAAAAACTGACCAGCCGGTAAAATAAAATGTTTAATATCTGACCAATGAAACTCATATTTTGGGTATAAATTTAATTTTACATAATAAAATAATAGCGGTGGAAACGCCAGTGTGAAATAAATAGGCAGAAAGTGTAAAGTTGGATACCGTTCAAAAAATCCCGTCATTACAAAAATATGATGCAACATCGTTAGCGCAAAACTAATCAACAACAGCCCGTAGAAAATATTAGCGCGTTTTTCGCCAGAGCGTTTGAAAAAAAATAACCCACCAATCGTCATGCCTTGCAACACGCCAATGCTCAGTACTGCTACCAGTAAATAAAATAAAAATTGATTTACATTCATTTTATAAAATACTAATCAAGGAGCGTTCGCCATTTTTGTCAAAATTAAAAAACCGCTGACATCTATTTCAGTTTTCTGCTTTAATTCTACGTAAAGGTTTATTTTTGTAGGATAAACTAAAAACCCTACTTCATGCTTAACCGTTCCATTTTTCTAATTTTATTGGTATCCACAGTTTGGCTTTCTGGTTGTGACGAAAACGACGACACATCCACCACCGATATCCAATTAACACCCGAAACGACCACGTTCTTAGAGCCAAATGACACGCTGCAATTTCAAGCAGACCGAAAATTAACTTGGACAGTAAGCGGCGGAAATATTACCGATAATGGACTTTATATCGCGCCCAACGGAGCAGGTATATTTGAAATAAGTGCTTTTAATAACAAGGATACTGCTACTCGAACCGTAATCGTCACGCCGCACGCTGAGTTATTTAAATCTATGAAAAAAGGTGGCTATGTACTTTATTTTCGGCACATGACTGCCACTAGCGGCTCCGATAAATTCAATTCTTCCGCCGATTGGTGGGAAAGTTGTGATTCAACCGTCGCCCGCCAACTGTCGCCTCCAGGCTATACGCAAGCGGCAGAAACGGGAAAAGCCTTTAAAAATTTAGATTTGTCGGTTGGAAAAGTAATTTCCAGCGAATTTTGCCGAAGTATCAAAAGTGTGGAAACGATGGATTTAAAATTGCCCATCGAAACCTCGCAGGCGCTCACGTATTACGTGTACGTAGAAGCAGATCGTTTTAAAAACACCATTCAATTAGCGGAATCACAAGCGATTAGCGATAAAAATATCGTCTTGATGGCGCACTCTTTTACAACCGGCGAAGCGGACGCTCCTAACTTACAAATGGGCGATGCCGCCATTCATAAACAATTGACTGGCAATAAAGTAGAATTTGCGAAGATGATAACCACAGCGGATTGGACGGCGCTAAAAGGCAGGTGAAAAAATGATGTCATCACTGCGAGTGATGACATCATTTTTTACTGAATTGTGTTTCCAACTGCAACAGAAGGCACTGAAACCACTGTTGAATCCACTTTCACGCGAGTACTCGCGCCGCGCACACATATCATCGTTTCCTGTACTGCTTCTGAAGGCGTCGGGAATGTTGCAGTGAAAATATTTTCATAATTTTTATCCCCTTGTAATTGCTTCATAAACAAGGCGTACACAGGCAAAGCCATATTCGCACCTTGCCCCAGACTTAAATCTCGAAAACGCACCGAAGGCGACTCACCACCCACCCAAGTTCCCGCCACCAAAGTCGGTGTGTATCCAATAAACCAACCATCGGAGTGATTCTGACTCGTACCCGTTTTGCCGGCTATTTCGTTGGTAAAATTATACCGAAAACGCAAGCGTCTGCCCGTGCCTTTGTCTACCGCCGAGCGCAACATGTGCGTCATCATGTCAGCTTCATCCACCGTGAGTGGCTGTTTCCAATCGCTCGTATCCTGCCAATGTTGGTAAATCACACGCCCACGCGCCGTTTCAATTCGTTTGATATAAAATGGCTCTGGTCGCTTGCCGCGATTCGCAAACGTGCCATACACCTGCACCATATCCAGCAGCGACGCTTCATGCGCACCCAATGCAATAGCGGGTCGTCTTGGTACTTCGCCATCTATTCCCAAATCTTCTGCCATTTGAGCCACTTTTTTCGGACTCACGCGCATGGCAAGGCTCACTGTGACGGTATTGACCGAATGCACCAAGGCACCTTCCATATTGTACGAACCACCGTATTTTCCGTCTGAATTTTTCGGAGTCCAATATTGATACTGCGGATAACTGCGCAAATAATTGCCGATGCGAATACAAGGCGAAATCCCTTCATGAATAGCAGTGGCATATACAACAGGTTTAAACGTAGAACCCACCTGCCGACGAGACTTCACATGGTCGTATTTAAAATATTTATAATCCATGCCGCCGACCCAAGCTTTGACCGCGCCGGTAGCCGGTTCCATCGCCATAAAACCGGCATTCAGCAACGACAAGTAATATTTGATAGAATCCATTGGACTCATTGTGCGCTTCACTTCGCGTCCCTCCCAGCTAAACACGGTCATTTTCACAGGCTTGTTAAACACAGAATCAATTTGTTTTTTCGTAAAATTCATCGCTTTCATCTGGCGGTAGCGGTACGAATGCTGCTTTGCCAAAATCAAAATCGTGTCGTTTTCCCAAGCCGGTGCGCCGTTCAAGTGGTTTATAAAATCCTTTTGCAATTTCGCCATGTGTTCTTTCACTGCATTTTCGGCGTAGCTTTGCATGGTCTCATCAATCGTGGTGTAAATTTTCAACCCGTCCGTATAAATATTATACGCCATACCATTCGGTTTATGATAATCTTCCAGAATCTGTTTCAATTCTAAACGCAAGTGTTCGCGGAAGTACGTCGCCATTCCAGCGTTATGATTGAATGGGCTATAATTTAAATTTAAGGGCTGTTTTTGTAAGGTATCGGCTTCTTTGGAAGTCAAATAATTATATTTCTCCATTTGTTGCAATACCAAATTTCTCCGCTCCAGCGACTTTTCAGGATTGGCGACTGGATTATACGTAGAAGTTGCCTTTAACATCGCTACCAAAACTGCCGATTGATTCGCATTCAAACTATCAGGCGTTTCCCCAAAAAAGCGTTGCGCAGCGACCTTGATGCCATACGTGTTCTCGCTGAACGAGACAGTATTCAAATACATTTCCATAATCTCTTGCTTGGTATACAGACTTTCCAAGCGAACGGCGATAAACACTTCTTTCAACTTATTGATAACCAAGGAGTACTTACCATGATTCGCACGACGCGGATACAAGTTTTTCACTAATTGTTGTGTAATGGTACTACCGCCACCAGATGATTCATCTTTTCGCAAAACGGTTTTGAAAAATACGCGCAACCACGCCCGCATATCAACACCATTATGCTCAAAATAACGCGCATCTTCAGTCGCTACGAGCGCGTGTACAAAATGTTGCGAAATATCTTTGTACTTTACATTACTTCGATGTTCAAAATAATAACGTCCTAACAAAGTGCCATTCACATCATACACTTCAGAAGCCAACTGATTGGAAATACCGGCAAGGTCTTGCTTAGTAGGCAGCGGACCAAACGCGCCATAGCGAATACTCATCAGAAAACCCATAGTGGCAAGCGCGCCTGTAAGTACTATCAATCCTAATGCCTTCAACAGCCAGACAAAAATGGGATACTGGCTCAGGAAGTCCTCCCATCGTTTTTTCGTGGTAAGGAATGACCGCTGCATCAGGTCGAATAATTGCAGCAGTCGTTTGAGATCTAAAGTTGCGATGATGTGGTTCATGGTTACAAACCGTTTATACTTGTTTTACTGATTTGGACGAGAAACGGTTCGGAAAGTCACGATCTTAACTAAACTTTAAGATGGGATTTTAAAGATGATTAAGCGGAAAGAAATAAAATATATTTTTGCTTGATAATGAGTATTTTATAAATATTAATTTGCCCTTCCATGAAAAATAGCTAGCAGTTTAAATACTGCAAATAGCACTTGCTTCAGGTGTTTGAATCAGCCATTAATTTGCAAAATTTTAGATTCGTCCAATTGAATTTTATAAATAGAATTTTATGAAAAAGCACTTATCAAACCGCATACCAACAATAAAATAATAAGCAATAGATTTTTCACAAAATTTTCAACATTCGTTTTCATATTCCGGTGATTTTTGTAATAACCAAACTTGGTTGGTTACATAATGAAATTGTTTTGCAGCTTAAAAGACGAGAAGAAGTAAAAAGAGGTTTGCAAAAAATAGCCCTTACTCTACCAAAATCCTGTATTTGCCGACGAGCAAAATGAATCCATAGACTTTGGAACACCATTGCTGACGGCTTGTGCAATTTTTATTCTATATTTGTCAACAAAGCACAAATCACAAATCCCTTTTCACAAATCACAATTCCCTTTTCACAAATCACAATTCCCTTTTCACAAATCACAATTCCCTTTTCACAAATCACAATTCACCATCCCTATGCTCGACCAACGCATCATTGACCTCTTCGACCAATTTACGCACGGCGTTATCACCCGCCAAGAATTCATGCGCCGACTCACCGTTTTTGCAGGAAGTACGGTAGCTGCGATGGCAATCTTACCAAAATTAGAATTAGATTTTGCTGATGCCAATACGACCGCCGAAGCCGCTAATGAAATCGAAACCCGCTACGTAGAATATGAAAGCAATGGCAAAAAAATAAAAGGCTATCTGGCAACTCCAAAAAAGAAGAAAAAACGTGCAGGTGTGGTCGTCATTCACGAAAATCGAGGACTCAATCCGCACATCGAAGACGTAGCCAGACGCGCTGCGCTGGCGGGTTTTACGGCACTTGCACCGGATGGATTGTCCCCGCTGGGTGGCACTCCTGCGGACTCGGATGCGGCACGTGACCTCATTGGAAAACTCGAACAACCCGTTGCTATTCAACTCTTTAAAGATGGTTTAGAATATTTGCGCAAACTTCCCAAGGCGACCGGAAAAACGGGCTGCGTCGGTTTCTGCTGGGGCGGCGCGATGGCAAATTCGTTGGCTGTAAATGACCCAAATTTACAAGCGGCGGTCGCATTTTATGGACGACAAGCAGCAGCGGAAGACGTTCCGAAAATTAAAGCCGCCTTAATGCTGCACTACGGCGCACTCGACGAGCGCGTCAACGCTGGTATTCCAGCTTATGAAGAGGCTTTGAAAAAATATAATAAAGCATATCAAGTTTTTATTTACGAGGGTGCAAATCATGCTTTTCATAATGATACGGCGGGTCCGCGTTATGATGAAAAAGCGGCAAAGTTGGCGTGGTCGCGGACAATTGTGTTTTTTGAGGAGAAATTGAAATAACGTTATATCGAGATTTAGCAAATCTTGAAGATTTACTAAATCTTTTCACCCCGATATCTTACGCATGAGCGTTTCTAACGGTCCATTTTTAAATTTTCTACTCCATTGGAAACTAAAAAATAAACTAAGTAAGTAAAATGTTATTGCAAAACCCAGCACTACAATCGGCGGTGTTGGCGAGCCTTGATTCATAGAATTAATATCCGTTTTTCCAGTTAAAAGACTAAATAGAATCATTCCTAAAGTTAAATGTACGACGTAATGTGTCAGCGTCATTTGCCCGGTTTTAGCGAGCGCAAGTAAAATTTTATTATTTGAAAATCGCTCCCCAATTGTGATACAAATCACCAACAATATTAAAGCAAAACCCGACGTAGATAGCATAAATGGCAAAAACGGGGGTAAATAATCTGCGGTTATATAAAATGCAGGGTCTTCGTCAAAATAGCCAGCCGTCATTTGCAATAAGGAAACTCCAAGAAAAAGTAGAACGCCCGTCAATAGTAGATTTTGTTTGATTTTTTGATTTTGCCAATCCAATCGCCCGAGCCACATTCCCAGTAAAAAATAAGCGACCCAAGGAAAAATAGGATTCCAGCCATTATAAAAAGTGTTACGTAAAAAGCCCGATAATGTCCAGAAGTCAGTATATTCTAAAGCATCAAAATTCCAGCCATTTTCATAAGGAATGATGAGTAGCAGTAAATGAAAAATTACAATTGCTAAAGCTGCTGCCCACAAGTAATATTTCTTGGGTGTAAATAATAATAATGCTGCCAAGTGCATATACCCACCGTAAAAATGTAAAATATCTGCCGACCACCAATTGTATAATAAAAGCCCGGTGAAAAATAAAAACCACGAGCGTTTCATTACCATAGCCTGCAATTGTTGCTTTTCTTCAAGGCTGTAAACGGCACGATTCGTCATCAACGCAACGCCCATTCCAGCCAAAATGACGAAAGTAGTGCTGGAATTGCCATTAAATAGATTCAAAAATCGCCCTAAAATGGAGGTGTCCTCATGCGAACCAAAAACGATATTAAAATTCACGATAAACATTCCAAAAATAGCGTAGGCGCGCGCTAAGTCGAAGCCGATGATTCTGTTTTTCATATACAGTAAGTGGTTTTTGCTGCAAAGTTGTAGTCGTGAAGTGTAATAGTATTTGACTTAGGTCAAATAAAACCAGCATCAACACGCTTGCGAGAGATTTAGCAAATCTTGAAGATTTACTAAATCAGATTTTAGCGCGAATGCGGCTGAGGGTTTCCAAAGAAATGCCAAGGTAAGAAGCGATGTGAGTCAATTGTACACTTTGTAAAATGTGCGGATGTTCATTTAGCAACTTCAAATAGCGTTGCGTAGCGTCGAGGGAATGAAATTCAAATAAGCGTTCTTCCAGCCACATCGTGTAATATTCCGTCATCATTAAATCCAATGTTACTAATTTTGGAAACGCATTTTTTGCTTTTTGAAACGCAGTATAATCAGTGACCGTGACGGTGATATTTTCTAACGCCTGTATAAATTCGTGGCTCGGGTTCTGCAACGTATAACTCCGAAACGAAACCGCGAGGTCTTCTGTAAAAAATAATTCGGTGGTTATTTCTTTTCCGTTCTGTAAATAAAATTTTCGTGCAACGCCCTTGATAATCAGGAAACTATAACGACAAATTTCATCTTGTTGCAATAAATAATCCCCTTTACGGAATTGCTTTTCTACCGTCACGTTTTCCAACGCCGCCAACGTGGCAGTGTCCAAATGGGCAATGAAGGCATTGATTTTTTCAAGATAGGCTTTCATTAAAAGATAGTGGTGTGGATTTCTTTTCGTTGCTAAAAATCTTGCGGAAGGCAATATCGTTTTTTATAGCTACAAATTGCATAAGCTGCACTTTACAATCAAAATTACTGCTTTTACTGGACTTGAAAGGTACCGTTTGTTTTTAAAAAATATATCTAACATAAGCATAAGTATGGACGACGTGGAAGATATGTTGGTTCTGCGGGTTGGCTGGTCGGCGGCGTGGACAGCAAGTCGTTGTTCATGAATTTTATTTATGCTTCCGCAGTATCTTTATTTCTTCCATTTTCAAATCGGTTGCTTGTGCAATCTGCTCGTCCGTGAAGTTCATCTTTATTAGTTTTTTAGCTATTTCTTGCGCTGTTTTCAGCCTTTCATCCTCTCGAAACTCATCCTCCACTTTTTTAGTCGCTTTTGCACCCGCTTCTTCCGCTTCTATTTTCATTGTCTCGGCATAACTTGCTTCATCATGCAGACTTTCCAAAAATTTATTATATTTTTTACGTTCATCGTCGGGCAAATTCATCACATTCAGTTTTTCCCGGACTTCTTGCATACCTTTCGCTCTGAATTCATCCAAGACCTCGCTATTCTTGAAAAAGTAAATCCACTCATCCAACGTGTCATTCACGATGTCGTTAAATTTTGTGGTGCGAATGAGATAATATTCAGGGTAGGCTTGGTGTATAGTGGGCTTGCCAAGCAACTTTCTCTGTGCTGTGGTGAGTTGCAATTCGGTCTTGGTATGCAATCCTTTGAACTTAGTTTGCCCAACGTAAATGTAATCTTCCCCTTTTCCCAAGTCGAAGTACACGATACTGACGGCGATTACTTTTTTAATTTCTCCATATTTCGCACCGACTGGCAAGTATTCCGTAATAGCTTTTGAAGTGGCAAAAAGTATCCGCATTAGATAGTCTAATTCCCTTGTGTTCTGGATTTCAATGATAATGTGTTCGCCTTTCGAGTTCTCGGCGAACAGGTCCACTCGGTTGAATTTGTCGTCTTCCTCCTCTTGGTTACTCTCACTTTCCAACAATCCTTCGATTTTTATAGCTTCGCCCAACAGTTCAGAAAGGAAGCCTTCCAGAATACCGAAGTTCTTCTTATCCCGCAGCATTTTCTTGGTTGCCCAGTCGAAACGAATATGCTTTTTTGCCATTTCATCAAAATTTATTGCAAAAATACGAAAGCCGCTGCAAACCGCAACGGCTTTTGTAGCTCTATTTTGAGGCACTTTAAAGGACGCTGTCAATCATTACAGTCACAATGTAGCAGCATACGTTACCACTTTTAATTAATCTGATGGATTACCCCTTGGGCGTTTTCCAGTTTTTTCTATATACGCTTGTATATGTTGCTTTTCAAGTCTCCTTGCTTCTCTTTTCCCAGGTATATCACGAATCAGAATCCGGGCAAAAAAACGTACCCATTTGTCTATTCGATTCAACGCATTTACTTGCACGCGCATCCGGCTTGAGGTTCCGTCATCATCAATGGGTTTGCAACATATTCCGTATTTAAAAACATCATCGTCTTTCCCACGGTCAATTATCTCGTAAAGATGATGCGGTTCTTCGTTCTCATAAGAATTTCTGTGTGCCATACACCTGATTTAGTTCCACTTGGCTATATTACTTTTAGTCTCATAGTTATAGAGTGGCGAATACTCAAATGCTCGCCCTGTTTTTCTATTGTATGCTTCCGCAGCAATTGACAATATATGCTCAAAGTCAATGTCTGCCTGCAATGCGGATGGATTTTCCGCTATATTTTCATAATACGACTTGCCCTCAGCTACAACTGCGCATCTTACATATAAAAAGTCATCTACTGAAAAATAATCATCTGTCTGCTGCTTCATGTATGCTGCTGCGTGCTGTTTAGTATCTATGTTGAATAACTTTTCTGATAGAGAATCTTCAAATAGGTAAATGGCAGAAACTGGCATTTTGGATAAGGCATCTACCGCTGGCTGGATAATAGCTGCACGCTTTTTCTGTTTCCAGTCGAACAGGTCAATCAGTTGCCAAAATTGTTCTTCCGAAAACAAGCCTTCCCCATGTCTGCTGCTTTCTACTTTTATCTCTACTTGAGCAGAAGCCCCTGCTTTTTCTTCCAAATCTTGGAAGAATTGCTGGTTTATATCTTTAATATTTACTCTGAATACGGTCGTTGGCATGGATGAATCTATTTATTTTTTGTCTAGCTTACCACAGATAAACCATTATAAAGTTAGTACAAATTGGCTAATTATCCTATTTTTTTGCCCCCAATAGCTTGGTGTACTCCTTATTTGATGATAATCAATGTTGTATGTCGAATTTATTCATGTTTGATTGTAGGGAACGGCTGGCTTGCCGCCGTGCGTTGGCTTTGCGGGCTGGCTGTTCGGCAGCATGGACAGCAAGCCTTTGTTCGTGGCATTTTATATTTCAGCTATTTCATCAAGTGTCAAGCCCGTTGCCTCTGAAATGATATTCTTATCAACGCCTTTATTTTTCATCACGCTGGCTATTTCTATTTCTCTATCTCTTTTTGCATCACTTTTTGCTTTTTCAAGCCGTAATCTATCTTCGGTTTCTCTCAACCCAGCATAGTCGTATGCCTCCAATTCTTCCTGCGACCAGGTCTGAATATTCGCTTCTTCAAATGCGGCTCTCAATCCAGGGTCATCAATCCCTTCAGGAATAACTTCAAGGTTTTCAGCCTCTTTGATGAAAAATACCCACTTCTCAACGAGGGTTTTCAAATCCTTTCTTTTAATGTTGAATTTCGGAAGTTCGATGAAGTTGAACTCCATGTCTTCCATAATCCGCTCGCCAGTCTCGACATCCAAAATCCGGTGCCTGCTGATGTACTTTGGATTCTTGGATATTGCAAAATCCAAAATCCCAACGAAAATAGTCGGGTTCAATTTATCGTAAAACTCTCCCCGGTCAATCTGACTGACGTACCCCTGTGAGGTATAATAAAGCACCCGCTTGCTGAACCCCAAAGCGTCGGCAACCTGCATCTCGACGATGAACTCCCTGCCGCTTTGGTCTTTCGCTTTCACGTCAATAATCGTTGCCTTACCGTCCCGGAACTTGGGCAACTGATAAGGGTTCAGGATGTTTACCTCTATGATTTTATGCTTCTCCTCGAAGTCAAGGATGGCGTTTAGAAAGGAAATCAGCACTTCCTTCTTTTTCTCGTTGCCGAATATCTTGCGAAAAGCGATGTCATTCTTTACGTCTGCGAATTTCATATCAAACAATTTACTACAAAAATACAAAAGCCGCTGCAAACCGCAACGGCTTTTGTAGCTCCATTTGGAGGCACTTTAAAGCACTATGTCAATTGTTGCAGTTACAAGGTAATGTAGCAGCCAACGGCTTGGCTAAACGCAGTATGGACTATGCGCCCATACTGCGTTTAGCCTTTGTTGCACACCGTTTTTCATTTTTATTACTCTCGATACTCATCAGATATACACAATTGAACTAAGCCAATTGCAGTTCCAACTCTATTGGGAACATATTGTCTGGAATCTCCCGTTTTATTTATTAACTGAGCATCAATAAAGTAGCCAAAATTTCTAAAATCGAATACTAAATTTTCCTTAGTTACTTCGTTAACTTGAAAATTTGAACTAGCGAGAAAGGAATCAGAATCTAATGTTAAAAGTGTTTCAATTCTTTCAGAACTCTGCGGAGAATTTAAACTATACCTATTTAGGTTTATTTTCACACGTTCTCTATCTTTTTTTTCGACTTTATATCTTGACCTTAACTGAATATTCCATTTGTTAACTTCTACTGGTCTTGTGTTTACTATAAACAGGAATTGTTGATTTATTGGATATCTGATGTGATAAACACCTTTTCCTGACATTAATAAATATGCTGCCCCACCATAAGTATTTACACTAGTTAAATCATGCTGTGCATGCTGTGCGCCTTCAGCCGCAAGCATATCGAGATCGAGTTTTTGACCTAAATTTATGACGTCCCTTGATTTTTTATCAACTATTCCTGTAGCACCAACTGTTGTCCAACAATTGTCAAAAAGAACCCTTTCTTTAATTTCAGGAACAATAGCATCTATTAGTTTTTGTTTTTCTGCTTCAGAGTCAACTCCTGTGGCACATCCAGAAAATAGAAACATGAAAATTAAGCCGCAGGATAATAGTTTTGAGGTCTTGATGTTTAAAAAAATTAAATTTTCCATTTTTAATGATTTTTGATGAAGGAATATTTTTTTGTTTTAATGGTGTGCAACGTTTACGTATGGACGCCGGGAAGCCCGTTCTGGGCGAAATGGGCGACCATACCTTGTTAGCGGCATTATAATGTATAATAAAAGCTTTCATTGCCGCTAACTCTTGTACTAACGCAATAGCGACTAATCAAAACACGCAATGTACACTTCATATAGTCACTATTGCGCCTATATCCTCATTAAAAAAGTTGACTTTTGAAAAGCTAACCGACATTTCCCAGCCAAATATTTGAAAAAAGGATTAATCTCCATCTTTGTGGATGGAAAATTCATACAGCAGTAAAAGCCTTGACCACTTGGGCATCGTAAGTGGGATGATAGACGAATTAGGGAT